>ERZ809198.421-NODE-421-length-22941-cov-4.807087_pt1 | contig 22941 bp, 20 predicted proteins | sample MGYA00520793_ERZ809198 | MGnify/ENA primary metagenome ERZ809198 (study PRJEB31570, sample SAMEA3213005) | Homo sapiens | biome: human-gut; feature: human gut; material: fecal | place: Sweden | collected 2011 ... | reverse complement strand
TTTCTGCTCCACACTTCTCTTAAATCGTTACCTGTAGATTATGGGTATTCAAAAGATTTCATCATAAGTGGAAAATGGAATATTTTTAAGAATTTCTTCAGTCTGCGCATAACCAATATCTTCAGCCTGCTTAATTAATTCATCTTTATCTTTCATATGAGGAAAGTGTTTATAGTTCACTTCAATGATCTCATAGCCATAGGCTGATAAACATTTTTTAGAGTAGTAGAGGAGTGGTTTATCACAATGATAACCAATTCCAGGAAATAGAACTGCTAGTTTTTTCATCAAATCACCTCGTGTGATTTGATTATAGCACTTATTCACATAATTTCATTGATTTAACGAGAGTTTTATGTTTTACATAATGTTCTTTATCCTCTATAATATAGTTGTATTTTAATGAAAGAAAGGATGAACATAAATGGCAGGAGTCGTTGTTGTTGGAAGCCAGTGGGGCGACGAAGGAAAAGGAAAGGTTACAGATTATCTTGCACAGCAGGCAGATGTAGTAGTGAGATATTCTGGAGGTAATAATGCAGGTCATACTATTAAATTTAATGGCCAGAAATTTGCCTTAAGACTTATTCCTAGCGGAATCTTTACAACTGGTGAAGTTGTATTAGGTAACGGAATGGTTATCAATCCTAAAGCTTTACTTGAAGAAATGAAGTATTTAAATGATGCAGGTATCAAGACTGATAAGATGCACATCTCAGATCGTGCACATGTCACTTTACCTTATCATATTGAAATTGACGAATTAGAAGAAGAAATGCGTGGTGCTGCAAGTATCGGTACAACTAAGAAAGGTATTGGACCTACTTATGTAGATAAATATGACCGCATCGGTATTCGTGTTGGTGAATTCATTAATGAACCATTATTTAAGAAGAGACTTGAAGAAACATTAGCATTCAAGAAGAAACAGTATCCTGGATTACAGTGTACTGCAGAAGAAATCTTTGAAGAATATAAGGAATATGCTAAAGTAATCAAACCTATGGTTTGTGATACTGGTATTTTATTAGATGAAGCATTCCAGGCAAAGAAGAAGATCTTATTTGAAGGTGCCCAGGGTACTATGCTTGATATTGATTATGGTACTTATCCATATGTAACAAGTTCTCACCCAGGTGCTAATGGTGTATCATCTGGTGCAAGCATTGGTCCTCTTTATTTAACTGATGTAGTAGGTGTTATTAAGTCTTATACTACTCGTGTTGGTTCTGGTGCTTTCCCTACTGAAATTGAAGGTGAATTAGGTGATTATATCAGAAATGCAGGTCATGAATTTGGTACAGTAACTAAGAGACCTAGAAGAATTGGATGGTTCGATGCAGTTGTCGTTAACCAGTCAAGAAGAATGGCTTCATTAACTGGATGTTCATTAATGTTGTTAGATGTATTAAGTGGTTTAGATACTATTAAGATTTGTACTGCTTACATGTTAGATGGTAAAGAAATCCATGGTTTACCTTCTACAATTGAAGAATTAGCAAGAGTAGAACCAGTTTATGTAGAATTACCAGGCTGGAAGGAAGATATCACAAATGTCACTTCATTTGAAGAACTTCCTGTTAATGCTCAGAACTATATCAAGAAGATTGAAGAACTTATTCACTGCCCAGTGATTATGTTCTCAGTTGGACCTGATCGTACTCAGACAATTGTGCTTAAGGAAGTATTTTAATAAATAAATAGTAAAGGAGAACTTATGAAGAGAGAATTAGTACTGGTTATTGATTTTGGTGGCCAATACAATCAGCTCGTAGCGCGTAGAGTTCGTGAAAGCAACGTATATTGTGAAATCTATTCTTATAAGGTTGCTATGCAGAAAATCAAAGAACTCAACCCTAAGGGAATCATCTTAACTGGTGGTCCTAATAGCTGCTATGAAGAAGGAGCTGCAACATGCGAAAAAGAACTTTTCGAATGTGGTGTTCCAGTGCTTGGCTTATGTTATGGTGCTCAGCTAATGCAGTATGTATTAGGTGGTAATGTAGAAGCTGCACCTACTAGAGAATATGGAAAGACTGAAATCGTTGTTGATACAACTTCACCATTATTCTCAAATGTATCTGAAAAGACAGTATGCTGGATGAGTCATAATGACTATATTTCAGCTTTAGCTCCTGGTTTCAAATCTGTAGCACATTCTGATGAATGTCCAGTTGCAGCATGTGAAAACAGAGAAAAGAACCTTTATGGTATTCAGTTCCATCCAGAAGTATTACATACAGCAGAAGGTAAGAAGATGTTAAGAAACTTCGTAATCGATGTATGTGGATGTTCTGGTGACTGGAAGATGGATTCTTTCGTAGAAGAATCTATTAAAGCAATCAGAGAAAAAGTTGGCGATGGTAAAGTATTATGTGCTTTATCTGGAGGTGTTGACTCTTCTGTTGCAGCAGTCTTATTATCTAAGGCTATTGGAAATCAGTTAACTTGTGTATTTGTAGACCATGGTTTACTTCGTAAAAACGAAGGTGATGAAGTTGAAGCTGTATTTGGTAAAGATGGCAGCTATGACTTAAACTTCATCAGAGTCAATGCACAGGAAAGATACTATTCTAAGCTTAAGGGTGTAACTGAACCTGAAAGCAAGAGAAAAATCATCGGTGAAGAATTCATCAGAGTCTTTGAAGAAGAAGCAAAGAAGATTGGTGCCGTTGATTTCTTAGTACAGGGTACTATTTATCCAGATGTTGTAGAAAGCGGTCTTGGAGGAGAATCTGCAGTCATCAAGTCTCACCATAATGTTGGTGGATTACCTGATTGTGTTGATTTCAAAGAAATCATTGAACCATTAAGAGACTTATTCAAGGATGAAGTAAGAAAAGTTGGTCTTGAACTTGGTATTCCAGAATATTTAGTATTCAGACAGCCATTCCCAGGACCAGGTCTTGGTATTAGAATTATTGGTGAAGTCACTGCAGAAAAGGTACGTATGGTACAGGATGCAGATGCGATTTATAGAGAAGAAATTGCGAAGGCTGGATTAGATCGTTCTATCGGTCAGTATTTTGCAGCATTAACTAATATGCAGTCAGTAGGTGTTATGGGTGATGAAAGAACTTATGACTATGCTGTTGCCTTAAGAGCTGTTAATACTGTTGATTTCATGACTGCAGAAGCAGCTGAAATCCCTTATGAAGTATTAAATAAGACTATGAATAGAATCATCAATGAAGTACGTGGTGTGAATAGAGTAATGTATGATATTACTTCTAAGCCACCTGGAACTATTGAGTTTGAATAAACCATTGGAAGAAGCGAGAATATCGCTTCTTTTTTAAATATAAAAATTGAAATAGTATATTACTATTCCAGAGATAAGAACTATTCATCATTTAATCAATCAGTAATTGTGATAAAAAAGTCCTTTGACCAGATATCTAGAACACTAGAATCCTTAATAAAGGGTTTTACATCTTCTTTATAACATTACAGGATATACTTTTATTAGTATCAATATATTGAGAATCAAGCAACTTTTCTCTTAAATTCTGTGTTTCTTGAAAGATAAAATACATAGTCGTATAAATCGCATAATAGAAATAGATCTGTATCTACTCTTAAATCATTAAAGAGTAAGTTGATTAACTCTTTTTTATTTTTTACAGGCTGAATAGAGTATAGTTCATCACATAGTGCTTTTTTTCATATGCAATCAAATAAGTATTTTTTCATCTTCTATAATATTTATTCCATAAGGATAGGCAGATGAAGAAACATCTCAGTAAGTAAAAGTCTCAAAATTATTAGTATAGTTCTTTTTCTCACTTACATTTCATTTCGGTATGAAGAGGAAATCTCACTTCTTTACTAGATAGGACTATGATGTTAAAATTTGTATTAATGAGGTGATAACATGAATCTAGAAACATTAGTCAATCAAAATTATAATATATTAAATGAAAACGAACACTATATTATTAAACAAATACTAAACAATCAAAAAGAATATAGTCAGTATTCATGTGAAAAGATTGCGAATGAATGTCATGTTTCTAGAGCAACTCTGCTTAGATTATGTAAAAAGATTGGGTTAAATTCTTTTTCTGATTTAAAATATTTACTAAAAAAGCATTATGATGAAGTAGTGCATCATGATACAGACTTCCATCAGATTTGTTTTAATTATGGACTACTCATTAATGATTTGAAAAAGATATCATTTCAGCCTATCTGTGAAAAGATATATAATGCAGATGTTATTTATGTTTATGGATCTGGCAATGAACAAAAAAGCTTAGCTCAGGAATTGAAAAGAATCTTCTTATCTATGAATAAATGTGTTATTGATCTCTTTGATCTAGGTGAAGTTGAATTCATGATTGGTAGCTTTAAATCCAATGATGTTTTTATCATTATCTCTTTATCTGGTGAAACAAAAGAAGGTATAGAAATCGCAAAAAGAATCAACAAGACTATACAGCTTATTTCTTTCACAAGACTATGCAATAACACAATTGCATCGCTTTGTGAATACAACTTATATGTTTCAACGCAGAAGATAGATGCATTACAAATAACTTCTTATGAAGTTGTAGGTGCCTTTTATGCTTTATTAGATTTATTATATATGAATTATATTGATTATAAAGAAGGTGTGTTAAATGAAGTTAGAACAACAGATTAATAAGTACTATGATTCACTCACACCTAATGAACAGTATATATGTGAATGTATCTTGAATCATAAAAATGACTGTATACGATTATCTATTGACGAGTTTGCAATCAAATATCATATATCTACAAGTGGCTTGTCACGTTTTTCACAGAAAATTCAATTATCAGGGTATAGTGAATTAAGAGCGGTATTACGTTTGAATGAATCAAACCAGGTCAAGAATAATAAAAGTATTGATCAACTAATGGATTGTTATAATAAGGTTATTGAAGATATTGATCAAAAAGATTGTACAAAAATATTTGAAAAGATGAATTCCGCAAATCGTATTATTGTATTTGGTGAAGACTTCTTTCAAGGCAGAGTAGCGAAGGAGATGAAAAGAATCTTTTTGCCAACAGGTAAGATTATATATGATGCTTATGGTCATGATATCATTCAAACATTAAAGAAGTTTATACAAGAAGATGATATTATTTTCTATATTTCATTAAATGGTCAATCTCCAACGATTATTGAGCTTGCACAGGAGATGCGTATGAGGGGGATTTATATGGTTTCTATCACAAAAATGCAGAGTAATATGTTAGCACGTTTATGTGATGATAATTTATATACCCAATCCATGCAGATACCAGTCAATGAACATTTGAAATATGATATCACAACACCTTATTTTATACTTATCGAATTATTTTATATTAAGTATAAGATGTATGTGAACACTGCACATATTCCCAATAACTGAAAATCTGTACCAAAGATGCACATATTTATTAGAGGATGTCGATTTATTGATATCCTCTTTTTTGAATGTTAGTATGAGTTTGCTAGCAGAAAAGGAGGAATAAATGTATAAATTACTACTACTTGATATAGATGGAACGCTAAGAGATGAAGTCAGAGGAATACCAGAGTCTGCCAGACAAGCGATTCATTTATGCCAAAAAAATAATTGTAAAGTGATTATTTGTACGGGAAGAAGTATGGGAACAATACAAAATGATGTTCTATCCTTAGGTGTTGATGGATTTATTGTTGGTGGAGGTAATTGTGTCCTATATAAGAATAATGAATTGTTTCATCAATCGTTTGATCAAAAGTTGATGAATCAGGCAATTGCACTATTGAAGAGTAAAGATGTCGCATTCTCAATAGAAAGTTCAGATAAAGTATTCATGAATCAAAAGGCTAAAGAAATATTTGATGAAATGAATAAAGCAAAATTAAGACATTCTTCTACGTCAAAGCAGTTTATATCAAAAAAAATAATTTATAAGAATAATATTGATGAATATCGAAATCAGAAGATACATAAAATCTGTTTATGGGCAGAGGAAGAATTATTCAAAAAAATGAAAGCGCTACTAAGAAATACAATGCAATTGGCACAAAGTGATCCAGAACATCATTATTATGAAATTATTCAATCAGGGTGTGATAAAGGAAAGGCAATCAAACGTTTACAGAATTATCTTAATATCAGTAGAGATGAAACAATTAGTTTTGGTGATGGACAAAATGATATTGCGATGGCCGATGCATCTCATACAGTGATTGCAATGAAAAGAAGTCATCCGATGTTGAAGGAAAAAGCAACATCAATATGTGAGGATATCTTTGATGATGGTATTTATAAGGAGTTAAAAAGAAGAGGTATTATTTAAGGAGATTAATTATGGAAAAGAAGTGGTGGCAAAAAGAAGTTGTATATCAAATCTATCCAAGAAGTTTTCAGGATAGTAATAATGATGGAATTGGTGATTTACAGGGCATAATTTCTAGATTAGATTATTTGAAAGATTTAGGAATTACATCAGTCTGGCTATGTCCAATCTTCAAATCACCCATGGATGATAATGGCTATGATATCAGTGATTATCTAGATATTGCTGAAGAATTTGGAACTATGGACGATCTTAAACAATTAATTGAAGAGGCAGATAAGAGAAATATCAAAATTATTCTAGATTTGGTTCTTAATCATACAAGTGATGAACATCCATGGTTCCAGGAAGCTTTACACAATCCTGAAAGCGCATACCATGATTATTATATTTTCAGACAGGGCAAAGAAGTACCAAATAACTGGCGTTCAGTATTTGGTGGAAGTGTATGGGAAAAGGTTGATGGACGTGATGAATACTATTTCCATTCATTTGGCAAGAAACAGCCTGATTTAAATTGGGAAAATCCTGAGTTAAGACAAGCACTTTATAAAATGGTCAATACCTGGTGTGAAATGGGGATTTCAGGATTTAGAATTGATGCTATTACATTCATTAAAAAGGATTTGAGTTTTGCAAGTCAAGAAAGTGATGGGGCTGACGGACTAGTAAAATGTACAAAGACTGTTAGAAATCAGCCAGGTATTGAAGAGTTCCTTGAAGAATTAAAAGAAGAAACATTTAAGAAATATGACTGTATGACAGTCGCAGAAGCTGCAGGTATTCGTTATGATCAATTAGAAGAATTTATTGGTGAGGATGGTTTCTTCTCAATGGTATTTGATTTCAAGTATGCTGATTTAGATATTGCTTCAGGATCTGAATGGTTTAAAAGAATTCCTTGGACAGTTTCTGATTTGAGAAAATTGATTATGGAGAGTCAGTTAAATGTACAAAAATATGGATGGGCAGCAAACTTCATTGAAAATCATGACCAGCCAAGAGCGACCACAAAATATCTATTGGAAAATGAAAATAATCCAGTTGCAGTTAAAATGTTAGGAGCTATGTATTTCTTCCTTAAAGGAACTCCATTCATTTATCAGGGTCAGGAATTAGGTATGATAAATTTCAAGAGAACAACTATTGATGAGTTTGATGACTTATCAAGTATTGATCAGTATCATCGTTCTATTGAAGAAGGTTATTCAAAAGCAGAAGCTTTAGAATTCGTTAATCTTAGAAGCCGTGATAATACAAGAACGCCATTTCCGTGGAATGATGGAGAAAATGCAGGTTTTTCAAAGCATAAACCTTGGTTAAAACTTGTTGAAAATTTTGATGATATCAATGCAAAAAATCAGATAAATGATCCTACAAGTATATTAGAATTCTATAAATCAATGATAAAGTTTAGACAAACAAGTGTTTATTCAGATTGTTTGATTTATGGATCAATTGAAGAAATTAAAGTGGAAGATGATGATTTCATTGCATACAGAAGAAAACTGGATGATATGGTCATTGATTGTTACTTTAGCTTCTCTAATTTTGAAGTTGAACTTGAAAAGAAAGAAGATTATGAGGTAATCTTCAATAATCTAAATTCTGTAGATTTAAATGATGGTATTAAGTTAAAACCATTTCAGGCAGTATTATTGAAAGTGAGATAAAATTATGGATAAATATAATAAAATAGCAAGAGAAATTATTGCACTTATTGGCGAAGACAATATTATTTCTGTTACCCATTGTGCAACAAGATTAAGAGTTATGGTCAAAGACAGAGACCTTATTGATGATAAAAAGATGGAAAAAGTGGATGAAGTAAAAGGTGTCTTCTTTACATCTGGACAGTATCAGATTATTTTAGGAACAGGTATTGTCAATAAAGTGTATGCTGAAGTTGAAAACATTGGTGTAAAAACTTTATCTAAAAAAGAACAGGATGAAGCTGTAAAGAATAATGAAAAGGGTATTAAACGTATGATGCGTACATTAGCAGATATCTTTGTACCCATCATTCCAGTTATCGCTGCGACAGGCTTGTTCTTAGGTTTAAAGGGTTGTTTATTTAATGACAGTGTATTGGCTTTATTTGGATTATCATCTGCACATATTCCAGCCTATATTCAAACACTTGTCTCTGTATTAACAGAAACAGCATTTGCATTCTTACCTGCTATTATCGTATGGTCAGCATTTAAAGTGTTTGGTGGTACACCAGTTGTAGGTTTAGTTATTGGTCTCATGTTAGTGTCACCAATCCTGCCCAATGCATATTCTGTTGCGGATCCTAAAAGTGGTGTTGAAGCAGTCATGGCATTTGGATTTATCCCGATTGTTGGGTGTCAGGGAAGTGTATTAACAGCTATAGTTACAGGTCTTATTGGCGCTAATCTAGAAAAATGGTTTCGTAAACATATGCCTAATGTATTAGATCTTATTTTTACTCCATTCTTTGTGATGTTAATTACTATGCTTGTAATCTTATTAGGCGTTGGTCCAGTAATGCATACTATCGAGCTAAAGATGGTTGCAATCATTAGAGCATTAATTGACCTACCATTAGGTATTGGTGGATTTATTATTGGATTTACTTATCCATTAGCCGTTATTACAGGTTTACATCATACATATGTTATGATTGAAACATCTTTATTAGCTAATACAGGATTTAATGCACTTATTACGCTTTGTGCAATGTATGGTTTTGCGAATATTGGTACTTGTCTCGCATTTATTAAAAAATCTAAGAATGAACATGTAAAACAGACTGCAGTCGGTGCGATGTTATCGCAGTTATTTGGAATTAGTGAACCGGTCTTATTTGGTATCCAGCTTCGTTTTAACTTAAAGCCACTCATTATTATGTGTACTACTTCAGGTATTGGTGCTGCATTATTATCAATCTTCCATATTCAGTCTAATTCATATGGTTTAGCCGTATTACCTTCTTACTTAATGTATATCTATGAAGGTCATCAGTTGTTATATTATTTCTTGGTTTCAGTATTTGTAGTTGTATTATGCTTTATTCTTACTTATCTATTTGGCATTCCTCAGGAAGCTATTAATCCAGATAAAGAAGACTTAACAGCTGATGAATATTTTGTATCACCTGCAAAAGGTAAAATCATTGCATTAGAAGAAGTTCCAGACAAAACATTCTCTCAGAAATTATTAGGTGATGGATTTGCGATTGATATTACTGATGGAAAGATCATAGCTCCAATCTCTGGTAAACTGGAAACAGTATTCCCAAGTGGGCATGCATTTGGTATCAAAGGAGCAAATGGTGAAGTATTACTTCATATTGGTATTGATACAGTTTCGTTAAATGGTGAAGGATTTGATGTGAAAGTAAAACAGGGTGATTTTGTGAAACAAGGTGATGTTCTTGTCAATGTGGATTTAGATAAGATTCATCAGTTAGGTAAATCAACACTTACAATGGTACTTTTCACAGAAGGCAATAAAGTAAAAAATAATAATCTCAATAAAGAAGTTCAGGTGAATGAACAAATAGATATCACTTTCTAGTTATGAGTGTGGGGCTCACTATTAAAAGAAGCGGGAGTATCGCTTCTTTTTTTAACACTCTTTTTAAGTGTATTGTTGCTTTAAGTTATCTTATTTAGCAAAAATTCCATAACGATATGTCATGTGATATTTATTTGAGTTTAAGTAAAGGTATTTGTTAGGTTTAACACAATCTATGTGCTTCAGATACAAAACATATATAAATATCATGAAAAGTTTGTTCATTAAATATGTGGCTTATGCCACACCTTATAAAGGTATCAACTTTTTTACAGGTTGATACCTTTAGTAGTATGTAGAAAATATTTGTTTATAACTGTAAACGTTTCATTGATATTAAGTCCTAAAGACATATGTTATCATGTAGTCATGAGAATAAAATAACAAGGAAGGATGCAAATTTTATGAAATATTCAAAATTATTTAGTCCAATAAAAATTGGAAGTATAACTATTAAAAATCGATTTGCGATGGCTCCAATGGGACCTTTAGGTCTTGCAGATGCCAATGGTGGCTGGAACCAGCGTGGCATTGATTATTATGTAGAAAGAGCAAAGGGTGGAACTGGACTTATTATTACAGGTGTTACATTTTTTGATCAGGTTGTGGAAAAACAGGACCCTACAACTGTTCCTAATCCACTTTACAAGCCTGTTAACTTTGTGAAAACAAGTAGAGAAATGACAGAGCGAATTCATGCATATGGAAGTAAAATCTTTTTACAGTTATCAGGAGGATTTGGTCGTGTGACTATTCCTACAAATGTAGGTGATATTCCACCCATTGCACCATCTGCAATCCCACATCGCTGGTTAGATAAGACTTGTCGTGCCATTACTGTAGATGAAATTCATGCTATTGTAAAACAGTTTGGTGAAGCTGCTTTCCATGCAAAAAGAGCAGGTTTTGATGGTGTGCAGATTCATGCTGTACATGAAGGTTATTTAATTGATCAATTTGCGATTTCAATGTTTAACCAAAGAACTGATGAATATGGAGGTTCTCTTGAAAACAGACTTCGTTTTGCAAAGGAAATAGTAGAAGAAATTAAAAAAACATGTGGTGATGATTTCCCTGTTACACTTCGTTTTAGTTTAAAAAGTATGATAAAAGATTGGCGTGTTGGGGCATTACCAGGAGAAGATTTTGAAGAAAAGGGCAGAGACACAGAAGAAGGCTTAAAAGCTGCTAAATTACTTGAAAGCTATGGCTATGATGCGTTGGATATTGATGTTGGAACATATGATGCCTGGTGGTGGAATCATCCTCCTATGTATCAAAAGAAAGGACTTTACAGAGAATACTGCAAAATGGTAAAAGAAGTAGTAGATATCCCAGTATTCTGTGCAGGTCGTATGGATAATCCAGATATGGCATTAGAAGCCATTGAAAATGGTGAATGTGATGTTATTGATCTAGGTAGACCACTACTAGCAGATCCAGATTATTGTAATAAATTAAGATGTGGTAAAATCACACAGATACGTCCATGTATTTCTTGTCATGAAGGATGTATGGGAAGAGTTGCTTCATATTCTCTTATTAATTGTGCTGTAAATCCACAGGCGGCTAGAGAGCGTGTTAATGCATACGTGCCTATTTTTAAAAAAAAGAAAGTGTTGATTGTAGGTGGTGGTGTTGCAGGATGTGAAGCTGCACGTGTATTAGCTATCAGAGGACATCAACCAGTAGTTTATGAAAAAGGAAGCAGACTTGGCGGTAATTTAATCCCAGGTGGAGCTCCTGATTTTAAAGAAGATGATATTGCATTAGCAGATTGGTATACAAATGAATTAAATCGTTTAGGTGTACATGTTCGTTTGAATACGGAACTTAATGAAGAAGAAATTAAAGCTATGGATTATGATACTGTGATTCTTGCGACAGGATCTAAACCAAAAGTATTCTCTTTGGGTGATGATTCACATACTTATACAGCAGAACAAGTTTTATTGAAACAGAAGGATGCTGGAAAGAAAACTGTCGTTGTAGGTGGTGGACTTGTAGGTTGTGAAACTGCTTTGTGGTTGGCGCAGAATGGAATTCATGTTACAATTGTTGAAGCATTAGATAAGGTAATGGCTCTAAATGGTCCACTTTGTGCTGCGAACAAAGAAATGTTGGAAGCATTGCTACCATTTAATGGAGTAGAAATTATCACAGGTGCAAAGGTTACAGAATTTGCGAATGGAGAAGTGAAAGTAGATACTAAAGAAGGTAGCAAGACTATTATGAGTGATAGTGTTATCCTTTCAGTTGGATATAAAGAAGAGAATACACTTTATAATAATCTTCAGTTTGATATTCCTGATCTTTATTTGCTTGGAGATGCAAAAAAAGTATCCAACATCATGTATGCAATCTGGGATGCATTCGAAGTAGCTAACCATATTTAATAGTGATATAAAGGTGACTGGTGATTTAAATTGGGTGATATAAAGAATTTTATATATTTTCAGAAAGTATATGAAATGCATAGTATGCATAGAGCAGCTGAACATTTATTTATTTCTGCACAAGGTCTTGGTAAAATCATCAAGAATCTTGAACACGAGTATAACACCACTTTTTTCGTTCGCTCTCAAAATGGTGTTGTTCCTACAGATAGTGCAAAATTATTTTATGACTGGAGCAAAGAATTAGTTTTGCAGGATGCTCATATTAAAACTGAAATAAATAATCTTAACAATGGAATAAATCGCTTACGAATTGGTTGTGCAAGTGGCATCTTAAAGGCTATTCAACTTAAGACAATATTAGATTTTGCAAACTCAAATAAAACTCTTCATGTAGAATGGAGTGAGTACAGTAATGAAGAAGTCATAAATAAGCTTCTTAATTATGATATTGAGTATGGTATTGTTGTTGGACTACATGATTATCCTAATTTAGAACAAGTAAAATTATGTCAATGTAATCTTGTTTTATATGTATATGAAGGACATCCTTATTATGAGAAGGAAAAAATCCCTCTAGATATGCTGAGGGATGAAAATATTATAATAATGAATGAGAGTTTTCATATATATAATGATTTCATTAAAGCCTGTAAAATAAAGGGGTTTACTCCAAACATAAAAGCAAAAACCATGGATGGCGGAACCTTGATGCATTTATGTAGGCAAAAAATAGGAATTGCGATTTCACCAAAATTTGAAGATGAAGCACCAGCAGGATTAAAGGCAATTGCATTTGAAGAGCCCTATCATTGGGATATTTATGGTACTTTTAGAAAAAATTCTAAAGATGATTCAATAAAAAAACTTCAAGTCGCATTATTGCCGCAAATCTAATTAAAGGTTTGTTTGAAACTATATAAAAAATCGTGTGAACAAAATTGATTTACACGATTTTTTTTATATCATGACGAATGCTGTATTAATGGGGATATGACTCTATTCTTAGAATAATTTCTTAATCTGGGAAATGCATTGGAAGAATGAGTAGAATATGCAATAATAACTATCAGGAAGGTAAAATTATGAACTATAATAATATTGATTATATTCAGAAAAATGATCCAGCCACAAAAGAAGATATAGAATTTGTAGAAAAACATATTAATGAAACAATTCCTAAAGTGTATAAAGAATTTCTAAGATATGCGAATGGGATAGTTATGAATTTGTGTGTACTTTATGATACTTCTACTATTATTGAAAGTTATGAATGTAATGAATTTTCTATTAATATGCCTGGATATATCAGCATTGGAAATGATAATGGCGATAGAGAACTTATTATGAAGGCATAAAAAGGAGCAATATTATGTGGCTTTTTAGATGCGGCAGAGATAGGAAATTTTGATGTAGAGGAATGGTTTGATTTTAAATCATGGGTAGAAAATGGTTGTGAAATGGAAGATGATGAGGAGGATTCAGAATATGGAAAAGTCTATATTGTGAAAGTCCCTGATGATAAATTAAAGTTTCTATCCGAAACAAAGAAACTTTTTGCATTACCTATTTCAACAGGTGTCCTCTATAAGAAAATCAATAATTTGCCATGTGCAATAATGGATAATATAACAGAAGCATTGGCTGATACTATTATCAAAAAGACATCATATTCTGAATGTTATGAGTATAGAAAGGTGAGGAAATGACTCTATGACAAAAGAAGAAATAATCACTAGATTACAGAATGCAACTAAAGAAGATGAAGAATATTATATGGATGATGATTTGATTGATGCAATCAACCAATATCCAGAACCTTTTGAGCTTGTAGAGCCTATTCTAGAAATTATAGGAACTCATCCTAGGGTTGATTTTGGTATGCCCGGGGATCTAGTTCATTTTCTAGAACAATTCTATAAGCACGGATATGAGGAATTATTAGTTTCTTCAGTAAGAAAGAATCCTACAGCACATAATATATGGATGGTACATCGCTGTTTCAATGATGTGAATAATCCGAAGAGAGAAATGTTTACAAAACTTATGAAGGAACTCAAAGATAATTCATCAGTCTCAATGGATATTAAGAAAGAAATAGATGAATTTGATTGGGAGATTTAGAGAGTAAAAGAAATGAACCCCTGTATTAGAAGGCTGGTCTACTTTTGTAGACTATTATCATTTCAACCTGTATGTAAATACAAATTCAAAGAATTATTTGCACCTTATGAACAATATAGTAAGAAAGATTGTACTGAAGTTGTAGGGACGTATTATGGGTGGGACTACTGTCTGTCTCGATGTGATAAAGAAGATTGCACAGTTCCTATTATTGAAGCAAAAAATCGTGCATATAATTACGCAGTTAATTCTTTATGGATTTGGAAAGAAAGAAATATATTGTTGAAAAAGCTCCTGACTTAATAGTCAGGAGTTTTTGCGTCTGTATTCTGGATAATATATTGTACAGCCTTTTGTATACGTGTATCTGAAATGACGGGACCTATGACTCTGCCACCTTTTGGGCAAACGTATAACTTCTTTATGTGATTTTCAGGCGAATGATTTCTTTGTTCAGACAGAAATTGATAAATGTCCTTAGATATGCTGTATTTTCATCAATAATTGTTTGAAGTCATCTTCAGATAAGTAGTAATGACTTAATTACGATTCATTTCACTTGATGTGTTCTGAGAGTAAGGTGCACCAGAAATAGGTCCTATTATGATATAGGCAACCCTATGTGATATTTCTTTGTGATAGACTTAACCATAAGAAATACTTTCTTTAGTTAAGAAGTAAGATATTGTTTCTTTTTTGTAGTATAAGTGTATATAGAGTGGATTTATTATATGATTGACACCGTATACGACACCATATTATAATAAGAACAGGAGAAATGAATTATGTCGAAATGGGATAAGCTAATTTTTAAGATTAGTACATTATCAAAAGAGTTACGTTTTTCTGAATTGAGAAAAGTATTGGAGAGTTATGGATATGTAATGAATTATCCTAAAGGAGGAAGCAGTCACTATACTTTTAGGAAGAAAGGATCTATGCCTATCACAATACCTAAACATGAACCAATAAAAAGAGTATATGTTGAAATGGTAAGATTAATTGTAGAAAAAGAGGAGAAGAACAATGAAAACGCTCAATGATTATATGGCCTTACCTTATCGTTTAGAAATAGTAGAAGATCAAGAAGAAGGTGGATATGTAGTTTCTTATCCTGATCTTCCAGGTTGTATCACTTGTGGAGATACAATAGAAGATGCTATGAATAATGCAAAGGATGCAAAGAAAGCATGGATTGAAGCGGCATTAGAAGAAGGTATTGAGATTAATGAACCAGATAGCATAGAAGATTATTCTGGACAATTCAAATTGAGAATTCCTAAGACTTTACATAGAACACTTGCTTTGCATGCTAGAAAAGAAGGCATCAGCATGAACCAATATTGCGTCTATCTCCTATCTAGAAATGATGCTTTACTTTCAAAATAGAACATAATCACTTGAACACATACACTTGTATGTGTTTTTATGTATAGAAATGAAATTTCAATATTCAGGGTATTGGTTGAATACATATTTCAATCAATAATTTATGTTGTTTTCATTTGTCTTTAATGCAAAATTAATGATTTTATTTGCGATTTTCGCATATTGTATTATAATAGAAACAATCATGATGTTTGAATATCAAAATAACTCTTGTAAAAATACCACAAACATCATCATAAATATTACTAATGTTCTAATAATAACAATTAAAGTCAATTAAATTTAGATAAATGCTTAATATATATTTAAAAATATCTGATAATACATACGGTATAAATGATTCAAAATATACCATACTTTTAATCATCGACAGTCACAACAATTTTATAAAGAGCAAAATAATACTGATAAAAACAAATTCTACATGCGAATAAGATAAAAAATAGATGATTTATACCAATGTATACAATCTATTTCAAAGTTTGTTTGAAATATAAAACGATTTATTGACGGTAATCGTTTTCAAATTTATACTAGACTTGTAAAAGACGGACGTAGTCAACAAGGGACATAATGAATTCAAATAACGCACCTTATTTGTATATGTTATATCCTTTTTTTCTGAAAAGCGCGCGTCATAAAAATAGACTGACCTCTTTACAAAAAATAATAATAGAAGGGAATACACATATATGAAGGCAAAAAAAGTCTTGAAGAACATTGCAGCATTAAGTGTTGCAACAGTGATTGTTGGCGGAACATTGTCACCTATCTCCGCTGTAGGAAGCTCTAAAGATTTAACTGAATTTGGCAATGTATTAAATGTAAAAGCTGTCCCAACTGAAAAGATTTATGGAACTTATGATACAAACGATTATAACAACTTCTCAGATCAGGGTGCTTGGCATGGTTACTATTTACCTGAAACAACAGAAGCAGCTCACAAGATGTATGGAGGGTTCGCTGGTCCTGTTTGTATCGCAGAAGAATACCCATTCAACTTATCTGACTCAATTAATAAGATCAACTTAGAAAGAGTAAATGGTGAGACAAAAGAAAAGGTTGATCTAACTAAGGCAAAAACAGATTTCGTTTATTATCCAGGAAGACTTGAACAGACTTACAAGATGGATGATTTAACATTAAAGCTAAAATTGATCTTTGCCACTAATAGAACAGCTTTAATCGAAACAGAAATCGAAAATAACACTAATAGTAAATTAACTCTTGATTTATCTTGGGATGGTCACTTATTTACTTGGTATACATATAGTCCAGAAGAAACAAGAGCAGACTATAAGACAGGTACTACTTTCGCAAAAGACGAAAATGGCGTGAAAGTGAATTTTGAAACTAAACGTTATACATATCGTTATATGACAACGGATCAGAACTCATTTGACGTGACATTAGGCGAAAATGACCTAGAAACCAATGTTGCAGAAGATAAGCATTCTTATACTATTAATAAGAAGAATTCTGTAGAAATTGATGCAAATGAAAGCTATAAGACTTATCAGACACAGAGTTATACTTTCACTGATAAAGAAAGAACTGCAGAAAGAGAAAAAGTAAAAGATATCTTAAATAAACCTGGTCACTACTTAACTGATAACAACACTCGTTGGCAGGGTTATGTTAATACTATTTTCAAAAATAAGAACGCTGTAGGCACTGCTTATCAAAGAGCTGCAGTTAAATCTATGGAAACATTAACTACTAACTGGTTCTCACCAGCCGGTGCAATTAAGCATGATGGAGTCGTACCATCTATGTCTTATAAGTGGTTCGTTGGTATGTGGGCTTGGGACTCTTGGAAACAGGTAGTTGCAACTACACAGTTTAATCCAGAATTAGCTAAGAATAACATTAGAGCATTATTCGACTACCAGATCACTAAAGAAGATGCTGTTCGTCCACAGGATGAAGGTGCTATCATTGACTGTATTTTCTATAACCAGAATGAAGACCGCGGTGGTGATGGAGGAAACTGGAACGAACGTAACTCTAAACCAGCACTTGCTGCATGGGCAGTTCAGAGTGTTTATGAAGCAACTGGTGATAAAGAATTCTTAAAAGAAATGTATCCTAAGTTAGTTGCATATCATAACTGGTGGTATAAAAACCGTGATATCGATAAGAATGGTATTGCTGAATACGGAGGAATGGTTCATGAAACATGCTACGACTGGCAGAACTATACTAACCCTCTTACTGGTAAAAGCTATTATATCGGTGAAGAAGTAGAAGGATTTGGTAAGATCGTTGGTGTACCATCTAGCGATGGAAGCTATGAATATGGTTATATCTATGATGAAAACAATGAACGTGTTGTATGTCCAGAAGCTGGTATCGAAGCAGCTGCTTGGGAAAGTGGTATGGATAACGCAACTCGTTTTGACAGAGAAGGTTTAAGCACTGAAACATTTAAGGATCCTGGAGTTCTTATCTATACTGTAAGAGATGATAACAAGAAACCAGTTGGTTATGTTATCAACCAGGAATCTGTAGATTTAAACTCTTACTTATATGCTGAAAAAGGTTTCTTAAAATCTATGGCAGATGTTTTAGGTAAGAAAGATGATGCTAAGAAGTATTCTAAAGAAGCTAAGAAAGTAGCAGACTATATCAATACAAAGATGTATGATGAAAAGACTGGTTACTACTATGACTTACAGACTAATGAAGATGGTTCTACAAAGACTCTTCTAACTAACCGTGGTAAAGGTACGGAAGGATGGTTACCACTTTGGGCTAAAGCGGCTACTAAAGAACAGGCAAAAGCAGTCGCAGCAAATATGACATCTCCAGATAAGTTTGATACATTAGTACCATTCCCAACTGCATCAAAGGACAATCAGAAATATGCTCCAACTAAATATTGGAGAGGACCTGTATGGTTAGACCAGGCATTATATGGCGTTGAAGCATTACAGAACTATGGTTATAATGAAGATGCTAAGAGAATGGCATACAAGTTATTTGATAACGCTAAGGGATTATTAGGTGATGGACCAATCCATGAAAACTATAACCCTGAAACTGGTGATGGTTTACATACTAAGAACTTCAGCTGGTCAGCATCTGCGTTCTACTTATTATATCAGAACACGTTAACATCAACTAAGACAACTTCACAGACAGGACTTGCTATTCCTGGTGAAGTCACTGTAAATAAAGATGAATTAGCAGCAGTTATTAAGGAAGCAGAAGCATTAGATAAGAAATTATATACAACTGATTCATTCAAGGTTGTAGAAACAGCATTAACATCAGCAAAAGCAGTATATGCAGATGAAGATGCAACTCAGGAAGAAGTCAATCAGGCTGTAGCTGACTTAAGAGATGCAATAGTTAAACTTGTTAAAGTTGAAGGCGTTGTGATTGATAAAGATAACAAGGACAACAAAGATAACAAAGACAACAACAATAAGAATCCAAAGACTGGTGACAATACATTCGTATTTGGTAGTGTATGTGCTATGTTAGTATCAGGTTTCTTATTCATCTTCTTAAAGAAGAAAAGAGCTTAGTAATTAAAAAAATCCTCAAAATGAGGATTCTGGAGGCAGCCTAGCTGCCTCTTTTCTTATATATAAGTAAAACTTTATTTCTTATGCTTGATATTCATTTTATTATTTATATAATTACCATAGATAATTACCTATGGTAATTAAAAGGAGAGGCGTATGAATAGTCAAAAAACAAAGGAAATGTTGGATAGCTGTTATATGGCAAAAAGAATACTAGACTTATTACCAGAACTTCCAGAAGGTGTTCTTCCTTCTTATATTCGTTATTTAGAAACGGTTCTTAATTTAAAAGAAACACATGAAAAGGTTAAAGTATCAGATTTAAGTACTGCACTCAATTTACCTAGACCAGGAGTCACACGTACTGTAAGTTCTATGGTAGAAAAAGGTTATTTAAATAAGATATCTTCTAAAGAAGATGGACGTGTCACTTATATTGAAATTAGTGATGAAGGCATGGCTTTATTCGAAAAGTTCAATAAGGATTATTTTGAAGACTTATCTCAAAGGTTAAGTGATATTTCTATAGAAGAGGCTGATTGTATGATTGAAACAATAGAAAAGTTCTATCAAGTGATGTGTGAAAGGAGAAAAGCATAAGTGAATTCAGATTTTACTCAGGGAAGTATTTTTAAGAAATTAGTCGCATTTCTGATTCCTGTACTAGGTGCTTTAGTATTGCAAGCAGCCTATGGTGCGGTTGACTTACTTGTAGTGGGACGTTTTGGAACAACAGCAGGCTTATCAGCTGTTTCTACAGGAAGTCAGGTATTAAATCTTGTCACATTTGTAATCACTCACTTCGCAATGGGTATTACAGTACTCATTGCAAGATATATTGGTGAAAAGAAACAGAAGAACATTGGCTCTTTAATTGGTGGCGCTACAGTTCTATTTGTTATTGTTTCAGTAATTCTATTTATTATCATGGTGCTATTTGCAACACCTATCTCTACACTGATGCAGGCGCCTTTAGAAGCGCTTAATCTTACTGATACTTATGTAAGAATATGTGGTGCAGGTATTTTCTTTATTGTGGCTTATAATGTATTATCAGCTATTTTTAGAGGTTTAGGAGATAGTAAGTCTCCTTTACTCTTTGTGGCAGTAGCATGTTTAATTAACGTAGTAGGAGACTTAGTTTTAGTAGCCGGTTTTCATCTAGATGCAGCAGGTGCTGCAATGGCTACAGTACTTGCACAGGCGTTTAGTTTATTATTCGCCTTAGGATTATTAAAGAAAAGAAAACTCCCATTTGAAATACATAAACATGATTTTACAATCAACCCTCACTGCATTCGTGCAATGAAGATCGGTGTACCTCTCGCATTGCAGGAATGCTTGACTCAGATCTCCTTCCTTGCATTATGTGCCTTTATTAATCGTTTGGGATTAGAGGCATCATCAGGATATGGGTCGCTTGTAAGATAGTAAACTTTGCAATGCTTGTACCAAGTGCCTTAATGCAGTCCATGGCTTCATTTGTGGCTCAGAATGTAGGCGCAAATAATGAAAAAAGAGCTAAACAATCTATGTTTACAGGTATGGGTATAGGATTATTTATTGGTGTCATTGTATTTTGTTTAGTTATGTTTAAAGGAGATATGTTAACAGGAATCTTTACGACAGAACAAGGTATTATTCATCAGGGTTATGCTTACTTAAAAGGCTTTGCATTGTAAACAATAGTCACTGCAGTACTCTTTAGTATGATTGGTTACTTTAATGGTCATGATCAGACACTCTGGGTTATGATACAGGGATTGATTCAAACACTTCTTGTTCGCTTACCATTGGCGTATTATATGTCTATTCAGCCTAATGCAAGTCTTACTTATATTGGTCTTGCAGCACCTATCGCAACAATTGTAGGTATCCTTCTCAATATATGTTTCTATTTTTATATGAATAAGAAAATGAATTAGATAGCAGAAATGCTGTCTTTTTTAGTATAATAGAACTATATATGGGAGGTGCTTATATGGAATGGGAAACTTATTTTCAAAAACGAATATTGAATAGGGGGTATGACTATTATTTTGATGATCGCGTAGAAGATTTACGTATTAATTCTAATAGGATTAAAGCAGTTGTTAATGGGACAGATTTTTATCATGTAGAAATTAAATTAAATGGAAATAAAATAATAGGCATGTCCTGTGATTGTCCTTATGCACAAGACGAGCATAATTGTAAGCACATGGCAGCTGTTTTATATGAGTGGCAACTAAGAGTGACTCATCCAGAAATAGATAGTTTACAGCTTGTTGAAGATGCTTCAGAAGAGGATGTACGATCATTTCTTATTCAAGTACTTGATGATAATCCTAATTTAGTAGAAACCTTTAAACAATATACACAAAATGAATTTTCTTTGACTACAATGATTGATGATTTGGAGGGGGTTTGTGATTCTTATAGTAATGGTTATCATTATATCGATTATGAATTTAGCCGTGATTTTTGTGATAACTATGAAGATGCTGTTGATAAGTGGCTTGATGTTTTAAAGAAAAGGGATCAATATTCTCTCGCATTTAGATTCTTATTAAAAGCTTATGAAGTATTTTATAAGCTAGATATTGAGGATAATGGAGGTGAAACGGTTGCACTTTCTGTTATCATTATAAGCCAATGGGCAAATATAATTATGTGTATGGATGACTTAGAAAGATTAGAAGCTTTTGTTGAATTAGGACAATACCTCAACAGCATGAGAGATTATTATGATAGCCAAAAGATTATTGAAATATTTTTTGATTGTTTAAGTGGTAAAGAATTCTTAAAGCTGAAGCTTGATCTTGTGAAAAAACAGTTAGACTACATAGAGAGTCATGATGATATTTTTAATAGAGGATATGCAATTGAAGGATTTGCGAAAAAGTATCTTGAACTCTTAAAGAAGAATAAAGCATCAAAGAAGGAGATAAGTGCTGTTTATAAAAAGTACTGGGAATATATTCCTATTAGAATGGACTGTGTTTATACTTGTATTAATAATAAAGAATATGACAAGGCTTTAGATTATATTGACGAATGTATTGATTTTGAATATGAAAATCAAGATCGTATGAAGTTTAATATAAAATTGAAGAAAGATATTTATAAGAAGCAGGGAAATATCAAAGCTTACAGAGAAGAATTAAAGAATTTGATTCTCTTTTTCAATGATACTAATTTAGAGGATTATGTTGAGCTGAGAAGTCTCTTTTCTGATAAAGAATGGATCAAGGAAAGAGACTCTATAATTGAACAGCTTACTCCTGGAAGGTTCTTATGTGAAATATTAGAAACAGAGCAACTATATGAACAGCTATTAGACGTTCTCTTAAGAAGTGACGATAAATATTTGCTGCATCAATATACCGATTTGCTTAGTGAGAAATATCCTGAACGGCTGCTTCAGATATATCGAGAAAATGTTGAAAAACAGGCTGAATCTACTGGAAGCAGAAAGCATTATTACCAAATTGTAGAAGAGTTAAGAATCATGAAGTCTATTACTGGTGGTGATAAAATCGTTGATGAAATCATTAAGAAATGGAAGGTTCAATATAAAAACAGAAGCGCAATGCTTGATGAATTAAATGGAATATAGAGGCTGTGACGAAATGATTTAATATCATTTCCAAACAGTCTTTTTTTCGTAT
>ERZ809198.382-NODE-382-length-24382-cov-5.822831_pt1 | contig 24382 bp, 20 predicted proteins | sample MGYA00520793_ERZ809198 | MGnify/ENA primary metagenome ERZ809198 (study PRJEB31570, sample SAMEA3213005) | Homo sapiens | biome: human-gut; feature: human gut; material: fecal | place: Sweden | collected 2011 ... | reverse complement strand
CTTTGGCTTTGTTGAGATGCCGCCTAACTTGGGCGTAGCCAAAGTGTGCAAATCGAACACAAAGCCCCTTGTAAATTCGCATTTTCTTTGGCTTTGTTGAGATGTCGCCCAACTTGGGCGTAGCCAAAGTGTGCAAATCGAATACAAGACCGCCTAACTTTGCGCAGCTACTAATTTACTTTTTTACCATAAGAGCCGACAGAATGTACATTTGCATCATTGCCACGGCGCGCACATTTTCGCCCCCGTTCGGAATGATGATGTCAGCATGCTGCTTCGTCGGTTCGATAAATTCGTCGTGCATCGGTTTCAGCACATTGCGGTATTTATCAATCAGCATTTCCAGCGGATGACCGCGTTCCGCAATGTCGCGTTCGATAACGCGCAGCAAACGCTCGTCGGGTTCCGCATCGACAAAGATTTTCAAGTCCATCAAGTCGCGCAGCTTCTTGTCGTAAAGCGCCATGATACCCTCCACAATAATCACATCGTGCGGTTCAACATGCACCGTTTCAGGCAGTCGCGTACACGTCAGATACGAGTAAGTAGGTTGTTCGATGGCACGTCCCTGACGCAGTTCCTCGATTTGGTGAGCCAGCAAGGGCCATTCGAAGGCGTCCGGGTGGTCAAAGTTAGTTTTTTTGCGCACTTCGAGCGGCAGGTCCGACTGGTCATTGTAGTAGGAGTCCTGCGGAATCACCGCTACCGTGTTAGCCGGCAGCGTATCAACGATTTTGCGCACCACAGTGGTTTTTCCCGAGCCCGTACCGCCCGCAATACCTATAATCAGCATATTCTTTATCGTAAGTAATCGTTATGAATTAAGACATTAAAGCAGCCGGTGAGCTTCCGCAGAGTCAGAACGCCGTTTTACAAACCGAAGTTCCGTTCAGCAGCAGCTGCAAGGCCAACTACAAAAGTAGTGAATTATTTCAACTGCCAACCCTTTTGTTCTAATTTTTTACAACACTTTCAGGTCATCATCCCAGTTTTCAGTGTTGCCACACAACTGCTGACGGTAAAACTTAGGAGCCATGCCCAAATGTTTTTTGACATACTTACCAAAGAACGAAATTGAGGGAAAGCCCAGTTCCGTCACAATTTCCTTGATGGTTTTTTCAGGTCGCATCAGCAAGCGTTTCACGTCCTCCGTTACGTAGCGGTCAATCAGTTTCAGAGCCGTTTGTCCGCACGCCGTTTTGCATGTTGCGCTCAAATACTTCGGGCTGATGTTCAGCTGATTGGCATACCAAGCCACCGAGCGCGATTTTGGGTACGACTGTATGAGTAGTTCAACAAACTGTTTATACAAGTTTTCGCCCGACGTAAAGCGGTTAGGCGCAGCATCCACGTTGCTTTCGATGGTGTCATGAAATTCGTACATAAAAGCCTGCAGCAAGTAAGCCGTCACGATGTGGTGATGCTTCAGCGGTGTTTCGGCCGACAGTTTCGAAGCAATCAGTTCGTGGTATTGGCAAAATAGTTTGCCAGCCTTGTCGTCCAGGTGAGTCACCGGGTGTTCGTCGATATACATTCGCACGTTCCACAAGTAAGTAGGAATGCTGTTGATTTCCTCAATAAACTCCTTCGACAGGTAAAAACCGCAAATATTAAACTGGCATGCGCTGTCGTCGGCCTCGATCAAGGTGCCTGGTGAGCATACCACCAAATCGTTTTTGGTAATGTGTACCTCGCGGTTGTTGATATACAAGCGACCCTCGCCCTCCGTACACAGCATGGCTGCGAAAGCCTCCAGTTTGGCTCGCGTATGCTGGTTACTTTTCAGGTCCAGGTTACTGATTAAGTTAACCCTTGCGTTGCAATATTTTTGAAAGGGCTGTTTACCTTCGGCACCATTCTTTCTTATTTCCATTCCTTTTGCTCGTTATCGTGCGGGAGCAGTTGTAGCCCTGTCCGCGATGGCTATGTTGTTCTTGCCGCAAAATAAACCAAAAAATTCAAGATTTTCGCCATGAAAACGTAATTTAAGGTTTTGGTTTTCATTTCAATCCTCTTAGGGTTACAAAAAAGAAACTCCGGCAGTCAAATTAACGTGACTGTCGGAGTTCTTTTTTTGTCAGGGAAATGCCTTCTGCGTATAGAAGGTTATGGCCCTGTTTCGTTCATGGTGTCACACTTATTCATTGCTGAAAGCCAGCGAATCGCCGTCGGTTTTCACGCAAATAGGCTTGTTCTTGTCCACCTTGCCGGCCAGTAAAGCCTTGCTCAAGTCGTTGAGCAACATGCGTTGCAAGGCACGTTTTACGGGGCGTGCACCAAATTCCGGGTCGAAACCTGCGCGAGCCACCAAGGACACAGCCTCGTCCGAAACCATGAGTTTCACATCCTGTTCGCCCAGCAAGCGGCAAATACCGTTCACCTGTAAGCGCACAATCTGTTCAATCTGCGGTTGCGTCAGCGGTTCAAACATGATGATGTCGTCAATACGGTTCAAGAATTCGGGCCGTATGGTGCGTTTCAGCATATCCAGCACCTCCGTCTTGGTCGTTTCGAGGGTCTTTTCGCGTTGAGCCTCGCTCTGTCCGGCCAGTTCCTCGAAGCGTTGCTGAATCAGCTGCGAACCCATGTTCGACGTCATGATGATAATCGTGTTCTTAAAGTTCACCGTACGTCCCTTGTTGTCCGTCAGTCGGCCATCGTCGAGCACCTGCAGCAAAATGTTGAACACATCCGGGTGCGCCTTTTCCACCTCGTCGAACAGCACCACGCTGTAAGGCTTGCGGCGCACCGCTTCGGTCAGTTGTCCGCCCTCGTCGTATCCCACGTATCCCGGAGGCGCACCTACCAGTCGGCTCACGCTGAATTTTTCCTGGTATTCGCTCATGTCGATACGTGTCATCATGTTCTCATCGTTGAACAAGTAGTCCGCCAGTGCCTTCGCCAGCTCCGTTTTACCCACACCCGTGGTACCCAGGAAAATGAACGAGCCAATCGGACGCTTCGGATCCTGCAGTCCCGCTCTTGAGCGGCGCACCGCATCGGCCACAGCCCGTATAGCCTCATCCTGTCCCACCACGCGCTGGTGCAGTTCCTCCTCAAGGTGCAGCAGCTTTTCGCGTTCGCTCTGCATCATGCGCTGCACCGGAATGCCCGTCCAGCGAGCCACCACATCGGCAATGTCGTCGGCCGTAACCTCCTCCTTCACCATCGCCTCAGCCCCCTGTCGGCTTTTCAGTTGTTCCTGCAAGGTCTTGATGTTATCCTCCAGTTCCTTCAGCTTGCCGTATCTGATTTCGGCCACCCTGCCGTAGTCACCTTCGCGTTCAGCCCTTTCAGCCTCGAACTTCAGTTGTTCAATTTGCTGTTTGTTCTGCTGAATGTTAGCCAGCACATCCTTTTCGCCCTGCCACTTCGCCCTCAGGTTCTTCTCCTTTTCTTCCAGTTCGGCAATGTCGTGGTTCAGCGCATCGAGTTTTTGCGTATTGTTTTCGCGTTTAATAGCCTCGCGTTCAATTTCAAGCTGACGCAGACGGCGCGTAATTTCGTCCAGTTCCTCAGGTTGCGAATCGCGTTCCATGCGCAGTTTGGCAGCCGCCTCGTCCATCAGGTCGATAGCCTTGTCCGGCAAAAAGCGGTCGGCAATGTAGCGGTGCGACAGTTGCACAGCCGCAATCAGCGCATCGTCCTGAATGCGCACCCGGTGGTGATTTTCGTAACGCTCCTTCAGTCCGCGCAGAATCGAGATGGCATCCTCCGGCGAAGGTTCGTCCACCAGTACCGTTTGGAAACGCCGTTCCAGCGCCTTGTCCTTTTCAAAGTATTTTTGATACTCCTCGAGCGTCGTAGCACCAATGCTGCGCAGTTCGCCGCGCGCCAGTGCCGGTTTCAGAATGTTGGCCGCATCCATAGCGCCCTCGCTCTTTCCGGCACCTACCAACGTGTGAATTTCGTCGATAAACAGGATGATTTCGCCCTGCGCCTCCGTCACTTCGTTGATCACGCTTTTCAGTCGTTCCTCAAATTCGCCCTTGTATTTAGCACCGGCCACAAGTGCACCCATGTCCAGTGAAAACAGCTTTTTGTTCTTCAGGTTTTCGGGCACGTCGCCACGCACAATGCGCTGCGCCAATCCCTCCACGATAGCCGTTTTACCCGTACCCGGTTCACCAATCAGAATCGGGTTATTCTTGGTTCTTCTCGACAGAATTTGCAGCACTCGTCTGATTTCCTCGTCGCGTCCAATCACCGGGTCGAGTTTGCCGTTACGTGCTTCCTCCACCAGGTTACGCGCATATTTTTGCAACGCCTGGTAAGTTTCTTCGCTCGACGCCGTCGTAGCTTTTTTGCCGCCTCGCAGTTCCTGAATGGCAGTTTTTAGTCCGTCGGCACTCACACCGGCATCCTTCAGCATTTGCGAAGCCACACTCTTCACCTCGAGCAGCGCCATGAGCAACGGTTCCAAACCCACGTAAGTATCGCCGTTAGCCGTAGCCGTTTTTTCGGCCTGCACCATCACGCGGTCCGATTCAGTGCTCAAATACGGCTGTCCGCCGCTCACGCGGGGCTGATGTTTCAGTTCGTTGTCGATGGCCGTTTGCAGCACATGCTCGTTCACGCCCAGTTTGCCAAATATAAATTGGGTCACATTTTCGCCCACTTGCAGCACACCGGCCAGCAAGTGTACAGGCGTTACAGCCTGCTGTTCCAGACTCATGGCCCGGTCAACAGCCTGTTGCACAGCCTGCTGTGCTTTGATTGTAAGTTTTTCGAAATTCATAGTCTTTTCTCCTTTTCTTTTATTGATTGTTGTCTTTGTTTTCAGTCAGTTTTATGCGAGGCGCAAAGCCTCTCGGCGCCGGTTTCTTAATCCTGCGCTTTCGCCCTCTTAAGCGCAAATACGTTGCCAAATGTTGTTGCATAACATACATTAGTTTTTTATGCCACAATGTCATAATTTTTCATCAATATATCCCATCACAAGTTGCTTCGTTGCCCCGTTTTACGCATGTTTTGCGCCAAATAGTCAGTTTTTTAGCTTCGTTTTTTTTAATCAGTGTGCTATGTTCTTTTCAGTTCAACAAAAAAGCGTACTTTTGTACGCGTGAGCAGCCGGTCGTGTCGCTCATGCAGCAGCCATTCAGTAAGCGCTCACCGCACACCACACACACACCTTATTATATATAAGCACGTTCCAGCATTATGAAAATCCTTTTTTTGTCCGACATTCACGGCTCCTTGCCCGCACTCGAGTCCGTGCTCGCCTATTTTGAAAGCCACCACTTCGATTTGCTTGTACTCCTTGGCGACATCCTGAATTACGGTCCGCGCAACGGACTATGCCACGGTCTCGACCCTCAGGCCGTAGTCGACCGCCTCAACGCCTATGCCGACCGTATTGTAGCCGTTCGCGGCAACTGCGACTCAGAAGTTGACCAAATGCTACTCAACTTTCCCATCCAGTCCACCTACACTCTTGTAGTCGACAACGGCCTTCGCTTTTTCATCACCCACGGCCATGTTTACAACGACAAGAAACTCCCCGTCGGTCCGTCGTGCGACGTATTTGTCTTCGGCCACACCCACCTGCAGCAACTCATTCCTGCCGATGCCGAAAATGCGCGCCCCATCATTTTGAACACCGGTTCGCCCACCTTCCCCAAAGGCGGCAATCCCCCCACCTTTGCCACCTACGCCCAAGGCATGCTCGCCATTCGCACCCTCGACGGAGCCGCGCTGCAGTCGCTCAAAGTTGATGCACCGCGAGTAGGGTAGTTCGTTTGCGTTGAGTGAGTAAAAGCATCTGTCAATATCAAGCAAAAGCGTACTATTACATACTCAATCTACATGATTTTTAGCATGTAAAAGCCTGTTCACGGTTCTGAGCAAAGAACTGTGAACAGGCTTTTTTAGGTATCATGGTGAATTACATCGCTTGGGTACATTCCCCAATAGCCTGTTTGAGTGAATGGTTGTGTCATCCTCGTTGAAGGAACCTAACAAAGGACTGTGAATGAGCTTGGGGAGTACTCGGTACAAATCGTTGCAGCACCTTTATGTGCATCATTTTCATTTTACCCCCTATTCCCTCCGCGAGTGAATGTTAAAAATGCGACACCTTGAAAAGCAAAAATAGATAAAAAAAGAGCCGGCAGATTCTGTCGTTTCTCAGTACGTTGAGCCCATATTTAGCCTGTTGGAAAAAATTACTCCGCGATTCTGAAAATTAGTTCCAAGCTTCTTGAAATTAGTTCCGAGCTTGTTCGAATTAGTTCCGAGCTTGTTGAAATTAGTTCCGAGCTTGTTTGCATTCGTTTTGAGATTTTCTCAACAATCTTGGAATTGCTGATAACCAGCACTTTCAGAATCGCCACGTGAGGGACATGTGCAACGACAGCCCCGAACAGAATGCCAAGAAGCGCGGAATCATTTTACGTTAGAGTTTATTTGCTTTTAAAATGACAGGTTAAACCTATATGTTAAATTGAGAGCCACCCGGCGAGTGTGAAGCATTGGGCGTGTTTGTGGAAGCGAACCGTGGAGTATGTTGCCCATAATGAAAAGGATGAACCCCTGTTGTTCTGCATGGATTCCGATGCAGATAGCAATTTTGACTATGCGCGTTGGGAAAAGGTCGTGGTGAATCCCGACGGCAGTTACGTGGTATATAACGATGCAGATTATTACTGCGAATTTTATTCGCTTAATCACGAACTCCTGCGCAAGGTGAAGAAAGAATATGTTAAGGGACTTTGCCGAGCAATGTCAATGTTAAATCTTCATCATACAGGGTTTTCCTCGAACAGCAGGGCAATGAATGGCTGCCGTTGCCAAACATCAGCATTGCAGAATTCGAAACTGCATAAAATATTTTCTGAATAGATTTTAAACAGTTTCTAAGTGTAGGTACCGAAAATTTCAGCGTACCGACTAAAGGTAAAGCCTGTTCCGGTTCTGTACAAAGAACTGTGAACAGGCTTTTTTTAGTAATTTGGTGTATGAGAGCTAGTTAATTTACCAAGCAGTTTGCGAGTTTCGTTAGAGGTGAAATTTTCGATTTCTTTACCTAAATTGAAAAATTCGGTGGCGAACCATTCTAATTTGTTGTCCTCGTTAGTACGAAATAATCGTTCGGCGCGTTCAATAGCCGTTTGAATTCTGGCAGGGTCACATTCATAGTCAAATCCACCATAAATCAGGCTGTTCACGTATCGCTTGATATTGGGTGTTTTCGGTACGGAGTTGATGTCAGGAATTTCATCGTATAAATGGTAGTAAAGCCAAACTTCAAAACAAGGATTACTTTGCGCAACGTTCCAAGCATCGTATGATTTGATTTCATCATATAACTTGGGAATGTTGGAATTGTTGAAGGAGCAAAAATCCCTTAGGGGAGTAATTTTACCTTCTTTTTCCCATGTGTCTGTATCAATAACAAACCAAATTTTGTCTTTTTGACTGTAGTCTATGGTGTGTGATCGATTTGTTCCGAAGAATTTTTCCTTAGCTAATTCCAGCAGTTTTAATGGGTCAGTTCCGTTTTCTGCAGGGATAACAATGAGTTCAAGGTTTGACGATAGGCCAATGAAGAATTTAAGATACTTAATTTCGGTATCAGTACCCTCACTGATGATATAAATCTTACTGGCATTCTTTGATGGTGCTCGTTTGGTATAATCCCTTCTTCTTGTAATCATATCTCACCATTTTAAATCAGACAGATTTGACAAAAAAGGAATACCACCATAGCGGCCATTTAAATATCCATTTTCGATATTGGCTGTGTTATGGATGTTGTAGTCGCTCAGTGGGTATAGTTGAGTGGATTGTTCAACGTCTTTTTGAGCAAACCATATTTCATCAGGGCGAAAGATAGCTTGATCGAGCAGGCAACTCTCGTGCGTCGTAAAAATCAACTGTCCCTTTGCTTCTTTATTTTCGGAGATTTTGCTGATTATACTTTTTATCATAATGGGATGTATGCTGCGTTCAATTTCATCGACAATAAAGACCTTGTCAAGTTTTAACACGGAATAGAGTAAAGGCATATATTCTATAATACGCCGCGTTCCGTCTGATTCTTCTATAAAATCAAACTCAACATCATTTCCTGAGGAATTGATATGGACCGATAAGAGGGTTTTGCGTATGAATTCACCATTCTCTATTGTTACGTTTGAAACATCGCCATTCGAGGCTCGAAGCGTGTAGACTGTATTAGGATTGCTTTTTAAGAAGGCTGAGGCCTTGAGTAATCGAGGGTCGTTTTTAATGATTTCTTCGGTGAGAACTTCCCGTCTTACTTCAAGTTTTGAAATGCCTGTAAGGTCGGGCAGCATTTGATTTACCACTGCTGCAAAGTCGGTATCTACATCCAAGGTATGAGGGAGTAATTCGGTGCTCATTGATGGCACAACTACCTGCATATCGTCAAACCAATCGAAAGCCTCTTTGGTTAAAGGAAGTTCGTTGGGATAGTACTTGCCGAAAAACGAAAGGGCAAGCATATCTGGACGTATCATTCGCTTGGCAGTTTCGGTAAAACCAGCTGCAAAACTTTCATTGCCCATAGCGTTAATAAAACTATGCGTAATATGCATGTCCTCACCCTTTCGTGAAAATATTACATTATCTGCATTTTTGCTGCTCAGGCACAATTCCTCTTCTATAATTGTCAGATTCTGAAATGCAATATGGTAATAGAATATGTTTCCACTTGAAAAAAATTCTATAGCCAATTCCGAAGGTCTATCCTTTCCATCGTTGCCTAATTTAAAAAAAAGATCTTCGCGGATTGCTAAATCGCTTATCTTATCAGAATTAACCATTTGTTTTAATAGAGCGATGCATTTTAAAAGATTGCTCTTTCCTGCACCATTAGCACCATAGATGGCAGACAAGCGCAAGGCTCTGACGTAATCGCACTGCACTTTATGCCACTCGTGGCTGTGACTCCTGCTTGACGGAAAAGTATTAAACTCAACCGCCTCCTTAAAGGATAATATATTTTCGGTTGCAAATCTTAGTAGCATATACGAAGTGTTAGAATTCAACCGTAAAAGTATGAATATTTTCTTTGAGACGCAAATTTAATGTGTTTAAAGTGCTTATTCCGTTAAAGTTGAACGGAATTGCGGCTATGTATAAGATGTGGAAATATCAAAAAACCATTAAGTTTCAAGCATGGTTCTGCTGAAAATGTATGGAAAAAAGCGCGTGCTTCGTACGTTTTGAAAAATCGGGTTGAGATAAAATGGTATATCCCGATTTCATTTTTTTTCGTGTGTGGAAAATGCGCTGGAAAGCCCGTAAATAAAGGCTTTTCAGAGCGTTTTTTGCAGTCCGAAAAAAGCGAGGTGCGATATTAGGGGCAAAAAAAATGGATTTCGGGGAGCATGTGTTGTATCTTTGCTGTTGCTAAGTCAGGCTGCACCTCAGCCTTGACGGATGAAAAAACAATAGATTCCTTATTTATTCAGCGTTCTTTGACATGATGTTACAACAGAAAGTAAGGCAGGTAGGCCTGTCTGAAACACCTGCGCGTGGTTGAGTATTGCCCTATGTTTTTGCGACTGAACCGTTTGTGCAACCGAACCCGGAATTGCTTGGCTTTCTTCGCTTGTTTCAATGAAGTCGTCTGAATTTAGAAGAGATAAATCTCCCAATCAAATCTTCGTCAGAAAAGTTTAGACGACTTCAAATAAAAAGAAACAGCACATGGCCTTTCTGTCATACCGGAGTATGAGTTAGTCGGGCTATGTGCTGTTTGGAAACTGTATGCTTTAGAAAGCGTATGTTTAGCATGCTGAACCGCTTAGGCTTTCAGCATTGGGGCATAATTAGCGAATGATGGTTGCTTCGCGGTCGGGACCAACCGAAACAATCGTGATGGGCGTTGCGGTAGCCTTTTCGATATAGGCAATGTAGTCCTTGAATGCCTGGGGGAAGTCGGCTTCGGCGCGCAGTTCGGTAAGGGGCGTATGCCATCCGGGCAACTCTTCATAAACGGGCTGCCAACCTTCGGTGTCGTAAGGCATTTCGGTTACGGTTTCGCCGTCCTTGGTGTAGGCCGTGCACACCTTGATGGTTTCGAAGCCATCGAGCACGTCGCCCTTCATCATTACGAGGTCGGTTACACCGTTAATCATGATGGCATATTTAAGTGCTACGAGGTCGAGCAGACGCCGATCGGGGTGCCGAGCCGCAGCGGCGGTTACGACCCGTTACTGCACCGTACTCGTTGCCAATGTGGCGAATGGTGTCGCCGGTTTCGTCGAAGAGTTCCACTACGAACGGACCACCACCCACACGGGTGCTGTAGGCCTTGAAAATACCAAAGATATGGCCAATGGTGTTGGGAGCTACACCCAAACCGGTGCATACACCGCCGCTCGTGGTTGACGAAGAGCTGACGAATGGATAAGTACCGTGGTCAATGTCGAGCAACGAACCCTGTGCGCCTTCGGCCAGTACGTTCTTGCCTTCGGCCAGGGCACGGTTAATTTCGTATTCTGTATCGGTGAGATGGAACTTACGCATGTATTCCACACCGGCCAACCACTTTTCTTCTTCCTCTGTAATTTCGTAATCCGTAAAGTGGAGGTCGCTCAGAATTTGTTCGTGACGCTTTTTGAGCGCAGCATATTTTTCATCGAAATTATGCAGAATATCGCCTACACGCAAACCTACGCGAGCAGCTTTGTCGCTGTAAGTGGGACCGATGCCTTTACCCGTGGTACCAACCTTGTTCTTGCCTTTGGCAGCCTCGTAGGCACGGTCGAGCACGCGGTGCGTGGGCAGAATCAGGTGAGCACGACGGCTGATGTGCAAACGTTCGGTGAGTTCGTAACCGGCAGCTTCCAGTTCGTGAGCCTCAGCCATAAAGAGGTCGGGAGCAATGACGCAACCATTACCAATGATATTGATTTTACCCTCGTCGAAAATGCCAGAGGGGATGGAACGGAGTACGAACTTCTTTCCGTCGAAAATGATGGTGTGTCCGGCATTCGGTCCACCGGCAAAACGTGCCACCACGTCGTAACGCGGCGTAAAGTAATCTACTACTTTTCCTTTGCCCTCATCTCCGAAAACGATACCAAGCAGGGCATCAACTTTTCCTTTTGTCATAATTATATTTCGATGTGCTGATTTTGTATAGTCTTTTTAGTCGGCAGTCAGCTTACTGCTTTCTGCACCCTACAGCCGGGCGGAAGATGAAACCTTCTGCTTAGCGGCCGTACAAAGATACGTTTATTTTTAAAGGTAAAGAAAGAAACAGAGCTATTTTTACCGAAACGTGCCGACAGACAGCCTTGCGGGCTATGCCTCGATGCCCAAGGCCTTGAGTTTGTTGTAAAGGGTTTTGCGGTCAATGCCCAGCAACAGCGCGGCCTTGCTCTTGTTGCCGTTCGTTTGCCGCAGTGCGCCCAATATGTGTTCGCGCTCGGTTTCGGCCGTGCGTTTTAGGCTGAAAGGCTGGGGAGCGTAGGCTGTGGCGGCCGTCGGCACCGAAGCCGGCATGGGCGAGGGTTGAGGCTGAGCGGCAACCGGAGCTGCAGGGGCTGAGGGGGCTGCATAACCGGTGGTCAGGCCGAGTTCCGTTTCTGAAATATAAGGATGGTCGCCGGCCAAGAGGGTGGCACGCACAATGACATTGCGCATTTCTCGCAAGTTGCCGGGCCAGGGATAAGCCATCAGGGCGCGTTCGGCACCGGCGGTAAAGCCCTCTACCTCGCGGTGTAGTTCGGCATTGGCCTTTTGCAGGAAATAGGTGGCAAACTCCAAGATGTCGGCACCGCGTTCGCGCAGCAGCGGAATGTGCAGCGTAAATTCGTTGATGCGGTGATAAAGGTCCTCGCGATAGCGGCCTTGGGCGATGGCTTCGGGCAAGTTTTCGTTGGTGGCACACACCAGACGGATGTCGATGGGGCGTTCGTCGGTACTACCCACCGGACGCACCCGGCGTTCTTGCAAGGCACGGAGCAGTTGCACCTGTACGTCGTACGACAGGTTTCCCACTTCGTCCAGGAAGAGCGTACCGCCCGATGCCTGTTCGAAAGCACCCGTTTTGTCGGTTCCGGCTCCGGTAAATGCACCTTTCACATGGCCAAAAAGTTCAGAGGCAGCCAGTTCTTTGGTCAGCGCTCCGCAGTCGATGGCCACAAAGGGACCGTCGGCGCGGCTGCTCTGTTCGTGAATGCGGTGTGCCACATACTCCTTACCCGTTCCGCTGGCTCCGATAATCAGCACCGACATGGGAGTGGGTGCCACGAGCGACGCCATGCGGTAAAGTTCGGTGGCAGCCGGCGAATGGCCTTCGATGCCCGGAGCGCGTCCGGCAGCATCCTTCGAGGCATCTTTGACAGCATCCTTGTTGGCAGCGTGCACCTTTGTTGCGGGTTGCTTGGTGCGTCCGGCAGCCGTAGGTGCACTTTCGGTATGGACAGCAGGCACGGGAGTAGCCCCCTTGGCCAAAGCCTCGCTCATTTTGGTGAGCAGTACATCGGGCTGTACGGGTTTGGCAATGTAATCGGTGGCACCGAGCTTCATGGCCTCGACAGCATTTTGCACCTCGGCATAGCCGGTCATGACGATGAAGGGGAGCGTGCGGTTTTGCTGATGGAGCCATTGCAGCAGGTACAGTCCGTCGTGGTCGGGCAGTCGCAGGTCGGAAAGCACCAGTTCGGTAGGTGTTTCCTCGTGGATCAGCAGTTTCACGGCAGCTCCTACGCTCGAAGCCGTGGCCACGTCGTATCCTTTTTTTCGCAACCATGTGCTGAGCATGGTGCTGAAAGTCAAATCATCTTCAACGATGAGAAGTTTGGTCATAAGTCTGGTCAATGGTTTGAGTTGGGGCTGGCATCAGCCAATTCAAAGAGTAAGGACTGCAAGGCAAACAGAATGTTGCGGCAGGGCTGTTCGTCGTCCTCGGTCCATTCAGCCTCGTTGCGCCGTTCGTCCAAGGTTTGCAAATCAGGAGCCGCAGCCGAGCCTATCAGTGTAAAGGTTGGACGCATTTTGTGCGCAATGCGACAAACAGTTGCCTTTTGTTTGGCGGCTGCAGCCTGTGCAAAGAGTTGCAGGTTTTCGTTGCAGTCGTGTGCAAACTGGCTGAGGATGGCCTGTTCGGCCTGAGGGTCGCCATCGGCAAAAGCCAGCAGAGGCGCAAAGGTAGCGGTCAGGGGCTTTTTGTCGGCAGCAGTTTCGTGCGGAGTATCAGTTGCCTCAGTCGGCTCTGCTTCCTGAACAGCGGCAGTGGGCGCAGACGCCTCTTCATTGCCGGTGGTCAGCTTTTGGGTGAGCAGACGCAGGTCGTTTTGCGTAAAGGGCTTAAACAGCACATCGGCAAAACCACGGTGCATGAAGTCGTCGGCCGAAATCAGCGAATGCGAGGTAGTGGCCACCACCGGCAGGCGCGACAGACCTTCGATGCGGTGAATGCGCTCCAGTACGTCGTAGCCGGTGAGTCCGGGCATTTCGATGTCGGTGAGCAGCAAATCGGGGCGGTGACCTTCGGCCAGCCAGGCAAACAGCTGTTCGGCATCGTTGAATGCGTAGATGGTTTGCATGGGGTCGAGCACGTTTTTGAGCATCGCCTCGCTGAGTTGCAGCTGCAACAAATCGTCGTCGAGCAGCGCCACGGTGTGCAGCAGGGTGGGGGCTTCGTGCAGCGTATCGGCCATTACCGCTTCGGCAGCAGGCTGTGCCGTATCCTCTTCGCAGCGGGGCATATCCGGCAGCAGCAGGGTAAAGGTGCTGCCAAAGCCCACCTGACTTTTCACGTCAATCTTTCCACCGAGCAGCGCCACGAGTTTCAGCGTAATGCTCAGTCCGAGTCCGGTACCTTCCTGTCCTTCGCTGCCTTTGACGCGGGTAAAGGGTTGGAAAATGCGTTCGCAGTCGTAGCGGCTCAGTCCGCAGCCCGTGTCGCGTATGGTCAGGTTCAACCCTTTGGTTTCGCTCCAGTTGGCGGTCAGTTCCACCTCACCTTTCTGGGTATATTTAATGGCGTTGCCCAGCAGGTTTTCAATGATTTGGCGCAAGCGGAAGGCATCGGTGCTGACGAGCAGTCCCACCGGAATTAGCGAACTGACGCGCAGTGTCAAGCCTTTTTGCTGTGCAATGGGCTGAAAGGCTGCACCGATATAGTCGATGAGTTCGTTCAGTCGGGTTGGCTGCCGGTTTACACTGAGTCCGCCGGCTTCGAGTTTGTGATAATCGAGCAATGCCGTCACCAGGTTCAGCAAGTGATGGGCCGATGAATCGATGGCATCCAAATCGCGTCTTGCTTCAGGCCGTGTGGCCAGGGGTTTCATGAGCGAAAGGTAGCCCAATATGGTATTGACGGGAGCCTTGATGTCGTGCGAGATGGTGAGCAGCAACTGTTCGCGACGTTTCATCAGGTCCTCGGCACACTGGTTGGCTTCCTCCAACTCCATACGGTAACGGTTCACGCGGCTCATGTCGCGCCACACCCATACGAACAGTCCGAGTGCGGCCAAGGTGGTAAACAGCGTGAAAATGCCCATTTGCCACGCAGCCTGCCGGCGGTATTCAGCTTCGGTGCGGGTTTTGTCCTGCAACATGCGCTGCTGTTCGCGGTTAATGTCGTCCATCAAAGCCACGATGCGTTCCGACAGGGCAGCACTGCTCAGCCTGAGTTGTCGCGACTTTTTTTGCAAATTCCGGCTGTGTGCCGTATTGCTGCGTGTGAGGTCGCGGTGAACGCCTTGCAGAATGTTGGCCACCGTGTCGCTGATGTTCACGTTGGCCTGTGTGCTGTCGTGCGTGGGTTCATATTCCAGGTGGTTTACACTGAGTGTATCGTCCTTTGGCTTTCTGAAAGCATCGCCCAATCTGTCCCAAAAGCGTTTTTTGTGGCGGTCAATCACCACTTGCTCGCTATTTTCGTGAACCGAGACTTTTACTTGCGTACCCACATTGATGGGTTTTCTACCGGAGCGCAAGTTGGCAATTTCCTGTTCCAGGTTGCTTCCCTGGTGAGTTTCGCGCCGCATGGCAGCCACAAGTTCCACCACGCCTTCGCGTTTCAGCATCAGGAGTTTGCGTAGCGAGTCGAGTCGGGCGCGTTGCAGCAGGTCGGCAGTAATGTCCTTGAGTTCGACGAGGGCGGTGTCGACGCGGTCAACTCCCCTGATGTAGCGGTGTACGTCGCGGTTGCTGCTATACTGCAGGGTGGCATTTTCGGCCAGCATGCCGGCTTCAATCATGCGTACGGATAGTTTACCTATGGCGTTGCGTTGCACAGCTACAGCCCGCTCAACTTCGGACACGCCTGAAGCTGCACGGGCTGAACGCACAATAAACCACACCGCAGCGCACAGCGACACGGTGAGCAGTAAATAGCCGATAACGATTCTGAGTCCCAATTTATTCATTGCATATCGGGGCTTAAGGCAGGCGAAGAACCGGGGTTCGGGCTATCACCGCCTGCGGTTATTGTTTTTTAAAAAAAGGAAATGCCAGCTCACCCATCCGGGGCTTGCGGGTAAATGACGGGGGAAAACAAGCAGGTGTTCCAAACACGATGGATGAACCTCATGATTTGGAACGCCTGCTTTCAAGGAAACTGCCAATACAGGCGCATGGCCTTATGCCTCAGCTCCGAGGGGCGATGCCGGCGTGTAGGTGCGGGCAGCCAATTCTTTGTCGACCATGAACAGGCCGTAGCCGTTGCCGTTGAGCATACGCAGATTGTCGAGGATGTTGCGCACGTTGTCTTCTTCCTCCACCTGTTCGTCGATAAACCATTTGAGCATGCTTTGCGTAGCGTAATCGTTTTCAGCCGTGGTCAGTGCAAAAAGGTTATTGATGAGTGCGGTCACCTTTTCTTCGTGTGCCAGGGTGCTTTCGAACACGTCGAGTTCCGACTTCCATTCCGTAGGCACAGCATCGATAGACTTCAGTTCCACACGGCCTCCGCGCTGCAACACATAGTTGAAAAAGATGCGTGCATGGTCCTGCTCTTCGCGGAACTGCACTTCGAACCAGTGTGCCATACCGGGCTTACCGGCAGCTGCACACCAGGCAGACATTGACAGGTAAAAATAAGCCGACCACATTTCGGCATTGATCTGCGCATTCAGCGCTTCTTCCATCTTTTTGCTTAACATGTCAAATACTACTAATAAATGAATAATGTATAGATGACTTATTACAATACAGTGCAAAATTACAAAAAACACAGGCAATCTTCTCTCTTTAAGCTGTTAAAGTTGTTTGCGGCATTGATGCGGATACCTTTTTTTCGTAAAGAATTTTTGCTACTGACCTTCAAAAATGGATTCCGAGGGGTGCGTGTTGTATCTTTGCAATCAAAATATGGGCTTCGCCACAGTACCGACGGATGAAAAAACAGAATTATCTTTTCAGCAATCCATCGTTCTTTGACATTTTGTTACTACAGAAAGTAAGGCAGGTAGACCTGTATGAAACCCTTGATGCAGACTTGATTTTGCCACACACCTTTTTGCGACTGAGCCAATAATAGAACAAAGGTGTGCTTTCAAACCGCAGCCTAAGCCTACACGGTTCAAAAGCACACCTAACCTTGTTTCGTCCATGCGTTACCCACTGAATGCGTGTCGGGTATCCAGTAGCAGATGGCTGCTTCTTGCTTTACGCGGACTACTGATAAGCCAGTGTTCGGCTTCGTATATTTTTACCCCAGCCTTTCAGGCCAAACGTTCACAAAACTCAATTTTTTCGTTATTGGGGCCTGTAATTGTGAAAAAGCGCACACCTTTTTCCCAGAAAGGTAAGGCCTGTATTTCGGGAGTGAGCAAATTCACACCCAAGTTCTTTACGGCCTTGAACACCTCTTCGATATTCTTGACGTCAATGGCAAAATGATTGATGGCGCCATTCTGCACATTCGAGGCTTCGCCTTCATACAATTCGATGACCAGATTTTTCAGTTGCATGAAAGCCACCTTATCCTTTCCGTTTTGCGTTTCGAGCGCTACGCTAAATCCTAACCGTTCGTAAAAGCAAATCGTATCTTCTATATCATTCACCGGCATGCCGATGTGCTGTATACCGGTTAGTAAGTTTGTATATTCCATAGTTTATCTGTAAGTAGGTGTTCAAAATTATTTTTACATTTGAATTGCATTGTTGTGCCACAGTTGTTTGTTCTGTGCGAAGGAGCATAGCGGGCTATGTGACTGAGCGCAGGACAAGCAAATGCGGTACAAGAATGTAATGCAAAGTAAAAATACTTCGATAGAATTATATAAAATAATTTTGAACACCTACTTATTAAAAATTAAATAGTTGCATGCCTATTTGAAAGTATCCCTGTTTGGTTTGCGGATTCCATACCATCCAGGTATGCACGGGCATTTCGTGTTTCAGCACCTTCAACTTATACGTTGCTTTTAGCGAGGTGTGCACAATACCCGAAGTTTTCCCGTAAAAATGACTTTTACTTCCGGCTTTGTTCAGCGCAAAAGCTCCGCCCACTCCGGCATCAATTTGCCATTGGTCTTTATTGAACAGCGGATACTCGGCATAGCAGAAGGTAGAATACTTATTGGCAGTGTTTTCAGCATTGCGATCGCGTCCGAACAGAATGGTTGACCAACTTAACAATAAAGGCATTTTTTGTCCGAATCGATAGCTCAGCGTAGCATCCAGAAAGCGCCCGGTGCTTCGCGCTTTGTAGTTGAAAAATTCTTTATTGTTGTAATTAGCCCCTTTCGAAAAGTTATAGGTATCCCAAAAGGCCAACGACACGCCTTTGTAATGAAGCGACAAATGGTTGTTGAATTCCTTATACGTTCCTTTCGTGTTCGTGCCACCCCAAAACCCGACATTGACTATTCCGCCGAAGAACGAATAGTTGATGTCGCCTGTAAACACTAAACCGTCGGTCACCTCCATGCCTCGCCATAAATGGTTTGTAGCCAAATGCGCGTCCATGTGGAACTGTGCCATCGACTTGAGGGTTACGGGCAAGAGCAGGCAGAGAATCCACTTTTTCATGGCTGCTGCAATCTGCCAATGTAGTTATCCGGAAGAACCGGCATCGCTCCATTCTGCGTACACACATAAGCCGATACATTCACCGCCAACTTATGCGCCTCGCTCACCGGCAAGCCCTTGAGAATGGCTGCTACGAATGCAGCGGTAAACGAATCGCCGGCACCCACCGTATCGGTCACTGATACCTTGGGAGTTTCAACAAACGAAAAGTGTCCGGGCGTAAAGACGTAACTGCCGTTAATGCCACAAGTCAGAATGAGCATTTTCAGATTGTACTTGGCAAGCAGAATCCAGCACTTGTTTTGCAAATCAATTCCCGGATAGCCAAACAGACGGCTTACGGCAACGAGTTCCTCATCATTGATTTTCAGTACATTGCACTTTTTGAGCGAATCGCAAATAATTTCTTTCGTATAAAAGCCCTGACGTAGGTTGATGTCGAATATCTTATATACATCTTCATTGTCGGGCATGGCATTCAAAAAGGCATGGATGGTTTCGCGCGATACGATGCTGCGCTGCGCCAATGAACCGTAAGAAACGGCACAGGTGTGCTGAGCCAGATTCAGAAGGGTGGGTGTGAAAGTAATGTTATCCCATGCCACATTTTCTTTAATGTTATAATTGGGAATGCCCCCTTCGTCCAGTTCCACTTGCACGGTACCCGTTGGATATGCTACCTTTTCGATAGCACCTTTCAGCCCCTTGGCCGAAAAGTCCTGTTCGATTTCGGCACCTAACTTATCGTCCCCAATGGCACTGACAATGCGGCTGTTGAGTCCGAACTGTGATACGTGGTAAGCAAAATTTGCCGGTGCACCACCTATTTTCTTTCCATCGGGCAAAACGTCCCACAGCACTTCGCCGATACCTACTACATATTTATTTTTCATGTTCATTCGTTTATTTGGTTATTTTGAATTTGTATTATTGTCACAAACCGTTTTGATGGTTCAGTTTCCACATTCATTTGTTTCGTGAACTTTCGACCCCCACAGCGCATAGGCCAGCATTACCAGTTCGCAGCCTAAAGCCAAAGTCCAGGTCCATTGCCAACTTCCCAAAGCATCGGCCAGTACGCCTTGCAGCAAGGGAATGACAGCTCCGCCAAACACACCCATCATAAAAACGCCTGAGGCTTTCGATGTATATTCGCCCAAACCTTTTACGGCCAACGTAAAAATGCAGCCCCACATTACCGAGTGACAAAGGCCCACCGAAATAAGCACCCATAAATTGTTTGTCAACATAGCCACAAAAATCAGCAGTGTGGCTACGATGGTTGTGCCTGTCAGCATCACTCGCGACGATATGTTATTGAAAAAGCTGAATATAATTCGGCCCACCATCAGTCCGCCCCAATATAAGGTAGCGAGCAGGGCAGGAATGCCAAAATCAAGTCCCCACAGCATCAAATGGTGTTTGCCCAAAAAGTTCAGCCCCATGCCAGCTTCAATTTGTTCCATGGCATGAAGGTTTACATTCACACCTATCGACACCTCCGTACCGACATAAAAGAATATGGCAATAACGCCCAATGTCAAATGCCGAAACGACCAGATGCTGCGTTGCTGCGTTTGCGGCGACACACTTCGGGTGCCGGCCAAATCGGGCAACGCCAAGCGAGAGGTTACAAGTGTGGTTAACACTATGCTCAAAGCTATCAGCAGGAAAGGAATCAACAGTTGGTCGGAGGTAACTTCAGACAGCGAAACACCCGAAAAGATGACACCCGTCACAAAGAAAGGAGCAATCGTTGTGCCCAATGAATTGATGGCACATACAATGTTCACACGTTGCACCGGTTGCGTGTTCGGCAGTTCGTAAGCAGCTATATAAGGATTGATAACTACCTGAAGCAGTGCTGCCGAGGTACCCATTAAAAAAGAACCTATTAAAAATATGAAGTATCCATACGATACGGAGTCTTGGCCGATTCTGACTGCTGCGTGCGGAAACAAACTAACAAACAGCGAAGACAAGGCATACATCAGCAAACCACCGATCATGACACCCAATGCCCTCAACAGAGTGGGCTTGTAGCCATGCGCATTGATCCATCTGCCGCCAAGCGAACTGTTGACCAAGTATCCCAAGAAAAAGAAAAACGAAATCAATGTGGTCAGCGTATTCCGCAGCTCATCGGCTTCTGAAAGGGAGGCTATTTTCAATGGGCCTTGAAACTGGCCGTTGACAGTGGTTAAAAAACCAACGATGAAATAAATGAAAGTCAGAACGGCAAACGGTCCTAAACTATAAGTTTTTGGCGTATTCATGAATAATAGATATTAAGGATAAGTAGGGAGGCAAAATTGTACCATGCTGCGAAGGTTGCGCATGGCACAATTTTGAACATCCCAATCAATCTTACATTCTACTCAAATAATACTTTCCAATACAGCCATTGCTCCGCGCTGACGAATAGCTTCGACCATATTGAGGTAAAGCTGCACAAACGAATCGGCCTTTTTCAAATCGGTGCTTTGGAAAGCCGACAAGGCCAGAAAATCCTCAGCGTTGTTGCTGGCAATCAGGGTTTTGTCTGTTTCAGTAAGCCACGGTTCGGCAATGTCGAACGTCTGTCCGTTGTCGTCGGTCGTGTATTTCAGGTAATGACGATAGGCAGCAATCAAGTAAGCCACACGAGTAAGGTCTGCTCCATCGGCAATCATTTTAATCAAATTTGGCATTACATACACAGGGAATTTTGATATACCGTCAAAACACAGGCGGGCAATCTGGTCGCTTACACTGCGGTTGCCGAAACGTTCCACCAGCGTTTGTTTGTACAATTCAAGGTCGGTATTGCCCGGTGCCGGAACATAGGGCGTAATATCCTTGTCCATGAAGGTGCGCACAAAGCGTACAATCCGATCATCATGCATGGCATCGTCTACCTTGCGGTAGCCGCTTAGGAACGAAGGATACGACAGCAGCGTATGCGAAGCATTCAGCAGACTGAGTTTCATGTTCTCGTAAGCCGTTACATCGTTGGTAAACTCGGCTCCAACACGTTCCCAGGCCGGACGTCCGGCAATGAAATTATCCTCGATAACCCATTGAATAAAGTCCTCGCAGTAAACCGGTGCTTCGTCCGTTGTTCCGTTTTTATGGCTCAGGCGTTCAATGTCCTCGGGGCGTGTAGCCGGTGTGATACGATCGACCATGCTGTTCGGAAAGGTTACATTTGCTTCCATCCAGGCAGCCAGTTCAGCATCCTGTGCCTGCACAAAGGTCATGAAAGCCTTGCGTGCCGTGCAACCGTTGTGCTGCAAGTTATCGCACGACAGAATTGTAACAGGGCCATTACCTGCAGCCATACGGCGGCGCAATCCTTCGGCCACATAGCCAAAGGTGGTTTTCGGTGCGTGCGGTTGGGTCAAATCGTGCTGAACAGCGGGATTATCCATGATAAATTTGCCTGTCGATTTTTCCATATTGTATCCGCCTTCAGTAATTGTCAGCGTAATGATGCGAATGTGTTTGTCGGCAATGGCCGAAAGAATGGCTTCGGGGTTTTCCATGGCCCAGTCCAGTTTTATCAGCGATCCGATGCGATACACTTCATCTTTTCCGTCGCGGCCGCAAACGGTGAGTGTGTATTCACCTTCCTGTTTTTTCAAGGCGCGATATAAGCGTTCGTCGCTCGGCAGGAGCATGGCTCCATGAATACCCCATTCCTGCTGGTCGGTATCCTTTAACAAGTGGTTTGTAAAAAACTCTTCATGAGCGCGATGAAAGTTACCCACACCAATGTGGAGAATACCGGCTTTAACATCACGACGATTGTACTGAAACTCTTTAATTTTTGCAATCATGGCATTTCATTTTATGAGGTTATTTAAAATGTTTTGATGTTGCAAATGTACAGAACAATCAACGCTGTTGAAATTTTTTTTTGTCTTATTTCCATGCAAACGTTCCCGCAAACGTTTGCAAAATCTGCAATCGTTTGCAATTCTTGTCTGATTCTTTATAAATTTGTAGCTTTGCAAAGCATAACTCCTCAACAACCATGAAACACATTACCATCAAAGACATAGCCCGTGAACTCTGTATTTCGGTATCGACCGTATCGCGTGCCTTGGCCGACGATAAAAACATTCGGCGAGAAACCAAGGAAAAAGTGCTCGAAGCTGCTCAAAGGTTAGGCTATCGTCCGAACCCCGTGGCTACAAATCTTAAATATGGTCACACCAACACAGTAGGCATCATTGTGCCTGAAATGGTAACACCCTTTGCATCAAAGGTGATTAACGGCGTACAGGATGTTCTTTACACCCATGGCATCAAAGTAATTATTGCCAATTCCGAAGAAGACCCGGAAAAGGAAAAAGAGAATCTGAGGCTTATGGAACGCTTTATGGTTGACGGAATCATCATCAGTCAATGCAGTTACAAACAGAACCTTGAGGAATATCGCCGGTTGCAGCAGGCCGAAATGCCATTGGTTTTCTACGACCGCATTCCGCACGGTATGGAGGTATCGCAAGTATTGGTTGATGATTACATGAAGTCGTTCTTTCTGGTTGAAGAACTCATTCGCAGCGGGCGCAAAAACATTGTGCACATTCAGGGGCCTGACTACATCTATAATTCTATCGAACGTTCCAAAGGCTACCAGGATGCCATGCAGAAATTTCGCCTGACGGATTCAATACGAATCATCACTTCGCTGGGTATGAATTTTGAAGACGGAAAAACGATTGCCGACCAACTGCTCGACACCCGGCAGAACCTCGACGCAGTATTTGCCTTTACCGACACATTGGCCATTGGCATTATGAATCGTCTGCGTGAGCGCGGCACAAAAATCCCCAATGATGTAGCCATTGCCAGTTTCTCTGGAACAGAATTATCATCGATTGTCTATCCACCTCTCTCAACCGTCGAACCTCCGCTCTATCAAATGGGCAAACAGGCTGCCGAACTCATACTTGAAAAAATTAAAAACACGGCTTCACTAAGCCGTTCCATTATACTGAATGCCGAAATCAAACTGCGTGAATCTGTCATCGACAACGGGTGATCCATAGTATATAATGCTCAACCATCAAAAGCGTACTTTTGCACATTATTCCACGATACTGGGATGCAAAAGTGCGCTTTTTTTGTATTCAAATTGCTAAATCATCTACGCTATACTCCCCAATGCCTCAAACTGTATGGGGTGAAATTCCACACTTTCCACACCTTATTCCCCACATTCCCCATCTTGTTTCGCTGTGCCATATTTTCTTTATTGTCTGATTTTCAGTACTTTATGCCGCATTTCTTATTTTTGGCACGCGCTTTGCGCTTTAATAGGGCAGAAACAACAAAACAATAACAAAAAACAATACGATTATGAAAAAGTTTTCAGTTTACGCCGTAATGGCCATGGGAGTTCTCACAGTGAGTAGCGCAGCCTTTGCCGGAACCACCGCCTTCAGTTCTCGCGGTTTGGTAAACACGGAAGTTTCTGACACCGTTGTACCGAAGGATACGGTACTGCCCGAAAAAACGGAAACGGAACAAACCGAAACGCAAACGCAAACTGAAGCGTTCTATTCATTGACCGACACCGTTCTGCCTACCGACACCGTAGTGCCGCAGCAGGAGGAAACCACTCCGCAGCAAAAGGAAGAAACCACTCCGCAGCAAAAGGAAGAAACCACTCCGCAGCAGGAAGAAACCACGACTACTGAGTCTTCGTTCTCGATGTTGAACGACACTGTAGTTCCTGCCGACACGCTGACGCCTGCCAAGAAGGACGAACCTCAAACCGATGAACCTCAGAAGGACGAGCCTCAGCAGGAGGAAACCGCTCCCGTTCAGTAATCAGGTCGAAACGTCATATACATTGCTTCAAATTTCATCATGACATTCTTTTCGGCACTGCTCTGGGCATGCTACCTTCACCTTTTTCCGCGCTTGTGGTAAAGTAAGGTAGTTAAGTTCTCAGGTAAAACAGATTATTTTAGGAAACTGATTCAATGCTGTATTTTCAGTAAATTCATCATCTCATTCATTCATCTCTAAAAAAAATTACTGCCCGCAATTTAAGCAAACCTTTCTCTTCATCGGCTCGCTGCGCCGTTATCTCCACTTTTAATGTTCCCTGCACATCCAATGCTTCACACCAATAAGCACAGCGAGCCCCATTTTTTTTTCACAAAAGCCGTCTGCTTCTTATTCTCAATGTTGAGATTTGAAGCAGACGGTTTTTTTGTGCATGAACGTATAGGCGAACTTCGTGCGTATTGCTTTGTGAACTCGTTTTTTTTCCGTACCTTTGAATAAAGTAGGATTCGGCTCGGCAATGTCCAATAAAAATACATTTTTATTTGCCGTTGCGCTCGCCTTTCACTACCTTTGAATAAGGTAGGATTCGGCTCGGCAATGTCCAATAAAAATACATTTTTATTTGCCGTTGCGC
>ERZ809198.372-NODE-372-length-25552-cov-5.885673_pt1 | contig 25552 bp, 19 predicted proteins | sample MGYA00520793_ERZ809198 | MGnify/ENA primary metagenome ERZ809198 (study PRJEB31570, sample SAMEA3213005) | Homo sapiens | biome: human-gut; feature: human gut; material: fecal | place: Sweden | collected 2011 ... | reverse complement strand
GGGCGAAAATGCGAAAAGCCGCCGCGCCGCCCCATTTTAGGCATATTGTGTTCGGCTCCCGACTGCTTTGCACTCAAAAATCAAAGAAACGGATAAAAGACAAGGCATAAATTGCAGGGCAGGCTGCCGCCTTCACTGCAATTTTAACGCAGTATTTTGCCGTTTATTTGATTTGTTGAGCAATTATTCTTTACGGAGTGCGCCCCTTATGGCGTTCTTTTTTGTTTTCTTTTAAATATAAATACGATTTATTGCATTATCCGTTTGCCGTGTTATAATAAAGGCGAGGTGATAATGATGAATGAAAAAAATGAAAACAGATTTGTTTTGAATAACGGTGTGCTTATTCCCGATGTTGCATTCGGCACCTATAAAGCCGCGGCAGGGAACACAAGCGAGGCTATTTTAAAAGCAATCGAAGTCGGTTATCGCTGCTTTGATACAGCTTCGTTTTACGGCACGGAGGAATATCTTGCCGAGGCAATCAAGCAAAGCGGAATTCCGCGCGAGGAATTTTTTATCACTTCAAAGCTTTGGAAAACCGAGCTTGGATATGATAATGCGATTGCGGCATTTCAGGCATCACTCAAAAGGTTAAATACAGATTTTTTGGATGCTTATTTAATCCATTGGCCTTTGCCTGCTCCCGATTATGAGGATTGGAAGGTTATCGATTTTGATACCTGGCAGGCACTTGAAAAGCTATACGGAGAGGGCGTTGTTAATGCAATCGGCGTTAGCAATTTCTTACCTCATCACATTGAAAATATTCTTGAAAGCTGCGAAATTGCGCCCGCAATCAATCAAATCGAATTTCACCCGGGCTATTCTCAGCTTGCAACGGTTGAATATTGCCAAAAGCATAATATTTTGGTGCAGGCGTGGAGCCCGCTCGGCAGAACAAGAGTGCTTGACGATCCTTTGATTTGCGAGCTTGCAGAAAAATATAAAAAGCAGCCCGCTCAAATCTGCCTTCGCTATGCATATCAAATGGGTGTTATGCCGCTTCCGAAATCTTCGGAAACATCACGAATGAAAGAAAATATGGATGTTTTTGATTTTGAAATATCGCAGGAGGATATGTTCCGCCTACAATCCATGCCGCCTGCGGGCTGGTCGGGTCTGCATCCGGATAGGTAATGATTTGTTTCGGTTAAGGGCAATTTTTTAACCGCAAAAATATTTGTTTCATTTAGTTTATAATAACAGTTGAAAATCGGGTGTTTCTATTGTAAAATTACAGTATAACATTCGGAGGAACTTATGAAGGATTATATTTTAAACGGCAGTGAAGCTCTCGGAATTGAACTTGGCTCCACAAGAATTAAGGCTGTGTTGATAGCGGATGATTGCACCGTGCTTGCATCCGGCGGTTTTAATTGGGAAAATGAATTTAAAAACGGATATTGGACCTATAACCTCAAAGAGGTTTGGCATGGTATTCAAAGTGCTTATGCCGAGCTTAACGACGTGGCACTGAAAAAATTCGGCTCAAGAATAAAAACGCTTTCTTCAATCGGATTTTCGGCAATGATGCACGGCTATCTTCCTTTTGATAAAAACGGAAATCAGCTTTCTGAATTCAGAACATGGCGCAACACCACCACGGCCGCGGCTGCGGAAAAGCTTACAAAGCTTTTTGATTTTAATATTCCGCAAAGGTGGAGTATTGCTCATCTTTATCAGGCGGTGCTCAACGGCGAAAGCCATGTTGCCGATATTGATTATCTAACAACGCTTGCAGGCTATGTTCATTGGCAGCTTACGGGCGAAAGGGCAGTCGGCATCGGTGAAGCCTCTGGAATGTTTCCGATAAACAGCGCTTCACTTGATTATAATTCGGAAATGCTTGCTTTGTTTTCCGATATTCCGGAAATTAAAGCGATGCCTTGGAACATTAAGGATATTTTGCCGCGCGTGCTTGTTGCAGGCGAAAATGCGGGAAACCTCAGTGAAAAAGGCGCAAAGCTGCTTGATCCGTCCGGCACCTTGCAACCTGGCATACCCCTATGCCCGCCCGAGGGAGATGCCGGTACAGGCATGGTGGCTACGGACAGTGTAAGAATAAAAACAGGCAATGTTTCGGCGGGCACATCCATATTTTCAATGGTAGTGCTTGAAAAGCCGCTTAAAAATGTGCACGAGGAAATAGATATCGTCACAACTCCTGCCGGTGCCGATGTTGCAATGGTGCATTGCAACAATTGCTGCACGGATCTTGATTATTGGGTTTCCGTGTTTTATGAATTTACACTTGCGGCGGGTGCAAAAATAACAAAGCCGCAGGCTTACGATCTGCTTTATAATGCCGCGCTCGGCGGCAATGCGGATTGCGGAGGGCTTGTAAATTATAACTTGTTTTCGGGCGAACCCGTTTCTCATCTTGAGGATGGCAGGCCGATGTTTGTTCGTGGGCGCGGCAGTGAATTTAATCTTGCAAACTTTTTCAGATCGCAGATTTATTCGGCACTTGCAACTCTTAAAATCGGAATGGATATTTTGAAGAAAGAAAATGTGAGCATAGATGTGCTTATGGGTCACGGCGGTTTGTTTAAAACAAAAAAAGTCGGTCAGCAGCTTCTTGCAGGCGCGCTGAAAACTCCCGTTGCCGTTACCGAAACGGCGGGTGAGGGCGGTGCGTGGGGAATTGCCGTGCTTGCAAAATACTCAGAGCAAAAAGGCAATGTGTCGCTTGCCGATTATCTCGATAATATCGTTTTTGTAAATTCCGAAAAATCCGTTATAAATCCTATCGAAAGCGATGCAACCGGATTTGAGCGTTTTATGGAAAATTATAAAAAAGGCTTTGCGGCTCAAAGAGCCGCCGCCGAAAATCTTTGATACGGGTGGTATAAAATTATGGCATTAAAAGATTATGAATTTTGGTTTGTTGTGGGCACGCAGTTCCTTTACGGCGAAGATATTTTTGAAACTATTGATTCGCACGCTGCCGAAATGTGCGCCGAATGGAGCAAAAAAATGCCGTGCAAAATCACGGCAAAGCCCTGTGTTAAAACATCAAAAGAGATTTTGGATGTTATGCAGGCGGCAAATTCCTGCGATAATTGCGCCGGCGTTATTACTTGGATGCACACCTTTTCACCGTCAAAAGCGTGGATTGCGGGATTTAATGCACTGCAAAAGCCGTATCTTCATATAAACACTCAATATAACCGCGATATTCCTTGGCAGGATATTGATATGGATTTCATGAATCTGAATCAATCCGCTCACGGTGACAGAGAACACGGCTATATCGCCGCAAGAATGAGGCTTAAAAGAAAGGTTGTTGCCGGCTATTGGAAGGACGAGACTTTCCAAAGTAAAATGGAAACATGGATCAGAGCGGCAATAGGGGCTGCCGAGTCAAAGCGAGTTCATGTGCTCCGTATTTCTGATAATATGCGCAATGTTGCCGTTACAGACGGCGATAAGGTTGAAGCACAAATCAAACTCGGATGGCAGGTAGATCATTACGGCGTGGGCGATATCATTAAATATGTTGATGCTGTTACCGATGATGAAATCGATGCTCAAATGGCGGAATATGAAAAGAATTATATTATGGACACCGATAATATCGACTCCGTAAGATATCAGGCGAGGGAAGAGGTTGCCATCAAGAAATTCCTTGATGAGCGCGGTTTCAATGCTTTCCACACTAATTTTGAGGATTTGCAGGGCCTTCGTCAATTACCCGGTCTTGCCGCTCAGGATTTAATGCGACAGGGCTACGGCTTCGGTGCTGAAGGCGACTGGAAGGTTGCCGCAATGCTCAGGGTTATGACCTCCATGGCGGAGGGCTTAAACGGCGGCACCGTTTTTATGGAAGATTATACGTATCACTTTGAGCCCGGCAACGAAATGCTGCTCGGTTCGCACATGCTTGAGGTCAGCCCGCAATGTGCAGCTGAAACACCTAAAATTCAGGTGTATCCGCTCGGTATCGGCGACAGGGAAGACCCCGCAAGGCTTGTGTTTAAAGCTCAAACAGGCAAGGGCATTGTGGTCACTCTTGTTGATATGGGCGACAGACTTCGCCTTATCTGCAATGATGTTGAGTGCAAAGAGCAGATAAACGATATGCCTAATTTGCCTGTTGCAGGCGTGCTTTGGAAGCCGCTTCCGGATCTTCAAACCTCTGCCGAGGCTTGGATTTATGCGGGCGGCGCGCACCACAGCGTGCTCTCTTACAGCCTCACCGCAGACAACATGCGCGATTTCGCTGAAATTATGGGAATTGAATTTATTCATATCGGCGAAAATACAAATATTGAGGAATTCAGAAAAGAACTTTTCTATAACGATGTGGCATACAGGCTGCATATGAATTGAGGATTAAATAATGCTTGAGGAATTGAAACAGAAGGTTTATGAAGCCAATATGCAGCTCAAGGAGTACGGACTTGTTGTGCTCACTTGGGGCAATGTTTCGGCTGTTGACAGAAAAAAAGGCTTGTTTGTTATTAAGCCCTCCGGTGTGCCTTACGACAAAATGACCGCCGATGATATGGTTGTTATGAGCCTGACAGGTGAAAAGATTGAGGGTAAGTTAAATCCTTCATCCGATACCCCAACGCATTTGGAGCTTTATAATCGCTTTCCCGAAATCGGCGGAATAGCGCACACTCATTCAAGCTGGGCGTGCGCCTGGGCTCAGGCTGGCCGTGATGTTCCGGCTTACGGCACAACTCATGCTGATTTTGCAAACGGCGCCGTACCATGTGCCAGAGGGCTTACCGAAGTCGAGGTAAACGGCGAATATGAGCTTAATACAGGCAAAGTGATTGCCGAGGAGCTTGAAAGCCGCGGAATTTCTCCGCTTGAACGTCCTGCCGTGCTTGTGCACAGGCACGGCCCGTTCACATGGGGAAAAGACCCGTTTAAAGCCGTTGAAAATGCTCTTATTTTGGAAGAGGTATGCAAAATGGCTTCGCGCACGGAGCGCATTGCCGCGTTTGATAAAGACTCCGATATCGGCATTGAAGAATATTTGCTTGAAAAGCACTATCAAAGGAAGCATGGAAAAAATGCTTATTACGGACAATCCGAGGAGAATTAAATGAAAAAGAAAGCATTCGTCATTTGCATGGCGGTTATTGCCTGTATTGCCGTTGGCGCAAGTGCTTACTCGGTGTTTGCAAAGCAATTTGTTAATTTAAAAGGTGAAAAGATTTCTTATAAATCCGTTTCATCGGCTTCGGCTTCTGCAAAATCGAAAACACCTGCGGCATCAACCGCCGAATGCTCCGTTAAGCAAACAACAACCAAGCCCACAACGGAAAAAGAACCGCAAGGCAATAATAACGGCACATCATCGAGCATGCCTTATCTTATTAAGGTTAATAAAACTCAAAATATCGTTATAATTTATAAGCAGGACGACAGCGGTGAATATACCGTTCCCGTTAAAGCAATGGTTTGTTCAGTCGGCAAGGAAGGGAATACCCCATCGGGCACATTTAAAACAAGCGATAAATATACTTGGCGCTTGCTTGAGGGTAATGTTTACGGGCAGTATGCAACAAGAATAACCGGGCATTTTCTTTTTCATTCTGTTCCGTATTTTGAGAAAAGTAAGGATACTCTTGAGTATGATGAGTATAACAAGCTGGGCTCTGCCGCTTCTGCCGGTTGTATAAGACTTTCAGTTGAGGATTCAAAGTGGATCTATGATAATTGCCCAACAAAAACAACCGTTATAATGTATGAAAGCGATAAAAAAGAGCCGCTTGAAAAGCCTTCACCGATTAAGATTGATACTTCTGACACGGGGAAACGCAATTGGGACCCTACTGACCCTGATAAGAATAACCCATGGAATAATTAAACGACGGGGGCGGAGCCAACCGGTTGAATTATATAACGCAGTCCAAAGTCAGATCAACAAAAAAGAAATGCAGCGCTCGGATAATATCCGGGCGCTTTTCTGTGCCGCATTTGCTTGCTTATTCTTCTGTTTATAATTTATGGAAAGTATAAGAAAAAGGGAAACGCTTTTGCGTTTCCCTTTAATAATTTGATTAATTAAGATTATCTCTTAATATCGTCCCAAGCTACGCCGTCAATGTGGAAGAGCTCATCAAAGTCATATTTGTTGTTTTCTTCCTTAGTGTGGTTGGGGTACCAAACCTGTGCGAAGAACGGGTTTGTTTTTGCGATTGAATCGTAATCCCAAGACTTTTGAGGAATGAAGCATTCGGGGCACCAATGGCCACCGAGAAGGATAAGTGCGGGGCTTGCTTCAAATTCTGCGCCGCAGTGGCCGCATTTCCATTTAAGCTTTGTTGCCATATCGCCCTTAGTCATTGTTTCGCTGAGGCATTCGCCGCCGCGGAATTTTGCAGCCTGCTTCATATCTTCAATGTCAAGCTCTGATTCGGGCTTTGTTTCATCATAGCCGTGGTCAAGCTTAAACTGCTCTGCTGCCGAATTGTCTTTATCAAAGTTGATGATTTCAAAATCTTCCCACTTTGTAGGAATCTTTTCCCACTCTGCCTTAGAGCCATAGTATGCGCTCATACGGTTGGGCTCGTTTGTTGCAACCCAATCAAGAGTGCCGAAGCCGGGAGTGGAAGCGATTTTCTTCATGAAGGGCTTTGCGCATGCCGCAACAAGATTCTTCGGAAGATATCTCGGTATTTTGAAATAAAATTCAACCTGATCTGCAAGGCGGTTGAAATAATCCTTAATCGGAAGATTTTCACGGAAGTGAAGGAAGTTTTCAAGCTTGTCGCCGTCTGCATAGAACTGTCCGTGGAAGTTCTTTGTGATAAACCAGTTGGGGTCAAAGAGCTTTTCGGGGCCGGCAAGGCCGAGCGTGCCGAGAAGAAGCTTTTCAAATTCATAGTTGGAAATTCTGTATTCCTTACCGGAACCGATGTTGAAGAAGTGGTTCCAGAAATCAGAGCCGAGGTGACCTGCGGCATCTTCTGTAACAAGGTTGCACATAAGTCTGCCCGAATCCTCAACAGTGCACCATTCAAGAACGCCGTTGATCGGAACATGGAACATGATGGGATCCATATTTTTAAGAATGTTGGGGTAAAGAATACCGCTCTGGCGCATTACAACCCAATTCTTGATGCCGCTTTCAACGAAAGTGCGCTCTGCAACAGTCTTTGAAACAGCATAGTGGTCATAAATGGAAATTTTGATCGGATCTCCGCAGCGACCCCAGTGAATTGGATAGTTGCGATCGCCGGTTTCTGCAACGGTGCCTATGTAGCAAACCTTAATATCATCTTTATTCGGCTGAGCAAGAACTGCTTTGCAGATGTTCTGAGCGGCTCCGATATTTGTTTTTTGTGTTTTATAGGGCTTCCAGTCCGCTGTGGGAGAAACCATACCGCCGACATGAAGAACATAGTCGGATCCTGTTACACCCTCAAGGATTGCATCGTAATCAAGAAGATCGCCCCAAATAACTTTAACATTAGGCTTAGCAATGATGTGCTTTAACAGCTCCTCATTCTTAGCACTTTTTCTGGCAAGCATTTTAATATTGATTTCGTTGGACTTTTTGAGCATTTCCTGAACGGCAGCCCAGCCCATATTACCGGTACCGCCGGTAATGAATACGGTTTTCTTTGCCATTGTATTTCCTCCTTAAAGAAATATGTAAAAATTTACAAAGCATATTATAAACTATTTCTAAACAAAAAACAACATAATAATAAAAAAATTATAAATTTGTGCGAATGTGTAAGCCTTTTTTGTTAAATCTTTCAAAAACTCGGGTAGGGTGTTGACAATTTATGCACAAATGAGTTATTATATATGCAAATTAATATTAACCTTATCAAGAGTGGTTTAGGGACGGGCCCTTTGATGCCACAGCAACCTGCACTTGCAAGGTGCTAATTCCCGCGGATTTTCCGAGCGATGAGTTTTTCGCACACTCTGCTCGGAGTGTGCTTTTTTATTGCTTTTTTTACCCGGTAAGCGGTTAAGCGTTAGTGTTAATATTACACCTCTTATCGAGGGCTCAGTCTAAGGAGGATATATATGTCTAAATCATTATTCACAAGTGAATCGGTAACAAAAGGGCATCCCGATAAAATTTGCGATCAAATTTCTGATGCAATTCTTGATGCTATGCTTGCACAGGATCCGCAAAGCCGTGTTGCCTGCGAAACAACCTGCACAACCGGCCAGGTTCATATTATGGGTGAAATCTCATCAAATGCCCAGGTTGATATTCCGGCAATCGTAAGAAAAACGATTTGTGATATCGGCTATGACGGCGGCGAAAAAGGATTTGACGGTGAAAACTGTGCTATCCTTGTTTCTCTTGATAAGCAAAGCCCTGATATTGCGCTCGGCGTTGATAAATCATATGAAATGAAGAATGATGAAACTGATAAGTATAATGAAAACGGTGCCGGCGATCAGGGCATGATGTTCGGCTATGCCTGCAATGAAACCGCAGAGCTTATGCCGCTTCCGATAAGCCTTGCTCACAAGCTTGCTCTTAAGCTTACCGAGGTTCGCGAAAACGGCACTTTGCCTTATCTTTATCCGGACGGTAAAACTCAGGTAACGGTTGAGTATGATAACGGTAAGCCGTGCAGGGTTACCGCTGTCGTTGTTTCAAGCCAACACAGTGCTTCGGTATCTCTTGACACCCTCAAAAAAGATATAATCGAAAAGGTTATCAAAACAACTATTCCTGACGAATATATTGATGAAAATACTGTGTTTTATGTTAATCCCACAGGCCGATTCGTTGTTGGCGGCCCGCAGGGAGACAGTGGCTTAACGGGCAGAAAGATAATCGTTGATACATACGGCGGATATGCTCGCCACGGCGGCGGCGCTTTCAGCGGTAAAGACCCCACTAAGGTAGACAGAAGTGCCGCTTACGCGTCAAGATGGGTTGCAAAAAATATTGTCGCATCTGGCCTTGCAGATAAATGCGAGGTTGAGCTTGCATATGCCATCGGCGTTGCAAAGCCTGTTTCCGTTATGGTTGACACTTTCGGCACAGGTAAAAAATCCGATGAAGAAATCGGAGAAATCGTTAATAAAGTGTTTGACCTCAGACCTGCGGCTATCATTGATAAGCTTGATTTAAGAAAGCCCATTTATGAAAAGCTTGCTGCTTACGGTCATATGGGTCGTGAAGATTTGGGCGTATCTTGGGAAAAGCTTGATATGGTTAATGAAATCAAAAAATATATGTAATATCCGATAAGAAGGCAGCGCCCAATGGGTGTTGCCTTTTGCGCTCTTTTTGGCAAAAAGGGAGTTTTGTAAAGCTAAATTTCAAAGTAAACAAAAAAATATCCAAACAGTTGATTTGAATTTAACAATTTGTATATTTACAGCTTAAGAGTAATATCGTATTATAAGTATACCGGTGGGCGGCATAGGTTTGTGCCGCTTAATATTAACGGAGGTGTGCAGATGATTAACAGAAGAGACGGCACTGCAGATTATTTGAATCCCTATTCAAGTATGCGTTTAAGTCGTTCCGGGCGTAAGAATATTAAAGATCAATTCGGTCAATATACACGCGCACACAGTGCTTCGGAATTTGAAAAGCTCATAACCCAAAAATATTTTTTGCTTTGTGATGAATTGCATAAGCGTTGCGCCAGAGGGTTTAGGATAATTTTTTGGTTAAAAGTTATTGCATTTGTTGTTTTTATTGCTTTTTCGATTGTTGCAATTATCTGCGGCATCAAATTCGGCAGCAAAATGCTTTGGCTTTCATTTTGGATTGTCTTAATTTTTTTGGATGTCGGATTCTTCCTGGTGGCGGATTATTGTAAATCGCTTGTTGTTGAAAAAGTGCTTCCTTATCTTGATAATGTTGAGCAAATTGATTTTGGTATGAGCGAGGATGACGAAGAGGAAGCCCGAAATGAAGAAGACTCGGAGGATGAAGACGATGAAGATGATATTTAAAATATTCAGAAGAGATATAAAAAAAATCTTCAGAAATTCGATGGCGATTATTTTAGCTATAGGCCTTGCAGTTTTGCCGTCGCTTTATGCATGGTTTAATATTTATGCAAACTGGGATCCGTACGGCAGCACGGGCAATATGCAGGTTGCCGTTATCAATAATGATGAGGGTGCGGTTATTAAAACCTTCACCGTTGATGTGGGCAACCAAATTGTTTCAAACCTTAAAGCAAATAAATCAATCAATTGGCAGTTTGTTTCAAAAGAAGAGGGCATAAACGGCGTTAAAGCGGGTAAATATTATGCTGCAATAGAAATACCGTCAGGATTCAGTAATTCACTAACAAGTATTATGAGCAGCGAATTTGAGCAGCCGCAAATTGTTTATTATGCAAATGAAAAGAAGAATGCCATTGCAACTAAAATAACCGATAAAGTTGTGCAGACTGTTCAAACTGAGGTAAATGAATCATTTATCACAACGATTGTTAATCTTATGAATCAGGTTTTCGGTTTTGTTCTTGATGAAAATGATATTTCAGGCGGTGCTCTTTTCAGTAAAATCACTCAGGAAATCAATGAGGCCAAAAGCGCTGTTTCCGATTTAAACAATTCGATAGACGGCTTTACTGATATCACAAATTTAACAAAACAGCTCGGTGACTCGGTAAACAGCGAAAAGCTCGAAAATCTTTTAAGCGGCACAAACGATGTTATAAACGATACTACGGACGTTGTCAAAATAACTCAAACTTCCGTTTCGGGCGTTATCGATAATATCGGAACTCTCATGAACGGCATGGTAACAAATCTTGATAATGCCGCAAGCATGGTAGAAAATTTCAAGCCTGATCAATCTTCTGTGGAGGTGCTTAAAACCGCAGCGCAAACCTGCACGAATATGGCAACGGTTATGGACACGGTTTGCACAATGCTTAAGCAGATGAACGATAATTTGCCCGATCCGATAACGGCTATTAATGATATTATTAAAACGCTCACCGAAAATGCAGCAACTTTGCGTGATCTCGGTGCGAAGCTCAATGACGCGGCAAACGGTGCATATGACGGTAAGCTTTCTGATATAGCGGCGTCACTCAGGTCTGTTTCCGCTTCCATTAAAGCTTCAACAGATGATTTTAACGACAATGTTAAGCCGCAGGCGGAAAAGATGGTTTCAAACCTTCTTAACACGCTTTCAAGTGCTTCCAAAATGATTTCGCTTTTGGATGATGATGTGCCCACAATCGATTCCTTGATTAAGGCGCTTAACGCTTCGCTTGATTCGGGTGTGGGTATGTTCGGTTCGCTTCAATCAATGCTTAAAAACTTTGAAAATGAGCTTGATAATCTCAGCGAAAAAATAGACACTCTCAGCAACAGCGATGAATTTAACACATTTCTTAATGTTATGAGCGAAAATGCAGATAAGCTTGGCGAATTTATTGCTTGCCCCGTACAGGTTGAAACAGATAAAATATACGGTATTGATAATTACGGCTCCGCAATGGCACCGTTTTACAGCACGCTTGCCATTTGGGTCGGTGCTGTTATTCTGATCGCAATCATAAATACCAATGTTAAGCATAAAAAAGAGCTCGGTGCTCCCGTAAGGCCGTATCAGGAATATTTCGGAAGGGGACTGCTGTTTGTTGCGTTTGCGATAGTTCAGGCATTGATTGTTTGTCTCGGTGATTTGTACTTCCTCGGCATTCAATGCTATCATCCGGTTAAGTTCATATTTGCCGGGTGCTTTGCCGCTGTTGTTTATGCAATGCTCATTTATTCGCTTGCATACACCTTTGGCGATATAGGTAAGGCTGCGGTTGTTGTGCTGCTTGTTATTCAAATCGGCGGCTCCGGCGGCACATTCCCGATAGATGTTACTCCTAAGTTTTTCCAGGCAATAAATCCATATTTGCCTTACACCTTTGTTATCAACGCAATGCGCGAATGTGTTTGCGGCACTTACGGCGGTGATTATTGGCTTGATTTGCTCAAACTCAGTGCATATATCTTAATTGCCTTGCTTATTGGGCTTGTTCTCAAAATTCCTTTCAGAAAGCCCATCAGATTCTTTAATAAAAAGATTGAAGAAACAGATGTGTTCTAAAACAAAAACTCCTTTGAGTGTTCTCAAAGGAGTTTTTTATGTTTTAAGAGTGTATGGTATCTTTATATTAAAGCATTTTATCCTTTTCAACGGCTTTGTTAACTGCGTTGTGAACTGCTGACTCAAAGCCGTCTGCCTGAAGCGAAACGACGCCTTCTATTGTTGTTCCGCCCGGTGAACAAACCTTGTCTATAAGCTGAAACGGGTGCTCATTGCTTTCAAGAACTGTTTTAGCACTGCCCAAAACGCTTTGCGCGGCAAATTTAAGTGCAAGCTCTTTCTTCATTCCGTGCTGAACTCCTGCTCTCGCAAGCGCATCTATAAACATATAGACAAATGCAGGCGAGCAGCCGCCGATAACTCCGAAAAGCGGAAACATGCTTTCGTCTATTTCCGTAATTGTGCCAACTGCGGAAAAAAGCTTTTCCACCTCAGCTTTTTCATTCTCGGAAACAAGTGAATTTGCGCAATAAGCACTGCATGATTCGGAAACAACTGCGTTTATGTTTGGCATAACGCGCACGATTTTTTCATCGCTGTTTAAATTCTCGGCAATAAAATCAATTGATTTACCCGCCGCGATTGAAATAAGCACCTTGCCGTTGCCCACAACATTGCCGGCGATTTCGTTTAAAACGCCCGCAAGCACATTAGGCTTAACGGATAGCACAATATAATCGCAAATATCGGCAACCTCTACGCCGCTTTTGCATGAGTTAATGCCGAATTTTTCTGCAAGCATATTCACTTTTGTTTCGGTGGGGTTGAATGCGTAAATATCGCTACCCGCAACCGTGCCCGATTTAACTGTGCCGCTTATTATGGCAGACGCCATGTTGCCGCAGCCTATAAAGCCGAGTTTCATTTATAATTCCTCCGTTTGCTGTTGTTTATTTATTTTGTTTCATTTTGCTGTATTTTTCTTTGGTGGCATTTCCGCCGCGTATGTGCCTTTGCGCCTTGTTTATTTCCAAAACAGCTTTAACCTGGTCATATAAAATTCTGTCTATATCATAAAGCCTTTTGGTAACATCTATGTGCACGGTGGATTTGCTTATTCCGAAAACCGCAGCGGCGCGGCGCACCGTTGCGCCGGTATCCCGTATGTATTCGCCGATTTCAACGCATCTTTTATCAACATTACCAATCAAGTGAAGTCACCGTCCTTGGTAATGTATATTTAAAAAGCACCTTGTTTATACATTTTCGCCGCAAATATTGCCGTATGCCGAATTTCGCCACGGTTTTTAAGGCTTTCGGATTAAAATTATATATGCTATTTTAACTCAATTTCAGTGGCAAGTAAAGTTATTTTTTATTTGATTGCACGCAAGCCGGCTTTATGCTATAATTATTATGCAACAATTTGCTTTTGTGGGGGTAAAAATGATTTATAATCTGAAAAAAGATAATTATAAAACCTTTAATGTTTTTAAAGATAATATTCTTGATCCGCGTTCCTATTTCATTCCGTTTGCAAACGAAAACGAAATGCTTGAAAGCGATATCAGAACAGAGCGTTATGCTTCGTCCATGGTGGCGGTGCTTTCCGGCGAATGGGAGTTTAAATACTATCAAAATCGAAGCGATATTCCCGATGAATTTGATACGGAAAAAGAAAAGCTTGATATTATAACCGTGCCGTCGTGCTGGCAGTTTACGGGTTATGAGGAACCGTATTATATAAATTCAAGGTATCAGTTTAAATGCGAACCGCCTAAATTTCCAGAGGATTGCCCCGCCGGTGTGTATTTGAAAAAGTTTGCTCTTCCTGATGCCGAGGGCAATTATACCTTAACCTTTCTCGGCGTTGCATCATGCGTTGATGTTTTTGTAAACGGCAAATATGTCGGCTACAGCGAGGGCAGCCATAACACAGCCGAATTTGATATTACCGATAAGCTTGTGCAGGGCGAAAATGAAATTGTTGCAGTTGTGCACAAATGGTGCACGGGCACTTATCTTGAATGCCAGGATATGTTTAGAAATAACGGAATATTCAGGGATGTTTATATCACAAAAACAGGAATAAATTCGGTTTATGATATTGAAATCAAAACAAAGCGTCGTGAAGACGGTGCTTATCTTCTTGATTTGCTTCCTGTTTTTAAAATAGCGGACGAGGTTTTTTTTGAAGCGGTGATTAAAGACGGCGATAATCTGATTGCCGAGCGATCGCTTAAAATATGCCCCGGCAAGGTGGATAAGCTTACCTTTGATGTGCTTGATGTGCAGGAATGGTCTGCGGAAATTCCAAAACTTTATGACCTTTATATTTCTCTTTCGAGAAACGGAAAAACCGAGGAAATTATTCGCAGACGTATCGGCTTTAAAAATGTGCATATTGATAAAAATGTGTTCTTTTTCAACGATAAAAAAATCAAGCTGCTCGGCGTAAATCATCACGACACAGATGCAGAAAAAGGCTATACTATGTCTGTTTCCGATATGGAAAGAGATGTGCGGATTTTTAAGGAATATAATGTTAACTGTGTGCGCACATCACATTATCCTCCGGATCCGACCTTTATTGATCTTTGTGATGAATACGGCGTTTATGTGGTTGACGAAGCAGATATTGAAAGTCACGGCTGTAACGAAATTTTGAAGCCTAATTTGATTTCTGCGGATCCTTCTTGGAAAGAGCATTTTTCAGACAGAGTTATGCGTATGTTTAGGCGTGACAGAAACCATGCAAGCATAATAATGTGGTCGCTCGGCAACGAATCCGGCGGCTATAAATGCCAGGATTATTGCTATGATGAGCTTAAAAGATTAACCGATTTGCCCATTCATTATGAGGGCGTAACCCGCACAAAGCGTTGGTCATATGATGTTCATTCCGAAATGTACACATGGCCGAATATTTGCAAAAAAATTGCAGCCGGAAAGGGCTTGCCTTCAAAATATTATGAAAAGCCGTTTTATCTTTGCGAATATGCTCATGCTATGGGTGTAGGTGCAGGCTCACTCGAGGATTATGTAAATCTGTTCTATTCTGCCGATAATATGATGGGCGGCTGCATTTGGGAATTTTCCGATCACGCTGCATATGACGGTGTGGGAAAATATAAGTATACATACGGCGGTGATCATGCAGAATGGAAGCATGACGGTAATTTCTGCGTAGACGGTCTTTTCTTCCCCAGCAGAGAGCCGCACACCGGCGCGCTGCAAATGAAAGCTTGCTATCGTCCCGTTCGCGCTAAGCATCTCGGCGGAAATGATTTTGAATTTTTCAATCATTTTTATTTTAAAACGGCTGAGTTTAATGTTAAATACAGCATTTTAAACGACGGCATTGAAGCTTCGAGCGGTGAATTGAATTTAATAATTGAGCCGCAGGCATCACAAACAGTTAAAGTCGATTATGTTCAAAAAGGTCACACTTCAATTGTGTTTACATATTTTGAACTTGAGGATGAAATCGCTCACGAGCAAATCATTCTGTCCGGCGATTATTCCGCGCCGCAAACTGCCTGTGAATCCAAAACCGAAATCAAATCAAGCGAGGGCAGAGCCGTTGTATATTATAAAGGCGGCAGGCTCATATTTAACTGCAAAACCGGTGAGCTTGAAAGCTATAAATTTAACGGTAAAGAGCTTTTGAATCAAATTACGCTCGGTAATTCCAGAGGCTTTGTTCCGTCTGTTTACAGGGCACCGCTTGATAACGATATGTATTTAAAGCGTATTTGGAGCAAGGACGGCTTGCCGTATCTTTCAACTTCAAAGAGCAAATCTTCTTATAAGCAAAACGGAGATTGTGTTGATATAACAACGGTTTATAAGTTTCGCACCGCAACCTTCAGCAATGCAGGGCACCTCAAAGTGTTACTTAGCATTAACGGAAACGGTGAAATAGCCGTTTCCTACAAGTTTTCATGCCTCGCCGTTAAAATGCCCCCAAGGCTCGGTCTTGCATTTGAAATGCCAAAGGAATTTAAAAATATCAAATATTTCGGGTATGATTGTGAATCGCTCTCCGATTTTCACGAGCATGCCGTTTTAAAGGTTGATGAAACAAGTGTTTCCGATATGCGCTGTAAATATATTAAGCCGCAGGAAAGCGAAATGAGATATTCAACCTACTGGGCAGAAATAACGGATGATGACGGCATGGGAATTAAAGTCGAAAGTGATAATTCTTTTGTGTTCTCGGCGCATCATTATAATCCCGAACAGTGTGCCAAAGCCACGCATAACGAGGATTTGCTTGATTATGACACCACTTTTATAGGAATAGACGGCTATATGCTCGGTGCGGGATCAAACGCTTGCGGTCCTATTCCCGATAAAAGCAGCAGGAAAGTATTTGCGGCAAGCTATAAAAACTCATTTAAAATTAAGCCTATCGGAGAATAAATGTTTAAAATCGGAACGGATATAATTCAAATTTCAAGAATAGAAAAAAGCATAAAAAAGCAGAGCTTTTTAAACTGTGTTTATACTGAAAATGAGCGTGAATATTGCAAATCTCCTCAAAATTATGCGGGGCTTTTTGCCGCAAAAGAGGCGCTTGTTAAAGCTCTCGGTATCGGAATAGACAGGCAGCTTAATTCGTATGAGGTTTTGCATAAGGATTCGGGCGAACCTTATTTTCCGCAGTTTGAAAACAGCAGTGTTTCAATCAGCCATGACGGCGATTATGCAATTGCCGCGGTAATCATTTGGGAGTGAAGGTTATGAGAATACTCACGGCAAAGGAAATCAAAAAGGCCGAGGCTTTGTCCTTCGAAAAATATTTCACCGAAGCTGAGCTTATGAAAAGGGCAGGCGATGCGTGCGCTTCAAAAATCATTAAGCTTTTCGGTGATGAAATTAAGGGCAAAACCGTTTCCGTCGTGTGCGGAAACGGCAAAAATGCCGGTGACGGATTTGTGATTGCCGCCGATTTAAAATCTTTCGGCGCCGATGCGCAAATCGTGCTCGCCGATAAAGAACCCGAATTGCCCGAGCCGCTTATGTATTTTAACCGTGCCGCAGATTTGGGTGTTCCTTGCTTTTCTTTCGGCGAAGAGCCGCTCGGCGATACGCTTATAATTGACTGCATATTCGGCATTGGCTTTCACGGTGAAGCAAGAGAGCCTTTTTCCGCCGTATTTGACGCTGTTAATTCCTCGCCCGCCAAGGTTGTTGCCATAGACACTCCGAGCGGAACGGACGCGTCCTGCGGAACGGTGTATAAAGCAGTGAAAGCAGATTACACCGTCGCGATTTCAACCTTAAAATATTGCCATGTTTTGCCGCCCGCCAATGATTATTGCGGCAAAACATATGTTGTTAATATAGGCATTCCGGATGATTGCTTTGAACATAATTGTGTGCAGACGATAACGCCAGATTTTGTTAAAAGCTGTTTCAATAGGCGCAACGTAAATTCAAATAAGGGGCAAAACGGGCATCAGCTCAATTTTTGCGGAAGCTATGATATGCCGGGTGCCGCGGTTATTTGTGCAAAGTCGGCGCTCAAAACAGGTGTGGGCTTGCTTAAATGTGCATTTCCCAAATCTATTTATCCGGTTATGACCTCGCATTTGATTCAACCCGTGTTTTTGCCGCTGAGTGAAAACGAACAGCGCACCTTTTCAATGGGCGCGCTTAATAAAATAACCGAGGAGCTTTCGTGGGCAGACAGCGTTGCAATCGGCTGCGGAATACGGAATAATGACGATACTCAGGTTATAGTAAACCAAATTATAAAGGAATCCGAGGTGCCGGTTGTTCTTGATGCTGACGGAATAAATTCGGTTTTGCCGAATATAGATGTTATAAAAGACTCTAAAGCGCCCGTTGTGCTCACACCTCATCCGGGTGAGATGGCGCGGCTTATCGGCGATTCAGTTGCATCGGTTTGTGCGTCAAGAATAGAAACTGCAAAAGCTTTCGCCAAGGAATATTCCTGCATCATGGTTCTTAAAGGTGCTAACACCGTTGTTACGGACGGAGATTCTGTTTTTGTAAACATCACGGGCAATCCGGGCATGGCTATGGGCGGCACGGGGGATATGCTCACGGGCATGATCGCTTCGTTTATCGCTCAGGGTATGAATGCCTATGCCGCAGCTCGCTGTGCCGTTTATATTCACGGCAAATGCGGTGATATAACGGCAAGGGAAATCAGCACACGCGGAATGACAATTGAGGATATGCTCGATTTGCTTGGTGCGCTTATGAGCGAATTTGAATAACGGAATGATTTTTATTGAAAAGGCTTTTTCCGATTTTTTTGGCTTTGATTTTGCTTTGCGGATGCAGCGCGCAAAAAAGCGATTTTGAGTTGCCTTATTTTTCAAAAAGCGCGCGTATATCCTGTCGCGGTTTTGAATATGATTGTAAAATAACTTATTCTCGGCAGGGCGTCGAGGTTGATGTGCTTTCAACTGCGGCAAAGGGGCTTAATATTACCTATAACGGCAGCGAACTCGCTTTTTCATACGGTGATATAAAAATATCTGAGCCTAATAATAACTTTGAACTCACAAATCCCGCAATTGCTGTTTTTGATATAGTAAAAGAGGTGCAAAAGCTTTCAAAATCCGATTTGGAAAAGCTGAACAGCGGTCATCAGGTCTGCGGTAAAACGGCACTCGGTGAATTTATCGCCGTGTTTGGCACTGATTATTCGCTTCAAAGCATTGAATTTGCCAATCGGGATTTTATAATTAAATTTAAATAAATGAGTAAATTAAACGCGCAGTATGTTTGGTACTGCGCGTTTTGTGCTTTTCAAAGCCGATTATTCTTTTGTATTTTTTTCTGTTGGTTCAAGGTCAAGATTAGGCACTTCACTTGCTTTTTTCGTCACACCTTCGTTTGCCGAATTATTGTTTTTCACGTTTTCATCGGCAGGCTTTTCCTTTGCCTTTTCGATTTTTGCGGCAAGCTTTGATTTCTTTACCTGAGTGAAAGTGATTTTGTCGGCGTCAACATGCTTTTTGAATTCATCAAGCACTTTATTTAATGCGCCGTTGTTTACAAGTCCAATATCGATTGTGTTTGTTTTTTCGCCTCTTTCGTCTTTTAATGTAAAAATCAAAAGCGAATGGCGCATGTCAAAATTCTTGGTAAAGCTTGCGGCTGTGTCTCTGTATGCTTCAATTGTAATAATGTCGTCATATGCCACAATGTTATTGTCGTCAACACCCGTAAATTCGGCTTCGTCGTCACTGAATTTAACGCCGTTTGAAAGCAACTCCTTTGTGCCTATAATCGCAATGATAATTGCAAAAATCTCGATTGCAATAAAAATGATCACCCATGTGTTGAGCATCACGGTTGCTTTTTTTATCGCAAAAACGCCAAAGGCGAGCACCGCCAAATCAAGTATTCCGTAAACCGCCAATGAAATCGGTGAAAGCAGCCTTATAAATTTATCGTTCATCAGAATTTTCTCTCCTTAAATTTTCTTAATATTTCGCAGTTTTCGGCTGTGAATTCACGGCCGGCAAGGTAATTTAAAATGCCTGCATCCTTAATGTTGAATATGAGCTTGTAGCTGTAAAGCGCCTGGCGAAATCTGCCTTCCTCCGTGCCGTATTTGCCGTCGTTTAAAAGCGGATGCCCTATATGCGCCATATGAGCTCTTATTTGATGAGTGCGCCCCGTTTTCAAATCGATATCCAGCAGCGAATAATCGCCGTATTCGTCTATAACGGTGTATTCGGTTATTATTTTTTTTGAGCACGGCTTTTCCTTGTCAAAAACGGAAACCGTGTTTGTGCGTTCGTTTTTGGTTAAATAGGCGGTAAGCTCGGCGCTTTTAATGTCAAATCTGCCGTGCACCGCGGCAAGATAATGCTTTTCAATTTCACGCGTTTTGATTTTATCGTTTAAAATCCTGAGCGCCTGCGCGTTTTTTGCCGCGATAACTATTCCGCCCGTATTTCTGTCTATCCTGTTGGCGAGCGACGGGGTGAAAGCCTCATCATCGTCCGGCTTCCATTCGCCGCTTTTAAAAAGTCTGCGCTTAACTGCTGCAATCAGCGTTGCTGTGTATTCTTTGCCGTCGGGATGGCAAAGAAGCCCGGGTTGCTTGTCTATAAGCATTATGTTTTCATCTTCATAAAGAATATTAAGCTCCGTCGGGGCTTTAGTAAAATCGTAATGCTTCTTTTTTTCCTCAAGCACATCGTCTTTAAGATAAAGTGAAATTTCCTCGCCCTCTTTAATTATATAATCGGGCTGCGTGCGTTTTTTGTTGATTTTTATATTTTTTTTTCTTATTTCTTTGTACATAAGCGATTTCGGCAGCTTCGTAAAAACTTTAAGTAAATATTTATCAAGCCTTTGCCCCGAATCGTTTTTGCTTACTGTTAAAATTTTCATACACTAATTATATAATACAATTTGCAAAAAGTAAATAATGTGTTATAATAACTCCGATTATAAATAATAAAAAATTTTTTGTGTCTCACTCGGAAAAAGTATTCATATGTGAGTACGGTTGCGGCGAAAGGATGATTTATACGGATAAATTTAAGCTTGTAAGCGAATATAAGCCGACGGGCGATCAGCCGCAGGCAATAGATGCACTTGTGAAAGGCGTTTTGAACGGCGATAAGGAGCAAACTCTGATGGGTGTTACAGGCTCCGGCAAAACCTTTACAATGGCAAATATTATAGAAAAAATTAACAGACCGACATTGGTGCTCGCCCACAATAAAACCCTGGCGGCTCAGCTTTGTTCGGAATTTAAAGAGTTTTTTCCGGAAAACGCTGTTGAATATTTTGTTTCCTATTATGATTATTATCAGCCGGAAGCTTATGTGCCTACAACAGATACCTATATAGAAAAAGACAGTGCCATTAACGAGGAAATAGATAAATTGCGCCACAGTGCCACCGCCGCTCTTTCGGAGCGCCGAGACGTTATTATAGTTGCTTCGGTTTCATGTATATATTCTATAGGCGACCCGATAGATTACCGTAATATGGTTATTTCACTTCGCAGCGGGGCTAAGCTTGAACGCGACGAGCTTCTTGCCCGCCTTGTTTCAATTCAATATGAGCGAAACGATATAAATTTTGTGCGCAATAAATTCAGAGTCAGGGGAGACACGGTTGAAATTTTCCCCGCCGGTTCTTCGGGTAATGCGATAAGGGTTGAATTTTTCGGCGATGAAATAGACAGAATAGCAGAGATTAACCCGCTCACCGGCAAGGTTGAGGGAATACTTTCGCATGCTTGTATTTATCCCGCTTCGCATTATGTTGTGGGTGCTGAAAAAATGAAAACCGCGCTTGATAAAATATATAACGAAATGGTTGAGCGTGTTGCCTATTTTGAATCAAAGGGCAAGCTGCTTGAGGCTCAGCGAATTAAAGAGCGCACAATGAATGATATTGAAATGCTTCAGGAAACTGGCTTTTGCAAAGGAATTGAAAACTACTCCGCCGTTATGAGCGGCAGAAAGCCCGGTGAAGCGCCGTTTACACTGCTGGATTATTTTCCTAAAGATTTTCTTTTGTTTTGTGATGAAAGCCATGTTATGCTGCCGCAGGTTAGAGGAATGTACGGAGGAGACCACAGCCGCAAGGCAAGTCTTATTGAATACGGCTTCAGGCTTCCGTCGGCGTTTGATAACAGACCTCTCACCTTTGATGAATTTTATTCAAAAATAAATCAGGTTGTTTTCACCTCGGCAACGCCGGGCGAGTTTGAAAAAGAGCATTCCACACGCATTGTTGAGCAAATCATCAGGCCCACAGGCTTGCTTGATCCTGAAATCACGGTTAAGCCCACGGATGATCAAATGGATGATCTTGTTTCCGAAATCAACATCAGAACCGAACGCGGCGAAAGAGTGCTTGTTACAACCCTTACCAAAGCAATGGCAGAGGATTTAACAACTTATCTTGAGGGCTTTGGAATTAAGGTGCGCTATATGCACCACGATGTTGACACGATTGAGCGAATGGAAATCATCCGTGATTTGCGCCTCGGCGAATTTGATGTGCTTGTGGGCATAAACCTTTTGCGCGAGGGTCTTGATATTCCCGAGGTTTCGCTCGTTGCAATTCTTGATGCCGATAAAGAGGGATTTTTGCGCTCCGAAACTTCGCTTGTGCAAACAATCGGCAGAGCGGCAAGAAATGCAAACGGCGAGGTTATCATGTATGCGGATTGCGTAACGCCCTCAATGGAAAAGGCGATAACGGAAACTTTGCGACGCCGCACGCTTCAGCAAAAATATAACGAAGAGCACGGCATTACTCCGCAAACAATTAAAAAGAGCGTGCGCGATGTGCTTGAAATTACCTCCAAGGAAAAGGTTGATGGCAGAAGCAAGAAGCGTCTTTCAAAAAAGGAAAGGGAAGCGCTTATTCAAAAGCTTACAGCAGAAATGAAAGAAGCGGCAAAGCTGCTTGAATTTGAGCATGCCGCTTATTTGCGCGATAAGATAAATGAACTTAAGGAAAAATGATCAGCAGGTGAATATATGAATAAAAACATTATTGTTAAAGGGGCAAGGGAGCACAACTTAAAGAATATCGATGTTGAAATTCCGCGCGACAGCTTAGTGGTTTTCACCGGCCTTTCAGGCTCCGGAAAATCAAGTCTTGCTTTTGACACGATTTACGCCGAGGGGCAAAGGCGCTATGTTGAAAGCCTGTCTTCATATGCGCGCCAATTCCTCGGGCAAATGGAAAAGCCGGATGTTGATTATATTGAGGGCCTCAGCCCCGCTATTTCAATAGACCAAAAAACCACTTCTAAAAACCCGCGTTCCACCGTCGGCACCGTAACGGAAATATATGATTATTTAAGACTTCTTTATGCCAGAATCGGTATTCCGCACTGCCCGGTTTGCGGCAGAGAAATCTCGCAGCAAACGGTTGACCAAATCGTTGATAAAATTCTTACTTATGACGAGGGCACAAAAATACAAATTATGGCTCCGATCGTGCGCGCAAGAAAGGGTGAATACACAAAAGAACTTGATGACGCACGCAAATCCGGCTATGCACGCGTGCACATAGACGGCAGCATTTACGACCTTTTTGAAACCATTAAGCTTGATAAAAATAAAAAGCATAATATAGAAATTGTTGTGGACAGGCTTGTTGTGAACGACAGTATCCGCAGCCGTTTGACGGACAGTGTCGAAACTGCCACACACCTTTCCAAGGGCACTGTGATATGCAATATTCCTGACGGTGATGATGAACTGTTTTCTCTTGATTATGCCTGCCCGGAGCACGGTGTTTCAATCGAGGAAATGAGCCCGCGTATGTTTTCGTTTAACAATCCTTACGGTGCGTGCAAATGCTGTTCGGGTCTCGGCACTTTTATGGAGATAGATGAAAATCTCGTTATTCCCAATAAAAAGCTTTCGATAAACCAGGGCGCAATCAAGGCGAGCGGCTGGAATGTGGCAGACGGCTCTTCCATTGCCAGAATGTATTTTGATGCGCTTGCCAAGGAATATGATTTTTCGCTTGATATGCCTGTTGAAATGCTTCCAAAGGAAGGCGTAAGAGCTATTCTTTACGGCACAAACGGCAAAAAAATTAAAATGAAAAGGGTAACGGCTTACGGCTCCGGCACTTATTCAAATGATTTTGAGGGCGTTATCAATAATCTTAAAAGGCGATATAATGAAACGGGTTCCGATTGGGCGAGAGCGGAAATCGAAACAGTAATGGTTGCTTCATGCTGTCCGGAATGTAAGGGCGCAAGGCTTTCAAAAATGAGCCTAGCCGTGACCGTCGGCGAAAAAAACATTTATGAATTTTGCAAGATGTCCATATCCGAGGAGCTTGATTTCATCACGAATTTAAAGCTTACGGAAAAAGAACAGCTAATCGGCAATTTGATTGTTCGCGAAATCAAGGAAAGACTCACATTTCTTAATTCCGTGGGCCTTGATTATCTTTCTCTTGCGCGTGAAGCGGCAACGCTTTCGGGCGGCGAAGCGCAAAGAATACGCCTGGCAACACAAATAGGTTCATCTTTGATGGGAGTGCTTTATATCCTTGATGAGCCGTCAATCGGATTGCATCAAAGAGACAATGATAAGCTGCTAGGCACATTGCGTCATTTGCGAGACCTTGGTAACACATTGATAGTTGTTGAGCATGATGAGGACACAATGCGTGCCGCCGATTATATTGTTGACATAGGACCGGGTGCCGGCGTTCACGGCGGCGAGCTTATCGCAAGCGGCACGGTGGAAGATATTATTGCCTGTGAAAAATCGATAACGGGTCAATATCTTTCCGGCAAAAGAAAAATCCCCGTTCCGGAAAAAAGGCGCGGCGGAAACGGGCATAAACTTATTGTTTTAGGTGCCGCTGAAAATAATCTAAAAAAAATAGATGTTGAAATTCCGCTTGGAGAATTTGTTGCCGTAACGGGTGTTTCTGGCTCCGGAAAATCCAGTCTTGTAAACGAAATTATCTATAAATATCTGGCAAATGAACTTAACAATGCAAGAAAAAGACCGGGAAAATTTGAAAAGATAAAGGGCATTGAATTTCTCGATAAGGTTATAAATATAGACCAATCGCCGATAGGCAGAACACCGCGCTCAAACCCTGCAACCTACACTGGTGTTTTCAATGATATTCGCGATCTTTTTGCTGCCACTCCGGATGCAAAAATGAAGGGCTACAAATCAAATCGCTTTTCGTTTAATGTTAAGGGCGGTAGGTGCGAGGCGTGCCAGGGTGACGGTATCGTTAAAATAGAAATGCATTTTCTTGCCGATGTTTATGTGCCCTGTGAGGTGTGCGGCGGTCATAAATATAATCACGAAACGCTTGAGGTTAAATTCAAGGGCAAAAATATTTACGAAGTGCTGGAAATGACGGTTGATGAAGGCATGGAATTTTTCAAGCAGCAGCCCAAGATTTACAGAAAGCTGAAAACGATTTCCGATGTCGGCCTCGGATATATCAAAATCGGTCAGCCTGCAACAACGCTTTCGGGTGGTGAGGCGCAAAGAGTCAAGCTTGCAACCGAACTCATGAAGCGTTCCACAGGCAAAACCATTTATATCCTTGATGAGCCTACAACCGGTCTTCATACGGCGGATGTCCATAAGCTTGTTAATGTGCTTAATGCACTTGTGGACGGCGGCAACACAGTGCTTGTGATTGAGCATAATTTAGATGTTATCAAAACCGCGGATCATATCATTGATCTCGGCCCCGAAGGCGGCAAGGGCGGCGGAATCGTTATTGCCAAGGGCACTCCCGAGGAAATTTGCAAATCCAAAAAATCCTATACGGCAAAGTATTTAAAGCCGCTTTTGGATAAATAAATAAAAACGAGAAGCAGAGAACTGTGTTCAACGCTTCTCGTTTTTTTATTCGCCTTTAATTCGTTTTAATGCGTTTTTTTCAAGTCGGCTAACCTGAGCCTGTGATATGCCTACTTCTTTTGCAACCTCCATTTGCGTTTTCCCCTGCATAAAGCGCAAATACATTATCGTGCGCTCTCGCGGGTCAAGATTTTTCAATTCGTCCTTGATTGATATCTCATCCACCCAATCTTTATCGGTGGAGTTGTCGCCGACTTGA
>ERZ809198.297-NODE-297-length-30860-cov-14.636228_pt1 | contig 30860 bp, 25 predicted proteins | sample MGYA00520793_ERZ809198 | MGnify/ENA primary metagenome ERZ809198 (study PRJEB31570, sample SAMEA3213005) | Homo sapiens | biome: human-gut; feature: human gut; material: fecal | place: Sweden | collected 2011 ... | reverse complement strand
GGGTACCGATCATGGTGATGGTGCCGCCTACGTTGGCAGCAATTGCCAGAGGCATCAGCTGTCGGGATGGCGCAATTTTGGCCGCCTGGCAGATACCGATAATAACCGGCATGAGACAGGCTACTGTACCCGTATTGGAAGATACAGAAGACAAAACGATAGTAACAAGCATAACTGCGCCCATGAGCGGAACTTCGTTGGTACCCGCTTTTTTGACTACGGCGACGCCGATAGCCTGGGCAAGACCAGTTCTGAACATAGCAGCGCCGATAACAAACATACCGCCAAAGAGTACCACGGTGGAGTTGGACAAACCGGCATAAACTTGTTTTGACGGCAGAACGCCCAAAATACCTAATGCAGTACAAGCTGCCATGGCTGTGACTGCTAAGGGAATCAGTTCGGTTACGAACAAGAAGCACGCTACTGCTAGGACGCACAGTGTGACAACGGCTGGATCCATAAAATTCACCTTCCTTAAAAATATCCCACAGCCTGATCGGATTCAGGTGCCTGACACAAATCAGAGTATGGGCATTTCCCGGAAACCTCGGAATTCATAATGATTGTAAATAAAATTAATGCTGTTTTCTCCATGAATTCCTTCTGCCGGAAAACGAACTGTATCCCCTCCTACTTCTCATGACCTCCTTCCTGGACAGTCCCGGGGCAGGACTCGCATTCATACATAGCCGCAAATACATTGCATTCTATGTAAAAGCACCTGTGGCTATTGTAATCAGTCAAATATAAATTTTCAATGAGTCTACAGCTGGAATCGTTTCGCAATATTTATTATTTTAATATATTTACTTTATATATTTTATTTATAATTTATATAAAGTATCTTGGACTATCTGTCATTCCGCTTTTAAACAGGAATTATATTTTTTCCGGAAATGCACAATATGTACTACGGTTATCCCTCCCATAATATATAGTCATCTATGTATTTTAATGTAAGTGGAACATAAATTATGTCCAGTAGTATTGCTTAGCATTCCCATTTAATCTTGCCATCTTTTATATTCTTACCTTTGAATATGCCCGCCCCTGTTTTACGTAAATATTTCTTTTGTGAATTTTTGATTAGAAATAAAACTTCATGCTTCGGAAGATACTTTCCGTTTCTTATCGGAAGAAAATACCCCGCAATAGAAAAACGCCCCGTAAAGGAGCGTTTTCGTTTTAATTCAACCAGACGAATCAGTTATACTGATCAGCCTCCGAACTGTGCCAGCATGGTGCCTGCCGCTACGGCAGTGCCGATAACCCCTGCTACGTTCGGGCCCATCGCCTGCATCAGCAAGTAGTTGGACGGGTTGTCTTTCAATCCTACCACCTGGGATACACGCGCTGCCATCGGTACGGCCGATACGCCTGCCGATCCGATGAGCGGGTTGATCTTGTTGCCCGAAGCAATTCTCATGATCTGGCCGAAAACCACGCCGCCTGCCGTGCCTGCCGCAAAGGCAACCAAACCGAGGCAGATGATTTCAATCGTTTCCAGACGGAGGAATTTGTCGCCGGACATTGTCAAGCCTGTGCCTGTCGCCAGGAAGATGGTGACGATATTGATCAGCGCATTCTGCGCGGTGTCGGAAAGTCTTGCCGTTACGCCGGATACTTCGAACAGGTTCCCCATGCACAGGCAGCCCATCAGTGCCGCTACCGGAGGCAGAAGCAGGGATACGACGATGGCTACGACGATCGGGAATACCACCTTTTCAAAGTGGCTTACCGGACGAAGGTTGACCATCTTGATCTTTCTCTGTTCCTTGGTCGTCATCAGCTTCATAATTGGGGGCTGTATGAGCGGAACCAGGGACATGTAGCTGTATGCCGCCACGGCAATAGCACCTAAAAGATGCGGTGCCAGTTTGGATGTCAGGTAAATCGCAGTCGGGCCGTCAGCACCGCCGATGATGCCGATGGATGCCGCTTCCTGCACATTGAAGCCGAGCATCATAGCGCCTGCCAATGCAACGAATACGCCGATCTGGGCAGCTGCGCCGAGAAGCATGGTCTTCGGATTGGCCAACAGCGGACCGAAGTCGGTCATCGCGCCTACCCCCATGAAAATAAGGGGCGGGAAAATTTCATACTTGATCCCGAATCCGATGGCCATCATGACACCCATTTCATCTTCAAACCCGGTATTCGGGAAGTTGGCCATGATGCAGCCGAACGCGATCGGAAGCAGCAGCAAAGGTTCATATTCCTTCGCAATTGATAAATAAAGTAAAACAAGTCCTACTAAAATCATGACACAGTTTTCCCAGGTCAGTGCGGCAAAGCCGGAATCTGTCCATACGGAAACAAGTGCTCTCATAAAACCATCCATTATTGTACCTCCTATACGGTATTTGTATTCACTAAGCTCTTACTTCTTATTTCTTTTTCTTGGTCGGATCCACCACGTGGATCAGTTCGATGACAAAAGCCAGAAAAATAAGAACACCAAATACGATAACCATGTTAGTGATACAAATGGAAAGTGGGCCTGGAGTATCCATGAATAAAATCCACCTTTCTAAATAGGAAGATGTGTCCTCCCCGGTTCACCCGAAGAGAACACTCCCCTGTAAAACCTATTGATTTGTGACCATAATTTTAGAACGGCCAGAAAATCGGAATGATGATAACGCAGGCTACCAAGGAAATCAGGCACATCGGAACGCCGACCTTGACATAGTCATTGAAGGAGAATCCGCCCGGTCCCAGTACGAGGGTGTTCGGAGGCGTTGCCATCGGTGTGGCAAATGCCATGGAAGCCGCGATACCAAGCGCCATCAGAACCGGTTTCGGATCTGCGCCGATAGACTGGGCAATGGAAATACCGATCGGCGCCAGGAGCGCTGCCGATGCCGTGTTGGACATGAACTGGGTCAGTACGTTGGAAATGAGGAACAGTACCGCTGTCAGCACATAGGGATTCGGATTGTCACCCATCATACTTACAACAGCGTCAGCAATCATTTTCCCTGCGCCTGTCTTTTCCATAGCAGTAGCCACGGAAAGCATGCCGGCGAAGAGGAAAATGGTTACCCAGTCAATCCCCGCATAGGCTTCTTTTTCTTTCAGGCAGCCTGTAATGACGCAGAGGATAGCGCCGGTTACCGCCGCGGTGTGCAGCGGCAGATTCTTCAGCCCCAGAGCCATGCAGGCTACTACGCCCAGAAGGATGATGCCGGAAATCCACATCTTTGTTTTGCTCTTCGGAGCGCTGTCGCCGGAAGCACCTGCTTCTTCAGCTGCAGCCTTTACCGCTTCTTCATCCATTTCACCAGCCTGCTTATCGGGAATGAAATGACGGCCGATAAACAGTGTGTATACAAGAATGATAATAGACAGCGGAATGCCGATATAAGCAAATTCGAAGAATCCAAAAGTCGGCAGACCTGCTGCGGACAGAGCGCCTGTGACAATAACGTTTGGCGGGGTACCGATCATGGTGATGGTGCCGCCTACGTTGGCAGCAATTGCCAGAGGCATGAGTTCTTTCGATGGAGAAATTTTAGCTGCCTGGCAGATACCGATAATAACCGGCATGAGGCAGGCTACTGTACCCGTATTGGAAGATACAGAAGAAAGAACGATGGTAACGAGCATGATTGCCGCCATGAGCGGAACCTGGTTGGTGCCCGCTTTCTTAACTACGGCAACACCGATCGCTTCCGCAAGGCCTGTTTTAAACATGGCAGCGCCGATGACAAACATACCGCCGAAGAGGACTACGGTGGAGTTGGACAGACCGGCATAAACCTGCTTTGACGGCAGGACGCCCAAAATACCTAATGCAGTACAAGCTGCCATAGCTGTGACTGCCAGCGGGATCAGTTCGGTAACGAACAGAAATGCCGCAACAGCGAGGACACACAGCGTGATAACGGCTGGATCCATAATTTCACCTTCCTTATAAACCTCCCACAATCTGATTTGAAACAGGTGTATATTCAAATCAAATCATGAATATTTTCCGGAAGACAATTCATATTTAATTGTTAAAAAAATGAATGCTGTTTACTTTATGAATTTGCCTTACGAAAAAATAAATAACAGCCTCCCTTTTACTCCACAGGCCTCCTTTCAAAACAGCCCCGGGACAGGACTTACACAAAATGCATAGCATGCGATGTATATGCCATTGCATACTGTTTGCATCAACACCTTGCCTGTATTGTATCTTTTATTCTCTGAACTTTCAACGATTCAGGAAATGGAAATGTTTTGCATTATTTATATATTAGACGTTTTTACTTTATATATTTTATTTTTAATTTATTATAAAGGGAATTTATCGTCTGATAAACCATACAAATTTAATTTTCACTTTCTGCATTTTTATTGCATAGCATACAATGGATATATCTGATAATACATAGTAATTTATCTATTCCCGGCTGCGGCAAATGCATATTATTTACAATAGTACACTATGTAAATAATTTTACTGTTTTCCTTTCCGTCCAGTCATATCCAAATACTTAAATTATGTGACTGCATATCATTACTATCCGTTTCTTCCAATCTTCATATTCAACAGATTAGATATGCATCGTCTGTCTTATCCAATTATTTCTTTTATAAAAGTTTAGTTAGAAAATAAATCTTTATACGAAAGCAGACATTCCCTTGCCCGCTTTACCTGCCTGCTTTGTGAAAATACAAATCGGGGATGTCTCTCCTTTCTTATACCCAGCATTTAATACGACGCAATAGAAAAACGCCCCCGCAAAGGAGCGTTTTCGTTTTGATTTAACCAGACTCATCAGCTTATACTGATCAGCCTCCGAACTGTGCCAGCATGGTGCCTGCTGCTACGGCAGTGCCGATAACCCCTGCTACGTTCGGGCCCATGGCCTGCATCAGCAAGTAGTTGGACGGGTTGTCTTTCAATCCTACCACCTGGGATACACGCGCTGCCATCGGTACAGCTGATACGCCTGCCGATCCGATGAGCGGGTTAATCTTGTTCCCCGATGCAATTCTCATGATCTGTCCGAAGAGGACGCCGCCTGCTGTGCCTGCCGCAAAGGCAATCAGACCAAGGCAGATGATTTCAATCGTCTGGATTCTGAGGAATTTGTCGCCGGACATCGTCAAGCCTGTGCCTGTCGCCAGGAAGATAGTGACGATATTGATCAGCGCGTTCTGCGCGGTGTCGGAAAGTCTTGCCGTTACGCCGGATACTTCGAACAGGTTCCCCATGCACAGGCAGCCCATCAGTGCCGCTACCGGAGGCAGAAGCAGGGATACGACGATGGCTACGACGATCGGGAATAATACCTTTTCAAAGTGGCTTACCGGACGAAGGTTAACCATCTTGATCTTCCTCTGTTCCTTGGTCGTCATCAGCTTCATAATCGGGGGCTGGATGAGCGGAACCAGGGACATGTAGCTGTATGCCGCCACGGCAATAGCGCCTAAGAGATCAGGTGCCAGCTTGGACGCCAGATAAATCGCGGTCGGGCCGTCAGCACCGCCGATGATGCCGATAGCAGAAGCCTGCTGCACATTGAAGCCGAGCATCATAGCGCCTGCCAGCGCAACGAATACGCCGATCTGGGCAGCTGCGCCGAGAAGCATGGTCTTCGGGTTGGCCAACAGCGGACCGAAGTCGGTCATCGCGCCTACCCCCATGAAAATAAGGGGCGGGAAAATTTCATACTTGATCCCGAATCCGATGGCCATCATGACACCCATTTCATCTTCAAACCCGGTATTCGGGAAGTTGGCCATGATGCAGCCGAACGCGATCGGAAGCAGCAGCAAAGGTTCATATTCCTTCGCAATTGATAAATAAAGTAAAACAAGTCCTACTAAAATCATGACACAGTTTTCCCAGGTCAGTGCGGCAAAGCCGGAATCTGTCCATACGGAAACAAGTGCTCTCATAAAACCATCCATTTTATACCTCCTATAGGTTAATCATATTTAACTTATGCTTATTTTTTCTTTTTTGTCGGGTCAACGATATGAATCAGCTCGATGACAAAAGCCAAAAAGATCAAAACACCAAATACGATAACCATATTAGTAAGACAAATGGAAAGTGGGCCTGGAGTATCCATGAATAAAATCCACCTTTCTGAATATAAGTGTCCTTCAGACACTGCGCGGAACAAAAATATTCCGCAATACATAAGCGGTCCGGTCCTCCCCGATAAAAACCCAGAGGAGGACAGCACGCCCGGACGCAACCATTACCGCCAAATCTTAGAATGGCCAGAAAATCGGGATAATGATTACAGAAGCTACCAAGGAAATCAGACACATCGGAACGCCGACCTTAGCATAATCATTGAAGGAGAATCCGCCCGGTCCCAGCACGAGGGTATTCGGAGGCGTTGCCATCGGTGTGGCAAATGCCATGGAAGCCGCGATACCAAGCGCCATCAGAACCGGTTTCGGATCTGCGCCGATAGACTGGGCAATGGAAATACCGATCGGCGCCAGGAGCGCTGCCGATGCCGTGTTGGACATGAACTGGGTCAGTACGTTGGAAATGAGGAACAGTACCGCTGTCAGCACATAGGGATTCGGATTGTCACCCATCATATTTACAACAGTATCCGCGATCATCTTGCCTGCGCCTGTCTTTTCCATAGCGCTTGCTACGGAAAGCATGCCGGCGAAGAGGAAAATGGTTACCCAGTCAATACCCGCATAGGCTTCTTTTTCTTTCAGGCAGCCTGTAACTACACAGAGAATGGCACCGGTTACCGCCGCGGTGTGCAGCGGCAGATTCTTCAGACCCAGAGCCATGCAGGCTACTACGCCCAGAAGGATGATGCCGGAAATCCACATTTTTGTTTTGCTCTTCGGAGCCCCGTCTCCGGAAGCGCCTGCTTCTTCGGCTGCAGCTTTTACCGCTTCTTCATCCATTGCGCCGGCCTGTTTATCCGGGATGAAATGACGACCGATGAACAATGTGTAGAGCACAATGATGATAGACAGCGGAATACCGATATAAGCAAATTCGAAGAATCCGAAAGTCGGCAGACCTGCTGCGGTCAGAGCGCCTGTGACAATAACGTTTGGCGGGGTACCGATCATGGTGATGGTGCCGCCTACGTTGGCAGCAATTGCCAGAGGCATGAGTTCTTTCGATGGAGAAATTTTAGCTGCCTGGCAGATACCGATAATAACCGGCATGAGGCAGGCTACTGTACCCGTATTGGAAGATACAGAAGAAAGAACGATGGTAACGAGCATGATTGCCGCCATGAGCGGAACCTGGTTGGTGCCCGCTTTCTTAACTACGGCAACACCGATCGCTTCCGCAAGGCCTGTTTTAAACATGGCAGCGCCGATGACAAACATACCGCCGAAGAGGACTACGGTGGAGTTGGACAGACCGGCATAAACCTGCTTTGACGGCAGGACGCCCAAAATACCTAATGCAGTACAAGCTGCCATGGCTGTGACTGCCAGCGGGATCAATTCTGTAATAAACAGAAATGCCGCAACAGCAAGGACGCACAGCGTAATAATGGCTGGATCCATAAGTTTCACCTTCCTTATAAATCTCCCACGGTCTGATTTGAGTCAGGTGCCTATTCAAATCGGATCGCAGAACTTCCCCGGAAGACAATTTGCATTTAATAAAAAAAGAATATTGCAGTCTGCTTTATGAAATTATCTAAACGGGAACAAATAACAACTCCCTCTTACTTCCACGACCTCCTTTCAAAACAGCCCCGGGAGCGGACTTTCAAGAAATACATCGCATGCAATATATACGCAATTGCATACTATTTGCATTAACACCCTTACATATTGTACTTACCGTGCTGTAAATATACAAACAGAATACTATGTATTTTATCTTCCTTCTTAATATATATAAACTTCTTTGTTTATTATTTTTATCTTCAAGATATAATTTATGATTCTGAAATCAACGATATTATCCTCCTCATCATAAAAACCCGCGGATATGCATAAATTGCAATCAATGTATATTGCTTGAATACATAGTATTTTATATATCTATCTGTAAAACGCTTATATATAGGCTTTACCTCCTCTGCCATTCTCCTTTTCCGACTTATAATTTTCTCTCTTTTCCTCAGGTAGAAATCCATTCGTTGATTTCCATTTTCAATAAGCCGTAAGAATCTGCAGCTTGCTTTTTATCAACCATCAAGTATTCCATAATGGAATTATTTAGTTGTTAAAAAGTTCATTAGAATTTTTTCTGCTTGTAAAAATGAGATCTTCTTCTACAAAAAACTGAAAAATTCAAAAACAGACAATATAAAATCTCCGCTCATGAATATTCATCCATAAGCGGAGATCCTGTCTTTTATTATTTTTTCGTATTCGTTTCAGCTTCAGTCTTTTTCTCTGCCGCTTCCGTTTCCGCGCTGTCATGCTTTGCCGTGTTATACTCTTCTTCGTTGAAGCCTTCTTTTTCTTTGATGTCTTCCAATGTCACTTCGTAATCGCTGCCGCCCATATCGGTCCCTTCCTGACGGAGCTGTTCGATCCCTTCTTCAAAAGTCATGTCATCTTCTGCATCAGCCGCCTCCGCTTCTTTCAGCTTCTTCAACAGCTCCGGAGGCACTTTCCCTGAAGCGATCAGTTTTTCTCTCATTCCCTGGTATACATAAGCAATTACCTCTTCCTGCGGAATTGCCACCCGATCAGGAAGGCGGAGCGAAAATTCATGCCAGAAAGCGGCAGACCCAGTCATCATAATGCGGCCGATTTTCTCCACTTCACCGATATCATAAAGAAGCGACCATATTTCCCTGTTATCCAGCTGGCTGTACATATGGCGGGTATAACGGTAAGTCGCCGGTTTCATGAGCTGGTTCTTAAAATGGTGGACACCGAAGATATCTTTATATGCCACATAGATCGTTCTGTTTTGGAATAGACTCTTTTTTTGGAGTGTAAGGCCTTCCTCTCCCAAAGTATAGGTGCATTTCGCCGTGACTACATTTAAAAGGAAACAGGCCGCAATGATAAAAAGAATAATCCCCTGAAGAGGAAGTACATGGTACGTCATGTAGACCCATGCCAGGCGGGCGGCATACCCTGCAAGTGCCAAACCGCCTATGTATGCCGCGATCAGATATTTCCTACTCGGCGCGGAAGATGCTGAAAAATCCTTTTCACCGGCCTTCGTTTTTTTTGTCTGTGCCATAAAAGAAAAAACTCCTTGCTAAATAAATATTTATCCGTTATAAGTCCATGCAGCCGGCGGTATATCCAGGAGATAAAGGCCTTTCCCCGCTGCATAAACACAGATGCCGATAAGGAAAAACTGGAATCCTACTTTCAGGCATCCCTTCGTAATGGAAAAAACATCATTCATACGGGGATCCATAAATGTATAAGGATATAAATGGGACGTCCCGTGTGTCACGATGGTCACCCATGCCCGCCAGTAAACGAATACCACATAAAGCGCAGGATATATCATCCAGGAAATCATAATATGCCAGTGAAGTTCCGTCTTATCCACAAAGAATAAGTAATCCGCCGTCATCAGCACGGGAATGAAATAATGGAATATATAGTTATAGAAAGAAAAATGTTCATAGCTTATGTCATTCAGCCTATGGGTACGTATCGCACCGGGGCGGACGATGATGTGATACATGACCGACAGCGTCACCAGTCCGGCAGTCACGATATAGCGGCAGTCCGCCGTGTAAAGAAACGGGATGTCAGATTTGAAAAGCGTGGCGCCCAGCCAAATAAAGAAAAGCGTAAACGTGGAAAACGTATAATACTGTATCCGCGACCAAAACACGAAAGGCGTAAGCACCCCGTGCTTCATGAGCAATATAAGTCCTAACACCAGCAGGATAAAAACGGCCCACCGGTAAATCAGCGCTATTTCCATCAAAATCTCCCAAAGCGGCAGGGACTTTCAAAAGGAAATCTCCTGTCCGCCTTACCCGTTATTTTTTATGTTTTTTCCCCTGCTTCCGCCGGGCTTCCGCACGGATACGGCGAATCTCTTCTTTTTCCCTGATTTTCGCCATGGCTTCTTCCTGCTGCGCCTTTTTCTGATTATTATTGTAAATATTGATGACCAGGCAGATTATGATCAGCAGTGCAATCGCTCCCGACCGCACGCTGAGTCCATTGTTCAAAATATTCCAGCCGGCAAAAACGACGGCAACACCAAATAAAAGGCTTTGTGCACGGGACATTGCTGCGCCTCCTTCATTCTGTGAAATAAAAGTACATCACTGCTATTTTATACTGAAACCTATCCAATAGCAATCAATAAATTGCCCCTGCCCCTTCTTTCCGGCTATGTATTTCATTTCTTTTATTATAGAAACAGAAAACTTATAAATTTTTTTCTGTCTCCATGAAATATACTTTCCATTGCCGTTTAAATAATCTCCCCTATAAAAAAAAATTATGCCATGGTATATAAATTAAATTCCTTAAAGTTATTGAACGTTTCATTTTCATCGTATATACTTGTAGATAATAATTGTTTTATTCATAAATTATAATCTATGGATTTGAAAATAAATACATCGTTCTTTGGTTGTTTATAATGGGGAGATGGGATGATGGAGTTTAACAGCAGTTTTTATTTTTCCATTTTTATTTTTCTGTTGACCTATGCGGGGATCATGTCCGAAAGGATTCCCCGTTCTCTATGCGCTCTTCTCGGTGCGGGGCTGGTCGTATACAGCGGACTGGTCACACAGGAGATGGCGCTCCGGCATTTCATCGATTTCAACACCATCGGTCTCCTGGCAGGCATGATGATCTTAATCGGCGTCGTAAAGAAATCAGGCTTCTTTGAGGCGATGGCGCTTTGGTCCGTAAGGATTTCGAAAGGCCGCCCGAAAGAACTCCTGATTATCCTCGGCTTGATTACCGGCTTCTGCGCCTCTTTCATGGATGCCGTCACTGCTGTACTACTCATCACTCCCATGACGATTTCCCTCTGCCGCCGTATCCATGTCACCCCGATCCCCACTTTGATCGCAGAAATCCTTCTTTCCAATATTGGCGGTTCCGGCACGATGGTCGGCGATCCGCCAAATGTCATGATCGGTTCCGCGACACATCTCGTATTTAATGATTTTGCCATGAATACCGGCCCTATCGCCCTGCTTAACGTAGCAGCATGCATTATTTATCTGGAAATCATTTACGGCAAGGAGCTCCCGAAAACAGAAATGACCGAGGAGGAACTGGGAAAAATCAGTATTTCTTCTGTCATTACGGACTATTCCATTCTCAAGAAATCCGTCACCATTCTGGCTTTGACCATTTTAGGCTTCATCGTCCACAATATTATCGGTATCGAATCGGCAACGATCGCCCTCACAGGCGGTGTGCTTGCCATCCTTGCCTGCAGCGTAGATCCCCATGAAATATTCCGTGATGTGGACTGGGATTCTCTCTTCTTCTTTATCGGTCTCTTCATCGTCGTAGGCGGCCTCGAAACAACAGGCGTCATCAGCGCCCTCGCCCAGGCAGGCATCAGTGCGGTCGGCGGTGACCCGGAAGCCCTTACCTTTACTATTCTCTGGCTTTCCGGCATCGCTTCCGCATTCATCGATAATATCCCTTTCACGGCCACTATGATCCCCCTGATCCACAATATGCAGGAGCTTTTAGGACTGGCCCACGCGGACTATATGTGGTGGGCGCTTTCTATCGGCGCGTGCTACGGCGGCAACGGCACCATCATCGGCGCTTCCCCAAACGTCATCGTCGCGGCTCTTGCGGCAAAAGAAGGGTACAATATTACTTTCGGCCACTTCATGTTGAAATGTTTCCCCATGATGCTCGTAACTCTTCTCACATCCACCATTTATCTTTATGTCAGGTACTTCCTATTCGGCACTCCGTAACCGGCAAAGGCTCCGCTTCACGGCGGGGTCTTTTTTATTTCCCGTACTGCCCGCCGTCTATGCTATAATGGATACAAATAATAACAGGCGGAAAAGAAATGATCCGCACCGCGTCAAGGGGATATTCCCCTCTTTTGGCGCACCCGTTTGCAGAAGGAGGAGTGAATATGGATGAAATTTTCAAAAGAGGCACCTGCCGCCACTTCAAGGAACTGACTCCCGTCGCGGAAGAAGACCTGCTGACACTCGTGAAGGCGGGCATGCAGGCACGGGCCTGCGGCAATCAGGAAGCCCGCGAATTTATCATCGTTACCAGGGACGACCTGGTAAAAGCGATTTCCCACAACAGCCTTGTAGCGGGGCCTGCCCGTAAAGCAGGTGCGGCCATCGTCATCGTAGGCAAAAAAGAAGATATCTCTTTCCCTGAAGAATGGTCCTTTGACTGCGCCGCCGCTGCGGAAAACATTCTCATCGAAGCGGAACATCTGGGTCTCGGATCAATCTGGCTCCAGGTATATCCCTATGCTGACCGCAAAGCGCATCTTTTAAATATTCTTGATATCCCCGCGGAAATGGAACCGTTCTGTATCATCGCCGTCGGCTACGCGGAGCGGAAACCTGTCCGCATGAACCGTTATAATGAACGGATCATTTATAATGACCTCTACGGATCACGCAAGAAATAAAACGACAGCAAAAGACCTCCTGTTCCATTCCGGTTCAGGAGGTTTTGTTGTAAAAATCCCGGCAGGAAATCCTGCCTTTTATTTTGCTCATACCTGTTTATTTCCCCAAGTTTCAGGAAGCAGGAATCCGCCGATCACCGACGCCGCAAGGACAGCGTACTTCACTTCGCGGGGCATAAAGAAATCCGATACCCCATACATGAGGATAAGTACCGCCGCCAGCGCTGACCCGCGGGGATAGACGCGGTACCGCTGGAAAAAGGAAGACCCGAGAATGACGCTGTTGCATACTGTCATAAAGAATTGAACCGCACCAACAGCAGCGAAACGGACCTCCGGTTCAAGCCGGATAAAATATATTCCCGTCATAAGCGCGATGCCCGGAACGGACACAAACAGCACCAGCAGCAGACGGCGGAAGAAAACCTTTCGTCCTATCTGCCGCCGGATATCAAGCGTCCCCCGCTGCCACGTGCAGAGAAGCAAAAGGAGCGCCGCCAATGCATATTCCGCGGCATAAAACAGATCAGCCTGATTGATGGTAAGCATGCTGACCTCCTTTTCTGTATTCCGCAATTTCCACCAGATTTCCATCCGGATCACGCAGATACAGGCTCCTCATTTTCCCCAGGGCGCCATGCCTTTCCACGATATCCGTCACCAGCGGCGCCTGTTCTTCTTTCAGCTCATCCAGAAGCCTCTCCAATGGTTCCTCCGTCACGAAACAGATATCCAGACTCCCCGGCACAGGCCTTTCCGCCGCCGGCTGGAATTCTCCGGGACAGGTATGGATATTGATTTTTGATGTGCCGAACCGAAGAGCAAACCGGCCGTCTTTTTCTTCCACTTCCATATGAAGCAGATCCCGATAAAAGGAAACACACCGGGATAAATCGCTTGTCACCAGCACCAGATGGTCCAGCTTTGAAATACGCATGATCCATCACCTTTACAAATTCTTTTTTCAAAAAGCAGAAGATATGCCCATCCTTTTCTCCCGGACCTCTTTTAATTCTTCCAGCAGATCAGGAGGCGTATCGCTTTTCCACACCCAGCCGGGCACGGCTTCCGCAGCCCTGTCTTTTGCCGCTTTCAGGTCATAGTAGACCTGCCATTTCGCTTCTTTTAATCCCTCTCCCGTCTGGCGGAGCAGGTATGCCGGATGGAAAGTCGGCATAACGGGGATGCCCTTGTAATCAATCCAGTGGCCGCGGGAACGGATAATACCCGCATCATGCCCCAGAAAGAAACGGAGCGCTACTTTCCCGAGAGCGATGATAACTTTCGGCTGCAGGAGGCGTATTTCTTCCGCCAGCCACCGTCTGCCGCATTCATTTCCCTCTGCAATAGTAGGCGTGCGGTTTCCCCTGGGGCGGCATTTTACGATATTTGTGACATATACATGGTCACGCGTAATCCCTACCGACAAAAGAGCTTTATCCAGCAGCTGTCCTGACGGCCCGACCAACGGCCCGCCGTACTCATCTTCCACACCGCCGGGGCCTTCGCCAACAATCATCAAAGGCGCGTCAATCGGACCGGTAGACAGCACGGGACCGCGGCCGCCCTCATCGCAAAGAGGGCAGAGCCGGCACCGGTGGATGGCGTTTTCCAACATTCCGTAATTCTCGAAATGATAAGACGAACTGAATATTTCCGCCCGTTTCCGCGCTCTGTATTCGTCTTCGTCTTCATTCCCCCAAAGATCCATTGCCCCCTCCTTTCCCGGTTATGCCGGCGCTTTATTCCACATCCGGCGGCGCTTCCTGATTCGTCGCCTCATAGAAAAGTGTATACTGCCCGGCAAAAAACATCTTAATAATTCCCACAGGACCGTTTCTGTTTTTGGCCAAAATGAGTTCCGTTTCATTCTGCCGGGGATCTCCTTCCTCAATTTCCTTGTTATAGTAAGCCTCGCGATAGAGAAAGCAGACCAGATCTGCATCCTGTTCGATAGAGCCGGATTCGCGCAGATCGGAGAGCAAGGGACGGTGGTTTGGTCTTGCGTCAGGTCCGCGGGAAAGCTGGGACAAGGCGATAACAGGCACTTCCAGTTCTCTTGCCAGGCTCTTTAAGGAGCGGGAGATCTCTGAAATTTCCTGCTGGCGGCTGTCATTATTCCTTACATTCCGGCTCGTCATGAGCTGGAGATAGTCAATCATGACCGCATCCAAGCCATGTTCGGCTTTCAGGCGCCGGCATCTGGCGCGGATCTGCGCTACCGTCACGGCAGGAGTATCATCTATGTACAGCGGCGCTTCCATAAATACGCTCACCGCGGAAGAAAGGTTCTTCCATTCCTGTTCCGTATTGATGCGGCCCGTCTTGAGCCGCTGGCCCTCAATCAGCGCGGTGGAGCTCAAAAGACGCTGGACCAGTTCATCACGCCCCATTTCAAGAGAGAAGAATGCTACTGTTTTCCGCGCGGAAGAAAGGCTCATATTCTTTGCCATATTAAGAACAATCGCCGTCTTCCCCATGGACGGGCGCGCTGCCACGATAATCAGATTTCCTTTTTGGAACCCGTTTGTAAACGCGTCTAATTTGGCAAATCCCGTCGCCAGTCCCGTGATCAGCTCATGGTTCTGGTACTTTCTTGTAATATCTTCCAATGTATGCTGGACTGCTTCTCCCACAGGAGTAAAGCCCTTCACATTTTGCTCCCTGGCAACCTGGAGAATAGCGCGTTCCGCATCATCTACAATTTCTTCCACCGTATTTTCTTCGGTATACGCAGCTTCCGCAATATCCCCCGCCGTATCGATCAGACGGCGGAGTTTCGCTTTTCCCGACACGATATCCACATGGCGTTCAATCCCCTTCGTGGTGATTACGTGTTCCGGCAGCTCATTGACATACATAATGCCGCCCACATCATCAAGGCGCCCCATACGTCGCAGCTCTTCCGTGACCGTCAGGATATCTGCGCTTTTCCCTGCGCGGGACAAATTCAGAACCGCCTGATAAATGATCGCATCCTGCTCACGGTAGAAATCCTCGGGATGCAGCATGTTTTCCGCCACTTCAATGGCATCTTTGTCCAGAAGCATCGCGCCGAGAACTGCCATTTCCGCTTCTATATTCTGTGGAGGCATCCGTCCCAATATGAGCGTTTCGGTATCATTTTTCTGTTTGCCCCGGTTTTTGCCTCCGCGTTCTGTTGCAGCCATAATCTTCTCCTGTTATTTCACAAGTATTTTATCCAATACATCTTCAATCGTCCGTACTGCCGCCACTTCCATGCCGAAATGAGTTTCCCCGATATCTTCCTTATTTTCCGCCGGAATAATAAGTCCTTTCATCCCCGCCTGATGAGCGCCAAACGCCTTTTCATAAACGCCGCCTACCGGTTTGATTTCTCCGGACAACGAAATTTCCCCCGTTACAGCCCAATCCTGGCGAAGCGGTTTTTGTTCCACCGCGGAAATAATGGCTGCCGTGACAGCGCACCCTGCCGAAGGACCGTCAACATTCCCTCCGCCGATCACATTCACATGGAGATCGTAATCGCCCAGATTTTTATCGGTAAGCCTGCGTACCACCGATGCCGCCGTTGCCACAGAATCTTTCGCCATAGATCCTGCTGTATTATTAAAATGGAGCGTCCCCTTCCCCGCTTCTTTGGCAGGATATGCCGCCGCTTCGATCTCAATAGTGCTTCCTGAAAATCCCGAAACGCCCAATCCGAAAACATGCCCCACTTCCGGCACGTCCGATGCCATCTTATGATGCGATACGGTAAGGCGGCTTCCCCTTGCCGTGCGGCGCATGATTTCTCGGGAAATAAAATTTTTCCCCGCCCCGCCCGCTTCATATACTGCCAAACTGTACGCATCGGCAAGAAGATTTACCGCTTTTCTGCCTTCCATGGTGTATTCACTGATCATTTCCGCCACACCGTCTTCCAAAAACACTTTCAATTTCTCCGCCGCATTTTTTACGATGGTTTCTACATCTTCCGGCCGAAGCGGTTCAAAGAATACTTCCGCGCACCGCGAACGGATAGCGGGATTGATTTCCTGCGGCTCCCGTGTAGTCGCACCAATGAGAATGAAATCAGCAGGTGCACCGTCGCGGAATAATTTTTTGATATACGCCGGCACATAGGGATTTTCTTCATCATAATACGCCGATTCGAAAGGCACCCTTTTATCTTCCAGCACCTTAAGAAGCTTATTCAGAAGGATAGGATCCAATTCCCCTATTTCATCAATAAACAGAATGCCCCCGTGGGCATCCGTCACAAGCCCCGGCTTCGGTTCGGGAATACCGTCATCTGCCAATTCCCTCTGCGCGCCTTGGTAAATAGGATCATGGACGGAACCGATAAGAGGATTCGTAATATCACGGCTGTCCCAGCGGAGCGTCGTACCGTCGCATTCCACAAAAGGCGCATTCTCTCCGAATGCTGACCAGGCCGTTTTCTTTGCTTCCTCAAGGACAAGACGGGCGGCCGTCGTTTTCCCCACACCGGGCGGTCCGTAAAGAATTAAATGCTGGGGATAGGGAGAAGCGATTTTGGATGCCAATGCTTTCACTGCGTCATTTTGTCCGACAATTTCCGACAGGGTGCCCGGCTTTACCACATTCATGACCGTTTTCGTCAAACTGATTTTATCCAAAGCTTCCAGCTTTTCCATTTTATGCCGGCTCTGTGCCGTTTCCACATCGTCCTCGTCTTCTTCCAAAAGTTCACGCTTCACTTCATCCACATATTCTTTATGCTTTTCTTCCAGGCGTTCGGAAATCTTCCTCTCCAGACGCTCCTCCACTGCCCGGCGTGCCAGGAGTTCCGCCAAACGATCTTCCAGCCGGTCAAGAATAGCAGGAATTTCTCCCTCCTGCGGATCTTCGGTATATTCCCTGCTCTCAAAAACCAGCCGCTCAATCCCCAAAAGGCGTTTCTTCAGATTTTCATGATGAATATATTTCAATGCGCCGTAACGGCTTGCGCGGACAATCAGTTCCTCCGGGCCGACAGCGCCGGCATAGATTTCATAAATCACATCCAGACGCCTTTTCAGTTCCGGTTTATCCGCTGCGCCGCCGCTGATAATGCGGTTCTTCAAACGATCCATTAAATCCTTTATATCTTCCATCTAAGATCCTTCTTCACAACCATTCCATTGAAAAGATAATGACACATTTATATTTTACAACATAGAACGGCAAATGATAAGGACACAGGAAAATGCTTTGCCGTCCCCCACCATTCAGGGCAAGTGCAAGAATACTTTGCGGGAAAAACAGAAAACAGCCATATGACAAAGAACAGGCAATTCCACTTTTATCAGCAAACAAAAACTGTCAGCTTACGGACGACAGAATCCTGCTGACAGAAAAAACTTTTACTCTAATCTTTCACGTCATTACTATAGCAGATCCTTTACTCACATCCCGGATGACGCCTTGTCGTCTGCTGTCATTCTGACCGGAGGCAAGAATGCCTTGTGGGAAAACCAGGAAACAGAACGATGAAACAGAGGGAAGAATCTATGACGCTGATGACATCTTACCGCTTTCCTCACCACGATAATAGATCCTTCGCACGAATCTGAATGCCTCCTTACCGTCCCTATCCTTCAGAGTGGTGGTAGAATGCTTTGCCGGAATGACAGGAAACGACTATGTGACAAGGGACGATGAATCTATTCCTCTGATGATGTTCAGCGGCCGGCAGCTCATCTTCCGGTCCCTGCTTCCCGGATTCTGTCTCACCCCCAATTGCTTACGGCGAGCGGCTGCCAGCTGATAGGTAATGGCTTCTGTCCTCCTGCCTATCTTTTCCTTATCGACCGGACACGCTTCAACACCCCCGCAACGAACCAGGCCGTAGCCGCCGTGAACGCCATGCCCGGCAGAGCCGCCGCCACCATGGCATAAAATCCTTTTCCCAGAAGAAGTGTCATTGCTCCCCTTGCCGCGGTTGTCCCTATCGGTCCGGAAATGATATAAAACAATCGGGACGAACCGAGCAGAAGCCATACCGCGCCTACAGCCAGCCGGAATGACATGGAGATCGTCACATTCAAAATCGTGTGCGTTCCCAGCGCCAGACTCAACAGAGACGCCAACACCCCTGCAATAATGTATTTCTTAAAACCAAAGACGCCGCAAATGGCAACGGCGATAGGCGCCGATAATTGAAACTCCGTCCCCGGTACTAATCCGGGGATCTTAAAAGAACCGCTCACTCCGATAAGCGCCGCCAAAAGCGCTGTTTCGCAAACATCGACAATGACTTCCCTGCTGCCTGCCGCTTCTGGCTTGTACACTCCTGTTTCCAATTCTCCGTTCATTTTGACCTCCAATGTCTGATTAAAATAGCTGCTGCTTTTTTCATTTCTTCTTTTGTATGCACCGCCGTTACCGTCAATCGGATGCGGCTTGTTCCCACGGGTACGGATGGCGGACGGATGGCGGACAGCAGGATTCCTTCTTTCCTGCATGCTTCCGCCGTTGCGAGCGCCTCTTTCTCATCTCCCACCACCACTGGAATGATCGGCGTATCCCCCGCAGCAATGTCCACTCCCGTTTCTGTCAGGAGATTTCGCATATAAGCCGTGTTCTCACGAAGACGGCCCAGATATTTCTCCGGATCTGCTTTTAACAAGCGAAGAGCCGCTAAGGCCGCCGCTCCCGTGACCGCGGAAATGGCTGTGGAGAAAATAAAAGGCCGCGATGTATTCCGCAGATAGCCGCAAATTTCCCGGCTTGCCGCGATGTATCCCCCTTCCGCACCGAAAGCTTTCGACAAGGTTCCCACCTGCACGTCGATCCCTGCCATACGGAAATACTCCGCCGTTCCCCGGCCGGTTCTGCCAATGACACCCGAGGCATGGGCGTCATCCACGATAAGACAGGCACCGTACTCTTTTCTTAATGCCGACAAAGCGGGCAGCGGACAAATATCCCCATCCATGCTGAATACGCCGTCCGTCACAATGAAGCGCTGCCCTTCGCAGGGAACGGTCTGCAGCAGTCTTTCCAGATCTGCCATATCGCTGTGCCTGTAGACTGCCGTTTCGGCTTTTGATATACGGCATCCGTCGACAATACTCGCATGATTCAGTTCATCACTGAAAATGACATCTCCCTTTCCGGCAAGCGCATACAGCACTCCCAGATTCGCCATGTATCCTGTATTGAAGATGACTGCGTCTTCGGTATGTTTGAAATCGGCTATTTCCTTTTCCAAATCGGATAACTCAAAAGTTGCCCCCGAGGTAAGACGCGCCCCGCCGCTTCCCGTACCGAAACGAACCGCTTTCGCTGCCGCTTCCTGTACTTCCTTCGCATGGGTCATGCCCAGGTAATCATTGGAATTGAAAACGATATACCGCTTTCCTTCACGATCTACACCGAGAGACGCCGTTTCCATGCGCAGATCCTGCACCTGCCTGAGCCGCCCTTCCTGCCGCAGCGCGGAAAGAGCGGAGAAAATATTTTCCGGCTTCATTTGACCCTCACCAGCACTGTCTGATGCTGCATATACTCCACATACCTGTCCATATCCGTACCGTGTTTTACAAAAAATACGCGGCCGCCGATAGGATCCCCTTTCTCTTTCATCACCGTAATCCGCCCGTAGCCAAACTTCGGCGAACCTACATAGCCTGTCACATAAAAGGGATCATCCGACCAGCAAAGTTCCGCCACCGTCCCCGGCGCCGCCGCCACTTTCGATGCCAGAATGAGCGCTTCTCTCGGATGTTCTCCGCCCAGGCCCTTCGCCCCCATCTGTGCTTCGTATGCGCACGTATCTTCGCAATCCATACAGCTGCACCGCACGCCGCGCATACCAAGTCCGTCCAGGCGCTCTCCTGTTTCCGCATCAACGACTGCCGCGCCGCGCATACTGTCTGTCAGCGATTCCAAAAGGGCAAATCCTTTTCCTATAGCGGTTTCACTGACTCCGGAACGGAGCAGTTCTTTTTTCGCCGCCGCCCGTCCTTCCTCCTTTGTTGCCGTGTCAATCTGGTACAAAGGCAAAAGCGGGCAGCAGGTGATTCCCTCATGCCTGACCGCTTCCACCTTGAACTGGATAAAATCCGCCGCGCCGCGGTCATGTTCCCAGGCACGGTGCAGCATGGAAATCATCTCCTGTTCCACGTTGTTCTTTGTTACAATCCTCTCCGCTCCGGAAATATGCTGTCCGCCCACGCCGTGGGCACCGCCAAGACTGGAACGCATTTTCACGCTGTACAATACCTTTTCTTCTCCCATAATACTCCCCCTTTATTTTCCGCCCGTTTCCGGACAGCCAACATCTTTTCTAAGTGTAGTAGCCGTCTTTACTTTTGTCAATTATTATTTTTAATAAAGTTTACAATAAAAGCAAGGTTTTTTTCCAAAATAAAAACCTCCTCCCCGGTTAAGGGAAGAAGATTATTTTTTAACTGCCGCTTTTATTTTCTGCTGCTAAAGAATCCCCTGCAGGAACAAGAAATTTTTATTCCGCAACTACGGAAATATGTACTTCGCTGGTGACCTGCTGGTGTACCCAGACTTCCACATCATATTCTCCTGTGGTCCTGATCGGATTTTTCAGCCTGATATTTTTCTTATCCAGTTCAAACCCATACTGCTCTTTAACGGCATCACAAATATCTTTTGCCGTGACACTGCCGAAAACCCGTCCGTCCTCACCGGACTGCACTTTGATGACCGCTTTTACTTTCTTCAGCTGGGATGCCATGATGACCGCTTCGTCCGCAGCCACTTTCGATTTAAATTCTTTAGATTCACGGCGCTGTTCCGCCGTATTCAGATTGGCTTTCGTTCCTTCCGCGCCAAGTCCGCGGCGAATGAGGACATTACGGCCATAGCTGTCCGCTACTTCGACAACATCGCCTCTTTTCCCCAATTTCTTTACATCCTGAAGCAATACTACTTTCATTCTTTTTCCTCCTCCGTTTGTTTACGAACATTGGCAACAACCGCCTTTGTTATATCTTCTATATTGCCGTCAGTGCCGAACTGCGCTCCCGCCACTGTCTGATGGCCGCCGCCGCCAAGCTGTTCCATGACAATCTGCACATTAACGGATCCGTCGGAGCGCGCGGAAAGGCAGAGTCCGTTCTCCGTATAGTAGAAAAGGAAGCTGCACCGTATCTTCTGCACGGTGACAAGGAAATCCGCCACCTGTCCTGCGATAATCTGGGAATCCGCCGTGCCTTCCGGACATACGGCAAAGGCCATGTATTCATCCACCTGTTTCATATCGGCCAAAATCATGGATTTAATCTTGATGGACGCCAGGTCCATCGAAAAGAGCTTTTTAACCAAAGCGGTGTCTGCGCCGCACCGCCTGAGATAACTTGCCGCGTCGAACGTACGGACACTTGTCTGGACGGTAAAGCTCTTCGTGTCCACCACCATCCCCGCATAAAGGCAGGATGCTTCCAGTGCATTCATTTCTTCTTCGCTGCCATAGTACTGGATCAGTTCCGTCACCAGTTCCGAAGCGGAAGATGCCGACGGTTCCATGTACGTAAGAAGCGGACTGTCGATAATGCTTGCTGCCCGGCGATGATGGTCGATGACAACTTTCTTCTGCACTTTCTTCAGCAGTTCCGGTGCCGCCACCAGTTCAGGGATATGCGTGTCCACCACAATGACCACCGTCTTATCCGTCACAAGGTTTTTCGCCTTATTCTCATCAATCAGAAGTCCTTCCGCCAGATCGCTGGATTGTATCGCCTGAATCATTCTCTTGGATGTATCATCCTGTTTGGAAATAACGATATGCGCTTCCACCTTGGATACTCTCGCCAGGTGGGAAACACCTACCGCCGCCCCAAGCGCGTCAAAATCTTCATGGGCGTGCCCCATAATGAGAACCATATCCGCTTCGTTAATGATCTCACGGAGCGCCTGCGCCACCACACGGACGCGGACACGGGTACTGCTCACCGAAGCAGGCGCTTTGCCGCCAAAGGCTTTTACATCTTTCCCGAGACGGACAATGGCCTGATCCCCGCCGCGGCCAAGAGCCAGATCAAGCGCCACCTGGGCTTCTTCATACTGGCGGTTAAAAGATTCGTCACTTTTTACGATGCCGATGGACAAGGTCACGGGAATACGGTTCACCGTATGGATTTCCCGCACCCGGTCAAGTATTTCAAAATTAGAATCCATCATATCCTGCAGAGCCTTTGACGAAATACAGGCCACAAAATCAGACGCATTGTACTGCTTGATAAATCCGTCATGGCTGTTGAATGTAGCAAGCACTTTCTCCGTCACATCAGAGAGCAGGGCAGACCGCTCCACATCACTCATCTCCGCCGTCACTTCCTGTATATTGTCTATACGGATCAGACAAAAGACAGGGCGTGCCTCTTCCGACTCTTTCAAAGATTTCTCCACATCGCTCCTGTCCATGAAGTAAAGCACCATGAAAGATGCTCCGTCCGGCTCATCAGAAGGAACCCATTTATGGAATACACGGAAAAACGTCCCTCCCGCATGGCAGTCAAACCACCCCGCCTTCCCCCAGAGCTTGGCGACTTTCTGTCCCTGGATAATATCCCGGAGAGGCGTCCCCTCTTCCGTACCGGAAATCCATGAGCGGAATACACCGTTCGCCCAGACGAGCTTTTTCTTCTCGTCCACAACGGCAATTCCCAGCGGAAGATTCCGCACCGCATAGACCGTACCGACTGAAACACCTGATGATAAATCATCAAGATACCGCATGAGAAGCCGCTCCTGCATAAGGTCGGAGCGTTTCACCCAGACGACAGCCGCCGCGGTCACGATAAACATTAAAAGCCCGAGGAGCCAGTTCTGTGTGGCAAGCACCAGGACCGCCGCCAAAAGGAGGCTTATCATGACTTTTGAAGTTTTCTTATATACCCAAATATTGCTGAGCATAGTGCTCCTTTCATTCTTTTCATCCAACACAACCCGGTTCCGGAAACCGATGCTTTATATGTAATCGTACCCTATGGCAGTTCTTATTGCAAACAGGCTGCTATTCGTAATTTCTCTTCTTCCTGTATTGAAGCACCATATCGGACAATCCCAGGAGAACGACGATCATCTGCACCATTCCGATGATAACGGAAAGAACTGCGATGATCCAGCGCAGCGGCCTCACGAAAGGATATTTTCTGGGCATCCACCAAAGCGCCGCCAGCCCCTGAAGCCAGAAAACGAGAACACAGGCAAGTCCCAAATTGTACTGGATCATTTCGAGCGTTGCATTTCTATTCGTGATGTACTGCATGGCAAATGCCAGAACATAAAGTCCCAGAAAGAAACGGGGCAGTTCCCATCGTTCCAGGGGAGGCATTCCGGGGATATCCTTTATGCCGAGACGGGTAAAAATCTTTTTCCCCAGCATCATGGACGCCCAAGTGTAAAAAAACGCGGCACCCACCGTGGCGGCGGGAATGGATTTCCGTATAGCATCCATCATCTGCTTTACATTCTCCTGCGCCTGCGTGAGCAGTTCGCCGGAATAAAACTGCGCCATCTGCGCCATCATCTGCTGCTCCATGCTGTCCATCGCTTCACCGCCAAAAATCATGGGCGGCACATTCAAAATATACATCGCCGCAAATGCCTGCCCGATCAAAGCGGCAAGGACCACGACCGCTCCCGCAGCAAGCGTCGCCGCCGCAGAAACCTTATTTCTGTAACAAATCCCCAGTATCACGCCAAGCACGCCGAAGATGGCGCAAAGGAAAGCGGCGGAAATGAATCCGAAAAAGACGGAATCCAAAATCATGATGCCTGCCGTGACAATAATCGACCACGAAGTCCCCTCCTTCATTCCCAGGTATGCGATAGGAAGAGGGATCAGCAAAAACACCACCAGGGAAATCAGGGGCATGTAAAATCCGATAACGGAAAGCACCACCGCCAGGGCGGTACACATTCCCGCCAAAACGACGGCGTTTGTTTCTCCTGCTCTGTATTCGTCCATAACTACTCCTGTCCTGTCAAATATGTTCAGTATTATTCTATATTTTACCATACAGAAACAATAAACGAGGCCAATAAAAAACTGCGACCCCATATAAAGAAATCACAGTTCATTATGTCCGCGCGAGGCTTATCTGACTTCCTGAATGATAGGAAGAATCATCGGCCTGCGCTTCGTCTTTTCAAAGAAATACCTGCCCAGGGCATCGCGGATCTGCGTCTTGATAGCGTTCCATTCCGTCACATTCCCCGTGTTGCACCGTTCCAGCACATTTTCGATACGGCTTCTTGCGCCGGACATAAGCTCCTCGCTGTCACGGACATAAACGAATCCCCGTGATACGATATCGGGACCTGCCGCAACCTGGTTGCTCCCCTTTTCAAGAGCGATAACCACGATGAACACACCATCCTGCGCCAGCTGCTGGCGGTCGCGGATAACGATATTTCCCACATCACCTACCCCGAGGCCGTCCACAAAGACAGCACCGGACTGCACTTTGCCGGTGATCTTGCCGCTGCGGTTCGTAAATTCGAAAACGGTCCCGTTGTCGCCGATAAGAATATTCTGCTTCGGCACGCCCAAACTTTCCGCCAATTCCGCATGAGAACGGAGCATTCTGTATTCTCCGTGAACCGGCACAAAAAACTTCGGACGGACAAGAGAGAGCATCGTTTTCAAATCCTCCTGGGAACCGTGGCCCGACACATGGACGCGGCTCGTCCGGGACGTAATTACCTTCGCCCCCAGCCGCATAAGATTATCAATCGTCCTGCCGACGCTCGTTTCATTTCCCGGAATCGGCGATGCGGAAATAATGACCGTATCCCCGGCATGAATCTGCACCTGCCGGTGGCTTCCGTCCGCCATACGGGACAGACCCGCCATAGGTTCGCCCTGGCTTCCCGTCGTGAGGATGCAGATTCTGTCATCGCGATAATGATTGAGCTCCTCCGGTTCAATAAATGTGCCCTCCGGAGCCTTAAGGTAGCCCATTTCAAGAGCAATACCCACTACATTGACCATGGAGCGGCCGAAGACACAAACTTTTCTTTTATTTTCAACAGCCGCATCAATCGCCATCTGTACGCGGGACACATTGGACGCGAATGTGGCAAGAATGATACGTCCCCTGACTTCGTGGAAAGCATCTCTAAGCGACTTGGAAACCACTGCTTCCGACAAAGTATATCCCGGATTCTGGGCATTCGTGGAATCGGCGCAGAGGACAAGCACACCGTTGCGGCCAAGCTCAGCCAGCTTGTGCATATCCGTCTGTTCCCCGTCCACAGGGGAATGATCAAATTTAAAATCACCTGTATGCACCACAGTTCCTACCGGCGTACGGACATAAACACCGCAGGAATCCGGAATGGAATGACATACATGGAAGAAACCGAACCTGAAAGAACCGCGTCTGAATTCATCGCCTGTCTTTACTACATTCAAATTGTACTTTCCGATTTTCTGTTCCTTCAGCTTGCCTTCAATCAGGCCGCAGGTCAGCCGCGTCGCATAGACCGGAGCGGAAACATCACGCAGTAAATAAGCCAGCGAACCGATATGGTCTTCGTGTCCGTGAGTAATGAGAATGGCCTTGATCTTGTCCCTGTTTTCAATCAGGTAACTGAAGTCGGGGATAACGATATCCACCCCCGGCATTGTTTCATCAGGAAAAGCCATTCCTGCATCTATTACGATAATTTCGTCGCCGTAACGGAATACAGTCATGTTCTTCCCGACTTCCCCCAGGCCTCCCAAGGGAATGATCTGTAATCTGGATTTTGCCAAGATTAACCTCCTATTCAATTGTAGCCGTACATTTCATTTATTACATAAAATATAAAAATTGCCGTACCATAGTCGCTTCTGTTATTATACCATGGGACGGAAAGGATTTGTTCCCTTATTAAAGAAATAATATATTTTTTCATTTTTATGTGCACCCATAGTATAATGAATGAAATATGAAATCCCGCACAGGAGGCGCCATGGCAAAAGTAATTAATTTCAATCCCGGCAAAAACGTAAAAGCCGGCATCTTCGAAAAATACATGAAAGACAATGATCTGAATTTCTTCCAGCGCAGAGATACCCATGACGAAAAGGATTCCGTGGCTTTCATCACCGCCATTCCGGCGGGCAGCCACCGCCTTGTAGCCGCCGTCATCACGGACAACAGCATGTATACCCTGCTCCGCATCCATCTGGGCGTCGCGCCTGCAGGCCCCGCCCGTAAAACTTTCATCCGTTTCCTGGAGCAGCTGAACGCCGCCCATTCCATTTTCAAGTACAGCATTGCCGAAGACGACAACACATTCCTGGATATCTGCGTCACCACAAGACCGGAAAGTTTCGATCCGGAAGTAATCCGCACCTCTCTCAACCTCATCATCTTCCATTTGAAAGACAATTATGAAGATATCGCACGGCGCCTCTCCAAGCCCGGTGACGCTTCCGACGGCTTCGAACTGTAAACATCAAAAACAGTATGATCTGTCCTGTCGTAAAAGATATTCTATTTCTCCTTAAAACAGCATTATAAACTTGAGCTGAATAATGAGGAACATCAGACGTCATAGCGAAGGATCTCCTGCCGTTGTGAGGAGAACGGTAAGATGTCATCAGGGGAATAGATTCTTCACTCATTGTCATGTTGCCGTTTCCCGTCTTTCTCACACAGCATTCTTGCCCCGTTCAGAATGACGATTTAGGGAAAGCGCGTCACTAACGATAGGGAATGGAAAGCGTCATAATGACGAGAAATGAAAGACGTCATCCGGATCGCCAGCAAAGGATCTGCTGTCATAATGAGGGAAACGTTAATCGTCATCCGTAACGAATGCGAAGAATCTATACCCGTGGTGAGGAAAGTGGTAAGAAGATAAAAGCCGTTAGCTGTGAGCTGTCAGCTGCAAGCTAACTATTCTTTTACGATTTAAGCCATTACGACAAGCGAGTATTCTCAATCGCACTACGTGCGCCAGCAGCTTCTTCTGACAGCCGACTCCATGATCCTTGTATAAGACGTTAAGGTTTCATAATTAGAGAAACGTTAATCGTCATCCGTAGCGAACATGAAGAATCTATACCCATGGTGAGGAATACAGTAAGGTGTCATCTGCAGCATCAGTGAAGGATCTGCCATCATGAAGAGGAAAAATACAGAAGATCCATTTTTCAAACTTCACCGCAAAAATCACCAGCATGAGCCGGATAATCTCGATTTAACTAAAAAACTCCGACAATATATGTTACTGGACATATATTATCGGAGTTTTATTTTTATCCGGATTTCTTAGTCATCAAAACTTATAGTCTACCGTGACCATGTAATTTCTGCCTTCTGAGTAATACCCGCCATCTGTCAGGTTATCTCTGTCAAATATATTATCTACTGCCAGCGCCACAGAGAATGCATCATTAATGTGATGGGTATAAAGGAAGGTGGAGTTAAGCATGAGTCCGATATCTTGGATATTACTGTTTGTACTGGTTCGATCTCCAATCCATGCCAGAGAGAGGGATACTTCATCTTTGTCACCTTTCCATGCTGCGCCTGTGGATAACTGCCAACGGCTGTATGTTTCTTTCCATGCGGAAGCAGCCGTATTCTTCTTTTTAGGATTGCCAAATATACCGCCTACATACCAGGATAGCTGATCATTAGCCTGTATGCTGTAGGACAGTTCTACACCTGTATTTTTGTATTCCGCTGCATTATAAGACTGGGACACGGTATTTCCATCGACAGTAATTTTACGGGAAGAAATCATATCATTCAAATGAACATGGAATACAGCTGCTTTTAATGTACCTCGACCAATTTGCTTTTTATAACCGGCTTCATAGTTCCACCCATACTCAGGATTTAAATTTGGATTGGCGGCAAGCATACCGCTGCTGTAGTAAAGCTGACGCATGGTCGGCATACGGAAAGATTTCCCTACATTGATGTATATGCTTTCTTTGTCATTCAATTTCTTATTGATTTGAACCTGCGGCAGGAACGCATCAAAGTTTCCCCGTTCCGTATGATACGCATCCCAACGGAAACTTGCAATACCTGTCATCCCATGTCCAAAATCATGTTCATAAGAGCCATAGAGTGCGTAATTATCTGACACGAATGTCCCAAATTTCACCGGATCCCGCAATGTACCCGTATCACTGTTTTTAAATTTCTGGTTATGGTCCACATAAGATTCTCTTTTGTATAGAGCGCCAATCAGAACTGTGTCATCCCCGATAAAAAAACGCTTCTTCAAATCAGTCCCCCAGTAACGCTGTTTGCTGATTTCCCATTCACGAGCCGCTTTATTATGGACATAATAGTCAGGATTGTCGATACTCCTTTCCTGATAAAATATATTCGAGGAAAAATTATTTTTATCATAAGAAAGATTAAAAAAATCTTCTTTATCTTTATAGTCAAAATGCTGGATTTTACCTACTTCTGTCGTCTGATGGGCATAGTATTCAATAGAGTATTTCTTTTCTGTATGCATGTAACTTGCTGCCAAAGTATCAGTGAGTCGGTAGGAAATACCCATTGCCTGTTTTTTACTTTCGCCAAATCCTGTATTATACTTGTATTTCTTTCCATTTACTGTTTTCATCGAAGATGAAGGAACCGCAGTCATGGCTCCTTGATCTCCCATGCGGTCATAAGAGTAGAATACCCTTAATTTATTATTGCCTGCAGCCACGCTGCCTACTCTTTGTCCATCACTCCCCGCACCAAGTCGCACAGAACCCTGTCCGTCTTTTCTGGTAATTACATTGATAACACCGCCATAAGCAGAACTGCCATAAAGTACGGCACCTCCACCCTTTACGACTTCCACTTTTTCAACGGCACCGACCGGAATCATATCTAAGTGGCTGACACCATTCCAATTGACAGGAATACCATCAATCATCACAAGAGTACCGCCGGTAATTCCTCGGAGATTGACACTTGTATTTCCTGTAATCCAGCTTTGGTCATGCGGCCCCATGGCACTGACCATAATCCCGGGTTCATATTTCAATGCCTGTGCCACATTTTCACGACCGGAAGCCTGTAATTCCTGCCCGGTGACAACGGTAACATCTGCGGGCGTATCCAGTTCTTTTTTCTCATACGCCTGCGCTGTGACATTCACCGTATCCAACATATAGACCGGCGTTTCTTCTGCTGAAACAAAACCATTTCCCATCGCCCCCAAGACACATGCAAGCAACCATATTTTTTGTAACTTCTTCATACTGACACCCTTTCTTTAAAAACTGGACTTATTCATAAAGGCCTTTATAAATGGCTTTTATGCTTTCCCCTGTCTTCACATTTGCAGCGCAAATGTATCTATATTCCAACGGATAAATGCGTTTTGTCTGTACAGCCCGCAAATGAAACAGCGGTGCTTCTTTAAAATACCCCTTAGCAAATTCCCTATCCGTATCCCCACCATGGTAAATCAGAAATACAACTTCCGGATCAGCTTCCCTTAACTCTTCCGCACTGATGAAGGGAACTTCATAATTTATATTGAAGCTGCCAAGACGTTTAATAATATCTCCTGAAAGCAGTTTATCTCCAAAAACTTCTATCTTATCCCCCATAAACTCCACGGTCAGCACACGAACGGGTCTTTTCCCTTTTGCTTTTTCCTGTAATTCCTTTAAAATGGACTCGATTTCATTAATGACCTGTACTGCCTTTTCCTCTTTGTTAAAAATCATCCCCATATTTCTTATAAAATTTATTTCACTGTCTATCGTACATGGCGGGAATGGATCCACGGCAGGAACAGGTCCGGAATTTTCCTCAATATATATAGGGATGTTTTTCTCTTTCCAAAAAGAAACGTCACCTAACGCTCCGTTCCGAAATGACATCCGCCAGCCGATAATAAAATCTGGGTTTTGTATTAAAGCAGTTTCTTTATCCAATTCCCCTTCAACTATCACTGCATGAGGAATCTTTTCTTTATAATAAGGAATCCTGTCTTTCGTATTCATCGGAAAAGAAGCAGCAACCACCTTGTCGCTGACTCCCAGACAAATAAGAACATCCAGTATTTCCGGGCGAGTCACAATAACTCGTTGCGGTACTTTTGAAAAAGTAAGTTTCGACGGACTCCCGTCAAAAGTGAAATTGACGATGGAAACAGGTTTGGGAAGAAGCGCTTCCGATACTTGCATTTTTTCCGTCTTTTCGCCGCAGCCTGAAAACAGAGCAATCCCAGCCGCTATAATGCCGATCGTGACTATTTTACTCCAGCACATCAGAGTGTTTCCTTTTCCTTCTTCCAATGACGCGGGAGGTATACGATATTCATCCGGCCCGTAGCTTCTTCTATATCTACACGGCTGTCCACGCCATACAGCTTTTTGATAAATTCTGCC
>ERZ809198.263-NODE-263-length-34275-cov-4.668381_pt1 | contig 34275 bp, 66 predicted proteins | sample MGYA00520793_ERZ809198 | MGnify/ENA primary metagenome ERZ809198 (study PRJEB31570, sample SAMEA3213005) | Homo sapiens | biome: human-gut; feature: human gut; material: fecal | place: Sweden | collected 2011 ... | reverse complement strand
TATCTGCCATGACCGCACCAACTTTCTACGCATAATAAAAAGACGGTAGGCTGTTACACCTTACCGTCCTTGATTTTTTACTGAATCAAAATTTTCTGCCCTACATAAATTTTGTTTTGGTTCTTGATCCCGTTGTCTTTCTGCAATTTTGCAACCGTTACATTGTTTTCTTTTGCGATCTTTGAAAGTGTATCGCCGCGTCGTACTGTATACGTTGTCTTTTTATCTGTAGACTGCACAGAAGCATCCGTTGATCGAATATCTCCATCGTTGCACCAACCTACTGCAACTCCATTTTTTGAAAAGCAATATGGATTGTGCGTACCCGCTTTGATTCGTGTAATCGTTCCGGAAGCATACTTGATGATCGCATCTCCAATACCAGCCGTGGAAGATTTGTAGTAAGAAGAAACCGTGATTTCCTCTCCAACCTTATGAAGTGTATTTTCTAGATCCGGCATGACATTTACCGTGTCTACCGCTACATACAGTTCATTCAGATCGACGCATCCGGAAACACCGGCTACAAATCCCTTTGAACTGTATTGCCATCCGTAAAGTTTATGAAGAATATCAGGCTTCTTGTCTTCCGCCGTAATCATCATAGGCGTACTAGACGGGTATCTTGAAACCCAAAACGGGCAATCAATATGCTCAAGATATGGCTTGATATAGCTGTTGTAAAAAGACAGACCCGTGTATACACCAAATTTGCACCCTGCGGCTTCAATGATCTTCTGATATTCATTGATAATAGAGACAATCTTATCGCCAATATTCTGCTGGCACTTATCCTCTACATCCAGCCATACCATCACATTTCTTCCGGCAAGAACTTCGATCACTCTTTGCGCATCGGTCTGTGCCTTTTCTGCGTTAGTTGCGTAGCTGTAATTGTATACACCCTGCACTGGAACGCCAGCTTCTGTTGCTCCTGTCCAGTTTGCTTCAAAATACTTGTCCGGCTGCAAATCTTTTCGGATTACTTTCAAAATGGCAAATTCAACGCCGTTCTCTGCTACTTTTGACCAGTTAATATTTCCATTGTACCCGGAAACATCAATACCTTTAATTTTCATGTGGCACCTCTTCTTTCTTTGGGTGGCTCAACTCATAATTTGATTGCATAATTTTGAGTTTTGCCACAAATAATTCTCTCTGTTTCTGAATTTCCTCTTCTGTCATTTCAGAATCGTTTAACAAACTATGCTCTGTGATAGGCTTGTCTACATACTTTGATTTAGCTTTTTTACCAGCAAGACAATGTTCTACTGCCACCGATACCGCTGACAATCCATATGTTCCAAACCACATCCACATATCATTGTCTTTTTGCTTCTTCTCTAAGTTGTAAACGTCTGCATATGGCTTTAAATCAGCCGGACAAGACGTGTCTATGTCATGCACAGTAAATCCGTACCCCTTTGTAACTAAAAGCCAAAACGGGCGGATTTCCGCGCAATACGTTTCCCATGTAAGCTCTCTCTGTTCTTCTACTTTTTCCTCGGAGTTTTCTTCTCCGCTTCTTTTTGCTCTGCTTTGAGCAGTTTTGATAAAAAACCGTTTTCAAGTAACTCTGTTAAAAGTGCATTGTAAAGTGCCTGAACATCTGCATCTTCTCCGTCAAAGTAATCATCCAGCATGGCATATACTTTTCCAAGCTGCTGTTCCTTTTCTTCTTCATTGTCCGGGTTATAGCCAAGCTCTTCTTTATGGAACTTCTGCGCTCCAACAAGAATTAACTCTGGCAGAAATAAAAGGATTTCGTCAACCGCTTCCATATCTTCCATCTGGTTTAATTTTGCTACTTTCTTGATAATTCCGCTTTTCACGGTTGCTTCATATCCAAACTTAATCTGTAATTCTTTCTCTCCGAATTTTAATTTTGTCATATTCTTTCCCTTTCTCCCTCTCATATAGGGAAAGGGCAGTCCGAAGACCGCCCTATTCTTTTACACTGTTCCCTCAAGTTCCGATTCGGTTGTCTGATTATCGTCAGCCGATTCAACCGAACTATTCGACTGACGTGTTATTCCCCCGGTGTAAACGCCACGGCCGTGTCCATTTCCTTGTATTCCTCAATGGTAAGGTTCATTTCAACCGTTAAAAGCTCATTCTGACCAATCTCCGGCTGCGGTATCTGCTCCGGTGGCTGCGCAACCACAAAAAACGCATCTGCGAATCCAGGAATAATGGTTTCAAACCACATTCTTTTTCCATCGGTAAGCGCTTTGTACGCCGTGATAAGTGCTTCCCACTCTTCTTTTGTGGCGTCTGTAAGGTTTACCGTGATAGGGAATGAACCGCCTGTATCTGCGCGCCCCTTTACATATCTGGTAATTACATCCTCTAAAGCGGATGCTTCGATCTGTTCTGGCTCAATGTTAATACCGCCAATCGAGTTAATTCTTGTGAGCTGTTTAAACGATGTAGGCTTTGTTCCGGCTGTCGCTTCTGTGCCATAGCCAAACGTAATTCCTAACGTAGACAATCCTGCTGCTGCCATTTTTACCTCTCTTTCTACCGCTAAATAGTGCGGTTATCAGACGCATCTCTTTGCGCCCAGTGCATAAAAAAATAGAGCTTTTCGGCTCTTTTACATCAATCTGTCGTTTGCTCCAATTATCCTCCGGAACCTTGCAACGCTTCTAAATTTTTTCTCACTGTCATTTTTAAACTCCGGCATTGCTGTGATTTGAAATCGCATCTGTTTAAAGGCATCAGATAAAATAGCCATAATCCCTTTTGCATCACTCTGCTTTGTGTTTGTAATGACGTCAACCTGTATTGTTTCCTGCACCGCATTTACGGATGTGCCCTCTAAATCTGCCCCACGTTCAAGCCCCGGCATCTCATGGATGTAAATAGTCGGGAAAACAGGGTCTTTATCAAGGTTCTTTTCAACCGTTGTAAATGCAGTGTCAAAATTCATGTTTTTGTATTTCTTCTGGAGTTTTGGTTTGGCTATCGTCACAACATTGGAAAAAATGTTTGTTTCAAGGTCAAATACCCACTGGTTGCCTGCCATTATCCAAACACCTCCTTCGCTGTCTGCGTGACAATCTGACGCAACTCATTTGCGGTCAGATACATAAATGGTCGGCTTGGCATTCCCTCTGTAAACCACCAATCGCCATTGTCGTCCTGATAAAACCATCCATATCTTCCATCTGAAATCTGATGGATAGTTTTTCCACTTGCGTACTGCCACGAAACACCCTCTGGCAGTTTCCCAGGATAAGGACTTTGCTGTCCCACAATTCCGGTTCCAAACTCAACAAATGCGGCATGGTCTGTACCGGCTATTACCGCCCATATCCCGCCGCCCTTAGTGCTTCCTTCATATTCCGCGTGAACACTTGAAATCAGTTCCGATGTAAATATTGCGTCAAGGTCAGCAATTTGCACTCTGGCAATCTCTACGCCCTTTTCCGCTAGTTTTTCTGCCAATAGCTGACACTTATATGTCAAGCTGTTTTGATAGGCTCTAAGCTCTCGTATGGCGTTCTGAATAGACTTTTCAGACAGGCTCATTGTGATTACTTTCTTTCCCATGCCGCACCTACTTCACATTTTTTTGCAATAAGAACAAATCAACCGTCAATCCCTCGTCTGCGACACCTTTTACAATGTAATCAGCCGAATTTTCATCAACGATTGTATTCTCTTCATCTTTGTACCTTACATCTGACCGTTTCCATACCAAAGAGCCGACGCTCAATGGAAGTTTCCCTTTGTCCTCGACAATCTGAACAAAGTTTGTGGAATTGTCAACGCCAAACTCTTTTATAAGTGCTTCACTCAACTTATTGCTGATTGAAGAATAAAAAACCACAGGCTTCTCATAACCTGTGGTATACTCTCCGGTTGTTTTCGGTATTTTGTTTCCATCTTCATCAAGGTAATAAATTACATTTCCATCCGAATCAGTATATGAAGAATATTCGATGTTTCCATCCTCGTCCGTCACATACACCGGAACCTTCCCGCTCTGTAGCGAATAATTCATTTTTTGCTTGTTAATTTCAAGCATTTCACTTCACATCCTTGCCAAACCGCTTCCACAGTTCAGAAAGCTTTTCCCAGCCATACATCGCGACAAACGCAACTATAAATCCTGCAATAATAGCGGCTAAAATCATGTACCATAAGATTGATGTCTGGATGTACTGCATGTATGCCACAAACGCAGCGACCGTGATACCGATGGAAAGGACAAATACCAATATGTCCGTCGGAACCTTAGAAAATACGCCTACGCCTTTGATTACCTGTGTTACCACAGACACAACAAATGCCAGCGCACCAATAATCGCCAGAATAATTGTCATGTTAGCAATTACCGCCTGTATAATATCCATGATTAAACCTCCTTGTCATCATTAAGACGGGTTTCTATTCCGTCAATTCTGTGATGAGCCGATTTCACACTTTCCTCCACCTTTATGATCCTGTTGTCATGAGAATTGATTTCTTTTCGCATCTCTGAAACTTCATTTTTGATCTCGGTCGTGTTGTTTGAAATGGCATCCAACTTCATGTTAATGCGTGTGTTCTCCCTCACGCGTTCTTCAAGATCCGTGTTGTCTGTCCTTTTGTTGCTCTTCAAGCCCATAAAGACGGAAAAACCAAGCGACAGCACGCTTATAATGATTGCTGTTGATATTTCAATCGTCAAATCATATACCGCCTTTCATTTTTATGGCACACCGCCCACCACCGCTCAATGTGTGCCGCCTGCTACGTTTTGTCGACGCCGGCAAAACGTAACGCACAATCTTCTAAACTCCTCGAAATCGAGGGGTTATAATGCTTTTACAAACGGAAATACACCGACAAACAGGCTTTCCCGGTCTTTCCAGCTACGGCTTACGCCGTTCTCTGAATAGCTTGCCATATAGGCTTCTCCTGCCTGTGAATGGTCGTACACGACTAAATTGACGATTACATCCTCAAACTGTTTCAAGTCCTCGGATATTTTTTCATCTGTGTAGCTTTCCGGGTAATTCCGCTTGCTTACCAATTCATTTCTTGCCTGCTTGATAAGCTGTTCAATGTAAGGATTATCTTCTTTCTGGTCGAACACGACAACATCAGAAGTAACACCATCTTCATCCGTAACGGTTTCAATATGAAATTGTTTCAGTCTGATTTTGACCTGTTCTAATGTTGTATATTCGTCCATTCTTCCCCACCTATAATCCGAACTGCTCGATCAAAATGCGTTTCAGTTCCGCTCCACTGATTTCTTCTGCACCCTCGATCCCATGTTCAGCGGCAAGTGCCTGTAAATCAGCAGTGCTCATTCTGTTAATCTCTGTCTTGGTGTACCCGCCGGAAGATTTCTCTCCCGAAACAATGTCCGGGATTTCATCTCCTGCTTTGTACCATCTTCCATTGCGTTTTACCGTGTATTCAGCAATCATATCGCACCTCCTACGCAACTTTCATGACAACAACGCTGTCCATGCCCTCAAAAGTAGGCAATCCAATCATTGAAACAACGCAATGGGTGTTGATCGGATGATTTGTTGCGTATGTATACACCGAAATACCGGTTTCTACAATAGAAAGGTTTCCGTCTGTTAAACTTCCGCTTCTCTCTTCCGGTGTCTTTCCAAAGATATAATCTCCAAGGTACACGCCGGATGCCTGCGCTGAAATAACTCCTGTAGGAATAAAATATTTGGTGGCACCGTCTGCTGGGTCGATGTAAAGTTTGTCATAAACTTCAATCTCGATGCCGTATCCTCTAAGATACTCTGTAACCTGCCCCTGCTGTAAGCGAATACCGCCATTGTAAGCAGTAATTCCAAGCACCTGTTTCTTTGTGTCCTCCGCCTTAAGGACCATTTCCCATGTTTCTGTATTCATGCTAAAGCGCGCAAGGGAATATCCGGTTTTCTTTGCAAACTCACGTTTAATCTCGATAAGGTCATCAAGTGGCGTTGCTGTTTCGGGTGCAGACCATTTATCGGTATCGCTTCCGGAGATATCCTTGTAATGGTCTCTCTTGTGCGCCACTCCATTGTCCGAAGTATAATCCACATAGTAGCTTTTTCCGCCAATTGTTACCTGTACTCTTGGAATACCATCAGATGGTGCTAATAACTGCCAAATCTGGCGTTCCGGCACTACTCTTGCCCCCTCAATAAGCATCATCGGTTTTTTGCTGATTTCTCTAAGCACCTGGTTTGCCATGTTGGAATTTTCTGCCGACTGGTAATTTGCATACTCCTGCTCTTCACGCTCTGTTACCATGTAAGATTCACGGTAGAAAGGCATCTCGTTATGAATGTCAGAAAATCTACCGACGTCTCTTAGCTCTGCCTGCGCATCAAAATTGGATGCCTTTAAGGATACTGGAAGACCGTTTTTCCCTTTGATAAATCTAAGCTCAAGGCTGTCCTGTTTTCTGGTTCCAAATTTCTGTCTGCCTAAGTAAGGCGCAGAACCAAGCGTTTTTTCATAATTATTCCACATAACCCCAAGGCTTCTTGCGGTAAATGCTTCTGCTAATGGTAATGCCATTCTCTAATACCTCCATTTCTTAATCAAAAAAAGTGACACGCGGTGTTGCTGCTTTTGCAGTTTCTTCCACGGTCACTCCGTTCGCTGTTACCTTTGCGCTGTCAATAGAACCCTGATATACATAAGTTCCCGGCGCATCTCCCATTGTTACGTCAACATCTTCCAGAAGATATCCTTTGCAAGATGCATCATTGCTAGGAAATGGTGTTCCTGCCTTTGCAATTTTCTTTCCGTTCTCATCTGCACTTGTTACCATTGTCTGCGGAACGATGCACGCCGCACCCTCATAAGGAAAGAATTTTAAAATTCCTTTACTCTGTGTAAAGTCTCTTTCAATCGGTTTTCCCATAATTTACCTCCTATAAAACATAATGGTCTTTGGCTTCTGCATTTTTTGCCGGTTCGCCAAAGCTGATACTTTCGGCATTTTCAACATCTGCCGTTTTTTTATTCTCTCCACCTGCAGTACCGCCGCCCGGATTTTCAGAATTATTTGCGATCTCCTGTTCCTTTGCCTGCGCTGCTGCGGTTTCCTTTTCGGATGTAATCTTTCCAAGAGCGTCATAATCAAGGCTTCCATCATCTTTGACGACCGTTTTTGCCTGCTCTGCATTGATTTTTAACTTTTCCATCAAAGCTTCGCGCTGATCTCTGATGGCGTTTTTTTTCTGCATATCTGCAATCTGCTGATTTGCTGTCTCTAACGCCTTGTTTGCTTTTTCAAGTTCCGTGAGGTTTCCTGCTTCCATTTCATCCAGCTTTTTCTGCAACTCATCTGCGCTGTCTGCCTTTGCCTTAAGCTCTGCTGCTTTTGCCTGTTCTCTCTGTACGGCACTGCCGTAATCAGCAATGATTTTCTCAACATTTTCCTCACTGATACCCATTGCAATTAACTCTTCTCTTTTCATTGATTACCTCCGATATGTCTTTACGAATTTTTGCGGTGCAACGACACCGAATGACACTGTTGTTTTTTACGCTCACAACTTTGCGAATTTTTATAAAATAAAAACAGCAGCCGATTACTCGGTAGCTGTCTTATTTCCAATAATTATTATTTTGTTTTGTGCCACTTATCAGCACCTACGGGTGTTTCTATTGTTTTTTCTATTGTCCACCCTCGTCCCAATCTTGAATATAATATTTTAGGGTAAATTTTTAAATATCTTGCCCATTCTGAAACCGTCTTTGTATCTCCTTTGTATGTTAAATACTTTTTCCCTGTATTTAATGTTTTTCTAACTTTGGTAGTCAACGCTTTTTCTGCTGAATACCCTTTGCTTATTCTCCATCGAATAGTCGATTCTGCAATTCCTAATTCATCCGACCATTCTTGTAAACTTTTTCTTTTTCCTTGATATTCAAGAAAAACTGTATTTGTTTTATTATTTGCTTGAACCTTTGCGTTTACAAATCTACAATTATTTGGTTCATAGTCGCCATCAACATTTATTCTGTCAATGCTCTGTTCTTTTTGGTGTTTATTTTCGTCAAATCCATTGGCATATGCCCATTCAGCAAAACTCTTTACACCATTTTCCCCTAGCCATTCATCGCATACTTTAATACCTCTTCCGCCATACTTTTCATATTTGTTATCATTTTTGTTATAACACCTTGCTTTCATGCTTTCCCAAGTTTTATATACTCTTGTCCCTGTTAATCCATGAGTATAATTTTTTCCTTTTACTTTATCTGTCATATTATCATCTCCTTTGTTTTTATTATATCATAGTTGCTAGTAACTTGCAAGCAACTTGACAATTATCTTTTAGCAATTTATAATGTATAAAAGTGAGGTGATAATATGTCTCAAGGACAAATTTCTAAAAATAAGGTTAAAACTACCATTGTTATGGAGAAGGAACTTAAATCCTCTCTTGAACTTATTGCAAAAGAAGATATGCGTTCTCTTAATAACCTTATGGTAAGCATTTTAAATGATTATGTGAAATCAAGAGCAAACAAAAACTAAACTGTCGGCTTTTGATTTTTTATATTTTTCTTTTCTTCATTTACCATATCTATTGTTTTATATAAAGCATCAAAATATGGCTGTGATTGTAAAGATACCTTTTCGGCATCTCCCCATAATCCACAAGTTGCAACTGCTATTCTTGGATTTATTCCAGATTGCAGCATTTGTGCAAGTGCCTGTGTTTTTGTGTAAAGGTTATCTAATGGGCTATGGTTAATTTGAACATCAAAGTCTCTTGGAGATATTTTCAAGTCATTTCCAGTTACCCTTAAAATATTTAATATTATTATTGCCAGTCTTTTCTCTGCTGACTTGATAATAGGGTCTTTTTGTTTTGCCCTAGTCTTTGAGAAATCCCACCCAGCTCTTAAGGATACGGCACCTTGTGTATCTCCTCCAGAGTTTTGAGACTCTCTGTTTGGTATTGCTAGTATTGCTTGTAAATTATCAAGCAGATCATCCTTTGCCACCTGACACTGACTCTGGTTAAGTTCCTGCGTCATAATCTCAACATCGGCTTTGTTATCCTTATTGTTAGACTTTACAGTCAAAGCATGGCTCATTTTCATCTCTTCAAACGTCTTATTGTCTATTTCACAGTTTACAAACTTAACCCAGTATTGAACAAACTGCTCAATTCCATCCATTCTGTTCGACTGCATGTTGTTTATGGCATCCAGAAGCCCTATGACAAGTTCAATGTCCGATATTCTTTCATGGTTGTTTGGGAACTCAACAATAGGAATGCTTCCAAATGCATGCAATTTCCATTCAGAAGCTACTCCATTTTGAATTTTGCATGAATAATTGTCTGTATAGCACAGTTTGTACCATCTTCCATCCTCGTCCTTAAGTTCTTGTACTGCAAGAACCGGTTCTTCCGTGCTCCGATTATAAATAACACAAGTATTCATCGGAGTAGGAGCAACAATCTGAAATGGTATTTCTCCATTTGCAATTCTCACCGCCTTGAAAGACGTTCCGGTTGCTGACTGCCATTCACCAGCTTTAATGTCCTTTTCCTGCTTATTTGCGTCTACAAGATAGTCATTCAGCTCATCCACTGCCTTATTGATCACATCGTCATCTTTTCGACTAATAAACTGGATTGGTTCACCGTATGTCTGACCTACTTTGAACTGAACAATCTCATACGCATGATTTTCTACTATTTTGTTTGTAATATCAGCATTTTGTACCTTTAATCGGTATAAAATCGGCTGATCTCCTTTGTAATACCGCCATAGGTATTCTATGATGGTTTTGTTGTAATAATAATTACCTATGCAGTCTCCCACCACCTTGACAATATTGTCTGCTGTGATGGTTTCAACATCAGTATATAAAATTTTTCGCCCATAACAGCCCTTAACAAGATCTTGGAGAGATTTATTATTCATAATTGGCTCCTAACTAAACGTCATCCCACTGGATGTTGACCGGATTGGAAGAGATTTTAATTCTGTTTTTCCATTTTCCGGATAAAATACCACTTTTTTGTGACATTTCCTACATTCCACAGAAATGTTCATTGTTGAACGCCCATCGTGTGTGGCAACTTTTCTTCCGCAACGCGGGCAATATATTGTTTTTGGTGTATATACCATAAAGTCCTCTTTTCTTTGCAAAAGAAAAAGCACCGGAGATTTCTCTACGATGCTTTTCTGAATTGTGGGAGGTGAAGTATTCAACTTTTGTTGCTTTCTTCAATTATAACTATATCATTTTTTCAATATGACATTCTATGACATTTTACAAATAAGTTGCTCCATATTTTTGCTCAAATTTTTTTAATGCAATTCCATGAAGCCTTATTGTCTGTCTCCAAGAGTAATTCATTTCGGTTGCTATAACTTCAAATGTTTTTTTCTCTATGTATCTTGAAAATAAGACGTTGTAAACATTTTCATCTTCCATGCTGTCTATCTGGCTAACAATCTTATCTCTTTTGATGATATACTCATCAACCAGTGCATCTATGTTCCGTTCCATTTCATCTATTTTTGCCTGCTTTGTTCCTATTTTGTCAAAATTTGGAGTTACCATTACTCTATCTTCGCCCGACACTGCAGATATGCTACAGGCAAGCTCTTTAAGCTGTGAAAGTTCCACAATTTTGTTATTTATCATGCGATTGATCCGACTTATCTGGTTCAAATAGTCCTTCGTTGTCATATCAATACCTCCTAAACGGATTTACTGCCGCTTCTACTTTGGCTACGTTATTTCCATTTGTCACTCTAAGCGCAAAGTTTGAAAATACATCCGGCACATCATCCAACTGCTTTTTACCTGACACTGAATATCTCTTGAGAAGAGACATCATTACTCCATATGGCTCATTTGGCTTATATAATGATTGGTCTTTAAATATAACGTGCTGTAATATCCAGTTAGAGCACTGGAAAATCCTTGCTTCCTTGTTTGTCTCCGTCGGTGTGTCAGTAATGTTACATATCCATCCTTTTTTTTCGACACGCTTGTTTACTTCCATTGCGACACGGTCTCCGCCGGCGTTTCTCTCAAATTCACATTCCTGCACTTTGTTGTTTGTCAAAACATTTGCTGCATTTTCATACTGCATCTCATAATCTGCCGTGTTATCGCAAACACAATCTACACAGTAGTAATCCTCTCCGTATTTTTGCAATACCGGCAAAACAAAGTAATCCGTTCCTTTTCCCTTTGTATCGCACTGACCGGTTACAATCTCTGGCTCTCCATGCGGCAAATTAAGATACCGGCGTATTTTATCTTCCGGAAACAGCAATCCCTCTCGCTCAATCGGCTCCTGTTTGTAGAGACAGCGATATGATATGTCGTCCATCAATAATTGCTGGTCTTCAAAAAATTCTTTCGTAAACCCAGAAAATTCATAGTCAAAGTTGCTTTCTCCTGTAACTGGGTCTACATCCGGTACCGCAATAACCTTTACTCTCGGATTTCCCTCGTACATATTTTGGATGCGCCCTATGACGTCGTGTACGCTCCATCTTGTGGCAATATGTATTTCCTTGCAGTTCTTGCCGTCCGTGTCCTGTATCTTTCTCTGGCGGGCATCTACGGCATATTTATCCCACAATTTATCAAGGATAATGGGATTCATTGCTTCTTCGATACCGCCTATCATATCGTCAACCAGTAAGAACTTAGAAGCCCTTACTTTACCTGCATTCTTACTACCAACAGACGTACATTGTACGGATTGAAACGACTTGTACTTCCCGACATTAAACTGCTCCATCTTCGCATTTGTGCTCGTCACGGAAAGATCCGGGAAAATTTCATTCCATGTATACTCTTCCGCGTTTGTAACGATATCGTACACGCCGTCGTAATACATTCTGGTAATATCTCCGCTGTGCGAATAAAAAAGGCTGAAATCTCTCGGAAACCATCCGGCAACAAGTGCGTGAAACATTTTTTCTACCGTTGTTTTTCCTGCTCCCGGAACAATGGATACGCACAGGATGTCATATCTATCATCAATCATGCCTTGTAAAGCCTGTGTAAGCCCTATTTTGAGAAATTGCTTTCTTCTTGGCATATAAAACCGTTCTTTAGGATCTCTTTTCTTTTCCAAATACTGGAAAGCACTATCCACAACTTTGTTTTGCGCTTCCAAAAGCAAAATCCCGTAATATTTGTCCAGAATTTCATAAGATACCTTGTTTTGGAATGAATATTTCTCTAAATCCCATGGTGTGCCACCTGTAGATTGAAAGATAAACTGCTCCGTCAGTTCTTTCGCTCTGGCAGAAACCTTTAATCCATACTCAACATCCTTTTCCGTCAGAATGGCTCCCCTTGCCGCTTCTGCCATGGCATCCATAACCTGTTCATCAACGCCATGCACCTGTATGTAATTTTCATATCCATTTACTGTGGAAATTAGGCTTGAACTTGCCAAAAGAAAAGCACCTCCGCAAAAAAGCAGAAGTGCCTTAAGACCTCTGCCTATAACTGTTTTAGGGTAGCGACTAACTCCATTTGTTAGCCGGTAATTGTTTTTATTCGTTTGCTTTGAAATTGTAAATCGGTTTTATAATGTCAACTATTTCAACGGTATCTTTTATATTTCCAATTATTTCATCCATTGTTTTATATGCCATAGGGCTTTCATCAATCGTAGATGTATTTACAGATGTTGTAAATATTCCATCCATTGCTTTTTGATACTCTTCTAGCAAAATGCTTTCTTTTGCCTTTGATCTGCTCATTGTTCGCCCTGCTCCATGCGGTGCTGAATAATTCCAATCTTCATTTCCTTTGCCAATTCCCAAAATGCAGCCGTCACGCATGTTTATTGGTATTAGTACTTTTTCCCCCGTTTTTGCAGAAATAGCACCTTTACGAACAATATTTGTATCGTATTCAATGTAGTTGTGAATTGTTTGAAATCGTTCCGTTTCTTTTGTAACTTCCCAACACATATAGTAACAAATAATGCTCTGAATGGTTCTTCTGTTAATTTTCGCAAACTCTTGACATAATTTCATATCGTGCAAATACATTTCTCTATGTTTTCCAACAAGATATGATAACTCTCTAGGGATTTTGGTTGTATTTGTTTTGTAGGACTGCTTTAATTCTTTGATAGCCTTGCTGATTTCTCTTTCTCTTTTACATTTTTTGTATTCAGCAATCAATTTCTCGCTATCTTGTTTAAAGTTTGATTTTCCCGAAATATCGTCAATCGCCATTTGCTGATATATTTCTGCAACTTGCTTTCCGACATTCCTACTTCCCGAATGAATAATAAGATATTTATTATTCTTGCTATCGTTATCAACTTCGATAAAATGATTGCCGCCTCCCAACGTGCCGCAACTTCTTTTTATCCAATCTATATTTTTCAACTGTTCCTTGCAATGCAATTTTTCAACAATATCACTTGCGACAGGTGTGTTTTCTTCTTCATGAACTTTTCTACCACTTGGAACATATTCTCTAATGATTTTATCTAATCTCTCAAAATCAATATCAATATTCCCCAAGTTTGTAGTAAGCATCCCACAGCCTATGTCAACTCCAACAATGTTCGGTATTACTTTTTCTCCTAAATCAGCAGTAAACCCTATAACACACCCTGCTCCTGCATGAACATCTGGCATAATTCTTATCTTACAATCCGAAAATGCTGGCTGTTTTACAAGCGTATATATTTGATTTAACGCTTCCTGTTCTATATTTTCTGTAAATATTTTCAAATCAGCCATGATATGTCACCCTTTCCGCTGATAATCAGCAACTAAACATTTACTAATTCATCTACATACCTTGTCATTTCAATTGTTGTTCCATTTTCATCTCTTGTACTAATATAAACACATTTGTCATCATGGCTTATCTCATTTACAAGTCTAATTTCTGTTTCATCATCTTTAAAATTGTAGCATTTTCGCATTTTTTCAATGCAATTATTCATTTCTGATATTTTCACAATATCGCCCCCTAAATTCTTGCAACTACGTGTTCTTTTGCAAATTCTTCTTTTTCCGGGTCGTAAATAAGCGAACCGTTTTTATCAGTCTTATTCTTATCAAATTCACAAGAAATTTTTATGTATGGGTATCTCAATGGAGTGCAGTCAGCATGGAAATCAATATTATACACTCCCTTTTGCCATTTTCCGTTAGCATAAATCTTTGTGTAACCGCCTTTTCTTGTTTTAATGATTATTTTACTTCTTGTTTTCTTCATTTATTTACAACACCTTTCTTGAAACTTCGGCACATTCTTTTCTTTTATCGTCATTGGTGCATTCTCTGTCTGTGTTATATCGGCAAAATGTCAGGTTGCATTTTTTATTATTAGGTTCGATAGGCTCTTGTTTATAAAAACATTCATAAAATTTTTGCCTGTCTGCCTCGTTATTTGCCACAATAACAGGTTCATCTTCTAAAGTGGAACAATCTATAGGCTCGCCGTTTCTACCGCCTATTTCGCGCGATTGTGCTTCTCTAAGTGCTTCACGCTCTATTGATTTAATTACTTCTGCCATGCTCATTGTCAAAACTCCTATTCTGTAAACAACTTATGCAATTCTAACGCTTCATCATCTTTGGGAAGCTTTCTGATATAGGTTTTTCCGTTATAGTTCTCAAATACCATTGCTAACGATCGGTCTCCTGTTTCCAAGCCTAAATCAAACGCAACCGACATTACTTCTTCTCCTTCTTTTTCAACTCTAACTTTTGGAATTATCACATTTTCAGGCATTTGAAATTTACTCATAGTTCTTAATACATCCCGTTCTGCCACATATATAATGGCTTCTTGTATCAGAGATTGTTTCGCAATCAATAACATTGCCTTTGTCAAGACAAGTCTTAAGATGTTCGCATTTATCGCACTCTGTATCTTTTTCTCTATATTTTCTCGGCTTGTATTCCTTGAAATCCTTGCACTTGTAATCTAGGTCTGTATCATTCCCTTTGGTGCAAGTGTAAAAGGGATATTCTTCTCCTGTTTCTTCATCAAAAACAAAATCTTCATTACAATATTTGCAAATTGAACAATCCTTAATCATTTTTCGCCAACTTTCTGCCGCACATCGGGCAAAATGCAATATCAAAGTATCCTCTCGCCATACCGTAGTTTGAATAAATCACAATTCCGGGAACTTTGTCCCCTTTATTCATCATAATTTGTGCATTTGTCAAATTCGTTTCATTTGCACACTTCTGAATAGGAATATTAGCGCCGAATATTCTGTTATTATCGTAATTCTTGCAAAATTTACACATTTCAATTACTTCCTCATAAACCTAGGTTCACAATCTTCCAAAGTTGTTACTTCTATCATTTCCGGTTCATTTTCCGCCACACATCAACGCCAGATTTTTTTCTAGCAAACGCCGTACACAGGATTTGAACCTGCAAGCCTTTTACAGCCAACGGTTTTCAAGACCGCTCCCTCACCACCCGGACATACGGCAAATATAGCAGTATGGTGGAACTGCTATATCCGAAATTGCTTTTGCCACCACTTTGTACAATTTCACACGGACTTTCTACCGCTTACGGCAAGGTTCACCCCTGTCGTAAGTTAGCGCAGTGTGTAGGACTCGAACCTACAAGGCGAATAAACGCCCGACCGGATAGCAACCGGCTCCAATTCCATTATGGGAACACTGCATCTTGATGGTGCGATTTCTTAAACAACCCATCCATTACAACTGTCTACCACGCACCTGCCAAACAGTGTTTTTAGGGAGTTGAGTGAAATGGGGAAGAGAGGAATCGAACCTCTATTGTTTACCACTTGGGAACTGATTTACAGTCAGCCGCAACACCTCCAATCGTTGCCGCTTCCCCAAAATGCGCGGACACCTCACTCCATATCTCTGTACGCGACCGCGCTACGCATACAGTATCAGATCAGCTCGGCACCATCGGAACGGAAGGATTCGAACCTTCAATCCGGCTCTCATTGTTGTTTTCCGTGTACACGCCACTTTTACCAATTAAGATACGTTCCGAAACCGCCACAAGACGGTTAGCAATAATGTTTTTCGTGCCATGCGTTGCACTATCCTGTGTGATATCACAGGAAATAGGCTGGTGAGGATTTGCACCTCACATAACAACGACTTTCCACAACGGGTAACACCCTTAACAGGTTCCTTCATTGCCTTGTTAATTCAATGACTTGTTCCTAACCAAAGCGTGGTTGTTTTATGCTTAAGCGTCTACCTTTTTCCGCCACAGCCTAATTGCATTTTTGACAGCTCAGGCACCGTGGGATAGATGCCCGAACTATCAATAGGAATCCGCCTGTATTGCTCGTCAGCAAATTACGGGACAACCATCATCCAACACCAAGCGGTCTTCCGCCTTGCCGTACTTCGCGGCAAACGCCACCGGACGGTCTCGCACCGTCCTTAACAGAAACGTCCTAGTGGCGAAAGGAGAAATACGAACTTTTCGTATTCCGAGATAAGCTTTACACTTATCTCTCAATCGGAACGGCAGGACTTGAACCTGCGACCGCTCGGATATAAGCCGAGTGCTCTACCATCTGCGCTACGTTCCGTCACAGCGCGCATAGCGCGCCGTTTATGATAGTATTTTTGATCTTTTTATTTTGCCGACGTCCACTAACACCGAATAATTGCTTACGCCGAGTTTTTTCTTGCAAAAACCGAATGCCAGTGGACTTAAGCTATACTGGATGCTCCGACTTCTCAGACTGGTGCTCAGCGTCACTGTCAAGATCCAGAACGTCGGTTTCTCCCGTATGTTTTTTTCTGCTTATATGTATTCTTCCGACCGTAGTTAAAATTTCCGGCAGGAAGCGAATACCAAATATCGGGTCATACAAAACCATATCATCATCTCCACATTGCAAATATATTGACAAGAAACAATGTAATAAGTGATCCCCAGACTGCCACAGCGTCCTTTTCGTTGCTGCTATCTCTTCCAAGCAAGAAAAACGTCAAAATCGCAAGGGCATCAAATGTTGTTATGACTGTTTTTAAAATCAACATGATTTACCTCCATTTTCAAAACTGCCCGTACCGGACTCGAACCGATAAATGCTGTGATCAAAACCAAGTTGCCTTGCCATTTGGCGAACGAGCAATGCAAGCAATCTATTTCTCCGGCATATAGTAAAAAAGGTTATCAAATACTGTTATTGCCATCCTTGGATCATCCATCTTGACGCATCTAATCGGTGTATTTTGTGATGCTGCAACTAATGCAGAAACTTGTTTCTCGTCCATATTTGTGCAAACTACCTGTACAGGCGCATATGCTTTATGCATGTCCATAAATACTTCTGCTGCTCGTTCTGGTGTAGCATATTTCCCAATAACAAAAGTTCTTCCATCAAAAGTAGCGCTTATGCATTCATAGCTTGTTCTAAATTCGGTCCGGTCAAAATCATATGAAGCATCTTTTTTCTGTGACACAACCCTCATTCATCTTCCTCCGACCCATCCCAATCCGGACAAGAAAACTCTTTTTCTACATAATCTCCGACATATTCGCTCTCACTGTTTGTGCAAAAGTAATCTCCATTCTGCTCTTCACAATAATCGCAATTAAAACACATTTCTAACATTTTATTTGCTTCCTTTTGGAATCTTTTTGAATTATATTATCGAGTGTAATTTTTGAAATTTATCTGATGTGAATTTGATTTGATTGTCTTTGATGTGATTATCGATAAAGTATTATCGCACTATACCATGTGCTATATCCGATCTCGTGTACCCCGTACTTTATGTCTACAACTTCCGAATGTACTTCGGTCAAACATTCTATTTTCCTATTGACCAGATTCTGGAAGCTAATTTCAGAATCTGATTCTATTGGTGCCGTGATTTTAAGTGGTCTCATATAGTCCCTCCATGATAGACAGGTCTTTTTGTTTTTGGGGATATTTTAGGGGCTTAGTAGTGGGCTTTCCCTAGCTCTTTTTAACCCCCTCCCCCGCCTGCTGGCTGCTTCTTCCGGCGTTTGCCTTGCTTTAAATTATTCTAATTGTTCGTGCAATTCTCTGTTTGCGTTCTAACTATTCGTTAAACCTAAGTTTCTTAAACTGTTTAAACGAAAGTATGCGGCTCAAGGTGCTTAAATACTGGGGTTTGAATTGTTTGAATTGTCTATCACGATTTCACCATTATCCGGGCTTGAATTGTCAAAGTTGTCCGGCAATCTCGCACAATTCAAGCCTCCCAGTTTGGGGAGCTCCGAAGCTGTCAAAGCTCTGGAGCTGGCTCCCTGGTCTCTTGCACCCGGCATATTAAATCCGCAGTACTTGTTGAGTGACGGCATGTAGCACATGGGATTGTTTTTCCCGGAGATCTGCAAACCTACAAGGCTTTCCTCCCTCATTTGGTCAATCTTTTTGCAAATGTCGGAAGCCGTGGAGCCTAGCCTTTCGCCATTTACCCATCCGTTAAGTGTATCTCTATGTATGCCAGTAAAAAAAGTAAACCCAACTATATTTATTACTTTCTCATAATCATTGCAAAGCCTTATATATATATCTAATACTTTATTGACCTTATCAATATCGTATTGATTGCTAATATGATTGTCATCTTTGAGGTATACAGGGTTGATCTTAAAAACATTGTCACATACATACTGACAACAATTATACCATCTGTTCTGTGATACCTTGCACATATCTGATATATTTCTATCGTCCATCCAGAGATGTATATATTTATCAATGTCATCTTTGTATATCTCGTCTATCTCTACTTTTTCTGCTCTCTGTGCGTCTGACATATATACCTCCTTTCTGAACCATAAAAATAAACCGATACAATCAAGATCGTCAAGATCTTAACTGTACCGGCTGCATGACTTCCGTTTCCGTTCTCCGGGTCCTGTGCGCTCTCTGTTGCCCGAATGCTTTTTAATTTACGATAACAATATCATTTGTGTATAGCCTTTGTCAAGTATAAATTTAAACTACTGGGTATATCGCATATATAGATTATATCCGCGCGCGTTAAAGTATATGGTTTATGATTTTTTGTACTGTTGATATATATTATATATTATTTACTCCTTGATAAAAAATACAATGTATTGGAGAGAATATACTAATCTTATCTACGTTTCCATTTCGTATCCATTCTGTATACAAAATTTACCGCTTTAAAGCATAAACGTTAAAATAGATCAAAAAAAGAGAGATAAAAAATATCTCCCTTTATTATTAGATTATTAACTTTTATTTTGTCTGTCTGGCTCTAAATCTGTGATGTCGTCTCCTGTCGGGACAACCGTCCAACCCTTGTATGTGTACCCTGGTCGCTGATCCGGCGGAAGTTGCCTCATGACGCACCTTTTTACCCTGCTTAATCCTGACGTTATGTTGCGAAATTGCGCGCTATCCGGGGCACAATCAAATAGCTCCTCGCAGTTTTCCCGTAGCCAAAAATTTAATGATCTAAAACAATAATGTTTACCGTCTGGGGATATAAGGTGCCAGTTTTTGGCATTTACGTTTGTTTCATACCGACCGCTCTTAGGGCTTTTTTGGGCTGCCGGCGTGCCTTTTTGTAGGTTGTTAGTCAGCCCTTTCCCCCTTAACTTTTCTTTTGACGCCTCGCTCCACTTGTTCCGCTTGCCTTTGTGCGTCCGGCTTGCCCTTATTGATCTACAATCAGAAGAGCACGTAACCTTTTTGTCGCTTGGGGAGCACTTAAATTCTTTGCCGCATATCACGCATTTTTTAATCATAAAAATCTCCTTTGCAAGCAAATACAGGCAGACCTAACGCCTGCCTGTTAATAATTGCATTATGTTTTAATACTGCGGGTTTTCTTTTGCTAACTCCCAAACCTCGCCGAACTTCTCCTCGTGCCGTTTTGCGTACTCGTCAAAAAACTCCTGTTCCGAGCACGGCGCCAGCTCTCGGTGGATTTCCTCGCGCAAATCGTCATCTGTCAACTGCATCGCGGCGTTAAAATCTATTAAAACTCCGTAGATGTTCAAAACTTTCCCGAAAAACTCCTCTAAAAACTCATTTACATCATCCAGATCTCCAAGCTCTACTTTTTCGCTTTTGGGGTTGTCGCTGTAATAAAAAGTAGCGCCGTCTTCCCAAAAAGTAAAGCTGCTGTTGCTATAAACTTCCATTGCCTTTTCTGTTAATTCTCCATTTGTAAACTCATGCTTTTTCATCATAATTCATTCTCCTTTGCTTGATCTTGTTTGTTGTTACTGGGCGGCTTTTGCGCCGCCCTTTGTTGCTTGTTGCTTAGTTGTCCTCGATGCCCTTTTGGGTGTCGTCTATGAGACGATCAACCATTTTTTCGGCTTTCTCATAATCCTTAGCCTTTAAGACTTCCTTGAGGTCTTTCAGATCCTGTAAAAGTCTTCTTAAGTAACTTTTAAATACGCTCATATCTTCGTCCATGATTTCCCTTTCTGGCTTTCGCCTTATTGTCTTTCGACAATATTATAATAGCATTTTGTGCCTTATATGTCAACAGTTTTTTGTGCCTTATTTTAAAATTTTTTCATCATGTTCTAGTTTTTCCATGACGGCAAGTTTTATAAAATCGTTCACACTTTTATATCCGGCTTTTTGTATTCTTTCCTTTGTTCCAACTGCAAAGCGGCAGTTGACACGCTCAAACTTATCGTCGTACTTATATATTGCACGCCTTTTTGCTTCACTTGTTTTATGTTCCATTTAACTTACCACCTTCCTATATTCTTTTTGTATATTATAGTCTTTTGTGCCTTGTATGTCAATATGGACTCGTTCCCCTGTTGTAGTTTTTTGTGCCTTGTATGTTTTCCACAATATAGTGCTGTTTTTGTGCCTTGTATTTCGTGCATTATTCCTATTGTTTTTGTGCCTTGCATATACTATAATACAACTATCAAATGAAGCACAGGAAAGCGAGGAAATGAACATGAAAGAAAGATTTGTAGAACTGGAAAACCTGCTTACAAAGGAATGTGAAAAATACGAAAAAGATTGTGCGGCTTGCCCTTATGCAAAAGAATGTGAGGAATACAAAAATTTATATATGGAATTGCCAGCCGATGAGACAGGGCGCACAATGAAAGGATGGTTGAGCATATGAACAAATTAGAAGAAGCCCAAAAAGCATTTTTGAAAGTTAGGGATTATTTTTTAGAAACTCAAGAAGATTTCGCGCTGGCGAAGGCGTATAGCAAGCCCTGGAAGTGGTACAGAGAACACACAACAGACGAAGCTATTGAGATTTTGAGAAAAGAAGCAAACGCATAGAAAGGAAGGTTGATATTATGGAATTTATGGAAAAATTACAGAAACAGAAAGACGATGCGAAAGCCGCTTATATTAAAGCCCGGGACGAATGGGCGGACACCAGAACCGCCGAAAATATCAAAGGTGATCCCGAAAAGTGGCGCGCCCTTTGCGATCGGAAAATGGACTGTATGCGCTTGGGTGTTATTATTTGAAAAAGTGCAGAAATGCAATATGCCGGGGAAATTCCCCGGCTTGCTTTTGCCCGTATACCGCGGAATACAGCACGAAAAATGCGTGCAAAGATCAAATGCGCGCAAATATGCAAATCGTCATTATCTCACTAGGGTATTGTCTGGCGAGCTGCGCTTTTTTTGGTTTATACTTGTTGACGCAAAGCAGATGCATTGCGCGTTGACATTTTGGATGTATTGTGCATATAATGACTTATAGGCATGTGCGCGCCTGTATAGTTGCAATGTCATGTAGACGTTTGCTTTATTTGTTGTACTCATTTTGCGCATTTGTGCGGAGGTTTCCGCGTCTGCATTATTTCAGCGCTTCCAAGCGGACGACGGCACATAGCAAGATCAAGTACGACCAGAGCATGGATGAGTGCAATCTGAACTTGCACTTACAAAAAAGTTTCAAAAAAAATTTGCGAAAATCTTAACAAAATTCTCAAAATCTCAAAAACGGTTTTTCGTGCCGAAATCTGAACCTAGGGTGGTATCAAATTTTTTCCGAATATTTTGGCGAAAATTTCAAAAATTTTTTAAAAATTAAAAAACGAAAATCCTTGTCCAATTCTTAAGGTAGGGGGGATTGGAAATTTTTCCGAAAGTTTTCGGAAGTAAAAAGTAAAGCTTTTGCGGCATAATCGCTTTTGTTTAGTTCATCTATCAACTTTTCCCTTGTCATTCCAGGGTTTGTCTTCTGCACATACATTAACAATTCATCTATTTTGTCCACTATGCCGCCCTCCAATCAATGTTTGCCATCAAATCATCCAGCAAATAAATCAAATCTGCCCCATACAGGCTTATCCAGTCCGCAAGATACTCTTCCTGCTCAATTGGCATATGAATGTTATAGGAAAAACAAAAACAATGGCAAAGCTCATGAGCCAGTATTTTGCGCAAATAGCCATTTTTCGGTTTATCTGAAACATATATAGCCCTGTCGTTCCAATCTGTCACAGCAAGGCTAATAGAACCATCAGAGCGCATCAATTTATTACTTGCGCCGTGAATAAATTTTATTTTCCATTCAATACCATTTATTAAAAACATATTTTACCTCCAAAAAAAAGAAACCACCAGCCAAATATCAGCTAGTGGTTTCTAAATTCATGCTTATTTTACCGTTTATTCTTCAATAAGTAGGTAATTGATGTATCTTGTCGCCGTATCGTTGAGGTCTCTATTAAAATCAAGCAGATCAAGAGCGTATTCCGGTGGATATCCATAACTGGCGTAATATGCCTTTTCGATTGCGCGTAAGTTATGCAGATCCGATAATTCCACGAGAATCTTGTGATATAAAAATTTTCGGGTCCATCCAAACCGTTCCAGGATTATAATTAACTTCCAGTTGTTCTTTGAAAACCATGTTTCCGTTTCATGTTTCCATCGAATCTCCCAGTGCTCAAACGGGTCTTTCTCCGTAATTGCAGGCTGCGGGTTTTTCAGCGCCTGTTCCATGTCGTGGAAGCGATTGATGTATTGAGCTGTGAAAGCCGTTCCCTTAACTCCAGTCAGCTTGTGCGCGATAAATTCGCATCCTTTCTTGGTAATGTCGTAGCATGGACAACTTTTTTTCTGCTCTGTACAATATGTGCTTTCTATGAAGAAATCGGAAAAGTCAATATTTACTTCTCCTAATTGCTTACAATATCGCCGGATATCTTTTAATAAATTTGCGTGTGTCTTTTCGACCATTTCCGCAACTTCCATACTGGTTAACGTCTGTTCTAATTGTTTCATATGAATATTGTTCATCAGCAAATCCCCCATTTCTGCTTAAATGAAATAATTGTGTTCAAAATAAACTGCAAAAATTTTTCGTCCTGTATGCTCTGGATTTCCGTTATCAGCTGTTCTTTCATCTTGCACCGCCTTTCTTTACAAGGCGGTAAATACCGTCGTGATCTATTACGTCCTCATCATTCAAATCTGCCATAAATATTACAACGCCGCGCAACAATTTTTCGTTATCACATTGGATTGCAAGCCGAGAAAGCAACGATCTGTACTGCTCAATTTGGCTCGGTAAATAAGTTCCATCCTTTTTTATGATTTCATTTCTGAAAATGTCCTTAAGAATTTCGCTGGCAATATCAACCTCATCGGATTCGTTCGGCAGTCCGAGCAAATTCATGGCTGATGTTACCACTTTGCGAAAACCAATCGGAGAAAAATTATCAATGTCCGTCTCGGTACTCCAACCACGGTTATACTTCATCCTCTCGATTTCCACAACATGATTCACTTTCTCCATCAGCGCGTCACTATTAAGTATCGTTCTTACAATTTCTTCAATGCTTCTCATAGATTTTTCCTGCCTTTCAATTTTTTCTTGAAAAGAGATACTCTCTATGATAAAATATTTCACAGAGAGTTATCTCGGTTGATAAGAAGTTGTTTTCGTTGGTAGCGTGGCAACTTCTTATTTTTTTTGACCTTTTAGCTTTTCAATCCCCGCTCTTATAAGTTCTAATATGGAATATCCACTTTCTGATGAAAATTTCATAATTTCATCTTTTTCTTGCTTCGATACTCGAACATAAAGTCTTTCATTCATAGGATTGTCAACTTTAGGTCTGCCTGTGCGTGGAGACATTCTCAGCACCTTCTTTCTGTACGCACATTTAATATATAATAGTACGCACAAAAAGTCAATACCTTTTTGAAAAATTTCCAAATCCACAAATCACTAGCTGATATTCAGTTGTCAATGTTCAAACAAACAGGGGCATTGCTGCCCCTGCCATTACATTTTGGAAACAAGCGTCGAAAGCTTGCTTTTTGTCATTGTGCGCTCTTCCGGCGTCATGTCGGAGATAAGTTCCGCCATATCCTCCGAAAGCTCTTTCATGTATTTTTCAAGGTCATGCATCTTTGCGTCCTTGTCCTCCGGCGTATTGCCTTTGTGAAGCTCTTTGCTTTCCATGTAGCTTCTTCGGCTCATTCCGCTTTTACCCTCTCTACGGTCACGCATACCGCCATCTGCCGCAATTGTAGGCTCTGTATAATACATTCGCCCATGTGGTCGATCAATGTCGCGGTCATGTTCCATATCGTGATACATTTCCGGTGTCATGTGCCAGTATGGAGGTTCGTCATATCCTCTCCGCGTTCCTCTTCCCTTTGGCGCAAATCTGCCGTCTGCATACCGGTAACGGTCATAATACCGTCTGCCGTCTCCGTAACGCTCAAACATATCAAGAACCTGCTCTGGGTCTGATTCGTCCATTGATTTTGTAAGCGTCCGGTAATACATGGCTTCCGCAAGGTCTTTAAGCATGTCCGTGACTTTTCCCATCTCTTCTGTATCTACACATTCGATACCTTTTGCAAACTCACACTCTGCGCTTTCAGACAGTTTTTCGATCATTTCGTGCATTCTCTTAATATCCATAAAACCGCCCTCCTTACGCTTCCCGGACTGCAATTAAATTGCTGTTCTGAACTTCAATTGCCTGCGCAGACGTATTCTGTACCGCTACCGTAACACAGCAACCGCGAGGAACGTCCACATATGCCTGCGCCGAAACGTTAAAGAAGTTTTCAACTGCCGCCGGTGTAACAATCATTCGAGTTGACTGCAACGGTTCTCCATCAATTGCAATAGCCAGTGAAATAGCTTCAACTGTGCCACCTGTAGGAATTTGAATGTTTCCAGAATAAGATACCAAAAATCTTGCCCGGCACTGATTTGTAAGTCCTCTTAATTTAACAATGCCACTTCCCTGTCTATGAACAATGCATTTTGTTGCGCATACCGGAGTTTCTGTAAATGCCACATCTTCTCCCTGCGCGACAGTTTGAATTGCAATTCCTGTAAATTCTGCCATAATGTTTTACCTCCAATCATAAAAAGGGCAGGTCTTATAGCCTGCCCTTGTGTTGATAATTCTGCAAAGCAGACATAATCACATTCTTTCGAGTGTGTTTTGAGTTCAAATCGAGAGGAAATCAAAAGGAACTCAAAAGGAACTCAAAAAGGACTCAAATTGATTAAGTTATTTCATATTAAATTTTAGTTATCTGTCTGTAATTTAGTGCCTTTAACATCCGCAACTTGTGTTGCATCCGCATCCGTAAGCATAAGCGTTTGGATTTGGAACAACGTAAGCCGGGATAGCTGCCGGATTAACGGCATTGATAATCTGCTGTGTCTGTGCACTCATTGCTGTTGTAAGCAATGCAGACTGGCGATCCTGTGAAGCAGCTATTCTTAAGTCATTATTTTCTGACTGTAAGGAAGAGATCTTTTCCTGACACAGGTAATCAAGGATTGCCCTTGTTCCTGCCTGCTGGCTGTCAATAATGTCTCTTGTGTTGCTGTTCATGGTGTTCTGCAGTGCACAGGTGTTCTGCGCCATATTGTAGTTCACACCCTGGATAGCTTCTCTGGTCTCACAGCAGCAATTAGCCAGCTGTGACTGCAAAGCATTCTGTGCCTGCATAAGTGTCACGTTTGTGGTATTAAATCCCTGCTGCGTCTGATATCCAAGGTTGCAGATTGCATTGTCTACACCATGGAAACCGTTCATAACGGCGGTATTCTGTGCGTAAAATCCATCACAGAGACCATTTGTGATACCATCTAACTTCCCGATGATAGACTGCGTGTCAAACCCACGCTGAATTGCAGAGTCGGTGTATGCAGATGCTGTTGCTCCCATACCTCCGTTTCCTCCCCAGCCATTGCCGCCAAAGCCGCCCCAGCCAAAGATCATAGCGAAGATAATGATAGCCCACCAGCCATCGCCGCCCCACATACCATCATTGTTTCTCCCGTTTCCTGTCACTGCCGCAATATCAGCAAGACTAGGAGATGCGTTTCCATTAAACATTTTGTTTACCTCCATCTGATTTATTTACAAATGGGATAACCGGTTATTGTGCGCGCAACCCAAAATGTACTAATGATTAAACATACTCATAACCTTTTGCTTTGCTTCATCTACTGTAATTCCTCTTTCTTTACAAAGGTTTTCTGCCATTGATTTTAAGCCATTGCTGTCTCCGTTTTGATACATTTGCATGGCATTTTTAGCCATTGGATTATTCTGTACCTGTGGGGAATTTATCATTTGATTCAAAATCATTTGCATCGGATTCATTCGGATTCACTCTCCTTTTTAATTTGAGAAGTTTTTTTCTGTGGAACCGGAATTTTACCAATACGTTCCTCTAACTGTTCAATTTTTCCAAACAGTTCATCAAACTTTCCCATAAATGCCCCTGTGCACTCGTCTGATAGGTCAAATTTCATTTTTTCTGGTTCATGCGATAAATTGTTAGTCATATCATTTAAAACCGGCTTAAAAACGATTGTACGGATTGTACCATCTGCGTTCCAGCTTTTGGCGTATATTTCCGACATATCCTGCTTTGGAAAAAACGCCACGCTTCCATCCATCGGCACATCGTTTGCAGTAATATTTTCAACAGAAGGCACAATTTTTCCATTTATTCCAATAGGCGTCATTTGTGGCTGCTGAATTTGCTGTGTTTGCGCCGGTTGAAAATAATTTTGCGGCTGTTCAATTCTTTGCTGATTACCATATGGATTATACCCATATGATGCCTGATAAGGAATTTGCTGACTATATCCCGGTGCCGGATAAACTCCGTTCATGTTCATTTTCTTCAACCTCCTCCAAAACATCCTCGATTGCGTGAATAATAGATGACTGCGTTGACAAATCTAATGATTGCAATTCTTTTCTGGCAAAAATTTTCTCAAGAACATCGTCAGAAAACATTATCATCCCTCCCTTTGCTTATATTGTGGCATAAAAAAAGACGGTAAAACCGCCAGAATACCGTCTAAATAACGCCTGTTTCCCGCCAAATTACCGCCAAAATTGCAATAAAAAAGAACGCATCAAGCGTCCGTACATTTGTTCGTGTTACCTTTGGTGTTACCTTTGATTTTGACTTTCAGAAAAGACACCATTCAGAATCTCCTTTCTTCCAGTAAAATCAAGGCTTCACAAGGTTTTTAATTTTTACAAAAAAACAGGGGATGAGAGAATCGAACTGCTGTGAAAATCTGAAAAGCCCTTGTTTTATGCGGGTTTCCGCGTACCTTAAAGTGTTACCTAGTGTTACCTTTTTTCTTAATAATTTGCCAATGCTTTTTCAATCTGTTCTACTTTTGTCTTGTCGGATTTATTACTATAATAATAATATTTTCTGGTAGTATTGATATCTTTATGTCCCATCATCTCTGCAACAAGAGCTTCATCTACATTTGCATCCAGTAAAGTAGTTCCATAAGTTTTTCTGATTTTGTGCATTGTACGTTTGTTAATCTTTAAATCGCTACAAACTCTGTCTAATTTCTTATTAAAAGCATTTCCTCTAATTCTTTGACAGCCTTCCATAAAAAGATACTTTCCAAAAGGATTTAGCTTTCTTATTTTATCTATGGTTTCCATTGCTTGGTCTGAAACGATAACATTCCGTACCCCAGCATCAGATTTAGGGTATTCCCTAATATCAGTTGTCCATTTACTATTTTGGTCTCTAAACTTAACTTCTGTTCTTGTTATGGATATGTAATTTTTCATTTTATCCGAATTTTTAATTTTCTTACTGGTTATATCTGACGGTTTTAATGCCGACAGCTCTCCTACTCTCAAGCCAGACTGAAAAACAAGAAGAAGGCCCAAGCTTCTAATGTCACTTTTAGTTTTCAGATAAGAAATAATACCAGGAATCTCTTCTTCAAGGAAAACCTCGTCTTCTTTTTTTCTCACAACCTTTTTGAACATATTGTGAGATATTTCCAAATCTCCCATAAATTGGGTTATACTGATATTTGTATAACCATGTTTTTTTGAATATTTGAAAATCCCATTAATCAAAATTCTCATATCTGAATACGATTTTTGAGTAAGTTCTAATTTGGAAATAGTTGTCTTTATAAATTTCTCCAAGGTTTCCTCGTCAATGTACCTTATTTTTTTATCAGACATATTAAAATACTTGCTTTCAAAAAATCTGGCGAAATTATTCTGGTATTTGTCATATGATTGCTTTTGGATTTCCCCGTATTCTAGCTTTTCTGCCGACCAAGAATCAAACACAACCTTTACTGTAGGTTCTTCGATTTCTGACTTATAATAATCAACAATGGAATCTTCAAGTAATTTTTCGCTCTTCCTTTTTACAAGTTTTTTCCCTCTGCTACTACTGGCATCTGGCAAGTATGTATAGAATTTGCCATCTTTTCCCCGCCAAATGCTATAATTGTGTTTTTCAATAAATTTTTTCCTTTCGTTCATTTCAATATTTTTCTGAATGGTGTCTATGTCGATAATACCATTTTCAATGGCAAAATTCAACAATTCACTTTTAGAAAAATTTTCCGTTTAAATCACCTTCTAATCTCTTTACTTTTTGCTTTATATCAAAGATACGCCTTTCTACTGTTCTTAGCGGAATACAAATTTTCATTGATATTTCTTTTGGTATAAATCCACGGGCAAGAAGAGAAAATATTTCCTCTTCCTGCTCTGTAAAATTGGCGTTTTCAATAATTTCTTCAAGCTCTGGCTTAGTCAGTTTTGAAAACTTCATAAGCCAATATCCTCCAATATTTTATTTTTCTCCCTGCCAAATCTTCGGTGTACCGTCTGCATTAAGCATGACTGTAAGACCGCCACCACTCCCACTCCCAATATACAGATACATGACGCCTGTGTCCTTGTCCGCGTAGATACTGTAATTCAGCTCACTTTCCACCAACACCATTGTGTTATCCTGCCCCGCGCTGACATTTTCTGTGTCACTGCATCCGGCGATCAAGAGTGTTGCTGTTAAAATTTTCTTTTTCATAACTGCTCCTTTTCCCTGTTAAAGTTCTTCTTCCTCAGTGCCCGTATTTTCCTCATATTCCTCTTTGTTGATGGTCCTGATACATTCCTCACTCACACCTAAACTTTTCGCCATGTTTGCAATGGCTTTTTCCACATAGTCGTATGCACTTTCTTCAAAAATCCTTGGTTTTTCTTCTGCGACCGTGAAATCCATGTTCTGCTCCGCCCTTTCCTCTTGCCCTTTTCTTTTACTGTAAACTCTAAGTAAGCTCTGCCAGTTAAAAGCTCTGTCGGTTCTTCTATGCTTTCAAGCTCCATTTTTTCTTTCAAACTTTGCATTACCTCATTCATGCAATTACACATTGTTATTCCTCTCTTTCTCGGTTAAAGTTCAGTTTAAATGCTCTTCCAACCGTTTTGCAGCTTCAGTCATTAAACCTTCAAAGTTTGTAACCGGCATACCCATCACCATTCCGCCAATATGATAGCCATATGCACATTCACTCACCCGTTTCAATGCGTCGATAATTTCTTCCGTATCTGCATCCTCATAATTCCGAATATGTGATTTTTCATGTTCCTCGCATTCATCGTAATTCTGGTACTCTTCACCACAATACTTACATTCGTACATAACTTTTTTGCTAGGCATCTTTTATCCTCTCTTTCCGCCCCGCCGCATTACTGCTGGCGGGGACTATAGCTAATTTATTCATCATTGATTGATGTTTAGGGATTTAAACATCGCACACATAACATCCACGACTATGCTGTTACCAAACTGCTTATACAGTTGCGTATTGCTGTTTACCTTTTCCATTTTAGATATATCCTCGTCAGATACTCCCATCAACCGGCCGCATTCTCGTGGAGTAAGCTTTCTTATGCGATATTGTTGGTTTGACCTTTGTATTATATGTTCTTCCATAACAAGGTTGTCCTTCTGAACGCTTGCAAGGCAGTTACATAGTCCCTGCGTATTTGGTTCCAGCCGCTGTTCTGTAGGCGCACCCGCCGTCCTGCCTGACTGATTATTGGGATTTCTGCCACGGCTTGCAACAATGGTTCTCTCAAAAATTTTAGGTGCGTTACCATGCCCAGCCGTATGTGCTCCCGCGATCCCATTTACACTCATGACCTTTCCGTCTTGCGAGGAATTTATCCTTCCCACAATATGAGTTCTGATAAGACAGTCAGATCCATCCTTGTAGTATCTACTTTTTATAGTAGGGGCTGCATCATAAACATCTTTAAACACTGCATGAAAACTGTTCCCCTTTTCTTTCTGCTTTTTTGCATGCTCTTCAAATCCCTTTAATGCTACATTGCTAACGTAATACTTCTCATCCACTTCATCCTCCAGATAATCCTTTATCCTCTTTGCAAGTGGTATAGGCCGTGGAAAATGATAGTTATACTCGCCAAGGAAAGAAAACATAAAGCATCTGTTCCGGTTCTGCGCAACTCCGTAATCTTTTGCGTTCAAATCCTGCCAGTAGCTTACATATCCGAGATCAGACAGGAAATCAATCCATTTCTGGAAGTCTGCCATATTTGCGTCTGCATGGACTTGTGGCACATTCTCCATGAATAGTACCTGTGGCAGTTCTCCCGCGCTTTTCTGGATTTCACTTAATATTCTTTCAACTTCCCACAGCAATCCCGACCTTTTTTTTGCCAGATGCAAAATCACATCCGAGTCTTTACCTCCGCTATATCCAAGCTGGTACGGCTCATTTCCTGTAAATGTCTGTAGTATATCTATTGCCTGTTTTTCTAAATCCATCTTTCAAAAGGAGCCGATGCGCATCTTCCCGGGAAGCTCCGCTCCTTTCTGATTTATTTTTTCTTACCTCTGGTCTTGAACTTATACACATCGTTTCTCTGACGGCTTACCGCACTCCGGTAGCCGTTTAATTTACTTGCTCTGCTTTTGCTCATATCTGCTCAAGTTCCCTTTCTTTCTCGTCCACATACTCTTCAATGGTCTTTACGATTCTTTCTTGTAAATCTTCTGGGATTTCATAATCGTATGACTCACCAAGATAGGAATGAATATGTAACAAGAAGCTTTGTTTGATTGTCTTTATTCTAAAGTGATGCTTTGATACACTTTTTCCACGATACCTCTCTCCGCACCAAAAAAGAAAAACTTTAACTGGTTCAAGTCGGTTCATCTTTGCTTTGTATTCTTCATACTGTTGTACCGTCATCTTTTCCTCCTAAAATCTCATCCAAACACGCATTCCAGCCTGTCTTGTATGACGGCATTTTTCCGCCTTTTGCATAATACTCTGCATTGTATGTTCCACACACTTCCATTTTCTCCGGCAGTTCCCGAAGTGGACACCAACTCGGTTTTCCACCCTCCATGATTTGCGCGTCCACAGTAAAAATAGTGCACAGCCTGTCCCTAACTAAGTATTTTTTTACCTTACACTCATTCAGCCCTCTGCAAAAAGGACACTCCCCGCACGATTCCGGCATATCCATAATCAATACTGCTTTAGGCATATCTCACACTCCTCTCAACTGCTTAACTCTCGGCTCATACGGCTTCGGAAGTTTTGACCATGCAGTAACCTTGTCCGTTATCGTAGAATAGGAATAATCCTCAAAATAGTTGGCTGTTTCATACCACCCTTCCGGAATCCACCACGAATCTACTTCCTCCACGTATTCCCAGTCATCTGGTACTCCGTCCGGCATATTCCATCCCATATCTTCGACTGTGCAATGATGATATGGGATGTACACAGCCTTTAACACTCGCTTAAACCTTCCATTATCAACCGTGACCAGACACTCATCAGAGCAACTTTTATCTTTGCATTTGGGTGTATAATTTACATTCCACTTAGCCATCTACGCCACCGCCTTTCACAATCTCGATTGCCTTTTCATAGGCTATAAGCATTCCTAATTCCTTTGGTTTATCATTTACAATATCATCAAGTACCCTATTTACTGGTACAAGGCTTTTCAGCTTTTCCAACTGCTCCACAACCTTGTCCGGGTCGTAGGCGGTCGGCTGTGCATCAATCAGCTCACACAGTGCATTAGCCTTATTTGCAGGATAATTATTGGAAATAGCCATTCCTGCAATCAGTCTTTTAAGCGCATCCGCATCAATCTGTCTTCCCATCGTTCGCCCTCCTGTTCCAATCTGTAGTTGCTTTCGTTCGCTCGTCTTTCCCTGTTCTGATGCCTCCGCCCTGATCCATATACATCTCACATTCATAGCTTTTTGGGAGTTCTGTTCCGCATTTCATACATTTGATTTTGAACATTACCCCAACAGCCAAATGTGATGACTTATTTGTAATGGTTAAGAACATTGCTTTTCCGCCACAAAACGGGCATGGCTTAAGTTCTTCGTTCATTCTTCATCCTCCCATTTCAGCTTTTGACCGCAACTTGGGCAATAGGCGGAATTATCACTTTTAAAGCATCTCGGGCATGATGGACAAATCATTGCGTTTCCCATTATTCTCGGTCGCTTCGCTGTCTGTTTCTCCACAGCCGCCCGGCATTCTTCTAAAGTTCCAACCTTACGATATTGCCGCCAGTCGCTTAACGCTTCAGCAAAATCTTTCTTCATCTCCTGCAATTCTTCCGGTGTGCCGATTGCGCGGTACTCTTCCACTTCTGCTTCCAGTTCCTCGATGTATTCATCTTTGTGGTCGCAGTTGTGGCAGATCTGTGTAGAAGTGTTTGCAAATTCGTTTTTAATATTAGGGTTGATTACTGATGTGTGCCAGCGCTGCACCTCTTCCAGTGCCTTGATTGCTACTTCACATGACTGAATTTCTTTTTTGCAGTTCTCCAAATTACTGTAATACTCACCCAGGCTCTTTTTTCTAACCGCAAACACCTTTGGCATTATTAACATCAACTCCGCCAATACATTTTTTGACTGCTCCATAGCGTTTTGAATAAAAATTTTTGCTTCATTCTCCGTCATCTTTCTACCTCCACTAAATTTCAGTTTAGAATATTAAACACTTTTCCTCTGCAATCTTGCCGCAATGATTACAACCACTGCATTTACCATTGGGTATTTCTGCTTTATTTTCACTGCATCCATGACACAAACATCGTATTTTTTCTTTTTCACACCATATTTGCTTTTCTGTATTTTGTTTCATACTTTTACCTCACTAAATTCTGAGTTATCAATTAAACAATATTTTTTCCGAGAACGAATTAGATAAAAATTCAGTTGTCAAAGAATTTTGGACAACTGCCAAAGCATTCCGCTCCGCCCATTCACCATTATCAATCCGCTTTCCACGGCATAAATATCTATTCTCCATGATTTCTGTCCTTTCTTGGATTTTTTAACCTAATCTCAGTTCCATCTTTCTGTAGAGATTTCCTATACATTTCCCTACCAAGCTCTGTGCAGCACTCTTCATATTCCTGCATATCGCAATCCGGGTCACAGTTTGCTTTATCAATTTTATTCAGCAACCTTTGAATTTTACTTTTTCCCATGATTACCCTCCATTTCTTTCAGCTTCGCTTCGGCTTCCGCTCTTGTTAAAAACCAGGTTTCCTTGTACATTTTCTCTGACAGGATTCGGTCTGTAGCATATTCTCGATCCTTATCACACTCCATGTACCATCCTTTTTCTGTAAAAGTAATCAAGGCTACTTTCTGATGATAAACTTTGTTGTTCTCCGGGTGCAGACTTAAAATATTTAATTCACAATTGATTTTGCTAGGAATTATATATACATCTGAGCCAATTCCACACGGCAACCGCAGAAGTAATCCCTGCTCCTCGGCATCCTCGTAGTCTTTGAGTTTCCGATATACGGCATCTATTTCCTCGCAATCCGGTTCACATGCCCTTTCCCACAGTTCATCATCAATCCATAATGGATTCCTTTCTGTTAATCTCTCCATGCTATCCCTCTTGATCTGCCAGTATCGGCAAAGCAAACGCCCACAGGCACCATGCCGATCCCGTCATCTTGATTCCGGCG
>ERZ809198.249-NODE-249-length-35004-cov-6.205099_pt1 | contig 35004 bp, 37 predicted proteins | sample MGYA00520793_ERZ809198 | MGnify/ENA primary metagenome ERZ809198 (study PRJEB31570, sample SAMEA3213005) | Homo sapiens | biome: human-gut; feature: human gut; material: fecal | place: Sweden | collected 2011 ... | reverse complement strand
CATTGATTTTCAATACGTGCTATGTGATGGCGCAGAAAAGTGATGAAGTCAGGAGAAAAAAGACTTTAACTTCTCGACAATAGACACCAATGAAATATGGAACAGCACAAAAGATATTCTGGACGAGTTTCATGCAAATACAAGCACTATGGGCTTTTGTGAAAGAGAGTATCAGGAATATGTGGAAATCTTCAATAGCATAGGAAGAGATTGTATTGACATTTCTGCATTCTTCAAAAATTGCAGTAATTGTGCTCATAAAAATGACAGCAACAAACCATTTACATGTACCATAAAAAAAGGTCTAAATGAGATGTATAGCTGCCTGTATCTTCACAGAAACAGGTGTGCCCATAATCTGACTTCATACCAGCAAAACAGACCCTCGTTGGAAATTCTTTCTGGCATAGACTCTGTATATGAAAACTATTATATAAGATTTGCGTTACTGATCATTATAGACAAGATGATGATTAGTCTTTACCGAATCTTTCAACATGAAGTTAATAATTTGAAATTATTCTAAGAAAAAATGTCAACTTAAAAAAGCGAGATCGTGACATGAAAATGTATAATGTAATGACATGGATATTACTTTGTCAAATATTGTTATTCTATAGTGTCTGTTTCCATGGTAGTGTTTCATTCAGTGTGTCTGAAGTGAGTCTTCAGCCCTTTTTTTGCAAATATATCAATTTATCTGTTATCTCATCGGCAGGCTAGCCTGCCGATGAAGATTTTTATTTGTCCGGGAATAGAGTCCTGTCTAGATTGATTCTCGGGACCTGCCTCAGGTAGGACTTCTTGTCCATGCTGTCTTACCTATAAGCAGGATGACAGATTCCTCGTTGGGCATTGCTCCGCGCATCCTCGTAACCCGCCGGAAGTCCTTCTGCAGCCGCTCTATCCAGTTCGTGGTATATATCATAGACAGGATGCGGTGGTCATAATTCAGGAAGGTCAGGAGTCATAAATACATTTTCGTCGAACGCACTTTGTGCTAAGGTTTTCCTGTTTGGCTTATTTCTTCTAATTTGATAGTCTTTAATCTATCCTTCAAACTCCAGTGATCCAATATGAATTTATCTATTCTGTTTTTATCTTCCTCAGAAAACCAACTAACTTCCCATTGAGATGTAGCGGGAACATTGTTGAAAAACCAATCCATATAATCTTCATCAACTGCGGAAAATGAAAAGCCATATATATGCACATACTCCACATCTTTGAGTATCTTTTGTAATTCTTGATGTTTGAAAATATGTTCATATGGATTCTTATGATATTTATATAATTCAAAAGATACTTGTTCATCGTCATAACTCATTGAACTTCCATATAGAAACTTATTGTGTCCATATATAAGACGTTCGTGTTTTGAAGATCGACCATGAATATGAAGGACTCTTTCTTCTGGTATTTTATATAATATTTCGATGACATCCGTATAATTAAAATTAATAAAGAATGAATCTTCTTTCTCAATCTGGACATATTTAGGATCAGTAATCGACCTCTGGCAGTTATCCACCCATTTTTCAAAACAATATTGCAACACATCAAGTAAACCTTTAAGCCGTTTTGCACAATAAGAATCAAAATGCAAACTGGGTGGTATGTTGTACCTTTCCTCAAATTCCCTTTTCCGTTTTGCCTCTGCTATAATTTCATCAACGGGCTTGGCTAGTGGAGTAAATTTTGATACAAATTTATTGATATCTAGATTCCCAAGTTGCACTTCAAAATCATTCCACCATTCTGCATCTATATCATAAACCGCCTGCATATTTTCGTAAATGAAAGGATAATTATTCTCTAACCATAGCCTGAAATCTGCATATCGTGTAGCAAGCCCTGTATGAATATCAAAACCATTTCCGATGATGTATAGATGTTTCATTACATTTCGTTTTATTATAGATTGAACATATTAGGAATATATCTTAGTCCTTAAATCTTAATGTTGTATTATTCTATTCTTACCATCCCAGCCAACTGTACGAAATAATCATTTGACCAAATGTCAAGTTCCTTTGGATTGCGTACGAAAGGCAATACATCTTCTTTCACTTGTTTTATATCAGCTGTAGAAAGACGCTCAATGAGTTTCTCCTTGAATAACTCTGGAGTAATATCCTCATTGTTAAACTGCTTGCATCGTTCTGCCAAATGGGTAAAATCAAACGGAATACTATGACGTACATACCATTCAAAGTCATACCAATCACGGCCTTTAACCCTATTCTTCCAGGCACGATAAACCAGTGCGTGCATCTTGCCTGCAAATAGGTCCGAAAGTCTAAAACAACGAGTCATAAATGAATGAGGTTGAAGCAATAGCTTTTGTTCCGTCTTGAAGTTCAACGGTGGACATGTATCCACTTCAATCTTGATCTTTATAGACTTCTCTGTCTGAAAAGTCACATCATACACATCGGTATTATCCTTAAGGAATGCTGATTCGACCTTTCCGAAATTCTTCTTGTCTTTTTTCTTTATTTCAACCTCACGACCTACCATTGCAAAGGCATCAATGATAGCAGGGAAGTATTTCGTAAAATCGAACTTGTCATCTTGCGTAAGCAGTGAAAAATCCATATCCTCACTGAAACGCTGCAAACCATGAAAGATTCTCAGGCAAGTTCCGCCATAGAACGCAGCCGACTCAAAGAAACCTCCAGCATATAGGCCTGCAAGTATCATTTGTTGGTTAACTTCAAATATGGCGTTTCTCTTATGTTGCTCCGTTGTTAGATCATAACGGGAAAGCATATTGTCGAATATTTCATTTTTCATCGTCTTAAGAATTTTAAAAGTGTCGAAATTGAATCAGCCTTTTTGCCCACATTGATATAATCTTCAAATATAGTTGCGTCCATCTTATGGAACTCATCCATATCCATACGAATATCCTGCTCAAGATATATCTCTACATCCTTCATATAACGAAGAATGACTTTTGAGGAATTGGCAATCAAATCACACAAAGCCTTTTCCGGTGATGCAATCAGAAATGCATAGGCACCTTTATTCATACTCCTTACTCCTATCGGAAATGCCTTTCTTGAAATATATTTGTAATCATAATTGCCGACTGGAGTTTGAAAGCTTCGGGAATGTTTTACAGTCATTGATTGATGAACATATACAGCCTCGGGGATAAGCCCATAATATCGTAGTGCAGTAGACATTGAAATATACGAAGGTGTATAGAGATGATTGGCAATCAACTCACTTGATAGAGTCTTTCCTGAATATTCGGGGTTGATCACATAAAGTCCTCGCTTCAATCTGATGATAACCCCTTGCTTTTCGAGCCAGGTTACTTTCTTATTAGCAGACTTAAGTTCCGGATATAACGATTCAATGATTGAAGTCGTTACCGGAATGGTTCCTATTTCATTTAATTGCCTGTCCATACTGCAAATATAGTAATAATTTGAACAATAAAAGCAACAAAACTTCTTTTTCTGTTCAAATTATTACTGATTATACAATCTTAAGAAATAGCGACCACTGTCATATAAGTCTGTTGTTTGTAATAATCACCGAAACACTGGCCACACAGCAACAGAACTACTTTAAGGCTCTTATAGCTGGAGAAAAGGTCATTAGTTCGACCGAAGTGATGCATCACTATCAAATCTCTTCAACGACCTCAATATCTCGCTCAAAGGCTGCCCTTATCAATAATGATATATTAGATAATAAGGCTGGTGAGATCTCATTCCAGGACCCGATTTATGCCTATTGGTTGAAGACTGAATACTTCGCAAAATAATCATAATGCTCCCCCTGTTTCAGAGCCATTTTGTACCTTTTCTCATCAAAAAACGCCATTTTTCACAAGTTTTTGTACCACACATTTTGATATTCAAGAAATTACACTTACTTTTACTTTCCAAAATGGAGGTACAAGCCGAGAATGGTGCTAAAAATCACTAACTTACACATTCTCAGATACTTGCCAACCTGCTGGTTGTACCTTTTAGAGCGCTATACTATTGATAATCAACGATATACACATACTGCATCGGTAAATGATAAGCAGTTAAAGACAAGTTACAATAAGTATCAACAAGCAGTAAAGGCACAGCTACATGGCATTGCTGATATTCCATTCTTCTTGTATAGGGTATGTACTATCTTTGGCTAGGATGGGATTCCACGGAACTTTTAAACTGCGCCCCAATGCCCCCTGCTGGGAACTTCTTTTTTGATCTGCTCATTGTGATGTAATATTTTGTGAAGCACAGGTGTACTACATCCTTATGCTTCCGTTAAACATTACATCTTCTTCGTTGTTAGTACCATAGATTACCTTTGTTTTTCAACCATTCATACTGCAAATATACCATTTTTTAGGATAGAGTTACAAACAAATAGGTTATCTTTGTTCCCCAAATGCATATAGGCCCATCAGAGAAAAGGTCTGTATACTAACTACAACCTATAATACATGGTATCATGGCTAAGAAAAACAAAATAAAAAAAGAACAGTTTATCGAAGTTTTACAACAAATTCCAGAAGAGGATTTACGTTCCTTCATAAAGAAAATCTTAAGTGAACCTGTTGTTAAAACCCAGTTTTTAAAAGCATTTGAATCCTATTTTATCAACAAGGATTCAGTCAAAGTTTACCTTAATCAAATCGCTGAAGCCTTTTATGATGCCAAAGATGAATACGACTACATTCCTTTCGACAAACAATCCATATTATTTGATCAAATGTATGATGTTTTGGAAGCGGCTAACACGTTCCGAGAGAAAGGCATTTTTAAAGCAACCATTGATATCTGCTTTGAAATACTGAGGGAAGCAATCATAGCGTTGGACAATTCGGATGACAGTGAAGGTTATCTGAGTATTATCATAGATGAAGCTTTCAACAGTTTGCATGCATTGGATGATGAAGAGGTACGTATATTGGATGAAAACGGACGCACAGCATTGATGGATGCTTGCTGGTCATGTATTCAAGACAAGGTATTTAATGGTTGGGATTGGCATTTGGATATATATAAAATTCTGTATCAGCATGCCAACTGTGAAAAAGAGTATGATGAAATATTGGAAAAACTGGAAAGTGATACCAACTTAAAAGAAGGATACATGTATTCCGAAATGATGATGCTGAAAAAAGATTTATTGACTGAATATAAAGGGGCAGAAGCCGGTAAGCAGTTTGCCCTTCAACATCTTCAGATCGAAAAGTTCAGAAGACAGGCTATTCAGGATGCCATGCAAGACTCGGATTACCAACGTGCCTACCAACTTTGCGAAGAAGGCATCATACAAGATAAAGAATATCAAGGATTGGTAACCCAATGGAACCAATGGAAACTTGAAATTGCGCAAAAGGAAGGCAATAAACAGATGGTCAAGGAGGTAACCTGCTACCTTCTTTTGAATGAAAACCATTTGAAAGAGGAATATTATAAATTGCTGAAAGAGGTGATTCCAACCGAACAATGGCCTGCCTTTATTGTACAATTGTCAGAAAAGGCACTTCCTGCACATGGTGGTTTATATACAGATATCTGTGCCAAAGAGGGATGGACTGAAAAACTGCACGCTTACTTGCAAAAGAATTCGTACATTTCCACCTTTATCAAGTATGAATCTGCCCTTCTGCCTACCTATCGGGAAGAACTTATTGACCGCTATATCCAGCACGCAATCCGAATGATGGATGTTCATGAACGTAACAGAAGAACCTATCAAAATTTATGTGATTATCTACAACGTGCCATCCGCATCGGTGGTCGGGATAAAGTGAACCAAGCCAAAGCGAAGTTGCAAACCCAATATAAAAGATGCAGGGCTTTGCAAGATGAATTATCCCATGTATCGTAACTAAATTGCATATTTCAACGCGCAATATCTGCCAACCTATCATATAATGAGCAAAAACAATATAATTTGTTTATTATATGACAGGTTATTAAAGATTCTATTATCCAAATCATGCTTATAATTTCCCCTATTCAAAGTTGATTCTTTGGTCAAATACACCACGAAACAAATCCATTTCCCTCTTGGATATACCCAACCGCACGGCCCATTCATGCCATCCTTTTACCGCATCCACCACCTCACCGATGATTTGCTTTGCTGTTTGAGCATCCAGCATATACTCTTCACAAGCATCTAGTAGGATGCTCAAATCAGATTGGCTAGATGAAGCCGAAATCAGCAGGCTTTGGTAGTCGTTCAGCGTGGGATTCATGTCGTAGGCGGGCGATAGCGTCCAACCTTTGGATGTGAGCAGGAAACCGTGATTGCGGAAATGGTCGTCACTGTTGCCGATACAGATATTGTAGGCCACCCTCCGGTACAACTCCCGCAAGTTGGCATCCACATCTGTACAATGTTGCAGGATGAAATCCACCATATCCAGATAACCATACCCGGTGACTGCATTGTCCCCGTCCGTCAGGCCCAACAGGGTCATGGCTGAAGCAAAATGAATACGGCGGCCATCATCCGTGCGGTCAAACCGACGCGACAACAACGTGTGATGCTTTTCGCCAGTAGCCAGCACCCGGGTCGTGGCTGCATGAATGCCCGCACGGATGGCCAACTGATGAGCTAGGTGCTCCCAAAGTCCCGCATCATAGTCATCCTTACGGGAAGGAAACTTAGCCACATAAAGCGCATGATTCGTATCCACCACACTCGCCTTCGGCCTGGCTCCACCCAGGGATGAACCGGGCTGCACCAATTGTTTCAGCCATTTCCGCTCCGGAAGGATATTGGCTTCTTCACTCTTCTCAATTTTCTGACTGGCAGCTATCAATTCCCGAATATCCGTCAGTGGAGGAATTTTCAGCGACTGACTGACATTGATAAACTCACCCTGGGGGGCTTCCTTGAAGCGGAAACCGCCCATGCGAGAGAAATCATCGATACCCGTCAGAAAGTCAAAAGACGATAGCCGTCTCACCGGACGTTTCTCTTCGGATGCAGCCAGCTGTTCGCGACGCAACAACAGTGTACGTCCCCAGCGATCGGGCAAGGCATCCGAAAAGCAACCGAATATATCCCTTCCCGGTTGCGTGTGCTGCTGACCAGGATAATTGTTCAAGTCATCACTCAAAAAGAGCGCTCCCTGGTTCTTCAACCAATCCTTGTCAAAGGAAAAGCTATAGCTGTCCGAACCCCGAAGCGATTCGTAGCCCAACTCACCAATGAATGCAATCTCTTTCAGCCAATCGAAATCGGCATATACATATAACTTCCTCATCGCCTTACTCCTTTTTCGAAGCCCGTTCCCGAGTCTTCAGACTTAAATCCTGCAGTGTCTTGCCCAATTTATCTTCCTTGGCCAGCCAAAGAATGTCCTCTTCCAGCTGCAAGGCATATAGCACACGTAGATAGATGCCGATGGCTACGGTAGGTGTGCCCTTTTCAATGCGGCTCACCGTCAGGGGCGAACACGTGGCCCGTTCAGCCACCTGAGCAATGCTCAAATTCCGACGCAGACGAGCTAATTTGATTTGCTCTCCCACAATCTGCATCTTCTGTTCCAGTTTTCGGGGCAACTTGGTCCCCATCGTGTTCTTTGCCATACACTAACTCCCATTAACCTATCATATAATAGGCAAATTTAGCTATTTCTATTTATTATATGATAGGTTGATGAAGAAAAAATAATTTGCATTGAAGTAGGTAATCGCACTTTTTCGAGGATAAAAACCAACAACCATCACACTTTTTCGAGGATACTTTTGCCGAAATCCTACATTTTTTCGAGGATAGCTCCTTACAACCACACAAAAATCCTTCATTCACCCCGATGTTTCAGACAGGCCTACCTGCCTTACTTTCTTTTGTAACAATATGTCAAAGATCACTTTATATATAAGGAATCTATAGTTTTTTCATCCATCAAGGCTGAGGTGCAGCCTGACTTGGCGAAGCAAAGATACAACCTAAACACCCCGAAATCCAAATTTTTTCGGCACCTGATATCGCACCCCTATTTTTTCAAACAGCTTTCCTAAGCCCCTAACCCTTTTATTTACAAGCATTTCAGAACGTTTTTTAAGCGCGAAAAAAAATGAAATAGGGATATACCATTTTATCGCATTCCGATTTCCAAAACGTACGTAACACGAGCGTTTCCCTACTCCATTTCTACAGCGGTTTTTCCACCTATTTTTTGTCCCTTTTTATGGTAGAGCGTTTCTACAAGGGCTATCCGTACAAGTCTCAAATGCCCATTTCCTTCATCACCCGCTCCACCTCTTCCAATGGCACATGCAGCATACGCGATACATACAGCGGAGTAATGACGTCCATACTACCCGACTGACGTTCCATGCCTATCAGATACTCAATGTTCTTTTTCAAATCACCCAGACCATTGTTGAATGCCGATGATGTCTGTTTCGCCGATGCCTCATTCTCCGCTTGCTTAGCCTTGAACTCATCCAACGAACCGCTACCATCTTCACCGTACTTTCCGTCCTTTGCTTCGTAGATAACCGAAGGTTCCAACACCTCCACCGTATGCCAGACCCCCTGCGGCACCACACAGCCGTAATTGCCTATTGCCGGGTCAAGTTCTATGCGCTTCGTTTCGTTACCGTTTTCGTCACAAATTACCTCCACAATCTTTCCACACAACAAAAATACGTTCTCCGTGCTGTGAGGATGTCGGTGAATGGGCACCACCGTTCCGGGCAATAACGCATTCAGCATACGCTGACTGTTATCGGCAGCCGATGTGCGCAAATCCAGGTTCTGACGCAAACGCGGATTCGCCTTCGCTTGTTCAAATAATTGGTTTAAAAAGTCTTTGTTAATTTCCATAATCGTTATAAATAGACAAAACATGAACCTCATAAATCGTACGAACCATTGTTCCTACAATCTATGAAATCCATGTCTTGAAGTTACTAATCTTGTTATTTTTTCAATGAAGCCAAATACGCCTCGTGCAAATGGTAATACTTCTTCATAAATGCCACATACGCAATAGCCAACACCACCAAGGCACCAAGCAAATATGCCCAATGCGCAAGCACCGTATCCGGACATATATATATAAAGCCAAGCGAAATGGCCAACTGCAATCCTACATACAGCAAGGCTACCTTAACGTGACCTATCTTCAGTTCATTCGCCATAATCTGGTACGCATGCTTGCGGTGTGCTTCGCCCAAATTTTCATGCAGCATAATGCGGTGAACAATCGTCAAACAACCGTCCACGCCATACACCAACAAGAATATCAGCCAGGTAATGTCCTCGGTCGTCAGAATCACACGGCCCAACAGAAACAGCATAATAAACGCCATACCTATCGACCCTACATCGCCGGCAAAACACTTGGCCTTTCCTTTCGGTCGGAAGTTAAACAGGCAGAACACGCAGGCGGACAACACTGCCACCACCACCAAACTCTGTGCTACATATCCTCCCTGTGCATTCACCAAAGCCAAAGGCACCAACACCGCCAGTGCATACCCGGCTGTAATGCCATTGATGCCGTCCATAAAGTTTATCACATTCGTTGCTCCCACATATACAATGAGTGCCAGCACCACAATCCACCACATCGACCAATGCAGAATGCCGAGTTGATAAAAGGCCATGGCTGCTGCTGCAAACTGAGCCACTAATCGCACCGAGTCGGGCAAGGAACGAATGTCGTCCACAAAACTCACCCCGGCTACCAAGGTCAGTCCGGCTAAAAACCATGGGTATTGAAACCCATAAAATGCGCTCCACACCCACATACCAATCAAAAAAATGATGCCGCCACCTCGCAGCACCACGCTCGTATGCGACGACCGTTCATTGGGTTTGTCTATGATGTTGAATCGGTCGGCAATGCGGAAGTAAATGAGCTCTGCTATCAAGAGCAGGACAAAAATAATTAAGTAGGTTGTCATATTAATTTTTTATAGTCTAATATTTTATCAAATCTCTGTGTTTCCTCCGCTTCTCATATCTTTGGTTTCCTATCAAACAAAAAACCAAAGGCTACTTTGCGTATATGGTTAATAGCACTATCGCCTGTAAACTCGCGATACTTCCAACTGCTTTGAAACATATTTTTCATACCTCTGATGCGCGTTTTCCATGACACATCAAACACGCCGTCTACCTCCGATCGGAAAATATCGGTTAGCACCATCTGATCATGTATCTTCAGTTCCTCCAGTTGCAAAGAACCCTCAATCAAACTGGCTAGATTATTCATTACAATATACATTCTCTGCAAACCGAATCGTTCCATGGATTCTTCTATCGATGGCCAGTATTCCGCCGGGACTGATTTCCTAAACATCAGCCAGTCGCATATTTGCCTGAGTGACACTCGTTCGTTCAGAAAATGCACCAGTGTGTGCTTCACTAAAAACAATGCCATAAACTTTTCCGACGGACATAGTAGTAATGATTCTTTATTTGCCATACACAAGTTTTTCATCTCGCTATCTGCCAATAAGTTCTCTAAATATCTCTCCAGTTTCTTGTTCTTCTTACTTCCCCTTACTGAGATTAAATAGTGATGGTTCTCTACATTGGTATCTTTATATATGAATGTAGCATGCTTATACTGCCCTCTGTCCACCTTTATGCCTCTGTTCTCTACGACTACATTACCTTTTTCATATTGTCCATTAAGCAAAAAGCAGTCAAAGTCACCACAATAGCGATGCAATTCATTAGGATAATACTGGCATAATGAAAACCCTTTCAGAACGACTGTATCAATTCCATTGCGTTTCCATAGCTCTGACAGTTCGCATACAGTGTTCCAGCGTTTTTTGTTTAGGTGTTCCATCTGCAAGGCTTGCCCCAGCCACTGCAACTTCAGCTTCATTATTTCTGAAGGCATTTGTTTGAAACGCCTAATATAGGCTTCATCAGACTGTAAGCCATCAAGACATATAGCAGAAACTCCTTGTCTGTTGGCCATCTCAAACAGTTCTGCCCAATGAATTTCATCAGGCAGTTCTCTTACATTTTGATTGAATCCTAAGCCTGCCGATGTCAGTTGAATCAATGCCTGTTCTGTAGTAGATAAAATCACTTGATTTCTTAAGTTGGTGTTGAAATTTCTTCTCTTAATTTACGACTTTCGAAAGCACTCTATCGTTTGCTTCAATCCTTCGCGTGCATCTACGGGGAATCTCTTTATCCCAAGAGCTTGTTTTATCTTTTCATTGGAGCTGACATAGTTCTCTGTCAACTTTTGCATACGAAGTGGATTGAGTGGTAAGTGCAGCCAACCGCCTATTGTTGCCACTCCATTCATCAGTCCTTTGGGAATATGCCAAATATGAGCATTCTTGTTAAGGGTCGAACAAATAACCTCAATCAGTTCATTAGTAGAAAGAGCCTCATCATCACCCATATTGTATATTCCTGATGGAACGTCTTTCGTCAACACTCCGTTTACAGCATAGCAGATGTTTTCTACCGAAGTGAACGTACGACGATTTTCAAAGGCACCCAGTGGCCATGGAATACCTTTACTTACTACACCATACAGCAGATTCAGGTTTCCCTTGTTGCCTGGACCATGAATCATGCAAGGACGGAATATATACACTTCTTTGCCATTCTTCGGTCTATCGGAACCAGGTGTCACTGCACTCATCGACTCACGCGAAACACCTTGTTTTTCAAGTGCTTCTATGATATATTCTTCTGCCTTTATCTTGCTTTCTCCATACGGTCCCTTAGGGGTTGGACTTACATTTTCCCTCAATATATCCGGCACACATTCCGCAGCAGCCTTTGCCGTAGAAAAGAAAATAAACTTTTTAGCTGTGTGCGAGTTCATATACCAGTCAAATATTTTCTGTGTCAGCCCGGTATTCACTTTGAAATAGACTTCTGCTGCACTCTTATTGCGTGTATCATGAGCCTTGCCTGCCAGATGGATGATGGCATCCATTTCCGGCAATCCGTTCTCTTCGTCCAGTGCGTCCCAAGGGTATGTATGCTTCACTCCTTCCTTTTGGGGTTGCACAATGTCCAGTCCATAAATAGTATGCTCTTTCGTAAGATACTTCACCAAATTTGAGCCCACAAAGCCATGAACTCCTGTAATCAAAATATTCATTTATCTCTTTATCTTAAGTTGAAATAATAAGAACCATATATAAGTCACAACAAACTTTGGATATGTCTCCAACAGTCTTCTCAGCATGCCACTCTGAGTAAATATACGGTACAACCAGCGTAAGCCCAGTTTATTGGTCCATGCAGGGAATGATATCATCGTTTCCTGAGTTTGATGAATAAAGCCTCCACATGTATATACCGACCCTTTGAATCCTGCCTGCTTCAACAACACTGCCATCTCGTCCTGCATAGGTGCTCCCATACCTATGATGCATATTTTTGCTCCAGAAGCAACTATATCTTGCACTATCTCATCCTTGCAGTCTTTGATATAACCATGATGGAAGCCAGCTATCTTTATCCCTTCAAAATTCTTTTTAATTGTTTCCACTGATCTGTCCACCTCTTTAGGCTTGGCCCCAAGTACATAAAGACTCTCCCCATGCCTCATCATGTCATGGAATACAGGAGCAGCCATAGTTGAAAGATCGAACGATAAGCGTACCGACTTAGGGTGTCCACAAATCTTATTCAGTTTTAGTGGCCCCATACCGTCTGAAGCAATGTAGTCAAACTCATCATACCAATGGTAATCCTCTTGTTTAAGTTTCACCATATAGTAAGCGTTCAGACAGGTCACTATTTTACACCCATCATATATGGGCATAATGTCTTCCAATGAATTCGGAAGTTTGTCGTAAAACGTTTGGTAAATTTTCTCTATCATATAGCTACAATTGATGTTGCCACGACTCACTCAAAAGTCATGACATACCACATTGGGTTGAACAGCCTGTCAACCTTTGCTTAATAAAAAAGACAATAGGAATGTACTCCGCCGCAGTATCGCTCCGCGCTAAGCCGCCACTCGGACGGAGATAGAATAAAACATCTACTTGTTTCTCTTGTAAAACTCATCCCAAAGTTCTTCTGTTGATAGTCTCTTTACACGCTTGTATTTCTCTACAAGTTTATCAAACTCTCCTACCACTCTACACGGCACACCCGCTGCCACCGAGTTATCCGGTATGTCCTTGCAGACTATAGAACCAGCACCTATCATCACATTGTCACCTATTGATATACATCCATTCTTTGATAGAAAAACATCAGTTTTGTATTTTCTGTTCAGCATGGCAGGTACAATATCATGATTGACAAACAACACTCCCGTGGCTAACATCACATTCTCACCTATCGAAATCAGCTCTGGATCAGTAGGAAATGTTCTGGGCTGCCAAAAAATGCCCCCCTATGTGCTTGAACTGCTGCGAATGCTTGTTTATATACATCGTTCGCATTCCGGATGAGGGGAGACACATAAAATACAGTTTTTGGAGCAACGTGCTCCAACTATTGCCATTACCTTTCATTATTTTTTACTTGTTATTATTTTCTTTATCTTCAATCTCACATTCTTGTCCACCTCATCATCAAACTTTCGTGCAAAGAACGCTCCTGACGACATTATCTGGTCAAGCCTGGTCATCGTAAGCGTTTCCGGACTTGAATTCATGTTTTCAAACACCACAAATCGCTTGCTGTTGTTTACGATGCTGGCTGTAGGACTGGTTTTAAGAATCATCTGCTTATAGCATTCTTCTGCTGATATACCATGTTTGAAGTATTTCTCATATTTGGGATATTCACTTACGATATATTTTAACGATTGGATGGTTATGCTCATCCAGTTTGCTCCCACTTCAAATGTCAGTGAACAATGCCTTAACCTATTTATCCCCATCACCATCTGCAATACTAAAAAGGCTTTTCTAGTATATGCACATAACTTTGAACTGCGTACTTTGGATACAAAAATGTTCCAATATTTCAATCTGCGTTCATACCTTTTCTTTTTGTCGCCGATTATAAATCCAATATAATCATGCCCTGTTCTGTCGCACTCCTTGACTATAGCTTCCGTCGGCATCAACGGGAAATCCTGACCAGAAATAAGGTGTACATAGTCATACTTTTCGTCATGCTCAAGCACCTTCTTAAACAATGCCAATTCTACTAGCAATTGAGAATATCCCCCCCAATCCACTTCATGACTATCTATCAAACATACATTAGTATGCCGTCTAAAATCATGATTATCTGCATATAGGTCAAAATCCTTTCTGTGTTTTTTGTCTATATGTAGAAATATGTCCACATACTCAGAGCCTAACGTCTCTATCAAGTCATCCAGTTGTCCCCAATTCTTATGCGCTAATATACATACTGCGTGTTTCTTCATTTTAGTATTGCTTTTACGTAATAATTCTTTAGTTTTTTTGCTTCTTCCTTTATGCTATATCCTGATTTTGTAATATCAGCAACAGCCATATCCGAACGTTGTTTCCTCTCCTTCTCATTGTCCATTGTTATTTCGTTTATTCTTTCAGCCCATCCCGAAGCACCCATGGATAAGGGTAAAAAGAACAGATTTCGGGTTTTATCCGCTTCCTTTGTTATAGCATCTGATACAACACAGCGCAGACCATTAGCCTGTTGTTCCACCAATGTCAGTGGTAGTCCCTCAAACAAAGATGGCATCAACACTAAGTCCATCACATTCAAATAGTCGCAGACATTATTTATATTGCCTTTCATACAAACCCTGTCATTCAAACCATATTCTTCCACTTTTTTCTCCACCTCCTGACGAAGCGGACCATCGCCTATCAGCAGAAGCCTGTAACTAGTATCACGCTTATGCAATTTGTTGAATACATCAATTATAAACTGATGGTTTTTGGTTTCAACCATTCCTCCTACGTGGCCTATTACCTTGCAGTTTTCCCAGGCGAACCTTCCACGCAACTCTTTTCTTTTTACTGAGTCGAAAGAATACAGATTCGTATCTACACCATTGTTTATCACTGTGAACTTCTGCTCACCAAACATCCAACGTCCTGCAGCTTCACCACAAGCCAGTCCATGAGTATAGAGCATATTGAAAGGGTGCGTCAGCAATCTTGACACCACAACGTGCAAGCACGTTGTGGTGTGCGAATGTACTATTCGCACAACACAGCCAGCTGCAAAAGCGGCTGACAGTTCCAATACCACCGTATGACTGTTCCCATGAATATGTACTGCATCATACTTGTTGGCTTTGATAAGTTTGCGCAGCCCTGACCAATATTTCCATACACCATCTAGCCGAGGTAACACATACACATTTCCGCCTTTCTGTTCTATAACATCCCAATATAGTCTCTCAGGATTATTCAGCGATAACAAATCAAACGTCATCCCATTCGCATCAATAGCTTTCAGGTAGTTAAATATAACCCCTGTTATGCCATTTTGTTCCGTAGGAACAGTATTAATTAGAAGAATCTTCATAAACAACTACTTTTATAATCTAATATCATATAGTTTGATATTTTATTAGTTATCACTTAAACTCAAATTTTAAAAACGGTCAATCAGCGCCTTATAAAAGTCTTGAGCGCATTTATATGCGTCACCAACTTCACCATGTTCTGCAAACTTCTCTAAATAGCAATTACTTATACAGTTATCTATCTGTTTGGAAGAGAAGAAAATCTTGTTTTCAAAAGGTAGTTTGTCAAAAGCTTTAATATTATCAACTGTGCAGAGATTCTGTTCCATTCCAATCACGAACAATTTGTCAAAATTCACTCGTCTTGCCCTACGATACCATTTCTCAGCCGCTTCCTTTTCCGTATGATAATGCAGAAACTGTACTTCAACTTTGCCTCCCAACAGTCCGATAGGATACCAATGTGTCCACTTTGCCCTGCGCTCGTTACCCAATGGATATCTTGATTGGTCAAGAAACTCCAGTTTAGCTTCTGTCAGATAGTACTTCAAATGAGATAGAAATTCTATGTAGTCGTCAGCAAAAAAATAAAGCCCGAGTGTCGGTGTGTTATATTGCATTCCCAAATCCTGCATAATGCGCCCGGCAAAGCAGTTACTGCTGATAATAGATGTATCTGGCGTAATCATTTTTCTTATGTCTGGTATATATGGAGCACGCATCTTATATGACTTCTTATCATTTATATGCTTTCTCACTGCAAGATACCATGACACCGGAGGGGTAAGAGATATGACATATTTAAGCCTTAGCTTTCCCCCCCTATTGGCTTTGAAGCAAACTCTAGGACATGATGAAAATCTGCAATGCTAGCAGACTTATATACAGACTTTATTCTGCCAAGTTTGCTTGCTTCCACCATTGCTTTGGCAAGGCCAGTTATATCTTCCTTTTCTGCAAGGAAGCCATCCACTCCAGCCGTTACTATACGCTCAATTATGGGGATACATTTAAATGCTGCTACAGGTGTTCCAAGATACAGCGATTCAATCATAACATTAGGCAACCCCTCCCATCGGGAAGAGAGTACAAAGCAGTGGGCATACTTAATATATACGTAAGGATTGGTTTGAAAGCCAACACAATGTACACTATTTTTACAGCCATACTCCTCTATAAGTACTTTTACGTCATTATAGCAGTCCTCACATATTCCGTCTTTCTTTCCTACAATATAAAGTTCTGCATTCGGCTGTTGTCGTTTAACCTCAGAAAATGCTTTTACCAAAAGATCAAAACCCTTCTGTTTGGCAAAACGTCCGCTTGCTACATAGCATATTTTCTCTTCCTGCGAATAAGGACTACCTTCGTTTTTTATTTTTTTATCAATGGTTTCTGTATCGACAGGATTTTGCAAAACGACAATCTTTTCATCAGCTATTTGCATCTCGTCAGTCAGTTCCTTCTTCATTTCTTCTGTCTGTGCAATGATGATGTCTGCCCGATGATAAGTCTTGTCTATTATTTTCCTTTGCTTATCACTATAGGTATATAGATAATTATCGCATCTGACAATAAACTTCGTTTTCTTGAAAGCATTCCTCAAAAGCAATAGTTTGTTGTTTAGGTTCAACACGGAAGAGAATACCACATCGGGCTTCTCTCTCAACAAAATCAAGAAAAAATTTGCGACCATACGCATCGCATTCCGGCTTGGAATGTTATGAACAGTCCACTTCTCAGGAATAAAATCCTGCAAAGGTGCTTTCCCCTCCTTATCAGTAGGACCGACCAAATAATAAACCACATCAAACTTATCTTTATCAAAAGTTTTTGTGACTGTTACCGACATGCGCTCCGCACCGCCTACAGCGGATTGTGAGAAAATTAATAACTTACGCTTTTTCATAAACCTACAAAAAATCTAAAACGTATGGCATCAAATCTGATGCTTCATAAGTTCTATATAACCTAAAAGTAAACCAAAATATAAAGTATAACAATACTAACAATTTAATAAATGCCCTCACAGTTATGTTTGTTTTTCGTAAATATTCCCATAAAATTATTCCCCACATACATAATCTCGGAATATATAGAAATTCATATCCACGCCAAATTCCTAACATTGCGTTCAAAGGTATAAGCATCATATCAAAATAACAGATATATAATAATACATTTACCGTATTGGCAACATGTTCACCATAAGAACTTATAGACGTTTTTATTCTACGTGTAGAGAATAATACAATGATAGCAAGAAGATATTGCATGAAACATTCAACAATACCACTTAGTAAACTTCCTGTTTCCTTTGCCTCAGAAGCATAACTTTTATACGCCCCCCCTAAATCATTTGATGAAGCAAATGCAATAAAATAATCTCTAATGCTTGTACCCAATAAAAATACAATAGCAGAAAGCATTACTAAGTATTTCGTTTTTATTTCCCTTACTTTAGCAACATGAACAAATGGTATAGTTAAGGCAAATAAAACACCTGCTTTATGGGTTAAAGCAGAACATATCATATATAAGTATGCCCATTTATATTTATTATCTACTACATTCAACAAGCCTAACAATATAAAAGAGATTGCAAGGTTTGAACGTAATGTATTATATCCTCTTAAGAACAAGTAAAAAGCCAATAATAAGGGTATAAAACTGTAAAATTTATAACAAAATCTGCGAGCAAATAATATTATAGAAAACGTCATAAAACCATAGACTATTGCAAAATAGTAATGGTAATTTGACGTAAAATACCGTATAGCCCTATTGAGCCAAAGGAATGCTACATCACTTTCAACAAGTTCTATTATATCATCAAAAAGACTCCATGATTTACTAAAAATTGCAATATATGTAATTGCATCTGAACCACCAATACCCAAACAAACCATTCTAAAGGTAGCAAAGAACGTCCAACTTATTAACATCAATAATACATAGGGCGTTTTTAATAATTGAATAATATTTAGGTATTTATACCGTTTAGTAATATTGCTTAAACAATACATACCTATAAAAGCTTATATTAAATATAGAATAAATGAAGAATAATCCCAATGAGTTGTATACATATTATTTATTAAGAAAATATAAATCGTAAGAAATCTATTTAGGGTATACCCCAAAAAGTAGGCACCGAAAAATGTCTACCTTCACTGACTTGTTAAAATTTAGAAGGTTGTGAAGGACTATTCTAGTCCTATACAAGAGGGTAAGAGAGAGGAATAATCTCGGCAACCCTCAAAGATTTTTGTAAAAAATTTACCTAGGCAACTCCATACGGTACTGCCATGAAGTTTCACTGTGCTGATGATGCTGTGATACGTGGCAGACATTTGAACTCCCAAGCCACTTCCACAATAAAAGGACTTGATGCGAGCCGTAGTCAGACTCCGAGCAGCACGTTCAGCTGCATTATTATCTATCGGGAAGGCACGAATCTGCACAAAAGCAGTCAATTCCGCCCCAAAACGATTTAGAGAATTCACAGTCTCAGTCCAATAACCACTGCGTAACTTCAGGGCTGACGCATTACTTATTTTACTTCTAGTTGCAAGGGCGCATCCAAAAGTTCTTTTAGGAGCTTCTTCAGTTCCTCCTGCCATTTTCCTTTTCCCTTTCAAACTTGATTTGGTCTTGTTGTTTTGTAACTATGTCAGGGCTATTTTACTTAACAGGGAAAAGTTCTGTTCCGCATTTTCCTTTTTCTTCTGTCTGTCTTCATTAAACGTGACATCAAGCTGCCAATGCAGCTTATTCTCAATGCTACAGTGGCTTCTTAAGGTGTCCATTATGTGGTCTGAATCAAGGGGAAGTGAAGTTATATAGTACCGCTTTTCAGAAACTGTTTCTTCGGTTTCTTTATCAATCTTTGAACTCGTGAGACATACAACTGAATTTGCGCCTTCCCATTTCAAGACCTCGGGGAGTATTCCGTTGTTATATACTTGGCATATCCGTTTCTCATTCATTTCAGAACCTTGTTCCTCCGTGATGCTGTACCTGTATCTTCCCTCCGGTATATGACCTCTACCGATAATTCTGTTTCCATAGATGTCTATCTCAGAGAACCACCCTTCTATGATTTTATAGAGTCTCTTTTGGTTTTGCTTCACACTTATCAGATAATCCGCTTTCGCTTCAAGGATTTCATGAACTATGTCATGCTGGCAGGCCCTGGTATCAATCGTCAGAATACAGTCTTCAAGGTCAAGCATTTTGATCAGCAAGGGGATGGCTTTTATCTCTTTGCTTTTTCCGTTCACCTTTTCCTGACCTATACAAACACCATTAGCAGAAGCCCAGGCACTTAACAAACGGAGGTGTTCAAAACTACAGTCACCGTTCTCCTTCTTTACATCGCAGTTCTCCTTACCGTCAATGGCGACAAGCCCATTGTATTTGCCGCATATTTCACGTATCCAACCGCTGAATCCTTTTTCAAACTCGTGAGGGGACAGCAGGGAGAAGAAGCGGTTGAATGTATCATGGGAAGGGACACTCTTGAAGCCAGGGATTCTTGAACGGAAAAAATCTTCATGGCACTTGCCGAAATCGGAAACATCATACCAACTTTCAGCACCCTCTATGATGGCTGCAACTGCTATGTTAAATATACACTCGAAACTATGCTCTTTCAAATGTTCATGACTCGAGTCTTTTATTTCACAATCTATCATAGTCATTTCCATTTACTTTAGTAAGCAGTCAATTTAGGGCATACCCCAGAGAGTAATCACTTTAAATAACCTTTCCTTATAAACTTACTCTCCTCCAAAGAAAGCAACAGGCGTTTCTTTTCTTCCACAGATAGTCCCTTAGAGTCTGTATTATATCTCTTATTTCGCTCAATATACTCTTCTATGGTACATATATATTTTGCAGGATTACCAGCTGCTACTACGTTGGCTGGAATGGATTTTGTTACAATGCTACCAGCAGCTATTAACACATTATCACCAACAGTCACACCTGGCATTATTTGGGCATCATTGCCTATATATACATAGTCACCAATAACTACCTTTCCAAAGGTGTCAAACTTTGGATACCATCTGCGTGCAGCACCAGCGCCACCATGGGTATAGAACTTTACACCTGCAGTAATTTGGCAATTCGAACCAATCCTTATCAAATAGGGCTCTGAACTCCAAAATCGGCTGGCAATGAAATTATCACTTCCTATTTCTACACCTGCATGAATTGCTTGTTTCTCCAATGACCAAAACAATCTGCGGTAGATTATAATTACCTTCCCCAATAAGATTTTTATCTTTTTCAAAAGTCGGATTACATTCATACTTCTCTGATTACAATGTTTGAAAAATCTGTTCCCATCGATCGATGGTTTTGTCTAATTCATAATATTTTGAACGTTCTACGGCATGCATGCGACAGTGTTCTCTGTACTCATCGTCATCAATCATTTTCTTGATGGCTTCAGCTAACTCCAAATAGTTATCATTCGAACATACGATTCCTTGGTCATCATTCTGTATGATTTCACGTTGTCGTCCATTGAAGTCACAAGCTATACAAGCACAACCTTGGCTCATCGCTTCTGTGAGAACCATGCCAAAACCCTCATATCTGCTGCTAAGAACGAATATAGAGGCTTTTCTGTAATAGTCTATGATATTGTTGCAGAATCCTACAAACGACACAGAGTCTCCGATATGTTCCTGTTCTACTAGATCTGTAAGGTATTTTTTAGATTTAGGAGTTCCCGTCCCTGCAATCATTAAATTCCATTCTGGATATTGCTTGGCTATCTTTCCCCAAGCACGTATCAAATTATCAAATCCCTTCACTTTCCATACATCCAATCGTCCTATAGCAAGAATCATTTTCTCTTTATGAGGGATCTCTTTCGCTGGCTCAAATGTTATCGGGTTAGGCAACACAATCATATTTTCTGTAGGAACACTAGGGACTTTTGTATCTGCCTCCGTAAGAACCGTCACACAATCAAATATTTTGTTCGTATGGAACTTCATTTTCATGATATCAGGCCTACTTTCTACGAACTCTGGCCTATCGTAGGCATTATGTTCTGTATTTATAATCTTGCAATTCAGATTCCTTGTACACTTATAAGCTTGTAGAGCGTAATCTCCAAGGATTCCAATGCATACATCTGGCTTTATATCATTAAGCACTTTTTTAAGGTGATGCAAATAATGAAGTTGTACGATTCCTATTCGGTTCAGCACTCCTCTAATAAATCTCAGGGATATAGGGAATTCTATTGTTAAAAGCTTTATTGAGGGAGAAAGAGTGTAAGTCAGGTCTTCATTCTTTCCTGTACTCGTGATGATTGTTACATCATACCCACGCTCTGCAAAGCCCGATGCCCAAAGTGAAGCTACACGTTCAGCCCCACCACCTGTCAATCTATAAACAAGGATTACTATTTTCTTTACCTTCATATACGAGATTTCGTCAATATTCTTTTTATTTTCACTAAAACAGATTTTATATGCTGCTCATAAATGCAATAGCACTTTTCATTTATTCGCTGCAATGTAAAGCAGCCACATTTTACCTGTGCAAACTCATTCCACGTTACAATATCCTTTGCATGTTGTGATATAAGATTTTGTAATTCTCTGTAAGCATATGCCTTATCTGTTCTAACCCATTCATGCGCATGAAAAACGGCAGTATAAAGTTTCTGGTATCTTATTCTAGGACAGCCAAAATCTCTGTCTGGTAGTAATTTCACACCATGCCATTTATAAGGTTTGCTGCTTTTACCATCAGACATATACTTAAAACCATTCATAGCAAGAGCTTTGATGGTATTTTCATCATAAGAGTGAGCAGGAGCAAAGAATATGTCTGTAGATACTCCATGAGATGCAAGAATAGCCTTTCCCTTTTTTATTTTTTCTATTTGCACCTCCAACGAATGTCCTGAGAATTCGGAACCTATGCGATTGTTTACGATTCCTTTGTGATTACTATCAAACACATGCTGGTAGCCATGCATTGCTATGGTATATCCCTTCATCTGCAACTCTTTTACATACTTCCAAAAGTCCTCATGAGGCTTCTCTATATTTAAATCAGGGTCTATGCAATTAGGAATCACACCTATTAAAGGCTTTATACCGTTTTCATCAAGTAAATCAGTAGCCCTCTTAAATTGCATAAAATCCATTGTTGGACAAATATCATCAAAACGAATAAGAATATTTTTCTTTGACATTGTAAATTCTTTCTCTAAAATTTATTTAAAACTCTCTTTAAGATATCTATAAGGATATACATAAATGGAGAAACATCTGAAATATTGAATACCATAAATGTATTTGTCTTCAACACATCTTTTATCCACTTAAAAAATGATATTTTTCCAGACTTTACAAAACATAAAAAATCCGGAAATTCCGGCATTACAAATACGGATTTCATTGTTGATTGTTTCAACTCTTTCTTATAATCTTTTCCAGTATTAGCTAGATACCATAAATATGGAAGATTTATACCTGCAGCAGTAACGCAAATTGCATTCCCATCATTTCGGAAATTCATTTCCATAAAATAATCTGTTCCTTGTTTATCACGCAAGAATTCGATACTAAACAATCCAGAATATCCAGTTGCCTGAACAAATTGTTTACACAGGTCTATTGGTGCACTTATACAATCAAGCGACTCATAATGTAAGAAACCAGTATTTGTTCGTGGACATGGTCTTATACATCGAGAAAAACCTGGTATTATGAGTTCATTACCATTATTTAAAGAAAGTCCTATAAGTTGATATTCAAACTCCTTTTCAATAAATTGTTGAACTTGATATTTAAAGCAACTACCATTCTTAATAATATTCTCAAGTTCACATTTGTTTTGACAGATTTCAATATCTGATTTGTGACCATCCTTACTAATTATAGGCTTTGTTATACATGGATATTCAACAACATCAATATCATGAAGTGAAGAAACAATCCAAGATTTAGGAATATTAAATCCCACCTTTTTACCAAGGGAAGACATCAAATCTTTGTCCATTATTGAGGAAATCTGGCCTTGAACGTCTGCCCCAGGAAGTTTATAATTGAAACCTAATTTGTATCTATTGCAATCCAAGGCTGATGACATGCCATCACTACAAGCTATTACAACAGCCCCCTCATATTTATCTTTATTATTAAAAAGAAAATCAATTGCATGCTGCTCTGTATCTACAACTTGATAACCTCCTAAGTATTTAGATCTTAATAAAAATGAATTATTAGAATCATTTACCAACAAAAGAAAAGGTTTAAGTTTCTTTTTACCTAAAGCACGAATAACACCATATGTATTGTGGTGACTTCCTCCTGTAACAATAACTTCATTCATGACACATTTTTTTATATTTCCTAATAAAGAGATTCAACTTTTTTCTACTATATTATTATGATATATCTGGAAGCGAAGATCCTATTCGCTCTTATATAGCCAGGTTCTAATATGACATCTGATTTTATTATAGTCTCGCCTAAACTGCGGATTAAGCCGCATATATTTTGGTGGAATCCATCAATAAAAATCACTTTAATTATTTACTTTTCTTTTTAATGCTAACCAAAATTTTCTTCTATAAGCAGGAAACACTATACTATTTATTATTGACAATAATATTGTATTTAAGCCTACTGTTATAAATGTTTTAGCCAACGGATTATATATAGAACTTGACAAGTATCCTACTACAGACAATGCGAGCAACAATATAGCACTACCTCTTACAATGCAAAGGAAGTATTTATGTATAGGAAATTTCGTCACAAGACATTTTTGTATTATAATATTGATAGTAGTCTGAATAAACAAACATATTACCATTGCTATATATGCATATCGTGCGTCGAAGTCCAATATAAAAAAGACATAAGTAAGTAACAAGCAAAACAGATTAAGTCCTCCAATCGTAAAACTCATCTTTTTTATATTTCCTGTTGCATGGATTCCATCCTGCAAAATCTGTGTTACAATAGAAAATACATTATATATAAGAAGCAATTTACAAAAGTCCACAGCGTAAGCGGGTACATTATTCAGCCACAAATGCATCACGTACTCCAAATTAATGTATAATGGGACAAAAACCAAAGAAAGCAAGAAAAATAATATGTCACACTCAGTACACATCAATTTACCCATTCTATCAATATTACCAACTGAATACTCTTTTATTATTTGAGGTTTAAATGCTTGGAGCACATTTAACATAAATGTTGAAATGATACTACTTGCTTGAGTTGCTACACCACTTGCTGCATTTAAGGAAACTCCAAAAAATTTATTAATCAACACATTAATTCCTTGCTGCTTTATGGCAAATGTGCCATTACCGTACAAATCACAAACTGCAAAGTTCAACATAGGTTTTACAATATCTTTGTGATAATGACAACTGGCATAAAAATCATCTATTCTCCTGCGACAGTATATTATATACGTCATAAAAATTACAACGGACACTGTAAATAGCAAACCAGCATATGCAATCAATCTATTGGGAAATAGAACTAAGAGAAATACTATAATACACTTCAATATTACATTAATGATTTCTATTATAGCAAAGACATCCATTCTTTCATACGATATTACACACGCATTATAAGGTACTTGTAAAATACTTATAACCGATGTCAACAACGAAAACTGATACACCCAATTTGCTGCATTTAATGTAGACACTGGGATGTTCAGTTCATTATTTATAAACCACACCCCCATAGTCTCACCAACTATAAGGACTATAAATGCAATAAGTGTATGAATTTGTATAGAAGAACTAATTGTTTTCCGTATATAGTCCGCTTTACCTTTGCCTAAGCTAAATGATATAAATCTAGAAGTAGCCCCACTCATGGAAGAATTTACAAACATCATTAATGCCACTATTCCACCAATGATATTATAAACGCCGAAGTCCTCTACACCGAGATACTGCAATACAAGCCTTGACGCATAAAGGTTAACACAAACTGCAAAGAGCATTCTTATATACAGAAACATCGTATTCTTTGCTATGCGCTTATTTTTTTCTGATGATTGATTTGACATTTTGCTTTGCGTACAATTTATTGAAATCCACAATTAAAGTGTAAGTAGTCAATTTAGGACTGCCCACAGAGAGTAGCATTTTTCGAAGCCTACCTTCACTGATTCTTTAAAATTAGATTATTTTTTAACATTATGAACTATTCAAGTCTGATACAAGAGGAAGAGAGAGGAATAATCCCTCTAGCCCTCAAAGATCTTTGTAAAAGAACAGCTGGGTTAATCTGTATTCTTTCTCCTGTTGCCAGCAGTTTTCTTACTTGAAGCACCAGCTGCTTTAGACTTACCCGACTTTGAACGTTTAAAGTTTGAAGAAGCTTCTTTTGATAAAGCCAATTCTTCTTCAAGAAGACGGTTTTCACGTTCCAAAGCTTGCTTTAAAGCACATTCCTGCTGAATTTCAGCACGAATGATATTTTTTTCTCCACATGCATATTTTTCAACTCATCGTTCATTTTGGCCAATTCTGCTTTCCTTTTGGCCAACTCTTCCTTCATATCGTCATACACTGCACGCATCGCACGTAAATCAAAACGCTGACTTTCGTGCTGAGCTATCAGATGCGCAATGATTTGATCCTGTAGGTCGGTTGACATAAGTTCTTGTATAAATCACTTTAAATAATACCCTGCATACCACTCCGCGAACTTCCGCAGACCTTCGCGCAAACTGGTATTGGGTTTAAAGCCGAAGTCTTGTTCAAGGGGGGTGGTGTCGGCGTAGGTTACGGGGACATCACCGGGTTGCATCGGGACAAGTTCCTTATGGGCTTCAAAGTCGTAGTCCTGTGGGAGGACTCCGGCACGAAGCAGTTCTTCCTGAAGGATGGTGACGAAGTCAAGGAGGTTTCCGGGAGAGTTGTTACCGATATTGTATACCTTATAAGGAGGTATGGGGAGTCCGTCTTCACCGTTCTGTTTTTCGGGGGCGTGCTGCATGATGCGAACAACACCTTCTACAATATCGTCTACATAAGTGAAGTCGCGTTTGCAGTTGCCGTAGTTGAAGATTTTGATGGTTTCGCCTTTCACCAATTTGTTGGTAAAGCCGAAGTAGGCCATGTCAGGACGGCCGGCAGGTCCGTAGACAGTGAAGAAGCGAAGACCGGTGGAGGGAATGTTGTAGAGTTTAGAGTAGGCATGGGCCATCAACTCATTGCTTTTCTTGGTAGCTGCATAGAGACTGACAGGGTTGTCTACTTTATCATCGGTTGAATAAGGCACTTTCTTGTTGCTGCCGTAAACGGAAGAGGAAGAGGCATAAACCAGATGCTCTACTTCATGATGGCGACAGGCTTCCAATATATTGTAGAAACCGATGAGGTTGCTTTGAATATAGGCATCGGGGTTGGTAATGCTATAACGCACACCGGCTTGGGCTGCGAGGTTCACCACTACAGCGATATTATGCGCTGCAAATATTTTTTCTACGGCTGCTTGGTCGGCAATCGATGCGTGAACGAATGTCCAATCACGATTCAGTGCTTCGATTTCTTTCAGACGTTCGTATTTGATATTGACATCATAATAGTCGGTAATGGAGTCTATACCTATTACTTTAATGTGCTGCACATCATGGAAAAGACGCTTTACCAAGTTGCTGCCGATAAAGCCTGCTGCACCGGTTACCAATACAGTTTTTCCTTCAAGATTTACGTTGTATGTTACCATGCCTTAGTCTCTTCTAAAAATGTCACGCGTGTAAACTTTCTCTTCGGCATCTTTCAGGCAATCGTCAAAGCGATTGGCTATGATGGCTTTGCTTTGTGCTTTGAATTCAGCTAAGTTGTTCACCACTTTGCTACCGAAGAAAGTAGTACCGTCTTCCAAGGTGGGTTCGTAGATGATGACTTCTGCTCCCTTTGCCTTGATGCGCTTCATGATGCCCTGAATGGCAGACTGACGGAAGTTATCGGAGTTCGACTTCATAGTCAAACGGTATACACCTACAATACAACTGTGTTCCTTGCTGGCATCCCACTGTCCGTTTTCGGCATAATAACCAGCCTTGCGCAATACGGCATCGGCAATGTAGTCCTTGCGTGTGCGGTTCGATTCCACAATGGCCGACATCATGTTTTGCGGAACGTCCTGGTAGTTGGCCAGAAGTTGTTTGGTGTCTTTGGGGAGGCAGTAGCCGCCGTAGCCGAAGGAGGGGTTGTTATAATGGGTGCCGATACGGGGGTCGAGGCCGACGCCTTCGATGATGGCACGGCTGTCAAGACCCTTGACTTCGGCGTAGGTGTCGAGTTCGTTGAAGTAGCTGACGCGGAGGGCAAGGTAGGTGTTGGCGAAGAGTTTTACGGCTTCGGCTTCCTTCATGCCCATAAAGAGGGTGTCGACGTTTTCCTTGATGGCTCCTTCCTGCAGGAGGGCGGCAAAGGTTTGGGCGGCTGCTTGCAGCATTTCTACGTCGGTGACGGATTCGATGGCTGCATTTTCTGCCTCGAATTCAGGCAGGTTGATGATTTTGGGATAACCTACGATGATGCGGCTGGGGTAAAGGTTGTCGTAAAGGGCCTTGCTCTCGCGAAGGAATTCGGGGGAGAAAAGGAGATTGAATTTTTTGACACCTTTCTGCGCATACTTCAAATAGAGGTTGCGAGTGTAGCCGACAGGGATGGTTGATTTGATGACCATCACGGCATCGGGATTGACTTCGAGCACAAGGTCGATTACTTCTTCCACATGGCTGGTGTCGAAGTAGTTCTTCACCGGGTCGTAGTTCGTGGGAGCGGCAATGACCACAAAGTCGGCTTCGGCGTAGGCTGCTCTGCCATCGAGGGTAGCCACGAGATTCAGAGGCTTTTCGGCCAGATATTTTTCGATGTAATCGTCCTGAATCGGGGAAATCTTGTTGTTGAGTTTTTCCACCTTTTCGGCTACTACATCTACGGCTGTTACCTGATGATGCTGGGCAAGCAGCGTGGCAATGCTCAGTCCGACGTAGCCGGTACCGGCTACGGCTACTTTAATGTCTTTGAAATCGCGCATATATTTTATTGTTTTTTTTTATTTTCTCTCTACTTCAAATTATCGTGCTCACGCTCACCCTCTCAATCAGTCGCTGATAGATATCCTTGACCATATACATGGAGGGCACTACCGACAAGTTGCAGCGGACGGCGATTTGCTTGAAGGCGTTGACTACGTTTTCGCGAACTCGCCTTACGTCGCGACTGGCTTTGACTTTGTTGTCGGAGGTGATGAAGGGGAATAGGTATTCGGTGTCGGAGGGGTAGCGGTCGGCTATTTCCTGCATGGCGGAGTCCCATTGCACGGTGATGCGGGGCTGACTGATGGCTTGCGAGGTGTAGGTGAGCAGGAAACCTTGGATGTCGGTTTTCTTGATGTTGGCCAGGTCGGTGAAACTGATGCCGCGGCCGTAGATGCTGAAAAAGAACATGTCGCGGGCAAAGGACATGGGACGGGAGTCGGACAGGTCGGCATAGCGCATGCGTCGCAACTCGGTGTCGGTCAGTAACTCACGGTCTTGCTTGGCAGGTATCGTGGTTTTTACTCCCTTCAATAATTTGATTTTCGGTACAAGGTTTTCCTTGACCGCATAATTGTAGATGGCATTGATCTGATTCAGATAAAGGCGGGAGGTGGATGCCTTGCGGCCGTTTGTCAGCAGCCATGCTTCGAACTGTACCATCAACTCGGGGGTCAATTCGCTGAAGGGGAGCTGCTCCTTACCGAGGAATGCGGCTAAACAGCGGAGGGACATCTCGCGGTTGTGGGCGGCATCGCAACGACCTGCTTCGTTATCCCGGGCGATTATCTGACTGGCATATTTGAAGAAATCGTGTTCCATTTTTCAATCATAGATGCTGTTATTCCGCTATTTCAAAGTCTTCAAGGTGCACATTGCTGATGGCTACGGCATAACCGCCCAAATCCATTACGAGCTGACGGTCGCGCAGGATGCGCACGACGTAACCTTCCTGTCCTTTCAGCACACCGGTGAGTACGCGCAGTTTGACGTGGTCTTTGGCAAATTTCTCAAAGGGGTCGCGAAGGAAGGTGACACGTTCGGGCTCCTCTTCCATGATTTTCATGAAAGGGCGCATTTGGCTGTCGGCAATCGAGGCGGGTTTGCCCGTGCTGCAGTCGTTCACTAAATAATATTGGGGAAAGTTGTGCATCAGGAAAGACTTCAGTTGATTGGTCTCGCCCTGTAAAAATACAAGTCCGCTTACGGTGGGTTTTTCTTCTTTCGTTACGCCCTTGCCGTTCGACTTTTGCTTGTATTGTATGGTTCGATGAATGAAGCACTTGGGTTTGAAGCCGCCTTCGAGTTTGAGTGTGTTGAGTTTTTCCTCAAATTTTCCAGCAGACATGTGCTGAATGAATATATAGCCCCAGGGGGTTCCTTGCCGGGGACGGTCAGCTTCTGTTGCAGGCTGAACTGCGGCATCGGACGCTGCACGAAGTGCTTGATTTTCAAGATTTTGGCTTTCAGAATGGCCTTCACTTTTGGGTATTCCTCCTACTTTCGAAACCGATTCTCTATCAGCTCCGACTATATGTATGCCCTTTGGTAAACGCTTATTATTATAGGTATCGTTTACGTCGGCTGTAGAAGAAGGAAGCGAGCAAACCTGCGTCATTTTCTTTATCTACTTTATGTCATTGTTGGCGGTCAGTTTATGGGCTGACGGTGCCAGTGGTACATTGACAATTATCATAAATTCATACTCTTGAAGTACCGAAAAGCCCAATAAAGAGGAGAGAATGTTTTACACGCCAAGACTTATGCTACAACCGTACATCCCTTTCTACTTTTTTGGCCTTTGTCTCTATCAGTTCACGTCTTATCTCCTAATGTAAGATATGATATAAGTATGAATTCTCTGATTATCAAGTAGTTCAGAATTTAAAAATCGAAGGTTTGTGAAACATTTCTATACAAGAACGCAAAATATTTGAATTATTTTCGCAGATTCCTACCATATACACGAGAAAAGCCTTACCTTTGTAGCTGAAATCTTGTCTTACATTAGAAGACAAGACTTTTTACTCTCTACCCTATCCAGCACATTGGCTGTTTTTATTCCGTTTTTCTCTTATTCCCTTTGTTTTTTCCCATCAATTATATCCTATCTGCTGGCATTTTTTCCTCTGATTTATCCAGGTAAGCCCTTTATGGAACATACACACTTGCGTTCCTGATGCTTAGAAGTTGATGCTGCGTGCATGGGTAAAGCAGGCGGTGAAGTGTTAATTGCCCACACCGCAAAAAAAAGTAAATATAAATTAAAAAACCATCTTTTTAATGCAACGTTTTCAGCCTGTGTGGACACGAAACGGCACCTTGTAAAAATTTATTCCGAGTTTGTCAGCATTAGTTCCGAACTTGTTGAAATTAGTTCCGAGTTTGTCGAAATTAGTTCCGAGCTAGTTGAAATTAGTTCCGAGCTAGTTTCAACAGTCTTGGAATTATTGATAATCAACACTTTCAGAAACGAAAGAAGGTCGGTTTCGGGAATATTTGTTTCGTCCAGCATGGCACTAAAAGCCGATGGTTAGTGTTTAGATTCATTTTAAGATTTATTAAATCTACAAGGTGCGGCATAAGCGTCAACGGCGATTAGGGCAAACGGCCGGAGTTCCGGATTATAGGGTAAGCACAAAAAAATCCCTTGCCCGGGTAATTGCTTACTCAGGCAAGGGATTGAAGTCGTCTAAACTTTTCTGACGAAGATTTGATTTGGAAATTTATCTCTTCTAAATTCAATCTTCACCTTTCTTTTTGAGGCAAATCTTGAAATTCATAAAAGTTCAGACGACTTCATTTTTAAAATATTTGTTACCTTGGGGTAAATGTGGTATTAGTACCATTCAACGTTCGTTGAGTACGAACTGCGTTTATCCCATTTCAGTGCATCGGCCAATTCTGAAGCGCGGGCACGGAAAGTGAAGTTAAACGAAGAGTAGGGCTTCAATACAACCGAACATGACATTTCGAAGCAGTGAAGGTCGCGCGAGAGCGACATGGTGGTCATCGAAAGTTTCTTCATTTCGAAGTCGTAACCCGAAGTGAAGGTGATGTTCCATCCATCGGCAATGCGCAGATAACCCGATGCGTTGAGCGTTTGGGTAAACGAGAAGGGGTAACGCATGCGGCGCACATTGATTTTACGGCTGCGGTCTTCCTGCATGGTTACACCATACGAGAGGGTGAGCGACCAGGGAAGTGAAAAAGACATGTAGCCGTCGGAATCGATTTTGGCTTTCTCTTTTTTCTTTTTACCGCCTTTCTTGGCTTCGCGCAATTCGGGGTCGATATTAGCGTCCTCCACATCGTCGGTGGTTTCGTCTGATGAGGTGGAAGCTGTTTCGTAGTCCGACTTTTTGCGTCCGTGCAGTTTGTCCATCCATTTGCTCCACGTCTGATTGTTGAACGTGTAGGAGATGTTTTGCGACATACCCTGGAAACGTCCGAAACGTCCGTAGCTCCATTCCGTACGGTCACTGGGAACTACATTGCCTTTTTCGTCGAACTTATAGGCATAAGTGGCAAAGTTCGCTGCGAGCGAAAAGGTGTAGTTTTTGGTCAGTCGTAAGCGGACGCGCATCAGCAAGTCGCTCCACGGACGCGTTTTGGCAGCCATGTTATACGACAGCGTACCCGAAAGTTCGTCGATGAGCGAAATTTTGCGTTCGCCGGTCGAGTCGCGATCGCTCTTCACTTTCATTTCCAGGTTGTTCGACACCGACATTGTAATGAGTCCGGACATCGTTCCCGACGGATAGCCGTAAAGGCTGCCCGAATAGGGCGAATACGTCACGCGGCTCACATTGCCCTGCCGGTCTACCTTGTCGTAGTGTTTGGTATAACCATAACGCGACGAGGTGAAGTCGGGCGAATAGCTGAAACTTATTGAGGGCTTGAACACGTGGCGAATGGCCAGAATCTTACCCTTGAACAGTTTGGGGGTGGGTTTGTAAAAACCGTAGAGGGTGGTATTCGCCGAAATGGCTACGCGCCAGTCGTACAGGTTGTAAAAGCCGTAGGTGGTGTCGCACACTTCCTGTTGCAGTTCCTCGCTCCACGAACGATTGACGCGGGTGGCGTACATGATGTCGCGGAAGGTGAACGAAGGCGAAATGTTGATGTACTTAAAAAGTTGGAAGGTAGCGTCGATGGGTATGTTGTGTTGCATACCATTGCGCCAATCCTTAATGAGGTTCGACTTGAATAGCTGACTTTCCTTCGTCGTAATGGAGTTCGACATCTGTCCGGTGTACGACATTGAAATCTTTTCGTACCACCGCTCCTTGCCCGACTGGTGTTTGCGTCTGAAGGGGTAGAACCTGGAGAGCGAAATGCTGAGATCGGGCAGCGTCACGGCAATGCTCGAGTCCTTCATGTTCTGCGTCAAGTTGCCCGAAGCCGAAATCGTAAGGCCGATGTTCGGAAACGTGTGGCTGAAACTCACGGAACTGGCTCGGGTGCTTTGCGTGTAGGAAAGCGGATTGTACATACTTTCCAAGTTTGAACGCTCGTAGTTTTCCGAAGCAAAGTTCACACGCGCCGAGAAGCTGGTGTTGGGGTTGGCCTTTGAGTCCTTGGTGTGTGTCCACTGCAGTTTCAAGCTCTTGGTCACAGCGTAGTCGGGCATGTTCTTTTCGCCCTCGACCGTGCGCAGGAAACTGAAATAGAGGTTGCCTCGGTAGCGGTAACGCTTGTTGTAGTTTGTTTCTGCGCTCACGCCCCACGAGCCCTTGGTGTAAATTTCGCCCAGCAACTTCAGGTCCATGTAGTCGCTCAGGGCCAGGTAGTAACCACCGTCGCGCAGGTAGAAACCTCGACTAGTTTCATCGCCATACGAAGGCATGATGAAACCCGATGAATACTTTTTATTAAAGGGGAAAAATCCGTAAGGCACAGCCAGAGGCAGCGGCACATCTTCCACCACGAGGTAAGCCGGACCGAAAATGGCATCCTTGCCCGGTCGCACTTTGGCTCTGGAAAGTTTCAGATAGAAGTGAGGATGTTCCGCATCGCAAGTGGTGTATTTGGCATGTTCCAGGAAGAGGGTACCGTCGTCCGTACGTTTCGACTTTTCGCTTTGCAAATAACCATTTCCCTGCGTGGTGGCCACATTGCTGATAAAGCCCTTTTTGGTTTTGAAGTTGAACGACATACGTTCGCTGTCGTACCGCTCACTGCCCTGCTTGTACACCGGTTTACCTTTGATACCCCCCTTAACGGTAGAGTCACGTTTACCTTCGGCATACACCATGCTCGAATCCATGTTCATGGTGATTTTTTCGGCATCGAGGTTCATGTTCATGTAAGTAACCTTCGATTCACCGTAAAGGTAAGCGAGTTTGGAGTCGGCATCGTACACCATGGAGTCCTTAGCCACATACTCAACAGGCGAATCGATACCCGGTTTTTTCGGTTTAACGGAATCGGCCGCTGTCGAATCGTTAGCAGCTTTGGCCACCGCAGAATCGGGCAATGCAAGCGTTCGCTCTGCTTTCAACGTATCGTTGGCCATTCGTGGCATGCGCGGAACGGCAGGAGTTTGCGTCACTGCCGAATCGGCCTTGGCCCGTGTGATTTGCGTCACTTGGTTCTGCCGCACCGAATCTGCAGAATGTCGGTTCAGGGCAGAATCATACGGAGTTGTGTCCGAAAGTGCCACATAAGCGGTTCCGGTTGGTACAAACGCCGAATGCCCGGCCACTACCGAAGCGGTGGTCAGGAACGCAAATAATGTGAGTGAAACTAATCGCATATATAACCGTTGGGTGCAACAGCCCTCCTTATTTGGAGACCGGCATACACCTATAATTCAAACAATTTAGCCCAATTAAGGAAAATGTTGACGCTATCTGCCCCAAATTTTTCTAAACTGGCAGCAGTGTCGGGAATGGTGCGCACCCGTTTGGGGTGACTTTTTGAGTAAAACTTGTCGGCGTAGCAAATGAGCTGTTCTTCGAGTGTTTGCGGACGGTAATCTCCCATGGGCAGGGGTAAATTCCGTTCGCTAATCACTTCGGGTGTCAGTCCGGTACCCGTATGTCGTTCACACACGCGGGCAATTTCTGAGAATCCCTCTTTCCGCATCAGTTCCGCGCCCAGATAGCCGTGCATCAGATAGGGTTCTGTGCCGTGGCAGTGAATGCCGGGAGCATCTGTCAGGAATACACCTATATCGTGCAGCATGGCAGCCTGTGCCACGAAGTCACGGTTGATAGCCAATGCAGGTCGTGCATCAATGATAGCCAAAGCACGTTCTGTTACCTGCTTGCTGTGGTGCACCAGCAGACGGTAGAGCGGTTCATTGTCTGCGTAATATTTTTGAATGAGGTCGAGAGGGTTCATCGCCATTTTGTTTAATCAAGGTGCAAAGTTAGTGCAAACCGAATGCACTGCAAAAGAAAAAGCTTGTTTTTTCATTTGCAGTGCTGAGGTGCAGCCTAACTTGGGCAAAGCCAAAGTTAGTGCAAACCGAATGCATCGCTTGAAAAAGCCCGTTTTTTCGTTTGCAGTGCTGAGGTGCAGCCTAACTTGGGCAAAGCCAAAGTTAGTGCAAACCG
>ERZ809198.241-NODE-241-length-35775-cov-6.055375_pt1 | contig 35775 bp, 25 predicted proteins | sample MGYA00520793_ERZ809198 | MGnify/ENA primary metagenome ERZ809198 (study PRJEB31570, sample SAMEA3213005) | Homo sapiens | biome: human-gut; feature: human gut; material: fecal | place: Sweden | collected 2011 ... | reverse complement strand
AGCTCATGCAAGCAAGCTTGCCTCGCTCTGCATTCGGTTTGCACTGACATTGCATCACGTTCTTGCACCGCATCTGCCTGCCCTGCACTCAGTCACATAGCCCGCTATGCTCCTGAGTGCAGAACAAGCAGCTACGGCACAATAACGCAATTCAAATGTAAAAATAATTATGAACACCTACTTATAGACCTTTTTTCACGAGCTATGCTTCGCGAGTCATCTTTGCAAGCTATGCTTTGTAAGTCATTTCTCGCAAGCCATGCTTCGCAAGCCGGTTGCTGCCGCAGTTTATGCGTGTGTATCGTCTTTTTCGGTTACCACACTATGCACCTTTCCTTGCGCAAAAAGCGTGGTCAGCTCATCGCCCGGTGTCAGCGCGTCGGCGTTTCGCACAGCCTTACCCTTGTGCAGCGTGATGCTGAAACCCATGGCCAATATGCGGTCTGGTCCCGCCAGCTTTACGCTCTTTTCAGCCAAAGTTAACCGCATTTTTTCACGGTCGAATTTGAGCGAAAGGGCACGGCTGAGGCGGTCGGGCATACGCATAAGGTCTTGCTTTTCGGTTTGCATGCGGCGCAGCGTTGACATTTCAAGGCGCGACGAGAAGCGCACTATTTTTTCGCGCTGCCGGTTGGCATAGTTCGCGTACGAAACTCGGAAACGCGTGTTCAGCGCATCGAGCTGGCGGTGTCGTTGCGTCATGTTCTGCATGGTCGCCAGTTGCAACCGGTGATTCAAGGCTTGAGTGTGTTGACTGATTTGCTGCAAACTGCTGTTCACAGCCATTGCCAAACGCTGCCGCAGTTCGTGCAAACGTCCCACCTCGTCAGCCTGCGCGTCGATGAGGAAAGCCGCTACGGCGGTAGGCGTTTTCAGTCGCGTATGCGCTACGATGTCGATAATTGTTTCGTCGCGTTCGTGACCGATACCCGTGAAAACCGGTAGTGGAAATTGCGCCACGTTGGCCGCCAGCAAGTAACTGTCGAAACCACTCAGGTCGGTTGTGGCACCTCCACCGCGGATAATGACCACTACATCCCATTGTTCAGCCTCGGCTGCGATGCGGTCGAGCGCTTCGATGACCGTAGACTCCACCCGCTCGCCCTGCATGGCCGCTTCAAAGAGTTTGAGTTTAAAGGCAAATCCGCTTTGCGAGAGCTGGTTGCAGAAGTCGCCGTAGCCTGCCGCTGTTTTGCTCGAAATCACGGCAATGCGCGAAATGGGGCGGGGCAGAGGCAGTTCCTTATTTAGGTCAATCACCCCGTCGTCAGTGAGCTGCTGCAGGATGCGTCGCCGCTGTTGCGCCAGATCGCCCAGGGTAAATGCCGGGTCGATGTCGGAGATGACGAGCGAGTAACCATAGTGCTCGTGAAACGTGACCGAAACGCAAACCAACACCTTCATGCCAGCGCATAGCAGTTGGCCCGTAGCCTGTTTGAAGCGCGAAGCCAGTTTCACATATTGTGGTCGCCAAATGTTGGCACGCGCCTTGGCCACAATGACACTGCCAGCCCCATCCTTTTGAATGAGTTCGAGATAGCAATGACCATTCGAGGCTACCCGCAATTCGCTGATTTCAGCCACTATCCAGTAGTGATTGGCCAGCGTGTGTTGCAGTACCGCCCGCACCATGGCATTCAGTTCGAAAAGCGTCAGAGCCTGCGTTTGCTGAGCCTGCGTTTGCTGAGCCTCCGTCTCGGGCTCGAACGGGTCGGTGATGTCGGCGTGTTTTGAATAATCTATGAATTGTGACATAAGTAAAGCCGTTTGCGTGTCAAACTTGAACCACTCAGTAATTTCGCATCAAAGCATCCGTGCCTTTAATGCGCTGTGTACAAGTTTTAGCCTTTCAGTTACCATTCTTTTTCAGCAGCTCTGCAGCCTTCATCATGTTCGGAATACCGTAGCCAAACACGTTATCGGGGTGAGCCACATTGTTGCCACTCTGCTGCACGGCGCGGATAATTTCTGCCGGTCGTTTGTTGGGGAACTGCTGCACCAAACAAGCCACTGCGCCACACATCGTGGGCGTCGAGAACGAAGTTCCGTTGGCTTGTGTTACGCAGCCGTCGGGTCCGTAGAGTGCCGAAAACTCGCCAATAGCCATGACATCGGGTTTTACACGTCCGTCTGTGGTGTTGCCCAGCGACGAGAATACCGCGTTCACGCCCGCAGCATTTACCGCACCCACGGTCAGAATGTTCGGTGCATCGCCCGGAAAGTTTATACGTTTCCACGCATCGTTGCCGCTGTTTCCGGCACTGTTGAGCATCATCAGCCCCCGGCTTGCTGCAAGCGAAGCACTTCGGCTGTTCTGTGCCGTGTGTCCGTTTTGTTCGGCATAAGTATGATTCATGAAGTCGTGGTCAAACTGGAAGTAACCCAGCGAACTCGTCACGATGTCGCAGCCCAAACTGTCGGCATATTCCACGGCTGCACACCAGTTATCCTCCTCGATAAGCTGTTCGCTGTCGCCGTCCTCGCTTTGCATCAGGTAGAACGAAGCATCGGGAGCCGTGCCCACCATCGATTTCGGTTCGTTGGCCGCAATGCACGAAAGCACCATGGTGCCGTGGTCCATCAGTTCGTCGTAAATCAGTCGGTCGGGGTGTGCAAAGTTGCGCGTGCCTAGAATGTGCGCCTTTTTCAGACCATTCACCAAGTCGGCATTCAGAAAGCCCCCATCAATAACCGCAATCGTCACTCCTTTTCCCGTGAAACCCGCTTGATGCAGCTGATCGACAGCCAACATCTTTACCTGTTTCTCGGCATGTCCGTAGTAGTCGGGCAAGGTATCGCGTCGGTTCGTCACGATGCTGCTGCGGTCCACTTTAGGCATTACAGGCAGGCTGTCAGGGCTAATCCACACGCAGCGCACCTCCTTGACGTAAGGCAGTTTGCGCACCTGGTTGAGCAGCGCGGTGTCTGCCATTTCAAACACCGCCGTATTGTTCCATTTGCTTTTGTTCCACAGTTTAAGGCCGCAGCAGCTCACGCCATCGATGTAAGCCGGGTTCACCGGCAAATCGTGTTCGTCGATTTTTACCTTATAGCGTTTGCGTCGTTCGATAGCCTTAGCCGAAAGAAACTTTTCGGGCTGTTTTACGCTGAACGGGCTATTTTTTTTGTCAGTAAATGCAATGCGGTAGCGGTAGCTTTTTTCTATTTTTTGAAAATTCGGAGCCTTTTGTTCTCCGTTAGGGTTTTGTGCCTGCAAACTCACGCACAACAAGCCCGAGAGTAAAAGAAGTATATTTTTTTTCATTTTGAATCAGAAAGAGTGTGAGTTCAAGAAAATGTGAAGTAGGGTGCATAGTTCATCTAAATGCATCCCCCTCTAAACGTATTCCCTTCTAAATGTATTCCCCCTATCTATATTAGAGGTATTTCTATATTAGAGGAACTTCTATATTAGAGGTATTGTTTTATTAGAGGTGCTGTTATATTAGAGGTATTGTCCGATGCCCTTTTGCGAAGCGATGAAAGCACCGCCTACCATGCGTCGGCCCGAGTAGAACACCGCACTTTGCCCCGGAGTCACCGCGCTCAGCGTTTCGGTTGTGCGCACCAGCAGTCGTCCGTCGGGCAATATTTCCGCCCGGCAAGTCACCGGGTTGCTATGGTAACGGATGCGCACCATCAGGTTCGGGTCGGCAAAGAAAGCCTCGGGGTTTACCAGTTCTGCATTTTCAGCAAAAAATGCCGTAGTTTGCAAATCCGCCTCGTCGCCCAGCACCACCGTATTCTTTTCAGCATTCAGCCTCACCACATAAGCCGGTTTGCCCAGAGCAATACCCAGTCCTTTGCGTTGTCCAACGGTGTAAAACGGCACACCCCGGTGCTGTCCCAAGTCCTGCCCCAAGGTGTTGACATAACGTCCGCCGTTCACCTTTTCGGCCAAATCGGGGCGTTGTTCCAGCAAGAAGTCGCGGTAGTCACCCTCGACAAAGCAAATTTCCATCGATTCCCCCTGTTTGGCACGTACCCCAAACCCTTTTTCGTCAAGGTAAGCCCTGACCTGAGGTTTTTCGAAAGGTCCGAGCGGAAATATGCAGCGTTGCAGCGTTTGCTGAGGCACTCGCCACAAAAAGTAGCTTTGGTCCTTACGCACATCGTCGCCCATGAGCAGGTAAGTAAACCCATCGGCAGCCGTTTCCGTTTTTACATAATGGCCGGTAGCCATGAATGCACAGTCCAGACGGTCGGCCCATTCGCGCATGAGACGGAATTTAAAGTCGCGGTTGCAGCAAACGCAAGGGTTCGGTGTGCGTCCGGCTTCATATTCGCCGATGAAATAAGCCACGATGCTTTCGCGAAACTCCTTGCGCACATCGGCCACATTGTGCTCGATGCCCAGCCGATCGGCCAGTTCGCGAGCCGAACGGATAAAGTCGGGGTCGGTTTCACCCTCGGCAAATTGTCGGGGAAGGTCGTACACGCGCATCGTCATGCCCACCACCTCGTAGCCCTGTTCCTGCAGCATCAGGCAAACCGCCGAGCTGTCGATACCTCCCGACATGGCCACGAGTACTCTCTTATTGTTGTGCATCATTCGTTCACTGTTTATTTAGCTTAAAGACAGTCACATATTTCTCGTCATAGCCGGTGTCTGTCTTTTTTTTTGATAAATGCTTAAGCGCCCACCGCCCACAAGGCAGCTTTCACCCACAAGGCAGTTTTCACGCTTTCGCCTACAAGGAAGGCTTCACGCTTTCAATGCGGTTTTCCACCTTATCGGGCAATGCCGCAAAAAAGTCCATGCCCGTTTCAGTTTCCACCTCGTCAACCGTCAGTTGGTAATAACTCAGCGGATGGCTACCCGCGCGGTTTTCAAAAATAAAGCCGTAAGCCTTCGGATTCTTCGGCGTGTTGATAAGTATCACTTTGAAGAAAGCATCAGGCACCGCCACACGGTTAGCCCCGATACGTTTCGGCGTTCGCGTGCGGTAAATAGGTCCCGCTGTAACACTCACAGCCCCGTAGCGCACGGCCCACTGTCGCGTAAGTTCCTCCAGGTCGTTCCAGTCGCCACGGTTCAAGTTACGGTTTTGCGGACAGATGTTCGATGTGTAAAACGACTCCTTCATAGCCACCTCGCTCCACTTCATGTCGGCAGCCGGTGCCATGTGTCCGCGGTCGTAGCCCGAATTTGAATAATCCTTGTGATACGCCTTGGCACCGCGCACCATCGGGTCGGGTTTAAACGAATTTTCGCGCGGCTGGTTTCCCCGCGTTTCGTCGGCCGTTACTTCCCAGCCCACCCATTGCGGAGTTTTGAAGTCAGCATCGTACGACAGTGTAAAGCCCGTGTGACGGATAATTTGTCCGCCGCGCGGCGATTCATACACCGGAATTTCTAATCTTCCCCCACTTTCAGCCAGGTCGTTATAGTTCTCCGTATCCGCTCTGTTGTCGACAATCTGTGCGTCCTTGTTAGGCAACCATTCATCTTTTTCAGGCAGTAAATTCTCGTTTTCGCCTTTTTTCAATCCAATGAAGCCCACCACCACCATCACAGCGAGTAATGTCAGGTATCTCACTTTACTTTGTTGTTTTGATTTTCGTGCCATGTTATTTGGGTCACTTATTTTGCAAGCATTCGCCCATCATACGCCGCCCACGGCATTCGGACATTCCGATGCCGCAAGCAGCGCGTATGACGGGCGTATGCTTTTTTTCGTGTGTGTGCGATTGTTCCAACCCCAGCCCCATCAGCTCAGAGTATTCAAGCCCCTGCCAACCCGACATAACAGTCAGAACCAATCACAACGCCAGCGTTACTTCGTCAGCGCCACTTCGATGTTGTTCTTCAAAATTTCGTTGCCCGGGTATCCGCCTTCGCTCAAGTTGTCGTAAGCCTTTTTGCCATCCTTGCCCATGAGCAAGTAAACGGGAATGCCCGGAATGTTAAGAGCCTTGCACATTTCGTCCCACTGCGTAGCCGTCAAGCGGTAATGATCGCCACTGATACCCTTAATCATTTCGGTCCAAGTGTTCATCGGCGAACTTTCACCGGTGATGTATACGAACACGCAACCCTTCTTTTCGAGTTCAGGTTTGATTTCGTCAATCAGCTTCATCGACTTGCGGCACGGCGGACACCAGGTAGCCCAGAAGTCGAAAAGCACCACTTTACCTTTATAGTTAGCAGCAATGGTTTGCAGCACATCGGCACCTTTTACCGAAGTCGGCACGGTTTTCACCACCGAATTAGTAGTAGCCTGCGTATTTTGCACCTGTGCAGTTTGCGTAGTAGCAGCCTCAGCCGTAGCCGGCTTTTTAGCACATCCGGCCGACACCATCAGTGCAGCCATCGAAAGAATTGTAAAAGACTTTTTCATGTCACATTCATTTAGGTGATGAGTAATCAATCATTCAGCACGTTTCGTTTCCTCCTTGTGCGTCACAGCCCCCAGTCAGTCAGTGCTATTCCGTCTTGATTTCAGTTCAAAATCCCCCCGTTATCCGTAGGGTAGAGGTTCAAACGTGCTTCTCGGAAGCAAATTTACATTTTTTCTTCACAACCTTCCCTATTTGTGATGTGATTAAAACTAAAATTCGTCATTCTCAACCATTTTTCAATGGTAGCCAACGAAGCTGTTTGCAACTGTAACATCATGTCAAAGAACGCTGAATGAATAAATAAGGAATATTGTTTTTTCATCCATCAAGCTGAGTCGAAACTCTTAATTCGGTGCAATGTCAGTGCAAATCGAATGCAGAGCGATGAGAGCTTGCTCTCAAGAGCTATGCTGAGGTGCAGCCTGACTTCGCGAAGTAAAGATACAACTCCATCACCCGGAAATCTAATTTTTCGCTTCCTAATATCGCAGCTCGAAAGTTTTCCACACCCCTAAATAGGCATTCAGCCCTTTATCTATGGGCATTCCGGCGCATTTTCCACACGCGAAAAATAATGAAATTGTGTAATAGTTGATATCTTTCCAATTTATCATATAAAATCAATTTCTTTCATTGTCATATTTTGATAAATACTTTATTTATACAATTTGTTTGCTTAGATTAGATACAACTTGGATTCCGGAAATAGTAAGGGCATTCCTTTCTTCTTGATTTTAAAAGAATAGGTATCTCCATGACCGCTTGGGCGACAAAGAAGTAAATCTACTGTAATGATATTCTGTTCGAGAAGAATGTCAAATTGTCCAACATTGGGATTTTTTGTATGCTCTATTTGTTTATAGCGGAAGTACTCTTTGCCATCGCTCAACTCGTTTTCTACCTCAATCCAAAATGTCTCTCGATGCTTCGTTTGCAAACGTTGGTGTAATTTTACCAATCGCCATACTGCAATATCTTCTATATTTTTTTTCTCTGCTTGTAATTCAAGAAGTTCGTTTACGTGATCTACATTCAAGAATAACATATTGCTATTAGGAGGTGCACACTGTACTGTGTTCTGATATGTTTTAAATCCATTAGCATTAATATATCCATACTTTTCTACTATTTCACGCCCTGATTTTAACTTGCTTAAATCCCAGTCCGGAGTTTGGGTAAACAATACGTTTTTTTTGCTGCTTCTTTTGTCACGATGACTCTTCAACTCAATACCTTTGTAATCCGGCGTTTTATCGCTATTCATGCTAATACCGAGGAAAGTTTCAATGGTTCTGCCAATACCTGTGTCAGCTGTTACTTCTGCCTCAAACCATTGGTCTCTTACAGCACGGAAGTGATTAAGAAGTTCTTCTGATACAGAGTTTCCTTCATTATAGATAGCATTCAGAACGTCTTTCATCGGTGTAAGAATGGCTGAGTTATAGCATTTCTCTATATCAATATGGGTAATGTTTATGCTATACAATATTTGATCATGCCAAAACAGTACATGAATATCGTTGCCTTTGGTATATGAGCCCAATCCATAAATCCACATTCGTGGGTCGCCTTTCTTTGTATTAGGACGATAGAAAGATGCCTTTGTAAGGAACTGCTTTGTATCTGTAAGGATGCAAGCAGTTTTCATTTGCTTATATTCTTGCCCTTGAAATTGTTCTGAATAGTTATGGATACCATTTTCAAGGAAATAGGTTCGCATAGGAGTAGTTGAGTCGAGAATACCCTTACCTAAACCAGTAGGGGTAATCTCAACTTGTGTAAACTTTACGTTATGGTTCACCAGAAACTTCAAGTTTTTCTGCTCAAAGGCAGTGAAAGGGCGCATATTAACCATATTGCAATTTTCTCTATTTAATATGTTTTAATAATGTATTCGCAATAGCTCTTGCCATCAGCGGCGGAACTGCATTGCCGACGAGAGTATATTGAGGTATTTCCTTTTGACGGTTGTTACCACCGGTCTGCCGTTTGCCTTGAAATACAAATGAATCGTCAAAGCTTTGAAGACGTGCCATTTCACGTACAGTCATGGGACGGTAGGCAGAATAATGAATAAAATCATCAGGCATAGTGCATACAGTGGGGCTTTGGCCGAGAGGATTCAGAACAACGTAGTTTCGCTTCTGCGATACTAAGCCCTTTTCTTTAAGTTCAGCCTTCGCATCGTCATAATCACCATGTTGAGCAATTATTTTCAACCGCTCTCGTACCGTTTCATTCTGTAAACTTGTTTGGTGGTTGAACAATTCCATGTGCTGATGTTTCTTTGCCTCATCCAATCCAGCCATATTTACGACATAGAAAGGCTCCTCGTCAAATACGAACCGATGCCCTAAACGACCTTTTTTTGACCATTCAGAAAACAAGAGTCCCTGACTATCAGGCTCTCCATGTATTGCTCTTTGAATTTTGGTGTTCTCGAATTTGGAAATTAATGTGGGTTCCTTATAGGAAGTCGCTGTTTCGCCGTTACCAACCATATTCAAATCCCAAATGGCTTCATAAACCTTCACTTTGTCATTGTCTGTTACAGTAGCAGGAATGTCCTTGATAACCTCTTGATCATTTCGGCATCCAATGAATACAACTCGTTCTCTGTTTTGTGGAACTCCATAGTTAGAAGAAAGAAGGACAAGCGGCTCTTCTATATTATAAAGCCTAACCTCTTTTATTAGCCTATTCAGATGGTTTAAGAGTTCTGCCTTATCTTTAAACTGCTCTTGAATATATTCAATGCATTCATCAAATGTAGAAGTAAGAAGTTCTAATGATTTCTTCAGAATCTTTGCTTCTTCCTCACAACCTCCCATTAGAGTTACCTTGTCTATAGCATCAAGAGTTTGTTCAAGAATTTGTTCATCGGAAATAGTCTCTATGATAGCATTATAACCATCCACAAAAGTGTCATTATCAATGTGAGCACTTGTCTTCAACTGAATGATTTGCTTGCGGATGGCATCACGTTGTTGCTTCATTCCCAACAATAAGAGTCCGTGACGAATAGTATTTACACTTTCATTACTCTTGCTTACACTATATGGCAAATGTCTGGTCACTTCCTTTAATTGTAGGTCGAGATTATTAAAGAAGAACTCATTAAGTTTCTCCAAGTTGTCTGCGCATGTCACCATACAGAGCCTTTCATACAAGGCATTATATAATGAAGTTGACATTTGTGGTTTCAAAACATCGTCCAAGAATGCGAAGAGCTGATTCATTTTAGCATCATCTACGATAGATCTAATTTCACGAAGTATTCTCTCTTTTATTCTGCCTTCATCTTTTGTAAGGATTCCTTTAACATTCTCCATTACAAAATATTTAGGACGAAGAGCTTTGATTACTTTAAGATAGTGATAAAACAAATCATCACGCTTGTCAAGTTTTTTTCTTCGTCCCGCAAGACTAAATGACTGACAACTTGGACCACCCGTAACAACTTCTATTTCCTTATTGCCTATTTCTTTGAGTAGATTCGGCAAAAAGGAATCTTCCATAATGTCTTGACAAATGAATTTGGTGTCAAGACCAAGCATTTTGTTATAACGAACACGGTGTGTAAGCTCGCAATTCTCATTGATATCGCTCGCTAAATAAAAGTCATAATATTTATCATCCGTGTAAGCTTGCATGAACCCTTCACTGAAACCACCGGCTCCTGCAAACAAATCAAGATATGTAACTCCCTTTCGGGTAGAAATAAATTCTTGTTTTTCTGACATAGTTATTGTCGTACTACTTGTGTTTGTAATTCAATACGTACAAAGATACGGATAAAAAAAGAAAAAAAAAAAAAAGAAAAACGCAAGTTTTCATTTGCCGTTGCCGAGCCGCATCCTATCTTGTTCAAAGATAAAAATTAGGGTGAGGAGTAAGGAGGGAGGAGTTAGTCGATTAGCGTCATGTGGTAGCCTAAATGCTTCAGGTGCATGGCGGCACCAAAGGTGTAGAGTTCGCTGAGGCAGTCGACGTAGGCATGGAAGGCTTCGGGGGTGCCGGGTTCGACATCGGCGTGACGCAGATTGCTGAGCGTGCGGGCAGCACATTCGTTTACTACACGGTTCACCCGGTCGGTAAGTGTGGCATCCAGGTGTAACACTTCCTCAAGTATGTATTCGTCCATGCAGTCGTAGCCACGCACATCGCGCACTTGTTCGTAGAGTTGGGGCTCGGCAGCGTAGCGGCTCCAGTCCTTGTCCCAGAATTCGGCCCAAGCCATGCCTAAGAACATCATCCAACCCAACGATACCGTGGGGTAGGCATTGAATTCGCGCACACCGTCGGGCAGGTAAGCTTCGAGCAGCTGGTTGCGACATGCGTCAAGGTCGGGACATTCGGGCAAACGTTTGTCAACAAGGTCAAGCCCCGTAAGGTAGTCTTTTAAGTCAAGGTGGATGCGTTCTTTGAATGTAGTCATTGGTTTGATTTATTGTTCTTCAGCCTGGGCATATTTGCTACCCACAGCCTTTACTTTTTGCTGAATGTAGTTCATAAATTCAGGAGAGTCGACAATTTCAATATCGTCGAACAGTCCGAGTACGAAACGGGCTATGCCTTTGTAGCTGCACACTTCGGTGTCGAAGCGATGGCGGCCGTCGGGCATGAGATGCAACTGACGTTGTGAATCGGGAAATTCTTCGAGCAGCAGGTTGGTCGAAAGTGGGCCCAGAAGCAGTGAAACAGGTTTGCGCTCTTCGCTTGAAAAGTGGAACAGGTCGGCATAGAAAGGTTTGTGCTCCGCTTTATGCGACCATAGCAAATCGATTTTTTCTACTTTCTCGGCACGCGAAAGTTTAAACGTCTTGTTCATTCCCGACGAAAGTTCAAAGCATCGCACCTCGGCATTCTCGTTTAAAAACATGTAAGGTTCAACCACGCGGTCGCTCACTTTTCCGCTCGAGGGCGAATCGTAGTTTTTCAGCAAAGCCACACGTTCCTCGCGAATGCACTGGTAAATGGTGCTGATGTTTTGTGCCACCTGGTTGTCTACCCCGTGTTTGGCCAGCACGTCGGTGCTGTAGAGTCGTCCCAGTTTTTCGCGCAGATAGCGAATTTGCACCGAGTTGTTGTATACCGAGTTGAGCACCTCGCACAGTGTGAGTCCCTCGTCCTCAGTAAAGGTAATATCTTTGGTTATGTTTTGAAAAAAGGGCGACGAGTGGTCTAAGCGGTATTTGCTTCCCGCCTTGCGCACCACGAACCCCATTGATTTGAAAGCATCGATGTAACGATAAATGGAGCGTTTGCTCATTTTAAGTTTTTCGCTGACTTCTTCAATGCTATATTGGTAATTGTGCGTAAGCAATTCCATGAGTCGGAGCTGCCTCGCAAATTTATCAAGTTCCATAATGATGTTAGTTCCTGTCCTTTTTCAATCGTTGCTTCAGTGCTGCAAACTTACTAAGTTTTTTCTTAACTAACCCAAAGGCCGTGTTTCTAAAGTCTAAAAAAGCGCATAATTTGCCATAATTAGCAGAGAAAAATCCGTTTTTTCTGGCAAAATAAGTAAATTCACATTCCTATTTTCAAGCCCCCTTTTACACAAGTCGGCCGCGAGTTATTTTTAGCTTAGCGACCGCTGGTTTTATTCGCAACACAGCAATGAACGGAACGACAAAAAACATAGTGTTTCTGATACTTTCGACGATAGCCGGTGCAGCCATGATGTGGTGGATTTACCGTGGATTCGATGTGCACACGTTGGCCGAATTTTTTGGTCAGCGTTCAAATTATGTGTGGATTATCCTGGCATTGGCCGCCGGCGTGCTGGCCAATGTGTTGCGCGCCCTGCGTTGGCGCATGTTGCTTGAATCGGCCGACATTCATATCAGTCGGCGTCGTTCGGTAGAACTCATTTTCATATCCTACCTCATCAACAGCGTCACCCCCCGTTTGGGCGAACTCACCCGTTCGCTCTTGGTGCAGCGCGGCAATTCGGCCGTCAGCACCCGCGCACTGGGCACGGTGGTTGTCGAAAAACTGGCCGACGTCGGTTGTCTGTTGGTAGTGATAGCCCTGGCCGTTTCGCTGCGTTGGCAAAACACCGTCGACCTCGTTCAGCGCATGAGCGAAGGCCTGACGTTGGCCCTGCCCAGCTACACGTTCTACGTCGTAATCGGTTGCGTTGTGTGTCTGCTTGTGGGTTTGAGTTTTCCCCTTTGGCGCCACATTCGCCGCTTTCTGGTCAATTTGTGGGAAGGCATCACCGCCATTTTGCGTTTGCGCAGTCCCCTTTCGTTCTGCACCCTTTGTGTCGGCATTTGGGTGTGCAATTTTTTGCAACTTTACCTGCTCCTTCCCTGCTACGAAGTCCTGACCCACTTAAGCCTCGCCGACCTCATCCATGTGTTTGCCGCCGCCAGTGTCGGCGTGTTGCTGCCCACCCCTGCCGGAGCCGGTCCCTGGCATTTTGCCATTGTCAAAACCCTCACCACCGTGTATCACACCACCAAAGGCGTGGCCCAATCGTTTGCCCTAATTTCGCACGGACTGAAAACAGCCCTCGTCATGCTACTCGGCGTGTTGGGCTATGCCAGCTACTTCCGTTCGGTGTGGATGTGGTGGCGACGCGAACATTAAGCAGATGCCCTGCCCGGAGTGGCACTGTCGCGTTTTTGTAGGGCCCATTCCCCAAGCCTCACCTCTCCGTTGGCCGTAAATGTTAAACAGCAAACCGCCATGTAGGTAAAATTATATTAAAATAGTCAGTTTGTTTTTCCCTCAGCTCGCCGTTGTTTGAACCCCGCGATGAACCGTCGTCAAAAATTACGCCGCGATTGTTCGAATTAGTTCCGAGCTTGTTGAAATTAGTTCCGAGCTTGTTGAAATTAGTTCCGAGCTTGTTGAAATTAGTTCCAAGCTTGTTGAAATTAGTTCCGAGCCAGTGCGAAATAGTTCCGAGCTAGTTTCAACAATCTCGGAACTATTGAAAATCAGCGTTTTCAGAAAAACGCCAAACTCGGTTTCACGCACGCTCATTCCGCCTTGCCCTGAAGCTAAAGGCGAACTTTGTGTTTTTACATTTGTTCACCCGTTTCTTAAATCCGCCCTACGCGCCCTAAGCAGCGAACTACTTCACAGTTCAACGTGATTGCAGGTTATACTTTGGGGAACAAGTAGAAACGTACGTCAAAAAATGGCGGTTGGCATTTACAAAGGCCGTTAGCCACACGCTTCCTTTCATAGCCCCAAGCACCCACATCCACAGCATAGTGCGGAAAATATAAAAATGTGTTGTTCTGCGCTGAATAATTGAATAAATGTAAGAAAAACAGCCGAATGTGTGATAAATATCAAACCTTTGGTGCAAGGAAATACCAGTTGCGGCATTTTTTAAATAAAAGCAGACTCTCAAACATCTTAAATCATAGCACTCATGAACGTGAAAAGACTTCTGGCCCTTGTGCTGCAATCGGCAGCCGTCGGGGCTTCAGCCCAAACATACGACAGCTTGTGGAAACAAGCCGAACAAGCCATGCAGAATGATTTGCCCCAAACGGTTATCGAACACGTAGATGCCGTGATGCAAAAGGCACAGCAGGAAAAGAACGAAGCACAGTTGCTCCGCGCCTTCCTGATGCGAACCGTGTGGGGATACCAAATCGACCCCGATTCGGTACGCAGCTACCTGACCCTCATTCAGCACGAGCTGCAAAACGAAACCAACCCCGTTGATAAGGCACTTTGGCATTCGGCACTGGCACAAACCTACGAACAAATTGATGCTTTCGACCCTCAGGACGACTTGCAGCTCACGCCCGACAGCGTGCGCCAACACTTCGAAGCCTCGCTGGCCGAAGCCTCAAACCTGATAGGCGTGCCCGTTGCCCCCTGGCTCCCCCTGATGAAGCCCGGAAAAGACAGCCGCCTGTTTGCCAACGATGTGCTGCATGTGCTGCTGAAAGCCTACGTGACGTCGGATTTGATGACCGATGCCGATAAAGGTCGCATGCTCGAACGCATGGCTACGCTCTACGAACAGCACGGACAGCCCGATGCCGCCCTGCTGCTGCGCATCGACCGACTGAACCTGCTCAGAAATGATACGTACGAAAATGGCAGTTTGGCACAGAACCCCCTGTTTGCCCAATACCTTGAGCTGGCACAGAAAAATGCCGACAATCCGCTCAACGTACGCACCTACAACGCGCTGACCGAATGGAACTACGACCCCGACAGCCCCAGTGCGGCCGACAACGACAGTTTGCTTGTGACCCTGGCACGCAAGGCCCTGACCCTCTACGCCCAAGGCAAGGAAATGGCCGAAAGTAACCACCTACGCAACTTCCTGACCCAAATGCAAACACCCCGGGCACAGCTCAAGGCCATGCCCGAGGAACTTTACCCCGGAAGCACCTGTCAGCTCAGCCTTCAAGTGCGCAATCTGAAGGAAGTGAAACTGCGCATTACCCCCCTGTATGACAGTGCGGCCGATTATGACAAGGCCGAGGCACAGCGAAACCAAGCATCGCCCAATTTTGGCAAATTGGCCCAAAAGAACCGCGGCAAAAGCAAGGAGCAAAGCATTCGCCCCGCTGCAGCCGCTGCCTGGAAATGGCAACACTGCAACGTCGACTTTGTGGCACCCCAAGCCCCCGGTGTGTATTGGGCAGAACTCGTTGTCGACGGCAAAACCCGCGACGCTGTGGCCTTCAGCGTGTCGGCACTCCGTCCGCTTGTGTTTTCGTCGACCCCCGGACAGAACCGCGTGGTAGTGGTTGACAGTCAAACCGGAAAACCCGTGCCCGGTGTGAAAATCACCTCGTATGCCACCCAAAAGCAGTGGCAAAAACTACGCACCTACCAAACCAACGAACAGGGCGAGGCCGACATCGTGATGAACGGCACCACGTGGCAAACCCGCTTCTATGCCTCGACTACCAGCGATGCCGCAGCGAGCCACTTTAAACTCTCGGACTTTCGCAGCAATGCCAACCCTATAACCGAAAAAACAGCTACGCACATCGACCTTTTCACCGATCGCGCCATTTACCGCCCCGGACAGGAAGTGCAGTTCAGCACCGTGGTTTACAGCCACGAAGGCGATGCATACCGTACGCTCGAAAACTTTGAAGCCAAGGTCACGCTCTACAATGTGAACCGCAAAGCCATTGATTCACTCCTCGTGAAAACCGATGCCTACGGACAGGCCTCCGGCAAATTCCGCTTGCCCGAAGCCGCCCTGCCCGGACAGTTCTACATAGAACTCACCAACCGTTCGATTCACGGCTACTGCCACTTCAAGGTCGAAGCCTACAAGCGACCCACCTTTACCGCCGAAACACAGCCGCTGACCACAGCCTACGCATTGGGCGACAGCGTGCGCGTGGCCGGACAAGCCACAACCTACAGCGGAGTGCCTGTGGCAGGAGCCAAGGTGAAGTATAGCGTGGAGCGTTCGCTGTGGATGCGGTGGAACACCAACGACTTTGTGCCCCAAACAGGCGAAACAACAACCGATGCCGAAGGCCGCTTTACGCTACCCGTGAGTTTGCTGGCCGACGAAAAACTGAGTAAGCAGTATCCGCAGAACCGCTACTACTTTACCGTGAACTACGACGTGACCGCCGAAAACGGCGAAACCGTGAGCGGTTCGACCACCCTGGTCACTGCCAGCTATAAAGCCGTGTACGAAGCCGACTTGCCCCAAACACTCTGTAAGGAAAGTTTGCCGAAAGCCTGCATCAGTCTGAAAAATGCCGGAGGCCGGTTAATCGACGCCCCCATCCCCTTTAAGCTGCAATGCCCCGACGGAAGCATGCAATCCGGCCAATGCCAAAGCGGCAAACGCTTTGACCTTTCCCCCTTGCTCGCCGGCAAAGCCTCGGGCATTTACCGCCTGGAACTGCCCGCCCTGCAAGGAGCCAAGGCCGACACCCTGCGCCTGGTGCTGTTTTCCGAAACCGACGAACGCCCTGTCGACAAGGAAGTGAGCCAATTTGTTTACACCCGAACCAGCGAAGCCAAGGACAGTACCTTTGTGCTCATAGGGTCGCCGAAGCACGATGTCAACCTCTATTACCACCTGGTGACTAACCGCGGTATTGTGGAGAGTAAGCGTTACACCCTGACCGACAGTTTGCTGCATTTCAGTTTTGCCTACAAGCCCGAGTACGGCGATGCCGCCACAGCCTATTTTGCCTTTGTGCGCGACGGACAAATCTATAGCCAAAGCGTGAGTGTGGTGAAACCCACCCCCGACAAACGCCTGCTGCTGAAGTGGAAAACCTTCCGTTCGCGCGTAACCCCCGGACAGCACGAAGAATGGCAACTGCAAGTGACCTATCCCGACGGAAAGCCTGCCGAGAGCAACGTGATGGCCTGCCTGTATGACGCCTCGCTCGATGCCTTGGCGCAAAGCCAGCGTGACTTTAGCCGTGTTGACTTTTACCGCACGATGCCCCGCGCTGCCTGGTACTGGAACAACTTTGCCGATGATTGGCGACTCACACTCGAAGCCCAAATTCAATCTGGAAAGCCGCTCAACCTTTATGTTCCCCGGTTCACGCAATGGAATCCCGAATTGTTCAACTATTACGGAACGGGCAACATTGTTTACGACATGACCGCCGAATCTATGCCCGAACTCGGCGGCGCAATGCCCCGTAAGTTTGCCGTTCGCAGCACCGCCGACAGAGAACTGACGGGTGCCGTTCCTCAAATGATGGCCCGGAAAGTCGGCATGCAGAACGCAGCCTCAACCAGCGCAGAAGATGCCGCAAAAGTCCGCGCCAACTTTGCCGAAACCGCCTTTTTCCGCCCCGCCCTCCGCACCAACGACCGGGGCGAAGTGAGCATTGCGTTTACCTTGCCCGAAAGTTTGACCGAATGGCGATTCAACGCCTTGGCACACGACCGCCAAATGAACTACGGCAGCCTCGATACCACAGTAGTGGCCCGCAAGGACTTTATGGTACAACCCGCCCTGCCACGCTTTGTGCGCCGCGGCGACCGCATCGAACTGCCCGTTCAGGTGACGAACCTGACCGACAACACGCAGCACGTAAAGGTGGTGCTTACGCTGGCCAATGCGCTGAACGAAAACCATAAACCCCTTACGCTCAAGCAGGAACTTACCGTTGAGGCCACCCAAACAGCGGTGTGTACCTTTACTTACGAAAACACATCGCAGGCCGATATGCTGGTTTGCCGCGTGACGGGCGAAAGCGGCGCATTCAGCGATGGCGAGGAACATTTTCTGCCCGTGCTGGACGAACGCACCGAAGTGACCCGCACCCTGCCTTTCACCCTGCACGAAGCCGGCGAAACTACGCTCCGCATCGACACGCTGTTCGACTCGAAATCCGCTACGCAGCGTTCGCTCACCGTCGAAGTGGCGTCGAACCCCACCTGGTATGCCGTGAGTGCCCTGCCCGTGTTGGCAGGCAATGCCCGCAGCATCAGTGCCACGGAATGGGCCACCCGTTTTTATGCCCTGGCCCTCGGTCAGCAGGTGGCATCTTCCTTGCCCGATGTGTCGGCCTGGCTCAAACAGCACACCAACGAGGTGGACGTGCTGGCCAAACTGCAAGGCGAGGGGTTGACCGACTACACCCCCTGGCTACAGCGGCAAATGGAAAACCAGCAGCGTACGAAGAACTTGAAACGCCTGTTCGACGAGGAATGGAACGCCGCCAACCGCATCACGGCGCTTGGCAAGCTGAAGGATTTGCAACGCGAGGATGGAGCGTGGAGCTGGTATCCGGGTATGCCGGGCAATGATTACATTACTACCGATGTGGCTATTTTGCTGGCACGCATTGACCGCCTCACCCCCAACGACGAGGGCAAACAACTTTTGCTCAAGGCTTTGGCCTATTTGAAAAAACAAACGGCCAAACAGGTGAAGCAGATGGAACAGGCCGAAAAGAAAAGCGGCCATAAAATGGCTCCTACGGAATTGCAGCTTCGTTACCTTTATTTGCTTACGCTCGTAAACGAAAAGGCCGACCACAACGTCGACTTTATTTTGCAACGCATGGCCTTGTGCCGTCGGGAACTGACGATGTACGGCAAGGCATTATCGGCCATTTGCCTCGATTACTTCAAACAAAAAGCCGAGAGCGAACTGACGTTGCAAAGCCTGATGGAATATACCGTGGCTTCGCCCGAAAAGGGTCGCTGGTTCAATACGCCACGCGCCGAATGGTCGTGGAACGCATACCGCATTCCCACCCAGTGTGCAGCCATCGAAGCGTTGACACACTTTGACCGTGAGGCCGACGCCCATGCTTTGCGCCTGTGGCTGCTGCAGGCCAAGCGCACGCAAATGTGGGAAACATCGCGCGCCACAGCCGATGCGGTGTATGCCTTGCTGATGTCGGCCAATGCGGCAGGTTCGCCGGTGCAAACCCAAAAGAATGTACCCGTTGGCTTTGCCCTGAAAAAAGGCCGGAAAGTGGTGGCTACGCAGGCTTCGGCCAAGGTACAGGCACCGCATTCGGTGGGTTACTTTAAGCACACCTTTACTGACCCCTCTGTTGTGGCAAGCAGCAGCATTCAGCTCGACAAATCGTCGGGCGGATTGTCGTGGGGCAGCGTGTATGCCACCTTTACCTTGCCCGAAACGGAAGTGAAAACTGAAGGCCGCGAACTGCACATTGCGCGTACGTTCGAAGTGAAACGCGGCAACCGCTGGATGCCGCTGAAGGCCGACGGTGTGAAACTGACGAAGGGCGACCGCATCCGTCAGGTATTGACGCTCAAAGCCGACCGCGACTTCGACTTTGTGCGCGTCGATGCTTCGCGTCCGGGATGTTTGGAACCTGCGGCACCGCTCTCAGGCTATGTGTGGAACGAAAGTTTGCCGGCTTACCGCGTGGTGCGTGATGCCGCAACGGACTTTTTCATCGAAAAGGTGAGCAAGGGCACGCACCGACTGACCGAAGAATTGTTTGTGACCCGCAGCGGACTTTATGCCACTGGCATTTCGCGCATCACGAGTGAATTTGCTCCCGAATTTTGCGGCACGGCTGCTTCGGATTATATCACGGTGGAATAAGTGTTTATTTCGTTTGAAGTACCAGCCTGTAGTTGCTTGTTCTGTACAATAACGCTGGTTCAAATGTAAAAATAATGTTGAACACCTACTTGTCTATGATGCTGTGGCCTCAGGCATGCAGCATCATAGGCAGAATTAAACTATGACAAAAATGCGATTGTCGGGTAAAAATGCGTAACTTCGCTATCTGAACACAATTTGTATGCTTTCACTATGAAAATAAAAATCGGCGCTTTCCTCAGTCGGTGGCTAACGAACAAATATGTTTGGGTCGGGGTGGTGTTGGTGCTGCTCCTGGCGCTTTACAGCTTTAACCCCGTGAACTATGTGCTGATGCCCAAATGCGCTTTTAAGTTGGCAACGGGCTACAGCTGTCCCGGTTGTGGTTTTTTGCGTGCCACGCATGCTGCCCTTCACGGACATTGGGCTGAGGCTTGGGCCTACAACCGTATGCTCATTTATTCTATCCCGTATGCCTTGTGTTTGATGGTGGGACAGTTTGTGCTTCGCGGTGAATGGCAGCGAAAATGGCGCAACGTGTTTGAAAGCCGCACGGCGTGTCTGATTTACATCGGGGTGTTCTTTATTTGGTGGATTGTGCGAAATGTCATGGGAATATGAGGAGTGTACTTGTTTTTCGGTACAAACAGCACTTTGTTTAGAATTCACTTCGTACCTTTGCTTTCGACCTTTTCATCTTGAAGAAAAGATACTTACACAACTTTCGACCTGCTTGATATGAACAATTACTTTTACCTTGACCATCATAACCAGCAACAGGGGCCTATCAGCCCGGAACGCTTTGCCGAAAATGGCGTTACACCCAATTCTTTGGTGTGGTGTACGGGAATGGCCGACTGGGCTCCGGCTTACACGGTGCCTGAACTGAAGGCTTTTTTCCAACCAAGGAGCTGTAACCAATCGCCTCCGCCACCGAACGGGGGCCATGCTTACGGCAATGCGCCCCATTACGCGTATGGCGAAATGCACCATCAGCAGAATCCGTACGGAAGAAATGAGGAGCGCAGCAGCCAATATGGCGGCTACAACAATCACCGTATGCCGCCGCGCCCCGATACGTATTTGCTGTGGAGCGTGCTGGCTATGATATTGTGCTGCATACCGACGGGCATTGTGGCCGTTGTCAAAGCTACGAATGTTGACACTTACTACATGAGCGGAAACTATAATGCGGCACTCCGTGCTTCGATGGGCGCACGCCAATGGTGCATCATCTCGCTTATTTTGGGTTTGGTGACCAACGGAACGGCATGGAGCTATTTGCTGGTTTGAGCATCGGCCGAATGAATTTTCCTGCTCATACATCGGACTTGCCCCACGAAGTGAAGCATGGCATTTCCTTACTACATAATATATTTTGACTTTATGAATTACTACGAACAACCAAATCCGTATGCGCGACCAACGGGAGACAAACCGCCTCTGCCTAAAAACTACTTGGTTTGGAGCATACTTTCAACCGTGTTATGCTGTTTGCCCTTGGGTATCGTGGCTATTGTGTACTCAACGAAAGTAAACGATTACTACATAATGGGGCTTTACGATGAAGCTATGCGTGCTTCGGCTAAAGCGAAACAATGGTGCATTTATGCAGCACTATCGAGCTTTATAGTGTCTGCTATTTACATCATTCTCGTGCTCACGCTCAGTGCATCGAGCTTAATGCTTAGCACTTTATTCGGGTTAATGTCTTAGGTGCTCAAAATTATTTGATTGCATACTATCGAACTATCGGTACGTCGCTGACACGCATGGAGCGTGAAGTGAACGTACCCATTTTTTATAGTTTCAGTTTATTAAAAAACAATCCTTTCAGCTATGCTACTTTTTCTGATGCCACTGACCCTCGTGGCTTACTTCCTGATACTTTGGTTCATATCGCACCGCAGCAGCCAACGCGGCGGACAAACGAACGATGCTTTTTTCCGGGCGGGCCGACAGTCGCCCTGGTGGATGGTGGCATTTGGCATGATTGGGGCGAGCATTTCGGGGGTGACCTTTGTGTCGGTGCCGGGCTGGGCTGAACAAAGCGGCATGAGGTATTTGCAAATGTGCCTGGGATTCATCGTGGGCTATGTCATTGTGGCGCTGGTGCTGCTTCCGCTTTACTACAAACTGGGGCTGACGAGCATTTATGCTTACCTGGGACAACGCTTCGGGGGAAACACGCGACGCACGGGTTCGCTCTTTTTCCTGCTAAGCAAACTCACGGGAGGGGCTGCGCGGCTGTTTTTGGTGTGCAGCGTCATTACTACTTTCGTGGTGCAGCCTTTGGTTGGCAATGGCTTTGTGCAGTTCACGGCTACGGCTTGCATCGTGCTGCTGCTGATTTGGGGCTACACGCGGCAAAGTGGCATACTGACCATCGTGCGGACGGATGCCTTGCAAACGCTCTGCCTGCTGCTGGCGGCGGTGGGCATCACGGTGGCGGCGGCACAAAAAATGGGGCTCGACGCCGGCGGTGTGATTCACACCGTGACATCGAGCCCCATGTGTAAAATGTTTGAATGGGATTGGACTGATAAACAGGCTTTTTGGCGGCAGTTTCTGAGTGGCATATTCATTGTCATCGTGATGACCGGACTGGATCAGGACATGATGCAGAAAAACCTGACTTGCCGCAATTTGCGCGAGGCGCAGAAGGATATGTGTGTCTATGGTTTGGCTTTTTTGCCGGTGAATGCGCTGTTTTTGGGATTGGGCATTCTGCTTTCAACGCTCTGCGCCAACGAACAGCTGGCCATGCCTTCGGGCGACGGCTTGCTGCCAGCCATGGTGAGTTCGGGGGTATTGGGCGCGTGGGTGGTGGTGCCGTTTACCATAGGCATAGTGGCGGCGGCTTTTTCGAGTGCCGACTCGGCTCTCACTGCGCTGACCACAACGGCATGCATCGACTTGCTGCGCATCGAGGAACGGAACCTGACGGCCGAACAGGCACGACGCATACGTCGACGGGTACACGCGGTAATGGTGATGCTGTTTTTGCTTTGCATGATTCTGTTCCGCTTGGCCAATAACAACAATGTACTGAATGCCATCTATGTCATGGCGTCCTATACCTACGGTCCGCTGCTCGGACTGTATGCCTTCGGGCTTTACACGCGGCATGGGGTGACTGACCGCAGGGTGCCGCTGGTGTGTCTGGCTGCGCCCTTGGTGTGTGCCTGGCTCGATTACTTTGCGCCACGCCTTTGGAACTACACCTTTGGCTACGAACTACTGCTGCTTAACGGCGTGCTTACGTTTGGCGGCCTTTGGCTCTTGCGTAGCCGAAAGGGGGGCTTGGGCTGAGGGTACTATTTCAATATAACGAACGCCAAAATTCCAGGCGCTGGCACTCGTGGCTGAACGACCTACAAAGATGGGCATGTTCGTTATGCCGTAAGTAATGTCGCCGCCTTTATGATAAAAGGGTACTGACTCGGCATAGCTCCAACCGCTCAGCCGACGGTGAATGTAGTTGTTCCAATCGGTTGAATCAATTTCGGCGGGAGCAAAACTCAGACGACTCACTTCATGACGGGTCAGGTGCTTAAGATTGCCGTTGTCTTGGGCATTGTCGGTCGGAATTTCAACGGGGACAATGTTTCCGCTGCCGGGTTGGGCGTAGACAAAGGCACCATTGCTTTTGGCATAGCCCACTACGCAGAGCCGATAGTAGCCTTCGGCAAAATACTCGGTGCGCTGCATATTGACGCGCATAGGCGTTTTCTTAGGGCCTTTTATGAAACGCAGATAGCTTTCGTTATTGTCTTCGCTGAAAAAAGTATTCGCCGATACATAGAGCCATTCGCGGTCGTTGCAGTTTTCGTAGGTTTTTACCTGCCAGTTGTTTTTCGCCAAAGATTGGCGGTCGTGTCTGCTCATGTAATAGCCATCCTGATATTCAATATTTCTTTCCTCTTGCTCCTCAATTGTGTTGAGTTTGATTGCAGCACAAATAATTGAAACCACGCAAACCGGTACAGAAAGCAGGCCGATGGTTATCAGCGTGAAGCGTGTGCCGCGGCGCATGGGGCTTTTCTCTGGGTCGTGGTTGAAGGTGCGTATCAGCAGCACAAGGGGAATGAACATGGCAATGAATCCGCTGATGCCGATAATCCACATTGACCCTACAAATACAGGAGAATGTATGGCCGAAACAAAACTTTCATTAAACATGTCGGCAAGCCAAATGCTTGAACTTGTATCTATCAACACGTAAAACATAAAGCCCAGCATACCTACAAAAAAGAGTAGCGGTGCGCCAAACACAAAGAACAAAGCGAACTTGATGAAAAGCACAACCAAACTGCCTAATGCGGAAAACAAACTGCGCACACTTGTGGGGCGAATGGGCGGCTGACTTGCGCGCTCCTGCGTTTCTTTAATCAAAAAATCGTTGAGCGACTGGGGCGTCACTTCAATGCCGCGCATGCGCAAACGGTCCTCGGCTGTGCGGGCTTGCGGAATGAGGGCCCAGGCTATGAGGTATATGATACCAGCGGTAAAGAAACTGAATACCATGAGTATCACCATGAGTATGCGCCAGGGCAAGGGGTCGTTGGCACCAAAGAAATGACACAAACCCGAGGTTACACCGCCCAGCATCATGTCGTCGGGGTCGCGAAACAAACGACGACGCGATAACCAGTTTTCAATACGCTGAAACCAACCGGTATCTTCCGTCGGCGGGAAAGGAGGCTGAGGCGGCACTTCGTTAGTTGAATCATGCGGAGTTTCGCTCTCACCGTCTGTATCATGCTCTGCAGTTTCAGCATGGGGCATTTCGGTTTCTGCAGCCTGAGTTTCATCGTCCATCTCTTCGGGATTGCCGATGCGGTGAATAATGTCGCGCACATGGTCGATGTTGATGGCCTGAATGCCTTCGGCGCGCATATCCGTAAATATTTCGGCCACGCGATGCTCAATGTCGTCAACTATTTCGTCGCCGTCCTCGCGCTGACTGAAATAGCGCTTCATATTGTCTAAATACTGTTCGAGCAACTTACACGCATCTTCGTCGATGGCGTAAAGCGAACCAAACAGATTGATGGTTATATTCTTTTTCATGTGGTAGGTCTGTTAAAGGTGAAGGTGTTCATCTAATTTGAATAGATTGGCTACAAGATTTGTTCGCCACTCGTTTTCCCATATTATTACTTCCATATTATTTATTACTTAGTCGTAGGGGCTTTCGCATCCGGAGACTCAACTGAATCGTTTGGCTCAATTTCAGCCGGAACCTCTGTGATTTCCGCAGCCGGAACCACATTCACTGCCGCACCTTCAATCGTTGCGAACTTTTGCGGCTCATACTCTTTAAGAATTGACACCGTATGTGCCAATTCGTTCCAAGCCCCGTCCAATTCATTTAAAAACGCACGTCCCTCATCGGTCAGCGCATAATATTTACGCGGAGGCCCCTGCGTCGACTCTCGCCATTCGTACTGCAAAAGTCCGTCTTTCTTGAGCCTCGTCAGCAAGGGGTACAGCGTACCTTCCACCACAATCAGTTCAGCTTCCTTCAGCCGCCCGATGATGTAATTGGCATAGCCGGCTTCCCTGCTCAGCAGCAACAGCACGCAATATTCAAGCATGCCCTTGCGCATTTGCGATTTGGCATTTTCTACGTTCATACTTTCTTTCTTGTTTTTCGATAGAATCAACCGATGCTTTCCCGACGGAAACGGTGCACTCATCCCGACATGAAAGCATCGACATTGCAAAAGTAAGAACTTTTTAAGTACCTTGCAATACATAGTACTAATATTTTTTCAAAAATCAATACTTTACTCCATGTAAGGGGCGGTATTCACTGCGCAAAGCGTGAGAAAAATGTAAAGAGCGGGCGCAGAAAAAAGAAAAAACACATGGCAAGGCTACTTTTTTTGACCATTTGCTTGTCTGCCTCGCACTTAATGACTACTTTTGCTGTGCATTTGGGCTTAGGCTTACTTGCATACCCAAAAAACATCTGAAATAAACAAATTACGTATGTTGGCTTCTGCATTCTTTTTTTACGGCTTTTATTTTTACTTTGCTGAACAAGCGAAGCGGGATGCCGTATGCCAACATTAAACATTTGACACACGAATAACTCATAAGGGTCCCGCTTCGCAAGAAGACGGGACTTTTTTTGTTATCTGCTGTCGGAAGAAAGAAAGTTGAATCACTCATGAAGAAAATTGCCATACAGGGCATACGCGGGTCGTTCCACGATATTGCCGCACACCAATATTTCGCCAACGAAGAAGTGGAACTGGTTTGCTGCCAAAGATTCGAGGACATTTTCACTGAAATGCGAAACGACAACAACTGCCTGGGCCTGATGGCCATTGAAAACACCATTGCCGGCAGTTTGCTACACAACTACGAACTGCTGCGCGAAAGCGGCATGACGATTGTAGGCGAACACAAGCTACACATTGAACACAGCATCATGTGTCAGCCCAACGATGATTGGGATACGATTACCGAAGTGAACTCCCACCCTGTGGCACTGGCACAATGCCGACACTTCCTAAGCGGAAAGCCGGACATAAAGGTGGTCGAAGCGGTCGATACTGCCGGAGCTGCCGAAATTATCAGTCGGAAACAAATGGCGGGACACGCTGCCATCTGTCATGCCGACGCGGCTCCGCTTTACGGCATGAAGGTGCTGGAACAGGGCATCGAGGACAACAAGCACAACTATACGCGCTTCCTCGTGATGAGCGACCCCTGGGGCGCAGATGCTTTGCGCAACGTGCGACAATCATCGAAAAGCAGCATGGTCTTTGCCCTGCCTCACGCTGAAGGCTCGTTATCTCAGGTGCTCAGTATTTTTTCATTTTATCACATCAATCTCACTAAAATTCAGTCGTTGCCCATCATTGGTCGCGAGTGGGAATATCTGTTCTATGTTGACGTTACCTACGCCGACTACACGCGCTACCTTCAAAGCATTGATGCAGTGCGTCCGCTGATGCGCGAACTTCAAATCTTAGGCGAATATGCAGGAAAATAATCCCATTCACATACAGCCGGCCGACCGCTTGTCCAACGTGAGCGAATACTACTTTTCGTGCAAGGGCAAAGAGGTGGCTGCGCTCAATGCACAAGGCTGCAACATTATTTCACTGGCCATTGGAAGTCCCGACCTGCCTCCCTCGGCCGAAACCATCGAAACGCTGTGTCGCGAGGCGCAGAAACCCTCGGCACACGGGTATCAGCCCACGGCGGGCATACCCGAACTGCGAAAGGCCATGGCGGCATTTTACCAACGATGGTTTGGCGTAACGCTCAATCCGCAAACCGAAATTCAGCCGCTCATCGGTTCGAAGGAAGGCATTTTACACACCACGCTGGCCTTTGTCAATCCGGGCGATCAAGTGCTGGTACCCAATCCGGGCTATCCCACTTACACTTCGCTTTCAAAACTCCTGGGTTGCGAGGTCGTCAACTACAATTTGCGCGCCGAAAACCATTGGCAACCCGATTTTGAGGAATTGGAAAACATGGACCTGAGCCGTGTGAAGCTGATGTGGGTAAACTATCCCAACATGCCTACCGGTGCCCCGGCATTGATGGAAACTTACGAGAAACTGGTAGATTTGGCTCGCCGTCACCATTTCATTGTGGTAAACGATAATCCGTACAGTTTCATTCTGAACAAAGCGCGACTGAGCATACTGCAAATTCCCGGTGCTATGGATTGCTGCATAGAGTTCAACTCCATGAGCAAAAGCCACAATATGCCGGGCTGGCGTGTAGGCATGCTCGCCGCCAACGCCCAATTCATCAGCTGGATTCTGCGAGTGAAAAGCAACATTGACTCGGGCACCTTCCGCCCCTTGCAGCTGGCTGCCGCACAAGCATACGACAACTCCGATGCCTGGCACGAAGCGGCCAATATCGAAGTGTATGCCCGCCGCCGTCAGTTAGCCGGCAAAATCATGCACGCCTTGGGCTGTACGTTCGACGAAGGCCAGGTTGGCATGTTCTTGTGGGGACGCATTCCCGAAAGTTGCCACGATGCCGAGGACATTACCGAAAAGGCATTGCACGAGGCACACGTGTTTCTGACGCCGGGCTTCATTTTCGGTTCGAACGGCCAACGCTATGTGCGCATTTCGCTCTGTGCCGACGAAGCCAAACTTACCGAAGCCTTACAGCGCATTCAAAGCGTGTTCTGCCCGGCTTGATTTTCTTTATTTTTTTAAAACCTCTATCCTTTTAATATTCTCCGATATGGAACTCAATCTTACTCCGCTCAACCTCACCGGAAACCCCGAGGACGAAAAACGTCCTGTCATCATAGCCGGCCCCTGCTCGGCCGAAACCGAAGAACAAGTAATGACCACTGCCACCCAGTTGGCACGTAAAGGCGTAAAACTTTTCCGCGCCGGCATTTGGAAACCGCGAACCAAACCGGGCGGTTTCGAAGGCATTGGCGAAGAGGGCCTTACATGGCTGCAACGTGTGCAGCAGGAACTGGGCATGAAGGTTTGTACCGAAGTGGCCACACACGCTCACGTCGAGGCAGCTCTGAATGCAGGCATCGATGCTTTATGGATTGGTGCGCGCACCGTGGCTAACCCTTTTGCCATGCAGGAAATTGCCGATGCGCTGAAAGGTGCCGAAGTGCCGGTGTTGGTGAAGAACCCGGTAAATCCCGACTTAGAGTTGTGGATTGGTGGTTTGGAGCGCATCAATCAGGCGGGCATTACGCGCCTGGGCGTGATTCACCGTGGTTTTTCGACCTACGAAAAACGCCTGTACCGCAACCTGCCCATGTGGCATATTCCCATCGAACTGCGCCGCCGCATTCCGGGACTGCCCATCTTTGGCGACCCCAGCCACATTGGCGGTGCGCGCGAACTGATTGCGCCGCTTTGTCAGCAGGCCATGGACTTGGGCTTCGACGGTCTGATTGTCGAGAGCCACTGCCGTCCGGACGAAGCTTGGAGCGACGCGGCCCAGCAGGTTACGCCCGACGTGCTTGACTTCATCCTTTCGAAACTCGTTATCCGCAAAATCACCGATTCTACCGAGAGCCTCGACACCATGCGTCACGAAATCGACGAAATTGACAATGCGCTCATCGAAACCCTGTCGAAGCGTATGCGCATCAGCCGCGAAATTGGTGCTTACAAGCGCGAACACGACATGACGGTGGTGCAGACGAACCGTTACACGGAAATTCTTTACAAACGCGGTGCGCAGGGTGTGCTTTGCGGCATGTCGGCCGACTTTGTCAAGGCAGTGTTCGAAAGCATTCACGAGGAAAGCGTGCGCCAACAGATTGAGGTCATGAACAAGCAGTAGTTTCGGCTGCGAGCAAACATTCATGTAAAATCAATAAAAGAGAAATTTCGATGAAAATTTTGATTTTGGGTGCCGGCAAAATGGGCTCGTTTTTTGTCGACTTGCTGAGTTTCGACCACGAAACGGCTGTTTACGACATCGACCCTCGCCGCTTGCGCTTCATGTACAACACGCTGCGCTTCACCTCGCTAAACGAAATAGACGATTTTGCGCCTGAGCTCGTCATCAACGCGGTGACGCTGAAATATACGTTGCAAGTTTTTGAAACAGTCATTCCGCATTTGCCCAAGGAGTGCATCATCAGCGACATAGCCTCGGTGAAAACGGGCTTAAAGGAGTTCTACGAAGCAAGCGGTATGCGCTACGTTTCAACCCACCCCATGTTTGGCCCCACGTTTGCCAATCTGGGTGCGCTCAACCACGAAAATGCCATCATCATCAACGAAGGTGACTACATGGGACGCATTTTCTTCCGCGACCTCTACGGTCGTCTGGGTCTCAACCTTTGCGAATATTCGTTTAGCGAACACGACGAAACGGTGGCCTATTCGCTGAGCATTCCTTTTGTCAGCACCTTTGTGTTTGCTGCGGTGATGAAACATCAGGATGCGCCGGGCACCACCTTCAAGCGCCACATGCAAATTGCGCGGGGTGTGTTGGGCGAGGACGATTGCTTGCTGCGCGAAATTTTGTTCAATCCGCTCACCGGCGCACAGGTTTCGCGCATTCGCGACGAACTTTCCACCCTACTTGAAATTGTAGAGCAAAAAGACGAAACAGCACTCAATGCTTACCTGCAACGCATCAGAAAAAACATTCAGTAAAGCGTGCTTGGGCTTCAAACAGTTTTTACCAACCTTGCTTTTGCTTACCACAAAATGTCAAAGAACGCTGAACGAATTGTGTATAAGCAGGTGTTTAGAATTATCTGTTCTGTTTTCAACATAGTATAGAGCACACACCAAACTGTCCGTAATTTTTTGCACAAACACCAGCAAGCGGTTTGTACAAAAAACTACGGACAGTTTTTTTTAGTCAACGAAAAGCTACTTTACTCCACAATCACCTTGACAGCCTTGCCGCCGCCAATCAGTTTCACCAAGTAAGTACCCTTTTGTTCAAAGTGGAAGTGACATTCAGCCGGAGCACCAGCTTCAATGTTTCGGTTAGCCACCACACGTCCGTTCAAGTCGTAGACACACAGACGCTGTGCTTCAGTTTGAGCCGACACCCCAACGGTGAAGTCACCCTTCGTAATCGTCGGGCTCACCTGCAAGGTAGCCTTGTCTGCCTCAGCCGTACCAATCTGGTTAACCACATTCTTCGGCATACGGATACTCAGGTCCATGTCGTTCGTCAGGTTTGCATTTTCCGTACCGTAGTGCGTAATGTTACCCAGCAAACTGCCCAACACCGTGTTAAGCAGCGGGTCAACTTTCGCGTGCACAATCGGTTTGGCAATTTTGCCTAACAGCGGGCCCACCAGTTTGTCCACCAGTTTGTCGATGCCACCCTTCACAATGCTTTCCTGCAAAGCCGCGCCATCCTTTTTATGCTCGTTGCTTTCCGAGAAAGTGAGGTAAGCCTGCACCGCCTCTTCGCCCAAGCATTCCACCAGCATTTCGGTCAGCGCCTCAGGTGTTTCGGGGAATTTCACCAAGCCGCCCAAGCTGCCCAAGTTCGCATTCACCACCTCGTTAATCACGTCCCAGTAATCCGCTACCAGCGAACCAATCATCGGCATCAGGCCGTCCACCAGCTTTTGCTGCGCATAGCCCCCGAAGTCCTTTTGCAATTCGCCGCCCAGGTTCACACTCTTGATGTATTTACCCTGCAAATCCATTTGCGAATTGTCATCGTTCAGGCGCACCAGGCGGAACGGACAAGGATAAGTAACCGTTGACCCCGTCGACACATCGTAAATCGAGTCCGTACGCGTTTCGTTGTAATCCTTAGCCACATCCTGAATGTGGAAATGTCCGGTGAATACCACACGCACGCCGGCTTCCATCAGCGCCTTGCGCACCTCAGCCGCTTCGTCCACCACGTAAGGAGCCGCAATCGTGGCCTGCGCATTAAAGTGTTCCACCAAGTTGTGGTGCATCACGCCCAACACCTGTTTACCCTTGCTGCGCGCCTCGCGGGCCTGCGTCTGAATCCATGCCAAAGTTTCGGGTTTGATACGTCCCGAAGTCACACACACATCTGCCTCGGCACCTTCCGATTTAAACGTATTATCCTCGTAGCGGCAAGCATCGATACCGATGACCACCACACCATCGAGCGGTTCAATGGCATAGCTTAGCGAATGCGTGTCGCGCACCGCCTTGTCGCCATAACCAAAGTCCTTATAGATTTCAGCAAAGTCGTTGGCACTCACCGTCTGCGCATAGCTCGTTGTGTCACCGTCGAACACCCAAGCATGCGGATTGTTCACGTCATGGTTACCCGGCACCACCAACGTCTGAATGCCAGCCTGCTTCAGGCGCTTCAGCTGTTCGGCCACCATTTGGTGACTCAGCAGTTCGCCGTCCTTGGTCAAGTCGCCCGGAATGAGCACCAGTTCCGGCTTACGCGTCAGGATGGTGTCAATCATTGTATAGTAAATGTCCTTGCTCTCGGCCAGCAGTTTGCGGTCCGAAGCCAAGTATTGATTGAAAGCACTACCTTCCTTCACCAGCAGTTCGGGGTTCATCACATGAATGTCGCTCATCACCAAAATGTCCTTCGGTCCGTCGGCAAAAGGAATGGCATTAACCGTAAAGAGCAGTTCGTTGCCCAGCGTCTTGCTCTTAGCGTCCAAACAGCGCACGGTGTAGTCACCTTCGTCCAGGTCGTTGCCCACGTTGAACGTACCGTTCTGTTCGCCATCGGCCGACTGCTTATATTGCGTTTTGAGTGCCACCAGGCCCTTGTCCTTGAACAGACAGATGGAAGCCCCTTCGGGCAGATTCTTGAATTGAATGTCAATAGCCTGTCCTACTTCAAAATGCGAAGTAGACAAACTGAGCGCAGGTTGCTCCGTGTTATTGTCCTGTGCCGCAAAAAGGGCATCCGTATTTTGTTCGCGAAACAAGTTGACAGTCTGCTGCCATTTGTTTCCAAAAACACGGTGGGTTGCAGCATTGGCTGCAATCGGTTGGGCAGCCTGAAGGCTAACGGCACAAGTGAGCGCACAAAGAAGTAGTTTTTGAGTCATTCGTTTGAGTTTAAGTGTTTGTTTGTTCTCTGTCGTGTTTTCGACACTGCAAAAGTAAACACCCACCATTACGATGCCCTTTCAAGTGTGTGACATTTTCAAGGCTAAATTGTGTACAACTCTTCACATCTCATCCATAGTGTTTTTCATCTCTTCATTCGGTGCGCACTATCGCACCGCTACCTCCGTCAGCCAATCAGCCCGGGACGAAGCACAATGTTTGCTTTGTCCCGGGCTGACTTTTAGGTTCAATCCATGCCGGCCTTAGCGGCAAAAGACGTTTTTCAGTTCAGTTTTTGCGGTGTGCGCGTTTCGCGCTGTTCGTACAGGTCGTCGATGATACCGTCGGCCAAACCGATAACCGGCACCCAAACGTAGTCGGCATGTACGATGCGGGCAATGCGCAAAAAGATTTCGGCAGCCGGAATAATAACGTCTGCACGGTCGTCCTTCAGTCCGAACTGTTCGATGCGCTCCTCCACGCTCAGCGGTTTCAGTCGGTCGTACACCTGTTCGAGCGAGTTAATCGGCAAGCGTTGCTGCTCCTTATCCTTCACTTCGGCCATGCGGTAAAGTTTGTTGATGTTACCACCCGAACCAATAATGTTGATGCGTCCGGCCCGTTCAGCAATGCGGCCCATGTCCTCTTCAAGGCGCAGCCACTCATCGTCGCGCACCTTGCCCGTAAGGCTTCGCACCGTACCGATGTTATACGAAGCCGAACTCTGCAATTTGCCGTCCGTCAGAAAGTTCACCTCGGTCGAGCCACCGCCCACGTCCACGTAGATGTAAGCCCCCTCGCGGTCGGCCATACATTCAATGTGGTTGCTGTAAACGATGCGTGCCTCCTCCTTGCCGTTGATAATTTCGATGTTGATGCCCGTTTCCTTCAGCACGCGGCGAATAATGTCCGGGCCGTTGGTAGCATCGCGCATAGCCGACGTAGCACAGGCGCGGTAGTCAGCCACATCATACAGCTTCATCATCTGCCGGTAAGCCTTCATGAGCCTACGCAGTTTTTCGGCCTTCTTGTCAGAGAGTTCGCCATTCTTGAAAATGTCGAAACCCAGTCGCAGGGGAACACGCAGCAGCAGCAGTTTCTTGAATTTATCCTTGTCGTTAGCCTCGCGGTCAATGCTCTTGATGAGCAGGCGGGCCGCATTCGAACCTATGTCGATGGCCGCATAATTGATTCGTGCCATAAGCGTATGTAAATTATTCGGTTAAGCATTCTGTTTACAAAAGTAAGTAGATGCAGGCGCGCTGTCGGTCTGCATCTACTTACAAAGGTAAACGAAACTGCCTAAATCATTTTGTCAAATGCCTTGTATTTTTCAGTTTTCCCGTTTTTTTTGATGAAACAGTCTGGTTTCTATCGAAAACAATGGCGTTCACCAGCCTACGCTTTTTCCTTGCCCTTTTCAGCCGAAGCCTTTTTTGCTGAAACCTTTTCGATCGAAGCTTTTTCAGCTGAGGCCTCCAGCAGCGTGTCGGCATAATGTTTGTAAAGCGCCTCCTGCGAACGGAAAGGCGTGGGGTCATTCGTTACCCAAGGCAAGTTGCGCCCTGTACCGTCAACACAGCGTCCCTGCATGTTGTCGCGCAGGGCAAAGTCGATGACGCGCTTCAAGTCCTCCTTAATCAGCGGATCGTAAACCGGCGTCACCACCTCGACACGGTTATTCAGGTTGCGCGGCATCCAGTCTGCCGAACCGATAAACATTTTGTCCTCGCCCGCTGCACAGAACTGGAAAATGCGCGCGTGCTCCAGGTAGCGGTCAATAATGCCCGTGATGTGCATTGTTTCGCTCTTGCCCGGCAGGTTTGTCACCAGCGAACAGTTGCCACGCACCACCAGTTCCACCGGCACCCCGTTGGCCGAAGCTTCATACAGTTTCTTCACCATGCCCGGGTCCGTGATGTGGTTAATTTTAATGCGAATGTATGCCGGTTTTCCCACATTGTGGTTCTTGATTTCCTCGTTCACCAGGCGCACAAAGCGATTGCGCATTTCGTTAGGCGACACCAGCAACTCCTTGTATTTAGCCGGTAAGTAAGGATGTTCAATAAAGTTGAACACCTCAGCCACATCGCGCACAATGTTGCGGTTGGCCGTCATCAGCATATAGTCAGTGTAGGCACGCGCATTTCCCTCGTGGAAGTTACCCGTGCTGATTACACTGATATCCGCCCCCTTGCGCATGTGAATGTGCGTAATTTTTGAGTGCACCTTCAGTCCCTCCACGCCAAAGATAACGTGAATGCCCACATCCTGCATTTTCTTCGACCAGTTGATGTTCGAAGCCTCGTCAAATCGGGCCAGCAGTTCAATAACCACCGTAACCTGCTTGCCGTTTTGCGCCGCGTTAATCAGTGCCTTTACCACCTTCGATTCGCGAGCCAGTCGGTAAAGCGTGGTTTTAATGCTCTTTACCTCCTTATGAACTGCAGCCTCCTGCAATAAGCGAATGTACGAAGCAAAGTCGTGGTAAGGCACGTGAATAAAGCGGTCGCGTTGCTGCACAGCCTGCAGCAGCGACTGTTCGCCCATCAGTTCCGGTTTCATGAGCGGTTGCCAGCGCGGATATTTCAGGTCGCTCCGTCCGCAATCCGGAAAGCTCATCAAGTCCTTATGGTTCTGGTAGCGTCCTGCCGCCATGATGGTGTCGAGTTTGTCGATATTGAGTTTGCCCGTAACGCGTTTCAGCAAGTCGCGCGGCATGTCAGCATCGTAAATCACGCGCAATGCCTGTCCCTTCTTACGACTTTTCACACCTTTCGAAATTTTCTGCATCAGTCCGGTGCGCAAGTCATTGTCAATTTCCATCTCCGCATCCTTTGTAAATTTAAATGCGTAAGCCTGGAACACGTTGTAATTAAGTCCTGCAAAAATGAGTGGCAGGCAATGGCGGATTACGTCGTCCATATACATGATGTACGACTTACCATCCTTATCGGGCAATCGAAGGAAACGCCCAATCAAGTTTATCGGCAGTTGCAGCAACGCAAATTCCGGGTGCGTTTTGTCCGAGTTCTTGCGCATTTTAACTGCCAGGTAAATGCAGTCGTCGGGTTCTGTGCTCAAGTCCTTCACGGCCGAGAACCACACCGGCGCAATGAAGCCATCGAGTTTATGATAATAATAATTGCGGACGAAAGTTTTTTGCATCTCATCCAGTTGGGTGTCTTTCAGAATGTAGATATTCTCCTTTTCAAGGTCGTTTTCTACCTGTTGAATAGTCGCCTCATACTCCTTCGCATATTGCGTATTGAGTTTGTTAATTGTTTTCAGGGTCTGTATGGCACATTGTCTGTCGGTGCGTGCATCCTTGTCGTTGTATTCAGCAATGCGGTTAAGCAAAGCCACACGCACGCGGAAAAACTCATCGAGGTTATTTGAATAAATACCCAAAAAACTCAATCGCTCAAGCAGTGGAATGCTTTTCTTTTCAGCTTCCTGCAGGATGCGGTGATTAAAGTACATCCAACTAATGTCCCTTTCTACATAATCTTGACTAAAATTGTTTTTACCCATCTGGCTGTGATTTGTTGTTTCGGTTTGCAAAGTTCGGCATACTATGTTACAAGTTTGTTACAAGATTGTGACAGTTTGAGTTACAAAAATGTAACACCTTCGTGTTTTCCCTCTTTAATCCCCCTCCTTCAGAACTTTTTGGCTGAGCCAGCATGCTGCAACCTCCAGTCACTTTGAATGGGGAAACATTTCGCGGCTTCGGGTGCGCAGGGCAGATTTAACAAACAGGTAAATAAAGGTGAAAATAAACGGGTTCGCCTTTAGCTTCATTGCAAGGCGAAATGAGCGGGTGCGGAACCGATTGGGGTGTTTTCCTGAAAACGCTGATTATCAGTAGTTCCGCGATTCTTAAAACTAGCTCGGAACTAA
>ERZ809198.222-NODE-222-length-37859-cov-19.185668_pt1 | contig 37859 bp, 32 predicted proteins | sample MGYA00520793_ERZ809198 | MGnify/ENA primary metagenome ERZ809198 (study PRJEB31570, sample SAMEA3213005) | Homo sapiens | biome: human-gut; feature: human gut; material: fecal | place: Sweden | collected 2011 ... | reverse complement strand
ATAGGGGTATAGCTCAGTTGGTAGAGCAGCGGTCTCCAAAACCGCGTGCCGAGGGTTCAAGTCCTTCTGCCCCTGCCATTTAAAAGCACTTCAAAAAGGCGATACGCAAGCCGTTTTTGAGGTGTTTTTGTTATTTATCAAGGATTTTCAAATTTGCCCTGTAGCTATTGATTTCTACAATTTTGGCTGATTTTTCTACAACTTTTCGACTTTTTTCTTCTCTAAAAATCTGTTCATAATCAGAAGCTATTGCAATTTTAGAAGTTTTATCAACATGAGCATAAAAGCGAAAAGTAGTTGACGGATTACTGTGTCCTAACCATTCAGCTGTTTGAACATAAGAAAAACCTTTATTAAGCAAATTACTTGCCACACTATGCCTTAAATCGTGCAAACGCAAACCGTAATAGCCCAAACTGTCAGCTATTTTACGAAAATTTTTCGTTAAATAATTCGGTGTCATAACTGAACCGTTTTCGTGCGTAAATACAAAATCACTATCAGAATACAATTCTTCAAATTCCTTCTTGTTTTCAATCTGCCATTGCTTTTGAACAAGAAGTTTTTCTTTTATAACAGGAATTAACGGCATTGTTCTGTTACTGCTTGCATTTTTAGTATCATCGGTATAGTTTGATTCGCCAGTAAGTTCCTTTGTGCTTTGCTGTAAAGTTTCGCAAATATGAATGGTGTTATTTTCAAAATCCACACAACTCCACTTAATGCCCAAAACTTCACTTCTTCTCAATCCATATATCGAACACAGTAAAACAGGCAAATAAATTATTTCGTTCTCAATAGCCGTCAGCATATTGTTAATCTGTTTTTGATTGAGAAACTTTGCATTAAAAGTTTTCAACTTTGGTCTTTTGGAACTAACATCAGGATTAAAATTTATGTAACCCTTTTCCACAGCGTCATTCAGTGCTTTTGAAATATTTTGATGATGGTGCTGTATTGTGCGAGGAGAAAGCGGTTCAGCTTTTTCAAGTTTGCTGTTTGTATTATTTTTAAATTTGTAGTAAGCCGTTAAATCGCAAGGTTTTAGTTCCTGTAATCGTATACCTTTTTCACGAAAATATGGGATAATATGCTTTTCCATATTTCCTTTGTAATTTCGGTAAGTATTTGGTCTTACTTCTGATTTAATATCGTTCAGCCACAATTCAAAATAATCTGCAACAGTAATTTCACTGTAGAAGGTTTTACACTCCTTGCTGTACTGTTCAATAAGATCTTGCAAAAACGCTTCTGCCTTTCTCTTATTATTTTTAACAGGCAGTTTTGTTGTACGCCAAATCTGCTTTCTTTTTCCGTTTTCATCAGTTACATATAATCGAGCATACCAAATTTCGTTTTTCTCAACTATGCTTCCATTGACTCTATTCTTATTCATTACTTTCCTTTCCGAAAGAGCCAACCATAACTGATATAATAATACCATTTACAGTTGGCTCTTTCAAGATTTTTTGCTAAAACAGCTATTCAAATATGTTTGTATGCTCTTCTTTGGAATTATGTATTTAGTGCCGATTCTTTTGGATTTCAGCGTTCCGTTTTTAAGCATTTGATATACGGCATTTCTGCCTATACCTAAAATATTCTGAACATCTTTAACCGTCAGCACCTCTCCATAATCACATAATTTTTTCATATAATCACCATTCGCTATCATCAAAATAATAAGCCTTAAACAGCACACCTGTATTCGTAAGGAATACGCCTTGCTTGTCCTTTGGAATTTTCTCCGCTCCGTCAGGGTTATCAAGAATAATCTGAGAAAGCACCTTGTCAGCCCTACCGCAAATTCTAAAGTCGATATTATTTTTTATCTGACCTTTGAGAATATCGGCATCAGGTCTTTGAGTAGCTAAAATCAAGTGTATTCCAAAGGCTCTGCCTTGCCTTGCTATTGTTGATAACAAACTCTCAATTTTTGCAATCTGAACCTTGCTTTCTTTATCAAGCCCTGTTTTATCAAGCAATTCTGCAATTTCATCGCAAGCAAAAACTATTCTGTGAAAATTACAATCAGTCAGTTTATTGTATTGTTCAATGTTAGCACACTCACAATCAATAAATAACTGTTTACGGCTGTTGAGTTCTTCCACAATGTATTCAAGACGATTTATAAGTTGTTCTTGTTGAGTAATTATATTACATTTTCTTTTCCATATTCCGTAAAAATCCACTCCGCCTTTAAAATCAGCTATGTAAATTTCAAAACTTTTTTCAACACACTGCATTATAACCAGTTTTAGCAAAACAGATTTTCCCGAACCTGAACTACCGCCTATTAAAATATGCGGAGTTACCTTTAAATCTGTCATTACCTTATCAAGCTGACTTTCTCCAAGTAACAAAACACTTTCCTTTTCGGATAAATATTTATTTTCCCACATAAGTATTTGCGGAAATTCTTTGTTCGCTGTCACTGTTTTTATAAACACATGCTGAAAGTCTTTTCCTGATTCAATGCTTACTATACGAACATTAAGTGCGGTTTCAATATCAGAACGCTTTTTCTCATATTCGGTAATTGGTATGGTAGGAGAATAAAACTCGTATACTTCTGCTTTTGCTTGTCTGAATCTTGATAACAAAAGCGGTGTTTCTCCAAATCTATCCTTAAATCCAATACTACTTAAACACATCTCAATCCTTTTAGCTGATAAAGGTGTACCTAAAAATGAGATAATAAGCAAAGTTCCAATAATTGAAAAAACAATCAGTATAAAGTCAAAAATCCATAATAAAACTTCATTTAATATTTTATCTTTTGCAATGAACCACAACAAAATCACAGCAGTTAGAAAAGCTAAAGGCATTACTGCTTTTATTCGTTTATTCTTTATATTTTCAAATCCTTTGGATAATCTAATTACCTTTATTTCACCAAATAATCTTTTCAAATTATGTCACCCCCTAACAGATAGATTCATATGTGTTGATGTGCTTTTTATATATTTGTTTTACATAATTACTTTTAAAATCTCGTTCAATATCTGAAATCTCCAATGCATACTCACCTACCTTTGTGAAACCTTGTTTTGAAACAAGTTCTATTGCTTCTCCATAAGGCAATCTGCAAACTGTCGGTTTCTTGATTCCTCTAGAGTGCCGAAACATTCTGATTCCAACAGGGAGCATTTTTAATCTTGCACCTTTTATAATCTTTTTACTGTTACCCATAACAGATATTTCTTTTATTTCTCCTCCAACTATTTCAGGAGAAACTTCTAAATCATTATCAATCGGGAAATCAGTTAGATATGCAGTAAGATATTTACCTATATTGTCAATATTCTTATCTATTGATTTAATAGATACAAAGCCCAATCCCCATATATCAGCAACAATTTTATTATCAATATAAGGAGCCTTCCTATTAAAGATAAATATCCCGTGCAGATGAAATGCACCTCGTTCTTGTGCTTCAACTGTTATAATGTACTCATATTTGTAACCCTTTTTAGATAAAAACCTCTTAAAGCGTTTATTAAAGTTTTTAAAATCATTATAGAGTTTCTTAGAATCTCTCATATTTTCTTTGTAGGTGAAAGTTATAAATCTGCATTGTTCTGCATTATCAAAAGTTATATTTGAATTTATTAAATCCGATAAACTACGCATACTTTTTTCTAGATTACGCAAATTCTCTGTTCGGTCTAATGCGTGGTGCTGTACTTTTTTAACTTCACCTGTAGATACTACTACAAATTCTTCTTTAGATAAAGGTACAATAGTTTTCCCGTTATTCCTGTTACTGGATAACGAAATTTCTTGAATATTACCCATAGTTTTTAATGTAGCAGTAGTATATAAATCAATTGTATCGGGCACATCAATTTTACGCTTTATAACACTCATGGAATAATATCACCTGATAATCAAGTTAATAATGCTTAGTCTGCAACCCTTTTACAGGGTTGCAGACCAGCATAGTTTTAATTACTTACCAACTATTTCAATATTTTCGGCGGTAATACTGAGTGCATTTCTATATTCACCATATACAACTGCTTCAGGATTAACTAAGCGGATAACCGTATTCATCGGAACATTATTGAGCTTTGCAGGGATTTTTACAGACAGTTTCTCATAAAGATTATTCACAACATTTCCGTCTGAATTTCCGTAATCTGTTTCATCGGAAACTATGACTACATCAATTTTTGTTCCGAGCACCCTTTGCGTTTCGAAATCTCTCCATTCCTGAATTCCGACAGACATAAGTTTCTTCTTTGCCAACCATGTATCTATATCAAAATACTGGAAGAGTGAAAGTTTTTTTAAAGCCATAATAGCCACCTTTCTGCCTGATATGAAGGCTGTAAAAATTGTTTTATAAGGTAACTAAATGCAAAGGTTTTTAATCTTTGCATTTAGTTGTTGGGTGAAAAATATCATCCATCAATTTTCAAGAATAAATATTTTTCTGCAAATGCATCTAACTCTTTTTTTAGATGTATTGTATATTCGCACATCAAAAAATACATCAATTCAAAAGAATGCATAGAATTGATTTCAAAAGCTCCTTTGGCATTTATATGTCCAAATTCATTTATCTGCAAGAAATCAAAATAATTATCATCTTCCAAAATAGGATTAATAACAACATTTATAAAAAGTGTAATATTGCTATACATATCATTAGATAACTTAGTACGATACTTCTTAATTCTATTGAGATTGTTCTTAATAAATATTTTGTTTTCTATATTATCAACATCAATGCACTCTTTCAAAAGGTTATAGCATTTATAGGCAATAACAGAATTTTCATTATTCATTATAACTTGCTCCTTTCTGTCAGATTATCATGAATCTCTGACATTATTCAAGTGAGCTCTCTTGACACTTTTAATTATACATATTTTTTTACAAAAAAGTTCACTATTCACAAATTTCTCACATTTATATATTATTATAATTATAAATTCACATTTATGAAATGGGGTAAAACCATGAAGAAAAAAGAATCACCTTATATTGATGGATTAGACCAAATGGATATTAAAAATATTGAATCATTCCCCTGTTTTTGGCAACAGTGTTTTCTTAAGCGATTTTTTAAAAAATTACAAGATGAAAACATGAATAAAAATGATGTTTGTAATAAAGCAAACAATAATGATGATGTAAAAAGACTTACGGCTAACTATCAATTATTATCAAGTACACTTTCACAATATACAAATTTGAAAAATAAGTCTGTTCGACACATTTCCGTTGACGCTTTAATATCAGTTTCAAAAGCTCTTAATGTTTCAATTGATTATTTACTTGGTATAGAATCGTCGGAGCAACATAATCTTACTGATATTTTTGAAGAAACGGGTTTGACGAAAAAATCAATATACGCTTTACAACAAAACTCTAAAGCGCCTGATTTTATTAACTCCTTTTTGCAATCTAAAGAATTGACTAACTTGCTAAGACTTGTAAATCAAATCTTTTATTCAGATTATATTGCTAAGGACATTTTATCCGCTTATAGTAAATCTTTAAGGGATATTATTGTATCAGCATATTCAAAGTATATGGAATCCACCTTGCCTATTGAAATGAAAGAAGAAACTTTCAAAGTAGCACTGTATAATGAAATAAAGAATAAAAACATCACTCTTAACAAGGAATATATATCTTTTAATGTTTCAAAGGATAGATTTTCTCAAATAAGACATTTAAGTAAATGCAGTAATATAAAATTATCACAAGCATTTATAAACGATACCGTTTCATGCGTTTATAATATTATGTTTTATGGCAACAGCTCTGATTATTACCGAAATGCTCTATCCAATTCATTTTCCAAAATCGTTGACGAATTTCTTGCTACCAAATCTGAAAAACTATTAAAAGATTTAGGCAATTATGCAAAGTTAGACAAAACGGATAATTCAATAGATAAATAGAAAAACAAAAGCAACCGTGCCAATTTAATCTTGATACGGTTGCTTTTATTTATGTTGTTTAGTTAGCAAAGCTTGAAATAACTTCTTGTTCTCTTACTTTATAAATTCGTCATTTGCCATTTCGGATATTACAGAAATCAATTTTTTGAATAGATGTTTTCATAGATAAATTAATGTTTTGTTCATTTTCAAAGTTAATTCATCTATCTATTTCTAATGTAAATCGCATTACTAACTCATCTTCTGAGTAAGTAACTGAAAATTCATTGTTATCTATTGGATATCTAGAGTAGCTATCTGTGGTAAATCGTAATTTTTTTGGTTCTCCTAAAATTTTAATAACATCGCTCTTGGTGGAATTTCCGTTAATACCTTTATAACTATACTTAGTTTTACTCGATATCTCAGAATAATCAACAGTTATACTGTCAATCAAATCATTAGCTTTAGTCATCACAAGTCCATCAGAAAATTTGCATATTGGGTTACCTATACTGTTGTAAACATCATCATATTCACCGAACTTTTCAACAGCTACGCTAATTGGTTGACCAATAAACTCGCTCACATCAATTGAAGTAACAGTTTTTTCACTTGTTTCGGATGAATCTTGGACAGTTGATTTCAATGAACATCCTGATGAAACTAGTAATAGTATTGTTAACATTGTACTCCAAAGCATGAGTAATTTTACATTGTTTTTTATTATTGTTTTATTGAACATATTTTTTATTAACCTTTCTTGATAAAATTTATTTAAATTCTTCATTTGACATCTCCTTTTTGTGATATGAGCTATTTTATTATTACTTTCTGCTTTTTCCTCCTTTGGCATATAAGCAGTAAGTCAAAAGAACAAGTATGCTACAATTTTTTTAGAATTCATTTTATACACAATCTATCACTCCACCTTTGTTAAATCAATCGGATAACCTTTCTGACCTACTCCCTTAATTTTGGATTTTTCAATATACAAAATTGCAGAAATATCTGTAAATACATTTTTGTTATTATCCTCAGTTAAATTTATTATTAGACTACTCATATCAATAGTACCGGATACATTATAACTTCCTGCTTTTCTGTATTGATCAATTTTATCAGGTGTATAGCTGTAAACTCCTTTTATTTTGCCATCTTTTGTAGCCTCTGTAATTTTAAGCGAAGATTTTCCTTTATTTCCTACTCCGTTATAAGTTCCATTCCATTTACCCTCAATATTTACTGAATCCAATTCAGCTTTAATTGTTGTTGGTTGAAGCAGCCATCTACCCTCATAGACATAATAAACCTGAGTGTCAAACTCAATAGTCGCATTTGGTTTTGTTAATGTACCTTTACAGTAAAATCGTCTGGCTTTGCCTCTATTCTCCGATATTTTTTTGTAAACTTCAAAATCCGATATTTCAGATTTAGCCATACTTACAGTTTGACTATTTGAAGTGTCACTAAATAAAATAATTTCTTTTTGTGCAATCTCATCAATTAAATCGCTGTCCCTAACCTTTAATTCACATTCGTTTTTTTCGGTAGTCTTAAACTCGCCTTCATTAGAGACAGCCGTTACTTCCCACTTTTTATCAAAAATATAACCGATATTTATCTCTCCTTCTGCCTCTAATACATCATCGTCTAATATCAGCGTAACTGTAACATTGTCTTTTCTTTCATCAATATTAGTTTTTTTACTTTTAATGGAAAGATTTTTTATATTACTGGATTTAATTTCCCATTCTTCATCATTTATCGTTACATGTTCGCCATTTAGTGAAGAAACAATTATTTCTTCATTAACACCTTTTTTAGGAGTAGCGGTCGATTTATCTTTGTCCACTTGAGAAACATTATCAAAAACCCATTTATCATCAGACGAATAATAATATGTAGCTATAAAATAATTTATATATTCAGCAATTTCATCGCTTGATTTTACTCTAAGAGATATAGAAGTTTCCTTCGTGTTATCTATATTATATTCTAATATCTCTATATCATCTATTTTTTTATCACTGGATAAAATTTTACTTACATCAGGTTCAATATCTTTCATAATCGTTGATTTGTATATTTGATTAGAACAAGCGGTTAGAAATATAAACATACAGACCGCTAAAGCGGTAATAAGCACGATTCGTTTTTTCATCACAATTCCCCTTAAAATATTATTTATTGTAGTGTGAAATATATAGTTTTATTCATTTTTATAAATTCCCACCATAATACAGTATACAACATGTCTTGCAAAAATGCAAGACAATATTAATTGCAATTTTAATTGCTTTATTCAGTGCTTATTATTCTTTGCTTATGCAATATAATAAATATTATGGGAGGTGTCCTAATGGCTTTTCAATTAAAACAAAACAGAAAAGAATCTGAAAACAAAACAATCAGATTTCCCCTGCCCCTTATACAAGAAATAGAAGCTGTCATAGCAAACCAAGATGTTACCTTCTCCAGCTTTGTTTTACAGGCTTGCGAATACGCTCTAAAAAATATGGATACAGACGAAAATAAATCAGAATAATTGTATCTAAAATCAAATACATACCACGAAAAAATCCCTAAACCGTTTATTTATGGCTAGGGATTTGCTTGTTTTAGTAATTTATTCCTATATCAGTTACATATAATCATCTTTGAAACTTACAAAATATATTCAAAAATTACAACAAGTAGTTACTTTTTACTAATATGTTATTGATACAACAAAATAATTATAGTATAATAGTTACATAACATCACAATGGAGGGATATATATGAAAATAGCACTACTTCACATTAGCGATTTTCATCTAAAGGATGGAGATATATTTTGTAATACAAAAATCGATAAATTTGTAGACTCTCTAAAATCATTTCAAAATATTGATGACATTATAATTTTAATTTCTGGGGATATCGTTTTTAGCGGAGGAATTAATGAGTATAAAACATATAGAAAACTTCAAACGATCTTAATAAATAAGTTAAAAGAAAAAATAAATGATAAATTTATACCTATTTATCTTGTGCCGGGAAATCACGATATAGATTACAATAAATTATTAAGAAAAGGTGCAGATATTGAAAAAGCGTATCGCAACAATAATATCGACCGTATGCTTGATGATGAATTTAATTCATTGAATAATTTTTATTCACAAACAAATTATAAATTTAGCGTAGATAAAAATAGATTAGTTGCAATGCATATTCAGAAATATAACAACTTTAACATTCAAATTAATCTTATAAATACTGCTCCTTTTTCAACCCTAGAACATGATGATCGAGAACTTCACTATTTTCAAGAAAATGATTATCCTATTATAGAAAAAAGAAACAATGCTGATTTTTGTCTCACGATGATGCATCATCCCTCAGAATGTTTTCATTGGAATCAAAAATTTAAATTAAAAGATTTTATAGCAAATAACAATCATATATTATTTGTTGGGCATGAACACAAAGGAAGCGTCGGGGAAGAAGTTTCAATTGATAAAAGCACTGGCCTTTTTGTATCAAGAGCTGGCGAAATGCAGTGGGGTAATTTTGAATATAACGATTTTTTTAATACCATTATAATTGACACTTGTAACAAAAGCTTTTCAATTTATTCTTTTGAATGGGATAACAAAAATAATATCTATAAAAAGAAAGAACATATTAATAATGAAAAAATATGTATAAAAGCAAAAGAACTACTGCCTTCTCCTGATTTCTTAAAAGAATTAAATATAGATGAAAATATTTTGCACAAAAAATTGTCATATGATGAATATTTTGTATTTCCTACCCTAATTCAAGAAAAAACAAACGAAGATGAAATTACAACTAAAATTAATAATTTTTCCGATTTTTCTGACTTTTTATGTAAATATAAAAAAATTTGGATTAGAGGGGATTCTTTTTCTGGAAAATCTACACTGGCAAAATATTTATTTAATGAACTAATAGGTGAAAAAATTCCTCTTATATTAAGGGTATCTAATGGTAAGTCTAATTTAAAGACACTTACAAGAAATCTGTTTGCAGAGCAATATGGTTATGAAGATACAAAATGGAATAAATATGAGCAACTGGATAACAACGAAAAAATAATAATTGTTGATGATTTTGACCTAATTAGCAACAAAACTTCTAAGGAAAAACTTTTAAAGTTCTTAAACGAAAATTTCCAACAGTACATTATCATTTCTAATAACAACAGCTCATACGATATTGTTGCTGATGTTAGAGAAGAAATAAAAGATTCATATGAAGAAAATGGAGTTTATGGATATTTAAACATCAACCCATTTTTCGGTAAAAAACGTAGACAACTTGTGAAAAAAATATGTCTTCTAAATAATGTTAATGATGATGTTGACATTGTATCAATTAATAAATTAATTGATGCTCTTGTGCATAATAATGCTTCTTTGTTTACATTAAAACCAAATTTTATTATACAATATACAAACTATTTTTTGCAAGATGGTCGTTATGAATCAAAAAACGGCGAAGCTATTTTTAGTAAAATTTTTGAACATAACATTAATTCGGCCTTAATAAAATATTCATCCAATTCTGAGCTTGATGAAACCCTAACTGTTATAGAAGAAATAGCATATTATATGCATTTTAATAAAAAAGATACGATTACATACTCTGAAATGGAAGCAGTTATTAACGATTATTGTGAAAATTATGGTGTTTCTATAAGTATAAAGCGCTTAAAAGATACATTAATTAAGTCAAATATTTTCAAAGAAGATGAAGAAAATGGGACTTCGCTTTCTTTATATTTTCAAAACAAAAATTATCTTTCGTATTTCGTAGCAAAATGTCTATACAGAAAGCTCAATAACGATGGCGAGTATAAAGATATAGAAAATATACTTGAGAAAATTTGTTTTGGGATTAACTCTGACATTGTTTTATTCATTTCATATTTATCTAATAACACCCGTATTATAAACACTATATGTGAATACGCAAATGAATTAATGTCTGAAATTGAAAGTGTAAGTTTTGAAACAGATAATATTAAATTATTATCTAACAACTATCACATGAATTCAATAGAAGAACCAAATAATGAAGATAAATCAGAATATGAAAAAAGAAAAGACGATATTGAAGAAATAACATATGAAGGTGAAGATATCGAAGCACGAGGTATTTACGATTATGACGAAACAGAAATTGATGAAACTTACAATAAGTTACTTCGGTCCATTAAATACACAGAAATGATTTGTAAAGCGTTACCAGCATTTTACAGTATTATGAGAGCTCAAGCAAAAAATGAATTGGTAAAAAGTATATTCTCGTTTCCAAATAAGATAATTTTTTCACTTTTAGAACCAGTATCTAATAATTTGGACGATATTTGTGCACAAATAAAAAACTATGCTGACGAAATTTATAAAAAAAATAATACAGGCAAATTACTAACTGAAGAAAAAATTGTTGAAATGCTTAGTGAAAGTGCACGATGTATTTTTCTGTCTGTTTATAATTCATTTTCCGAGTTAGCAGTCAATAGAAAAAGTTTAAGTATGTTATTATCTTATCAAAGTACATCCATCGCCAATGAATTTTTTAAATTATCTATACTTGATAATTCTGGTAATACAGATGAATTCTTTAAGGAAGTTGAAAGATTCATGAAGAAGCATAATAAGCCCAATCTAAGGATATTAGTGCAGCAATTAGTGCGTAAACACTTAATATGTAATAATATCTCCCAATCAAAAAAGCAACGAATTGTTGATAAAGTTTGGGGTAAACATGCAAGAAAGAAAATAATGTTAACATTACCTCAAGGAAAAGAAATATAAATAATCTATATGCCGTGTTGGTCCTCCCCCAACCGGTCACTTTTCGCTTTATAGGTGGTGACCTAACTATTAAAGCGATTAATTGCATGTCATATAGCCACGCTGACGGCATATAGATACTAATATACTATGCAATTCTATTATAATTATAACCCAATCATCATAAATATTTTTTAATTGTTATGGTTGATCTCTTTCTACAATAATTCTACAAATTATTTGTTTTAAAACTATTTTTACTCATTTTTTATAACACTGTCAGGGATAGATTTCTACAGTTTAGCACCCTATAAACTGGCTTAAACAGTAACTTTCGTCGCTCCAAAACCGCGTGCCGAGGGTTCAAGTCAGCTGACTTCCCATAAGGAACATATAAATTAATTTTTTTACAGAGCAGGTAGTTTTCGCTATCTGCTCTGTTTTCTGCTGTGAATTTTTGTGATTGAATTCTCTCACCAGAACTTCCCTATGTGTGTCAGGAATATGTCAATCTCATACTTTGCTCCAGGGTTCTCTTTATCGTTTTCGTGTATGGTGATTTTACTTACAAAGGTTCGGAGTATCTCGGGTGTCAGTTCTACAATGTAAATGTATTTGTTTGCCAGAGCTATGAATCTGTCAACATTGCTTTCCTCAGTTTTAATTGTATTTATCTGATTTTGCAGTTCGGGTATCTTTGCTTTTAGTTCATGCAGTTCAGCAGTATAGCTGTCGGATAAAAGTCTGTACTGGTCATCGGGGATTTTACCAAGTGCGTTGTCCTCGTACAGCTTTCTGAATATTACATTCAGCTCGTTTTTGCGGTTATTCAGCCTGTCAAGCTCGGTTATCTTCTGACTGAGCTTTTTTCGGCTTTCCGACAAACTTCTTTTACTGATGCACTCAACAAATTTGTTCTTTTCATTGACCGCATAGTAAATTGCCTGATTGATTTCCTCCCTGACAATTTCATCTAATACAATCTCACGGATTCGGTGTGGAAGAATACAATCGCCGTCCTTGTGTCTGCGATAGGAACTACACATAAAGTAATAGCTTTTGGGCTTTGGCTTGTTTCCGCTGTTGTAAGTAAGCCTTGCTCCGCAGTCTGCACAGTAAAGAAGACCACTATATTTATTGATATTTCCTGACTTTGTAATCCTCTTTCTGCCCTCACGAACTTTTTGAATAATATCCCAGGTTTCTTTGTCTATTATAGCTTCGTGAGTGTTTTCAAATCTGAATTGATTTTCTATGGGAACAACTTTCTTTTTCCTATCTTTGTAGGATAAAGTTGTGGTTTTACAATTCACCGTATGTCCGAGGTACACTTCATTTTCAAGCATACCGACAATAGTTTTTGTCGCCCAGCTGTATCGGTCTGTAATATCGGTTTTCTGAATGATAACTCCGTCATTTTCATAGCGGTACACCGATGGTCTTGGGATTTTCTTCTCGGCAAGAATCTTTGCAATATTCCTTGGTCCCATTCCTGTGGCGCAGAGTTGAAATATCAGTTTCACATTCTTTGCAGTTTCTTCGTTGATAATCAAATGTCCTTTTCTGTCGGGATCTTTCTTGTAACCATAGGGAATATGAGAACCAATGCGTTCTCCCCGTTCTGCTTTAGACTTGATAACTGCACGAATCTTTTTGCTTGTATCTCTTGCAAACCATTCATTGAAGAGATTTTTGAAAGGTGCAAGCTCATTTGACGAACTGTTTATATCTTGGCTGTCGTAGTTATCGTTGACGGCTATGTAACGAACATCTCTGTGTGGAAACTCCATTTCGATATAATTACCAACGCTTATATAGTTTCTGCCGAGTCTTGATAAGTCCTTTGTAATCAGGGTATCAACCTTATTCTCTTCAATCAGATTAAGTATTTTCTGAAATGCAGGGCGGTCAAAGAATACTCCCGAATATCCGTCATCCACGAACACCTCAATATTTCTGAACCCGTTCTCAATTGCATATTTCATAAGCATTGCCTTTTGATTCTCTATACTGTTGCTGTCACCCTCTTTTTCATCTTCCTGTGACAGCCTGCAATAGAGAGCTGTGATTTTTTCTTCTGTTGTAATTAAATTATCCATTTGTCCTCCTTGTCTGTATCAAACCGCTTTAGAGTAATTTTTCGCAACGCAATCATACTCCTAAGCGGTTTGAATATCCAGACCAAATTTCAAATATTATGATACTTCTTCAATTTCCTGCATCATAAGATATTTCAAGTTATCCTCTGCCGTCCGATTCGAATTCATATCAAAGATTGAGTTGACAGAGTATGTAACTCCGTTTATCCTGTAATCTTTGTGTGAAATCATTTTATTATCTTCTGCAATAACCATTCTGCTCCGTTTCAGATGACCGGCTACCGCAGAGTTATAATTTTCTTCCTTTGGAATTCTGAAGTCATTAATATCTTTCATTAAACCTCCGTTCTGATGAAGCTACATATTCAGATTAAATCCCATTTCTTCATCTTCATATTCAATATTTTCTTCTTTTGATATTGCACCTGTAATCAATCCGGCGGTAAGTCCAAGTAAAGTACCAATATCACTGCCGTTTTGTTCGGCTACAATTCTCTTTCTGCGTTCTTCTTCATCTTCCGATTCATCATCAATTATCCGAGAAAGTGATTCAGCAAGAGAGTTGATACTGCCGAGGACAGCACGGTTATTGCTATCCATTTTAAGGTTGTCAGCAGAGTTGACTTCTTTACTTGTGACGCTATTGCCGATTCCAACTCCCGACCTTGTCGCAAGGTATTGTTCAAAAACTCTTCTTGACTCTTCCCAGCCTGTTCGATAGTTTTCGTCATCTGAGTTTGCACCGACCTGATTTCTTTCAGGATCTGTTCCGAAACTTTCTTCAGCTCCGTCTGACAATTCTTCAAGCTTGTTTCCATATACTCCTGTTCGATTTCTAAAATCTGTTTCAGATAATCTGTCATCTGTTCTGCATTTGGAATGTTTGAAATTCGGTTGTATAGCTCTGGCTGAAATGTTATTGCCGTTCTCAACAGATTGAGTTCTTCCTCTTTGACCTGTGACGGAATAGAAATCACTTTCGTTTCTCCTGACAGTAGTTCTATCGCTGTCAGCGAGTTGCTGTTCCTCTGTTTTAGACTTTCCAAAATATTGTTCTTGCCTGTATCTGAATTCATTTTTCATACTTCCTTTCAAATATTTATCGTTGTGCAGTTTAATATCTCTGCATTTCATTTTGTTAGGACATTGATAGGTGATGTATTTCCTGTCGTCTGTCCAAGTCACCGAATAACCCATAATCGACATTGCGTTTATGAAATCTTCCTTGCCTCCGCTTATGTTCATAGCTTTGTCTATGTCATTCATCAGTTTGAATTTCCAACTCTGACCTTTGACTGCCGTGCGGTATTCTCTTGTAGAGATTTTCATACCGTCCTTGCTGTAAGGTTCAAGAGTCGAAAGATTATGCTGTCTGCAAATTTCATCGCTCAATGCCCGTAACGATTTGAGTGTGTTTGGATTCTGACGAAGCTTTTTGCCGTTTTCAAAGCTGACTGAGTTGATTACGAAGTGAGAATGAATATGCTGTGCATCGCAATGTGTTGCAACTAAAACTTCATATCCTGTCCACGCTTTTTCGGCAAACTCTATAGCTATCTCATGAGCTTGTTGCGGAGTGATATTTTCTTCGGGTGAGAAAGACTGAACATACTGATAGAAATTCATACCGTCAGTTTTACCGTATGACTTTTTAGTAGCCATAAACTCTTTGAATGCATTTTCACCGTCACAGTTAATTCCGCTGACAAGTCTTTGATTTGAAATCTCATCATAGACTTTTTTATCTTGAAAGCAGTAATCTATACCACCTTTCATCGCACTGATTGATTGTTTTGACTCACGAATATATGTCACGGTCGCCATTACTTTTCCTCCGACAGTTTTATGATTGCATCATAGATTTTTCTTTGCATAGCAATCATTTCACTAAAGTTGTATGAATTAAAAGCACCGCTGTTTATCTTTCTCGTTATCTGATTCAGGTTGTTGCCAATCCTTTTTAGCTCAACAAGCAACGGTTGTAAATCAACTACTTTGATTTCACTTTTTAATGAAGATTTCAAAATATACTCAGTCAATGTCAGCTGAGCTTTCTTTGACATTTTATAGATTGCAGACTTTTCAGATTGAGTTAATCTGATACTTAAGGTTTGATTTCTCTTACGTTTTTCTATTTTTATGCACCTCCGTGTTAAAGTGGGTCCGGGCTTCCGCCCGACTTTATGCGTTTGGCGGACAGCCGGGCGCTCTGCTTGCCCCGGACAAGTCCGGGAAATGTAGCCCCAACCTCTGCTACTGAAAATAAACTTTCAATTCTGCCGTAAATCCGCCCCAATTGCGATTTTTACTTGCAAGCGTGTACTTCCTTGACTTCTGCAAAATAACCGCACAAATCGGCAACGACGGCGAAACAACTGCCTTGCGACGATAAAAACGATAGAAACGATAAATCAGAGAGCGGTGTTTTCATCGTACTTAACGTCACCATCGTCACCGACAAACTCATATCGGATTTTCAGTCCTCGCACATTCTTATCTCTGAATGATTCAAAATAAACTCCGTTTTCTTCTAACTCGTAACTCCACTTATTCATCATTCTTTTAAGAAGTCGTGCTGTCATATTCTTACCAGTGCGTGAGTTGTATTCATCAACAAACTCTGCATTACTTCCGTTGAAGTTTTCAATCTCTTTCATCATCTCAATAAGCAAATTCATTTCGTCAGGCATAAGCATATCGGGATTTTCCGAGCTGTCTGCAATCAGATTCCATACGCAATCGTCTTTATTGAAATTAAGTTCAAACTCACGATATTCAATATCTCTGCCTGTGCAAATCAATGTTGCACTGTTCTGACTGCGTTTGCTCCTGTCAAGAGTAAATATTGTATCTGCACAGCCTGCAATTCCGTTTGTTCCTGACAGCTTATTAAGCGGGTCCCTGTCGTCTTGCTTACGCATATGATGTACAAGCAGAATAGCTATTTGCAATTCATCGGCTATCTTCTTAATAGTTTCAATCTCCTTGTAATCACTTGCGTAGCTTATGTCTTTTGTGTTCTGCCTGACCTTTTGCAAGGTATCAATAACAATCAGAACCGTATCGCTGTGCTCGTTTACAAAATTTCTTATCTGCTCTTCAAGTCCGTCAGAAAGAGAACAACAGTCAGTGACAAAATAAACATCACTCGTCACCTCATCGGTGATAGTCAATAACCTGTCCTGTATTCTGTTATCATTATCTTCAAGGCACAAATACAAGGTTGTCCCTTTTGTTGTTTTGAAGTTCCAGATGTTTTCACCCTTTGCAATCTTCACACACCAGTCAAGCATCAGCCACGACTTGCCAATCTTCGGAGCACCTGCAATAATCGCAAGTCCCTGCGGCAGAATACCTTTTATGACAAACTTTGTTCTCGGAAGATTCATATCCATTAATGTTTCACCGTCTATGGCATTAAATTTCTTTTTAGTTTCCGTTTCACACATTTTATCACCCTCTTTCGTTTGAAATTCAAGTATTGCTTACCTCCTTCCACTTGTATTGTGGATAAAATTGTGTTAGACTTATATTTGTCATCGACAATATATTTTTATTCACTGACAATTTATAAGAGGCAATTATGTTTGAAAAGATACTTTACTGCGTTGGAAATAAGACAATAGAAATAAACGGAGAAGATTTTTCTCTCGGTGAACTTACCACCGAGGTACTCAATCTTCCCCGTAACGATTATTTGGAAATGAAAACTATTCTTGATTCTGCGATTCAAAAATCTTATAAATATGAAACCTCGCACGATTTAAAAGACTGGTTTGAAGCTAATGAAGATTTTATATTGCTTGATAAGATAATGAGTAAATACATAATTTTTTCTCTGTTGAGAGAAGATAATAATATTTTAGAAGAAGCAAGACAATTCACTTCACAGCTTTCTCTTTTTGAAAATGATGATTGCGAGCTTTCACACAGAGATTTGGAAATTTTATCGCAGATTGAAGAATACAACGAATATCTTGAACATCCCGAAAACTTCGGGAAATGCGATACAGTATATCTTGACGATGAGAAAAGCGGATTAAGCTTTCCTATTGACATTCCAAAGCCTGATATTCCGTCAGCACCGCCCTCAAAAACAAGAGCATTGCTTATCTATCCAGGCAATATCAAAGCAAAACGGGAGTACTACAAAAACTTTTGCTCTATGTATGAGAGAATATTATCCGATATACAGTCATTCAAAAATACAATCTACAACTTTATAGACTTCTATTTATCCAAACTTCAAAAACTCAATTCAAATAATTACGCGTCTGCTTTGCATAACTTTTTGAATCACCCGAGTGCAATCAAGCTGATTGCAAATCCGATTACCGATACAGGCTTATTTACTAATGCCGATTCAGTTACACTCAGATATATTCCCAGAGAAACATTAAAGGGTTCAGGTGAGTTTAAAATTTATGAATATTACGAAGTGCAATCACTCCAGACGCTTCTGAAAACAGATTTTTACAAGGCTTTAGAGGCAGGATATATAATTCGCAGGTGTGAGTATTGCGGAAGATTTTTTCTGCTTAATAAAGCATACCACACTAAATACTGCGACAAGCCTGCTCCCGATAATCCGAATTACACCTGCGCTCAGCTTGGCTATCACTACAAAGGAGTTAAAGAAACCGTTGCAGACAATCCAAAGGCGCAGTCGCTTAACCGCTGTTACAAGCGTATTGACAAGGACTTATCCCGACGCATTATTACGGCAGAAGAAAGAGAAATCCTTTACGCAAAGGCTAAAGATTTATATCACCACGCTAAAATTACGCCGGGAATTTCAAATGAAGAATTTGAAAAATCTCTTGCTTCCGGAAATCTTTATCCTCTCTGCAATGTAATACGAAAAACAAATCCGAGAGGACGACCGAAAGCTAAAAGGTGAGCGTATGACTAACGAAGAAATGATTCAGAAATATTACGGCGGCGATGACAGTATGCTTGAAAAACTGTACAATGAAAACATCGGTTTTATACACAGCATTGCAAAAGAAGCTGCCGTTGCATTCAATTGCTTCCATAAAAAAGAAAACAGACCGCAGGAGCTTACGGTCTATACAAAAGAAATATTAAGTGACTTGGATAGCGAGGGAACACTTGCGTTCTTTGACTGTATTCAATCTCGAAAATATGATGTTACCAAAGCGAAGCTGACTACATATCTATATCCGCATATCAAAGGAGCAATGTACCGTTGGCTTGAGAAGAACGTGGGTGCAGTTTCACTTTCAAAGCACGATATGAACACAGTCCGTAAGGTTCAGAAAATGTATTATGAAGATTACAAGGAAGTCAATGAAATTGCAGATGAATTGAAGTTGTCTGAAACCACAGTTGAGAAATATATCAACTACAACACGCACAGCCTGTCTATGGAGGACATCACATCCGACAATTCTGATAGTATTATTGATTCCCTTTTATCAGATGAAACATCAGCTTCTACGGACAAGCTTGTTCAGCAAAAGCTCTGCCTTGAGCTTTTGAAAAAACAGTTTAACAAGCTACCCGACAAAGACAAATATATACTCGGACATTCAATGGGTGTATTCGGCTATGAAAAGAAAACGCTTGACGAAGTTGCTCTTGTTGAAATGATGACCATAGACGGAGTGATCAAGGCAAGAAAAGCTATTATTAAAAAGTTAATAAAAACAGGTAAATACAACGATTAACGGGAGAACAATTTACAGCGTTCTCCCGTTGATTTTTGAGTAAACAATTATTATTGATTTACCGATTCAATGATAATCCGTGCTCCTAACCTAAAGCCGTTCAGGAATGCTTCTCGTTCACAGATTTCAAAAATCTCCCGATTGCAATCCTTGTATTTTTCAAAGTTTTCTTTCTGTTCCTCAGTTAGGGTTGCCGTGAGTTTTTCTTCATTTCTGTTTAGCAATTTCAGCAGTTCTGTGACCTCACTGTTAAGTTTTGCACATTTTTCAGTTGGAACTATGTTTCCGTAATACAACTCTTTAAGTATATTCATTGCCGCACCGCCTTTCGCAGTACAAACATATATCACAAAGCTCTTGCAAAGTCCAGACTTATTTATACTTGTTATATTTATGAATGTGTTTAGATAAAACTTGCTTTTTCTATAGTCACTTTTCTAATCTGTTACTACGTAATATTTTAATCCTAATATATCTTAGGACTGATTTTAAAAAACAAGTATCTCCTTAAGATTTATACTTAACAATACATTAAGGTGCGTCCTTAATAAAATTGTCAAAGGAGTGCTTAAAATGACAAAAAGAGATTGTGTAAAACTATTATATGATTCCATTAAATCTTCCTCTTCACTAAAATATAACAAAGACTGCTATATTTTTATTGCAGTCCTTCCATCAATGCCGTATAAATCATTCAATGCTGAATTAACAAAGGCAACAAATCTCTCCGAGTGGACCAAATTGCATTATGCAGAAATCACAGATAAAGAAGTAAGTAAACCAAAGATATTTACTAAAATATTCACCCCTGACAACAAAAAAATTTTGCTCAATAAGCTTAGCTTGATTTTTCGTAAAGAAAATCAATTTAACTACAAAAATTTCTTCCACCTTATACACAAATATTTTAAGTATATTCCTGCTGTGGAGTTCACCGATGATTCCGTTAAAGCAGCAGATTGTATTTTTGAGATTTTGACTTATTTTTATCAGTATATTGATGCAGATTTGCTTACAAAAACATATCTGTGTTTATCAAAAGCTGTACCTATCTCTCAGTATGATTTTTGTATGATAATGTTCAAGCTTACCGAAAAACGAACAAGAATCAATTACAACCTTGAATATGAATATAAAAATATCAATACTCACAAATGGCATGCAATAGATTTTGAAAAATTCGACCACTTGGAAATCAGTCAAAAGGGAATCTGGAAAAAAGATTTTAGTACCTACACTAACAAAAAAGAGAGAACTTCCGTAATCAAAACACTGACCGTATTATTAAAATCATATTTTGAGACTAACGGATACAGCATTGAAAACAGTAAAACAAAAGATAGTCTTAGTCAACTGAACAATTACTCTAATTTTGCAAGAGAAAAATGCAACGGCACAATCGAATCATACCGTGATTTAGCTGTAACCTTATATGAATGTATATTGAAACATATTCAAAGTAAAAGTACAGAAAACGAAACAACTGACTTTTGCAAAGACAGCTCCGAATTTAGAAACACCGGAAAAGAATTAGAAGAATACCTGAGTTGTATAGATATTTACGGCAGAGAAAACTATGACAGATTTTTGGTGTTGTCCAAAAAAGCAGATACAAATGCATACGCAGCTAACGAACTGGGCGATATTTATTACTTTGGAAAGGCTTTTAAACTTTCCGGAAGCAAGGAAATTATTATTTCAAAAGATTATCTCAAAGCAAAAGAATATTATGAAAAAGCACTCACGGCAAAGCCCTATATTGGAGCTGCAGCTTACAGCCTTGGATATATGTATCTCAGGCAATTATTCGAGGATTACAATGAAAATGATTCGGTCGAACTGGCAGAAAAGTATTTCATAACAGCAAAAGATGCAGGGATATTTGCCGCATCACACAACCTGGCTGAAATAAAAATAAAAAGAGCAAAAAGGATATACCAAAAGCAAAAGAAAGTTACAGCAAGCATTTATACATACTACGAAGATGCTATACGTATGCTTGTTGAATCCGCAGAAAATGGATGGATATATTCGTGGATTTTGCTAGGACTGATATTTGATAACGACGAAGTTCTCAATCTTATAAAAAAAGAATATATGTCAAAAAATCCGACATATATAAACAGCTCTTCGCCTCTTGATTTTTATCAGAGGGCAGCCGAATACGGTAACCCATGGGCATTACTTAAATGCGGAAAAATTAATGAAGAAAACGATAACATTAACGCTGCATTGGAGTATTACAATGCAGCATCTAAAACAGGCTGTGAAGAAGCTGACCTCTGCATATCAAAAATTAAAGAAAAAGGTAACTTACCGAAAATATAGATATAATTTTCAATGATAAAACAATTTATTATAATATCGACAGTAAGCAAAGCTTACCAAAATATTTCAAGGAGGAATTGCAATGAGCTACAGCAGAAAGTATACCGGATGGGACAACTCGGACAGAGAGGATTTCTATGATGATGACGGTAATCTCAAAACCACTCAAGTTGACCGTTATGACTGGAGCGGAAATTATGCAGGCACTGACGTTTACAACGAGTATGACGAAAAAATAGACTCTTACAGAAAGTAAAGGTCAGAACGAAATGGTTGGGGGCTGATACTAAAAATATCGGTCCCCTGAACATTGCAAAAGGGAGAAAAATATGAAAGCTAGCATTTTTAATGTTGCACAAAAATATAGGGATAAAATATTACTGTTCAATACATATACTACTTCTATGCTAGAGATTGAAGAAGAAATGTATAATGATATCCTTTGCAAGAACAAATTTGATCAGTATCAAAAAGAAACACTCGCTCTGTACGAAATGGGATTTCTGATACCGGACAATTTTGATGAAGCTGCACATCAGCAAGCACTCAGACAAACCGTAATTGACAGTAACAGCGGAAAAATCGCCAACATCATTATTGCTCCTACACTTGAATGTAACGCACATTGCTATTACTGTTTTGAAAAAGGTCATAGGCGCGGAACTATGTCTACTGAAACAGCCGACGCTTTAATTCATCACCTTAAGGAGAACTGGAACGGAAGGAAGCTTGGAATTACGTGGTTTGGCGGAGAGCCTTTGATGGCATTTGATATAATTGACTATATTATTGAAGGTTTAAACAAAAATGGCATTGTGTTCTCATCAAAAATCACAACAAACGGGTCGTTACTGACAGAGGATAAAATACAGCACATAAAAGAAAAATGGAATGTTGATAAAATTCAGATAACAATAGATGCTATCGGAAATGAATATAACAGAATAAAAAACTACACATATATTAAAGATGCATTCCACACCGTTGTCAGCAACATTAAAACAGCGTTGTCCTATGGCTTGAAATTAAAAATAAGAATCAACTTTGATCCAGAGCACAAGGAAAAAGTACTTGAAACAATGGATTATTTCAATAAGAATTTTCCCAACGAAAATAATTTAAAAATCTATTTTGCTCCTATTGATGAAGATAACGATATAGTCAAGAACATTAATTCCGATTTTTCAGATTGCTATGAACACCCATATATTTCACTGATAAAGTTCGGCAGAAAACACAATTTGTACCGAGGTTTTCCTGATATGGAAGATGACGACGCTGAAGACGATAATGACGAAAAAGACTTTTTAAAAAAGCTTAAAATATATCCTTCGGTTACTAATTGTTATGCCACCTGCCCAAGTGTATACTCAATAGACCCTTCAGGTAAAATTTACAAGTGCCACCGTGTATTAGGCAGACCTGAATATTCAAGCGGAGACATCTTTTCAGGTATTCAGAAAAATCAGGAATACAGATATTTCTGCAATACTAATCCGGCCTATAAGGAATGCGGCGAATGTCAGGTTCTCCCTATTTGTCAGGGCGGATGTAAGATTAATGCCAGAATATACAAAAACAAAGAAGCATGTGCTCCATGCAAAGCAATAATAAAGGATTTGATTCTTCTATATAAACAAGATATAGATAATCTGAATAAAATTTCTTTGAAAGGAGGCGAAAGCAGTGAAGGTGTTTAGAAAAGTTAACAAAGATAAAATGGACAGTGTTATGAATGCAAAGGCGTCTGTGAGTTATGCAAGCTGTTATAGCGATTGTCCAAAATGCCGTTTTTCAGACGGCTAATCTAAAGGGCGCTATTACAAAAATGTTGCAGCGCCTGTTTTGATTTTATTTTATCTTACTGTTGCCTTAACACAATAATAATTCTGAATATTTATCAAAATGATTGACATAATGCACAATGTATGGGATAATGTTTATTAAATAATAATAAATATTTAGTATTTTTAGTGCAATGTGCCGTATACAAGATTTATTGTTTGTTTATCGGACTGAATTTAAAAAATGGTATAAACTTCTTGAATTATAATGTGACCATAATATTAAGAAAGGTGGTCATAATTATGACTGAAAGAATTACAATCAACGGTAAAAATGTTTTTGAAGGCACAATCACTGCAATAGAAAGCAACTGCATAAGAATCACAATTTCAACGGGTCAGCAGGGAGTTCTTTTTTCTAGCGATATTTCAAAGAATTATATTAACCCCAAAAACCTCTTTACACTCAACAGCTCTGTATTCGTAAGAATTAAGAACAGATGTTTTGACGGAACATTGATTTTTACTATGGAGGGAATACTCAATAACAGTGTTAATGAGTATTACAAGGGTGAAGAAATGTATTGCATTTCGGTTGCAAACTGCAAAAGCGGAACAATAGTTCAAATCACACCTTCAATTACAGCACTTGTTTTAAATACATATCTTGAAAAAGGCACTATGGCTATTGCCAGTGTTTACAAAACCGACACAGTTACAAACAGAATGCGCTTGCTTCTTGACAGTGTACTTTATGACCGCACTGACATCAAGCTTGACATAAACTACGGTAATATTCTTTCCGTAACGGAAGAAAATAAAGAAATTGCAGCTTAATAGCGGATAATTCCGCAGGAGGTAAAAATGGACACAAATGAATATTTTGAAAGAGAACTTGAGAGCATTAATGAAATAACAGACAGTTTTGATTATGATTCTGAAGAAATATATTCTGATATATTTGAATATGATTCCAAGAATGTAAAAGAACCAATTGAAGATTTTTTAAAGTATTATCGTGAAAAAACAGAAAAAAATGATAATAAAAACACAGATTTTCCTATGTATCAAGGTCAAAAACTTGCAGAAATAATCTCTTTGAATCCTGAATTTATTAAACAATACGGAGATAAAGTAACCAGAGACAACTGCTATAATTTTCTTACTGAAAAAATCGAGTCTATTCTTCCAAATGCTGACACTAACCCACCGTATACAACCCCATTAAAATCTAATAGTGTAAGCAAATGGTTTTATAAAGACAGAAAACCCCAATACAGAGTTGATATTTTTAAAATTTCATTTGCATTGGATTTGCCGCTCGAAGAAAACATCTATAAAAAAAATTACTGTCACAAAAGCCTTTTCAATAAAGTCTTTAAGGAACGCTATGCTTTAAAATCACCTGACGAATTATGTTTTATGTACGCAAAAAAACATCACCTATCATATATAAAAGCACTCGATATATTTGATAAATTTATCGCTAAAATTAATAATGATGAAATAAACACATACAAAGCCCAACAAATTATTACAGAAGCAAATGAAACCAAGACTATAATTGGTAAGACAATATCAGATAACCTAACTGAAGAAGAATTTATAAATCTACTTTTAGATTATTATCCTGTACTAAATATTGTTAACACCTCTTTGAAGAATAAAACAAAAGAATATATTGATAGAATTTCAAATAAACGGTTTTTAGAAACAATTCGTATTAACAGAAATAATGTGCTCTCAAATATAGATGTTAGAACAAATTATGATACTGATGAAATAAAAAACGACTCAAAAGATATAAATCTCAAGAATTTTCTTCTTTTTGGAGGTTATCCCAGACAATTACCAAAAGAAGAAGATATACAGGGTTCCGATGATTACGAATTAACAGATACAAAGGGCATAAGTATAGATCGTTATGAAAGAACGAAGTATGAATTTCTTCCGCAACCATATTCAATATATAACAAGCTAGATGCACCCGAAAAAAGCACAGAAGGAACATATTATGAAAAAGCGAGAAAAGCATTGATATATTACCATTTTATAACATATTGGTGTCCTCTCGAAAATGAATATGAACCTACTTATGATGATTATTTAGCTGAAATTAACCAAATACTGGATACTTGTATGTTACCAACTATGTATCCCTTCAATATGTTTGATTTTTTTTATCTATACTGTTCAAAAACTCTAAATCCAATTAGTACATATTTTATACTAACACAAATTATAATTGAAGATAATACACAAATAAACCTTGAAAGAAAAATAAACCTCAGAAAAAGCAAAGAGCAATCTAAGAATAAACGACAGTAAAAGTATTTAAAAAATATAGAGGCAAATAGAGATGTGGGTTACAAGACAGGTATTGAAACACGACAATAAACTTTTTTTACCAAACAACAAATATAAAATTATTGAAGAAATAGGAAAAGGCACAAGCAGCATAGTGTATCTTGCAGAGGATTGCTCTAACAGCCGTCTTGTATTGATTAAGGAGCTATACCCAAAAAACCTCGGTATTTTCAGAAATACGGACAACTCACTTGTCATACCGTCAAGCTCAAACGATAACTTTGAAATATACAAAAGCTATCTACGTGAAGCAGTAAAACTCCAGATAGAATTTCACAACTCCGACGAGCTTGCAAATTCAACCTCTGACGCTGAAAGAATCATTGAGTATAACAACACTTTGTATGTAGTAATGGGCAGAGTTGTCGGAAAATCATATGACAAGGTAACACTTGAAAGTCTTAACTCTGTTCTCAAAATATGCAAATCACTGACAAAGGCTATCTCTTTCTACCACCTTAAGGGATATCTCCACCTTGACATAAAGGCTGAAAATGTATTTAAAATTCAGGAAACGGACGAGCTTGTAAAGTTGTTTGACTTTGACAGCATTCACAAAAAAGAGGATATTATCAACAAAAATTGCAAGCCTACATATTCAAAATCTTGTGCAGCTCCTGAGGTCAAGAAAATCGAGCACGGTAAATATGATGAAATAGATGAAAGGTCAGATATTTATTCAATAGGTGCAATGCTATTCAAAAAGGTAATGGACCGTGATGTAGACACAGAAGACAGCAGACCCAAAAAACGCTGGGATTTTACCAACATTGAACTGCTTAAAACAGAGTCACCTCAGGCAAAGTCTGCCCTGACGGAGATTTTCAGAAATACTCTTGCACGTAACAAAGAATATAGATACAAAAGCACTGATGAACTTATCGAAGCACTTGATAAGGCTATTGAAATCACAAGCAATAAAGTTTTCCTTTGTGACCACAACATCACTACAACAACCTCAAAGGATTACTATATCAGCAGAGCGGATAAAGTCAGAGAAATAAGAGAGAAACTTGAGAATTATCATATTGCATATCTTTACGGCATTGGCGGAATCGGTAAATCCGAAACTGCAAGAGAATATGCTGAAACCTATCGAAAATATTATAACACTATTCAAATTACTCAATATTCTGTAAATCTTCAAGAGACTATTGCTAAATTAGAAATTGGCAACCTCAAGGACGAAAATTCGCAAATAGAAGATAGGTACAATACAAGAATTGGGATTCTATCAAAAAAATATTTATACAACAGCAATACCCTGCTGATTATTGATAACTACAATGTTGCACCTGGCACTAAAGAATATAAAAACAATGTTCAGGACATCATGAAAGTGCTTAACAAACTTTATATACATATTATATTCACTACAAGAGCAAATCAAGAAGATAATACAAAAACAGTATTTGTTAACGAGTTATCTGATGGTGAACTGATACATATGTTTTTCCAGATTAATAAATATGAACATAACAATCCAGACAGAATATCTTTAGTAAATAAATTGTTAGAAATTACAGAAAAACACACTATGACAATAGACCTCGTTGCACATTTATCAAAAATAGAGAGTGAAGATAACGGAGTTCCTCTTAATAAGTTTATGAATATTTTATCATCAAGTGGTCTAAAAAACGATCTTGCCCTTCCCGTCAAAAACAATAAAGACGAAGAATCAAATAAAGACACAGTTTACAATTATATCAAGGCGTTATTTAATGTATCTATTTTGAATGCTAACGAAAAGTATTATATGGTAAATGCTGCACAACTGCCAGTTTCAGGTATGAAAAAATCCGAATTCAAAAAATTAGTTGGAGCAGATTGTAATGATAATACTATAAATGACTTAATAAGTAACGGATGGATTAAAAGTAATGGTAACAATATTTTTTTACACCCTATTATTTCTGAAGTAAGTAACAATGAATTAGCCCCACAGCTATCTGATAACAGTATATTACTCTATACTAAAAATTTAGTTTCTGTATTAATAAACTCTGAAAACAAAAGCGGCTATTCGGATTGTGCAATATCACTCGCAAATAGTTTATGCAAAATAAATAATGCAAATGCTTTACAGTACATAGCAGAAATATCAGAAAACATGGTTGGAATCATACATTATAAAATTATATTAGATTATTGTAAATGTATTCTTAACTATGCAGAAAAACATTTAGTAGAACATTTAGAAGACCGCTCATCTAAAAAAGCTGAACTATTTAAAAAGGTAGGAAATATTTATGAAAAGATGGGTGTAAATCCATTTTTAATGATGAGTTGCTATAAAAAAGCTATTTGCATAAAAATGTTAAATGCTTTTTCAGCAATTAATAATTCTCTCGATTATTCAGATGACGATAACATTATAATAGCTAACGAATTAGAATCCCTTGGAAATAAATACACCGAAATCTTTGCTTTTGATGACGATGCAATTTGGTATTATGAAAAATCATTTGAAATCAAGAAAAAATATTACGAACAGAAAAATCAAAAACTTAATTTAGCAAAAGCGTATTATGAACTTGGTAAAGCATATTTTCAAATCAATAATCATCTAAAATGCCAGGATTTATTTTGGAATGCCTGCTCAATACTAAAGGAACACTTAAACGCATTATATGACGATCAGTCTAAAATTGAAACACTGGAACGACTGGCCAAAGTATATATATATTTGGATATGAAAGAAGCTATTAAATATTTGGAGCAAGCACTTAAAATCAGAGAAAACAAATACTGCCTATCAGAAGAATTAGCCGACGCATATGAATATTTAGGTGTCATGTACAAAAGGCTTAACCATCGTATTGACAAAACTTCATTTGATTATTTTTGTAAAGCTATGAAGATTAAGAAAATACTATATAATAATTTGCCCGAGTTATTAGCTGATTTATATGAGTCTTTCAGTGAAATAGTGTATAATCATCATTTTTTGGCAGGATCTCTTTGTGCATTACCATATTTAATCTCCGCATTAAATATAAGGCTACGTTTATGTGAAAAAGGCAGTATAGAACAAGCTGCAATTTATGAGCATTTTGCTTATCAACTAAATGAACGGTGTATAGAAGAGGCAGAATCCTATTTTCACATAGCCTACAATATAAAACTTAATTTATATAAAAATAATCCTATTAAATTATCAAAAACGCACGAAATCTACGGCGATTTTTTACTTAAACGCATTAAGTATATCGATGATCTTTCACATTCGGCTTATATCGATCATTGCTGTCAAAAAGCATGTGAATACTATCGTAATGCATTAATATCATTACAAGATATTTTACCGGAGGAACATGAAACAATTGCCCGAATATATCAAAGTATTAGTTATGCCGAGATGCTTAAAAATAACAAACCTGAATCAATAAAGAATGCTGAAAAATCACTTTCCATACGAATAAAAATTTATAAAGATATTCCTTTAAAGGAAGCGAATGCCTATGATGAATACGGAGAACATTGTTTGCTGTTAGAATATATCCCTAATGCATTGACAGCATTTAAAGAAGCACTTAATATACGAAAAAACGAATTATACCCCAACAAATATAATTATTGTATTGCTAATTCTTATGAGTCGCTTGGCAATGTTTATTTAAAGTTAGGTAAAAAAACAATAGCAATAAAATGTTACGAAGCAACTTACAAAATAAGAAAATCAATTTTTAAATTTGATTCCCAAAAGCTCTTATCCGCTCATGAATTTATGTCAGAAAAATATCTGAATATACTTGGATACGAAAAATATATAGCATTTCAAAACAGTATAAAGAGGATTACAAAACACTAATTTGAGCTAAATCATAAGCTATGGGATATTCGGACTGATTTTGAAAAACCTTTCTCCTTCCCTTATATATAATATAGACACAAACAACGGAAGGAGGATGCATTATGAATTTCTGGCAGAGTTTCTGGGACGCTATGCGTTCAGCTACAAGATGGTTCAGCAGCTTGTGGTAATAGTTCAAAACCGTGCAGAGGCAATTGAGAATTTCATCGGTTGTCTCTGCACCGAGAAAATTAAGTTTAATAATAAAGAAGATCTCAATTATGGATAACAGCATGAGTCTTACCGAAAAAAACGCCAAAAATAATAAATCAAATGAGTTCTCAATACCTGAAATTAAAGTATCTCCTTATAAGGGTATCGCCACAATGTTTCATATATTGTGTTCACAATATCAAAACCTTGTAGAATATGATAGCGATGATGACGGATTCAAGGAAAAAACTTTATTCAGAATTGCGCATACTTATATGGTTATCGGTACATTATATGATGATACAGAAGACTATGAAGATTCAATGATATGCTACAATCAGGGGTTGGAGGTTTGCGAAAGCTTACCTGATAATACGTAACCGTCAAATAAGATAAAGAAACATCCGCCACGGATACCGTTTTGGCATTCGTGGCGGATGAGATTATTTTGGGATAGTTTATTCGGTTGAGGGTGCCGATTTTGAACGGCAACAATCCGGTGCGTTCCATGGCAGAAGGATATCTACGGATTCAATCTCCTTCAGGTTTGGCGCCTTTGTGAAAACATACTTTAGATACTCGTATGGGTCGAGACCGTTTTCCTTGGCTGTTTCGATAATGCTGAAAACCGTCGCACTTGCCTTTGCTCCAGACGAAGTATTGGCAAACAACCAGTTCTTCCTGCCGATGACAAACGGCTTGATGCTGCGCTCTGCACGGTTGTTGTCGATCTCCAGCCTGCCGTCCTCGATGTAACGGCGCAAGTAGGGCTCTTCCTCGATCAGATAATTGACCGCCTTGCCAAGCTTGCTCTTCGACGCAATGTTTCGGAGCGATTTTGTCCATGCAAAGAACGCGTCCAGAAGCGGTTTTGCTTGCTCCTGTCGCTCTTTCAGTCTGTCTTCAGGACTTTCATCCTTCATTTTCTTTTCGATCGCATACAGATTACCGCAGTAATCCAGACCGATAGCTGCCGTCGCCTTGCGCTGCTCTTTCGGTAAAATCTCCAACGCTTCACAGAATCTTCTTCTGGCGTGCGCCCAACAGCCGACGATCGTGACGTCATCAATACTTCGATATGCTTTGTAGCCGTCGGTATGTAAATATCCCTTGAAGTCTTCGAGATATTTTTCAGCGTTCTCCGCCTTGCGGTTCGGTCGGTAGTCATAGAGAATGATCGGCGTCTCGCTGCATCTGCTTGTTCTGTACAGCCACATGTAGCTCTTGGTCGCTGTCGACTTTTCCTTTGTCCGCAAAACCTTGAAGGTTTTGCGGACAACAGTAGAGCGCTTTGATCCTGTCGGTTCGCCTCCCGTAAAACAGGAACAGCGCGTCGGAACACGGATCAAGTTTGAACTGCTGTTCAACGATAGTCGCTAAACCGTCGATACCACGGCGAAGATCCGTGTAGCCGCAGGCGAGGTAGACCTTCGACCCGCTGAAATCGCTCAACATGATTTGAGCGCCCTGAATATCGCCGTAAGAGTCGCTTCATCTGCGCCGTTGTGAACTTCGGTGCAGATGCCACCAATTCTTACAGACGCTGCGATTTTGTCCGCCGCAATTATGTTGTCCCGGATCTCGTCAAAGGATAGCGGAACTTCGACGAACTGAGAACTCTTTTGCAGCGCTTTCCACACCTTCTGCTGGCGGTAGTGAAAGGTGCTGACAGCGATTTGATGCTGTTCGCACCAGGAGCGCACGCTCAGTCCGCTGTTGCGGCACTCCTCAACCTGCCGTGACCATTCCGCAATATTATTATTTTCCTTGATGTTTTGTAATCCTTTAGCCATGATTCCACCCCTGTGATTGTGTTCGATTGTAGTCGATTATATCCGTTCGAATACAATGGACTACAACCGCACACTTCGTTTTTGCTAATATTTTCGCACATTTTCATGGTGGAGGGCAATACGGTGGTTTATTTGACGGTTACGAATGTTTTCGGACTGGTTTTAAAAAAGAAAACTATTATTATAGGATAAAATACTATTATAGAAAATATTTATATAGGTTTATCTCAGGACTGGATTTACAATATAAGGTTTAGAATAAATGTATTATATTATAGAGCTTGAGAGAGTTTTTCACATAATTAATTCTATAACATTAAATAAAAAATAGAAAAATCAAAAGGAGGACATAATAATGACACAAAAAATTGATTTACCTGCACTTCTTGACACAAATGACATAGTTGCTGTGGATACCTGCGCAATTCTAAGCGACGGATTTATAAAGCTCTTTAAAGAATCAGCAAAAGCTGTTTTCAAACTGAATAAACCATTAATTTTGCACGGTTCTGTAGTAAATGAACTCGTCAGGATATCAAGAACAGCCGAACATCCAAAATGCAACATAGCACAAGAAGCTCTGTTAATACTCAAAGTGTTTGAACACTATAAAATATTTAAGTATTGGGGAAATCCCAAAGATTTCAGGCTTGCTGACCAGCAATTCCTTGAATATGTAATTGAGTTGATGACAGATAATAACATAGCAATAATTACATTAGATAAAAAACTAACATCAGATATTTTAATGCAAAATATGATAGACTCATACCACGGACATATAATAAAGGTTTTTGGATTATCTGATTCCGGCAAACTGTTTGATTGTTCAAATTTGCAAAATAATGAAGGCATATCTAAAAAATCAAATAATTCACTTATTTATACAAAAAGTGTAGAAAGTTACAAGAAGCTATTCAATTTATAAAATGTGATATCAGGACTGTTTTTAAAAAATCAACCTCATATCTTGTGAGATAATGAAAGAAATCAAAGAAAGGATTGATTCCCTATGTATTGAGATCTTACCCAATAAAAATAGAAAAGCATTTTCACTAAAAGGAGTTAGGACTATGTACAATAAGAAATTATTACTTACCAAGTTAGCAGACACAAATGAAATATACATTGATACCATAGCAATTTTGAGTTCAGGCTTTGAAAAACTTATGATAAAAAATGCCCGAAGTATAAAAGACAACGGTCAGACACTCACTATTCATCGTGCAGTAATTAATGAGTTAAAGCAAGCCATAGAGAATGGTTCTCCTGAAGAAAGCAATACGGCAAACGAAAAGTTCCTTGCAATAAAAGCGTTGGAAGAAGGCGGAATAATCCAATATGTCGGCAATCATCTTGAACCCCGTTCTGCAGCTCAACAGTATTTAGAGCTTATTATGCTTTACAGAAACAAGAAATCCGTTTCCTTAATATCCAATAATGACAAATTGATACATGACGTACTTATGCAAAACACTATTCAATCCTTTAGCGGAACGCCAGTTACCGCTTTTAAAATAACTGATGATGGTGAACTTGCGGAGGTTGAGGCAATTCATACATATGAAATCGGAAACACCGGCAGTAAAACCTCGGCTATAACTGAAGATCATACTGCAAGATTACTTAAAATGTTCGGACTTCATTAATTATCAATTAGTCTTTAAGGAGTGATGCTTATGATTGTATTATAATTTCATACGCCTATACATAGCAAACTTTAAATTCAGAAAGGACTAAATTTATGAGTAACTTATTTTTATCAGACAACGAAAAAGCTAATCTCAACCATACTATTGCATCTTTAGAAGCAGTGAACGGAGCAAATGTATATTGTAATCCAATTTGTCATAGTTCCGGTTGCGGTGAATGGGACTGTTTCTTTAGTTGTCACTGTGCAAACTCTTATAAATAAAGAATATTACTGTCTGTCCATCAATATTGATGGGCAGACATAATCAAATAATAAAAAGGTTAGTTTAAGGAATATTTATTTAAATTTGGGTGGGAGGAACCTATGAGTAAAGTAAAAGTTTTTATGCTAATCACCAATGAAAATTGCAATCTTAACTGCACATACTGCTATGAGCACCATAAAAGCAACTCTTTTATGAGTTTTGATATTGCTAAAAATATTATAGACAATGAATTAAAAAATGCATTGTCAACAGAAACATATGAGATAGAGTTTTTTGGCGGAGAACCATTCCTTAATTTTCCTCTAATCAAAGAGATCGTTGATTATGTACAGACAAAATACCACAATCTAAAGGTTTATTTCAACGCTTCGACAAACGGAACTCTTGTACATGGAGAAATAAAAGAATGGCTCATGGAGCACAAAGATGTTTTTTCCCCGGGACTAAGTCTTGACGGCACGAAGGAAATGCACGATATCAACCGCCCTTTCAAAAAAGGCAATAATAGCAGCTTTGATGCCATCGACATAGATTTTTTCAAAAATTTTCACAAAAACCCTCATGCTAAGATGACAATATCGCCAGCAACATTATCGCAAATGGCACAGGGTATAAAGTTTATACATAGTTTGGGATTTGTATGCGATGCGACCTTTGCATCAGGAATTGACTGGACTAATCTCTATAATATTGAAACGCTCTGCAATCAGCTTGCAGAACTCATAGAATTCTATAAAAACAATCCGAAACTCGAAGTATGTCGAATGCTGAAATATGATTTTATTTCTATTCTTAACCCTAGTATTGAAAACTTCAGATACTGCGGAGCAGGAAAAACAATGACGGCTTTCGATTCCAAAGGTACTAAATATCCTTGTCAGGGCTTTGCACCGGTAACGCTTGGACATAAAGAAGCCCAAAAATATGTAGGCGAGGATTTCTCAAATTTCAAATTTGAGAAAAAATCAATCTGTGCCCAATGCAAGCTTGTCAATCTTTGTCCAACTTGTTATGCGTGCAATAAGGCATCAACAGGAGACATAGGAACTATGGATAGTGATATGTGCCTGCTGAATAGATTATGCATACTTACAGGAGCAAAGATTGAATACTATAGACTGATTAACAGTAAAGATACTTCTATTGAAACGCAAAGAACATTAAAAGCTATTGAACAAATTCAGAAAGAAACTTTTAATCCATCTGCTATATACTTAAATAATATAACGATCTCATAAGTATACAAGCAACTGCGGATGTGTAAAATACCAACCCATTTTGTTGTTTTACCATGCAAAAGAAGATATAATGTAATAATCAGGAGGTTTTGAAGATGTATGTAGAAAGACAATCGTTAATTGCAGGTGACAAGCTTGCTTTAAACAGTGAATATAAAATTATTGAAGAAATAGGAAAAGGCACAAGCAGCATAGTGTATCTTGCAGAGGATTGCTCTAACAGCCGTCTTGTATTGATTAAGGAGCTATACCCAAAAAACCTCGGTATTTTCAGAAATACGGACAACTCACTTGTCATACCGTCAAGCTCAAACGATAACTTTGAAATATACAAAAGCTATCTACGTGAAGCAGTAAAACTCCAGATAGAATTTCACAACTCCGACGAGCTTGCAAATTCAACCTCTGACGCTGAAAGAATCATTGAGTATAACAACACTTTGTATGTAGTAATGGGCAGAGTTGTCGGAAAATCATATGACAAGGTAACACTTGAAAGTCTTAACTCTGTTCTCAAAATATGCAAATCACTGACAAAGGCTATCTCTTTCTACCACCTTAAGGGATATCTCCACCTTGACATAAAGGCTGAAAATGTATTTAAAATTCAGGAAACGGACGAGCTTGTAAAGTTGTTTGACTTTGACAGCATTCACAAAAAAGAGGATATTATCAACAAAAATTGCAAGCCTACATATTCAAAATCTTGTGCAGCTCCTGAGGTCAAGAAAATCGAGCACGGTAAATATGATGAAATAGATGAAAGGTCAGATATTTATTCAATAGGTGCAATGCTATTCAAAAAGGTAATGGACCGTGATGTAGACACAGAAGACAGCAGACCCAAAAAACGCTGGGATTTTACCAACATTGAACTGCTTAAAACAGAGTCACCTCAGGCAAAGTCTGCCCTGACGGAGATTTTCAGAAATACTCTTGCACGTAACAAAGAATATAGATACAAAAGCACTGATGAACTTATCGAAGCACTTGATAAGGCTATTGAAATCACAAGCAATAAAGTTTTCCTTTGTGACCACAACATCACTACAACAACCTCAAAGGATTACTATATCAGCAGAGCGGATAAAGTCAGAGAAATAAGAGAGAAACTTGAGAATTATCATATTGCATATCTTTACGGCATTGGCGGAATCGGTAAATCCGAGACCGCAAGAGAATATGCTGAAACCTACAGAAATGATTATGAGGTAATACATTTCACACATTATTCTATAGGGTTAAAAGAAACCTTATCTTCTCTTAATTTTATTAATCTTGATGATAAGGATTTTAAGTTGGAGGAAAGATATAATGTAAGGCTAAATATGCTATCAAAAAAAGGAATGTACAACAGCAACACCTTGCTGATTATTGATAACTACAATGTTGCACCGGATTCAGATGAATATAAAAACAATGTTGAGGTTATGAAAGACCTTAAAAAGCTTGACATACATATTCTTTTTACTACGAGAACATCTCCTGATGACAATAACAGGAAAATTGATATAAAAGAACTGTCCGGTGATAATCTAAAGCAACTTTTCTTCGCAGTAAATCCAAAAGACAGTAACAGTGAAGAGCGCATAAAACAGGTAGATGAGCTTATCGAAACTGCTTTTCGGCATACTCTCACCGTTGATCTCGTTGCACACCAAACTGTACAGATAGAGCGCTACGGCAAGAAAACCCTTGCCGATTATATCACTATACTCAAAAACAGCGGACTTAATAACGAGGTCAAGTTATCCGTTTATAATAATAAAGATGATAACGAAAAAAACGATATCATCTATGAACATATTAAGGCTTTGTTTAATTTTTCGTCTCTTACAGATAACGAGCGATATGTTATGGTCAATGCCTGCCTTTTGCCTGTATCAGGAATGGAAACAGCTGAATTCTGTGAATTTATCGACCTTGCAAACTATGGCGGAGGAGGCTCTGCTTCAGACTGGGGCGAAGATAATACAATAACAAATCTTGTGAACAGTGGCTGGATAAAAAGAGTTGGAGAAAACAAAGAGAGAATCGCACTGCATCCGACCATATCTGATGTTACTGTTAATGAACTAAAGCCCGAAATCACAAAAAGAAAATGTGAATCTTTATATCTATCTTATATTGAGAAATCCAACCCTTCCCGTATTAACATTAATAAGCTTATTGAGTCAAAAGAAAATAATGCAATATTTTGGATTAGTGATTATTACTTTGAATTAAGTGATTATTTCTTTGTATTATCAGATAAATTCTATAAAAAAAGAGATAAAAATAAAGCAAAATCGACTGGAATAATATTTTTTGATTTATATGAACTCCTCAAAGATATTAATTCATCAGTAATAAAAAATGAAAAAAATAGCCGATTTGATTTTTTTTATTTGTTTTATATTATAAGTAAGTATCTAAAACTTATAAACTATCCTAATTTTTTGTTTAGTTTAAAAGAAAAAAAGTTTTATTATCCGCTATTCATAATATAAATACAGTAGATTTATGTCCACTAATTTATTTATTCAGTCTAAACATTCTTAATCCATTTAATTACATAATATTGGTTTATTTAATCTATAAGCATTTTAGGTGCTTAATCAAAAAAGAATATAAGAACAATATGGTTAATGGAAAAATTTATAGATATCTTCATTCATTAGAATTCCCAAGAATGACATGTTCAATAATAAATATTAGCATAGTTCTCTTTCTTATTGTATTAGCCTTCCCATTATTGTTAAAACTTATTTTTGGGATAGTGATAGGTAATCATCAGGCTTTATCTATTGTTTATAAAATAATATGCTCCCCAATTATATTTAACTTTTATATCAAATTAACTTTATTGTTGGATAAAATAACGCACTCACGGTAAAATGTGGTGACCCCCAAAAGTTAGATTTGAAAGCGTAGTGGCTTTTAGCTGC
>ERZ809198.207-NODE-207-length-39644-cov-17.008689_pt1 | contig 39644 bp, 43 predicted proteins | sample MGYA00520793_ERZ809198 | MGnify/ENA primary metagenome ERZ809198 (study PRJEB31570, sample SAMEA3213005) | Homo sapiens | biome: human-gut; feature: human gut; material: fecal | place: Sweden | collected 2011 ... | reverse complement strand
GGAATTAAGGAACTTATACCAGAGTTAAAGCGAGTAGGTAATAACCTCAATCAGATAGCACACGCATTGAATGGCAGCAGCTATTATTCGTATAATCTGATAACGGAAAATCAAAAGGAGCTGACAGAGATATGGCAGTCATTAAAGCAGTTTCTTCAAAAGCAGGCATAGGGCAAGCACTGGACTATGTGACGAAAGAGGAAAAGACGGAAGATAAACTTGTCAGCGGTCTGCACTGTGAACCAGATACCGTTAAGGACGAAATGCAAGCCACCAAGGAGCTTTGGGGCAAGACTGGTGGCAGAACCTATAAGCACTTCGTACAGAGCTACCATGAGGACGAGCATATCACACCAGAGCAAGCCCATAAGAATGCTGTGGAGCTTGCCAAGAACACAGAAGCATGGAAAGGGCATGAAGTGCTTATTGCCACCCATATAGACCGAGGACACATACACACCCACTTTATCGTAAACAGTGTGAATTATGAGAACGGTCACAAGTTGCAGTGGAGCAAAGCGGATCTGCAGAACCTGAAAGACCGGTGCAATGAACAGAGCCGGCAACAAGGGCTTCATGTTCCGGAGAAAGGCAAGACATTCTCCGGAGAAGAAAGAGAAGAAACTGTTGCGTGGAATAAAGAGACATACAACCTCTTGAAGCAAGCCGAGAAAGGCGAGGTAAAGAGCTATGTTCAAGATATAGCATTGTCTGTTATGGACTGCCGAGAGACAGCCAGAAGCCGAGAGGACTTCATAAAGCAGATGAACGAAAGAGGGTACGGAGTGGACTGGCAAGACAGCCACAAGTACATTACTTTCACAGACCTTGAAAGGCAGAGCCAAGGGGAAAAACAATGTAAAGTCCGCAATAATAAACTGGAAAAGTATTATGCAGTGGACTTTGGAAAGGAGAGCTTAGAGCATGGGTTTGAAATCAATGCACGCAGAGAAGCAGAGCGAACAGCCACAACAGAGCGTGCAAGACAACAGCTTGATAGAACAGCAGTCGCAGAGAATAGCGGAGCTGATGAAAGAGCAAGAGCAAGACAGCTACTTGATAGAACAGCAGTCGCAGAAGATAGCAGAACTGGAAAGGCATATCAGCCAGATAACACAGCAGTCACAGAAGAAAGACTCTCAAATCTCCGAAGCTATCAGCCAAGCCGAGGAATGGAAGAACCAAGCCGAGAAATCGGAGATACAGATACAGAAACTCTTATCCGAGAAGCAAGAGCTGGTATCGACAGTAGCCGAACAAGGGAAGAGAATAGCGGAGCAGACAGAGCAAATAGAGAAGCTGAACGAAGCAGACAACGTGCTGAAGCTCAACGCAGAGCTGAAGAAGCAAAACGAGAAGCTGAAGCAAGACAAGCTCAACGCAGAGCAAGAAGCCGAAGCTACGGTATCGAGCGTTAAAAAGGAATATGCAGCCAAGGGCAGAGAGCTTGACCGAAGAATAGGGGAAGCTGCCAAACAGTCCGCAGAGCTGAAAGAGGAACGTGCAAGCATAAATCAAGATGTGGAGCGGAGAGCAACAGCCATGTACCAGAGCCGAAAGAAAGAGCTTGACAGCAAGTTCAAAGCCCAGTCATTAAGCTATGACGGGTTTGTTCTGGGGCTACTGCTTTACGGAGTGCTTACAACAGTGTTCACAGCAATACGTTCAGAACAGTTTGTAAGCGATTTTAAGGCTTTTTTCATAGCAATAGGGCAGTTCCTTGTCAATGCGTTCCAGTTGCTTCTTAAAGGCGGTCAGTGGGCTTCACAACTGGGAGATAAGATACCACAGCCAGTAGTGGCTACCATAGTGCATTATCTTATTTTAATCGTCTTTGTGGGCGGTATCGGTATCGGTGTGGGTGTGCTTATCTTTCTGGGAGCAAGCAAGGTGTTTGAGTTCTACACAGACGATTATGCAGACACGTTGAGCCTTGCGGTGTTCCTGATAAGCCTTGCTGTATCGGTGTACTTTGCAGAGCCTATAAGGGCGGCAATCCCTATCAATCTTCTTTTACTGCTGATACTGGTACATATCGTGTATGTGCTGATAAGGTGGTATGTAAAAGGGTGCAAGAGGTCAAGGGGATATTATTAAATTGACACCCCATAACTGGGGTGTTATATTTAGCAAAAAAGGTAAAAGAAACTTCATTGATAATATAAGCCCCCTATAGCCCTTTAGGGCTAACAGTCCGAGGGTAGCGGATATTATATATTATATGGCAGAAAAGAGGTGTTTATACATGGCAAGGAAGCCGACTGATAAACAGTTGTTTAAGATGAAAAATGAATGGTTGGGGCAGTTCTATGAGGAAGTGAAGCCAAAGGATTTTTACAGAGCTGTGTTTCCAGAGGGGAGCTTTGAGAGAGAAGGACATCCAGAAGATGAGAAGTGCAATGGAATTCTCACTGTGATAGAGGGGGAAAAGGCAAGGAATTATATAGTCTTTGATGAGCTGAACATGGTTGATGAGGTCAAGGGGGCAGAGTTCGCTATCATGTCTCCAGTCGGCTATTCTGGACGCAACAGAACAGCAAAAAACGCAAGGTGGCTGTATGGGATAGCTATAGACCTTGACGGAGTGGAAATGGAGCAGTTAAGAGATGTGTTCCACCAGATGAAGCACGATTTTCTGCCACAGTGTACTTACTGTGTGAACAGCGGGCATGGACTGCACCTGTACTACCTGTTCGAGAAGCCAGTACCGCTATACAGACATCTGCAAGACCAGTTAAGGGAGTTTAAGTATGAGTTGATCAGAAAGATATGGAACAGGTACACAAGCACCTATACAGAGCGTGAGCAAGTGCAGTATCAAGGTATCTTCCAAGGCTTCCGTATGGTCGGCACCCAGTCGAAACTGGGAAAGCGGTATCCAGTGACAGCTTTTGAAACTGGGGAGCGTGTCACAGTAGAGTATCTGAATGACTTTCTTATGGACGATAGCAAGGCTGTGACAGATTTCAAGTATAAGTCCGATTTGAGCCTTGCCGAAGCCAAGAAGAAGTACCCAGAATGGTATGAAAAGAGGATTGTTAGGGGCGAGAAAAAGGGCAGATGGCATATCAAGAGGGATTTGTATGACTGGTGGCTGAGAAAGATACAGAGCGGAGCGGTGTCAGCGGGGCATAGATACTGGTGCCTGTCTGTGCTTGCATCCTATGGTATCAAGTGCGATATTCCAGAAGATGAGGTATTGACGGATGCTCTAGCGCTGTTACCGATGTTTGATAATATCAGTGATGATGAACATAACCGCTTTACCAAGCGTGATGTACTGGACGCAATGAATATGTATCAAGAAAACTATGTTACATACAGCAGAGCCGAGGTTGAGCGTGTCAGCGGTATATCCGTACCGCAAAACAAAAGAAACGGAAGAAAGCAAGAGCAACACATAAAGATTATGAATGCTATTCGTGATATTGAACACCCAGACGGAGAATGGAGAAACAAAGAGGGCAGACCAAAGGGAAGCAGTCAGCAGAAAAAACTGGTCGAGAAATGGCAGAAAAGCCACCCAGACGGAAAGAAAGCCGACTGTATTCGTGATACTGGATTGAGTAAGCCGACAGTTTATAAGTGGTGGCAGACAGTGGGAAAAGAGACTGATTTGGTAGAAAAGAGACAAGGAGCGGAATGGTATGAAAACAATAAAACAGATTGCTGATGAACTGGGAGTCAGTAAACAGAAAGTCTATCGGTTCATAGTCAGGAACCACATCACCGCTTCGAGTGAAGTGAAGCAGTCGAAGTTATATGATGAAGCGACTGAAATGCTGATAAAACAAGGAATTTTAGAAGATGAACCGTATCAAAAATCACATCATGAAGCACATCAAAACCATATCAATGATACGGTTAGTGAAGCGGTTATAGAGCTACTCAGGAAGGAGCTGGAGCAGAAAAATGAGCAGTTACAAGAAAAAGATCGGCAGATCAGAGAGAAAGACCAGCAGATTTCCGAAATGCAAGCACAGCTATCTATGAACCAGAAATTGATGGATCAGGAGCAACAGTTGCATATGATAATGGAACGAAAGTATCAGTTAATAGAACAACTGCATGATCAGGAAGAGCCTGACACAGTAGAAGACAAGAAGTGGTGGCAGTTCTGGAAATAGCGAATTTGCAAAGAAATATTATTTTCAATAATATTGAATATAGAATATAAGGTGGAGAAAATGAATATGTTATTAGGTGAAAAACTTAAAAAAGCAAGAAAGAATATAGGAATGTCACAAAATGAAGTCGCAGAAGAATTAATGCTTTCAAGACAGACTATTTCAAAATGGGAAAATAATGTATGCTTGCCGGATTTGGAAAATTTTCAAAGAATATGTAAGCTATACAAAGTTGATTTTAATACAATATTGAGTAAAGACGAAGGGAAGATTATTTATAATATTGATAAGAGCGAGAAAGAGGAGGAAGATACTAAAGAAATAGATATAAGATACAGACATTATTTAATTCCATTTTTTTTTCTGAAGGTTCTATTGGACAAAAAGCGGAGAAAGCGTGTATGTAAGAAATACATATTGTTATTAATTGGAAATATTCTAATTACCGTCATATTGGTGGCACTTTTTGTTTATAGCGAAATTCCAAAAAGCACCACCAGTCAATTAACTTTTTAAATTACATTAAGTGTAAAACGGTATGCATTTTCCAATGGTAAAAAGTCGTTTGGTTTTGTGGGATCTGGAACAACTAAAGCACATATTTCATAAAGCCCTTTTTCTGATGGTGCTGTAAGGGCAAGTGTTCCATAGGCAGTTTTCGAAGCTTCAGTATCTACTAACAAATAATCGGCATTATTGATCTGGGTTTGATGATAATTAAGAGTTACTATTAATAGCTGACTATCTGCAGCTCCAATTTGCCCTATTCTATATGCTAAATTAACGGTGGAACCGGCTTTTGCATTGATTTCGGGCGGTGGCAATTTTACACCATCTGCGTTTTCGTCAAAGTCAGTATTTATCATAATGCTCGGAAAATCTAAATTGCAAAGTGTGTATGACGTATTAGTTTCTATATTAAGATTGTAATCGGAAGCTTGAGTATTTTGAATAAAAAAGTCATATGATAGAGAATAATTATTGGTTTTCAATTTTGTGTCGCTTTCATGCAGATCAGTTCCCCAAAACAAAGAAATCAAAAATTTATGATTTTCATTTGAGGAAATGTCAGCATCTAGTTTAAAAGGAATAATAATGTTTTCTCCATCTTCCAAATAAATATTGTCAGTGTTGTATTCTTCAGATAAAAAGGTTAATGGAATTTCCTGATAGTCTAAGTAACCAGTTAACTGCATATAGCGATTTTTTCCGGCATTTTGAATAGAAGCATATAAAACAGTATCATCACCAATATTTTTTAATGTGCCAGTAGTATCTTCTCCACGAGAGTCCTCAGTGAAAATATTAAAATAAACACCGTCTCCGTTTAAATGTAGTTCCTCTGGTTGAACTAAAGAGTGCTGTTTATAGAAATATAACATTATAGGACTGGCTATTATAATTGTCGAAAGGAGGACAATTATAATTGTCCTCCTTTTGACAATATGTTCTTTTCTCACTATTTAGTAAGAGGCAGATGTGCTCGCTGACTGCCAACCAGAGGATGATGTGTCCTGTAAACGATGTTCTCCATTGAATTTCACGCCGCTTTCTGTACGAGCAATGATAGTTCCGGATGTTACAGAAGATGCGTTTGACTTAGTAGCCCATGATGTGTAGTCTGTGTATCCGCCACTCGTAACCTTTGTACGGGCCTTGATGGAATATGCATTTCCGGCATATGTACTAGTTTTAGCATATGCCCATGGTTTTCTTCCTAAAGGATTTTCATGGATCAGAGTTCCCGTTCCCCAAGAAGCACGTGTTACTCCATCAGTAAGGGCAGCTTCCGTCCGCTGGATGCCTGTATCAGGCCCTTCAACCTCTGAGGCATGGACCGGAATCGATGAAAAGATACAAAGACCACAGAGTAAAGAACTTGCTAATAATTTTTTGAATTTCATAAAATGTCCTCCTTTTACTTTTTGAATTTGATAATTTCAGTATTCCTTAAAGGAGAGAAAAGATAAAGAATGTATATGGTTACATCGGTGAAAGATAGTGTAAACATATATTTACATAAAGGTTTACATGACAAAATTATGTGAGTTGAGGCCATAATTTTGTCCAAAAGAGGCATACTTGATTTTGCCGGTGGCATATGCTATACTGGCAATAGCCGAAAAAGAGATTGTATCCAAGTGGTACAAAGTGAAAGCCCCGGAGTTGCCGCTCCGGGGCTTTCTTTAGGTTAGTTGTCACTGTCGTTTCTGTCTAACCATTTGCAAATATAGTAGCCAACTATTTTTGCCATAACAGAAACCAAAAAAGAGATTATCAGCTCCAAGTGATACACCCCCTTTCTGTTGCCAGAATGGGTGCGACAACGCTGTAAATTATATCACAGTGGCAGAGCTGCCACAATAAGCTATTTCCCCTTAATTACCCAAGAGGCATAAAAAAAAGAGTGTCAAGGGCAGTCGTAAGACTGTGTAGTTTACCCTTGATACTCTTTTTTGTTGGCTACAATGTCCGAGGGGAAAATGCTTGTCCGTCCGTTCCGTTACTCCCTCATGGGTTCGATTGTCCATTCCAAAATGAGAAAGTAAAGGGTTGTCTGCGACAATTTTTTTCTATGCTGCCATTCGCTGATCCGCAAGCGGAAGCTCATGGAAGCACAGAAAAAAACAAGCCCTTGACTATCTCATTTTTCCATTCCCAAAGTCACCCAAGAGGAAGTAAGCTCCACTGTATTTCTGGCGAAATCCACGCACGAATATATCCGCTTGACAAGTGGCTATCACCATGCTATATTATGTGTAGCGGATATATTGCAAGTTCCCTAAAGTGATAGCCTAACGGCTACACTTTAGAACTTGTGAGGGTGGCAAAGCCCCCCTTCAATCCCCCTTTGAGTGACCGCAGATATGCGGTAAATTGTTGAGTGATAGCCAAGAAGAAAGAGAGGTAAAAGCATGAGTTGGGGCGAGGAACAGCAGAAAGAAATTGAGACAATCAGAGAGAGAAAAATCACAGTGAAATTGTCGGATGCAGATTGTGACAGACTGGCGAGAAAGTGTGGGGAGCATGGTCTGACAATCGGAGAGCTGATAGAGAATTTTGTCGGAGATTTGGTTGGCGGTACTTACTCCAACGGAAGTGATGAAAGAGATTATGCCGACCAGTGGTTCGAGCGTTGTTGGTTCGGAATGTTCCCAGAGCCTACACTTCTGAACCACTTATTACATTTGGGTTATGAACCAGAGCATTATCTGTTTTGGTTGAAAAACGTAGAGAAAATAAAATCCGACATTGAAATCACTAAACAGAACATAGCAGAGCCAAGTGATGAATGGAAAGACATTGTATACCACAAGTACAATGATGATAGAACAAGCTATGAGTGTGTGCCTTGTTACAATAGTGTCGATGAATATATAGCAAGCGAAAAAGAAGATTTAGAAAGCTATAAGGCAGACTTAGAAGAAGCACTGGAAGAACTGAAAGACATGAGAGAGGACTGGAAACCAGAGAAAGAGCCGAACATGGACGAGGAAATCGACCTCATTAAGAAGTGGGTAAAGGAAAGAGAGGACTTTATCAATGAATAGGACAAGACCAAAGCAGATAGTCATAAGAGTGTCAGAGGAAGAACTTGCACAGATAAAAGAAAAAGTAGAACAGTCTGGAAAGAGCCAACAGCAGTATATCATCGAAGCACTTACACAGTCGAATATTGTCAACACAGACGGAATTAAGGAACTTATACCAGAGTTAAAGCGAGTAGGTAATAACCTCAATCAGAAAAGGAGCTGACAGAGGTATGGCAGTTATTAAAGCAGTATCTTCAAAAGCAGGCATATAATACTGCAAACTGAACTTTAAGGAGATTGACAATTATGTGGACTATGGAAGAATTGATGGAGCTGAAAACCCCTTTTCTAACAATGCAAGATATCACTAAAAAGGATTGGGAACATCTGGATTTTGAATTAGAGAAATATGATATAGCAAAAGAAGAATACGATTTAGATGGATGTAAGGTGTTGGCATTTGTCTTACAACAAATTCATTACAACAAGATGAATTTTAATGAAGTTCCTAATTTTATCCGTAACGGAAGACAATTTCAAGAACTTGTAGTTAAATACAATCCAGAACTTTCGCATATCTTATTTCCTGATAGGATAAAAATGGACTAAAAAACCAACCAAACAATTTGAAGATGGCGAATATTGTGAGCAATGGTCAGTTGGATTTGAGGGAGATAGCTTTGAGGGATATTATTATCATAAAATGCGTGAGAATGATAATTATGTGAAATACACATATTTTTGTTAAACTGAACATGAGGTAGAAATAATGGATGCAAAGAGAAAAGCAATACCAAAAAGCATTAGAATGACAGTATACCAAAAGTGCAACGGTCATTGTGCTTATTGCGGATGCAATCTGGAATACAGAGATATGCAGGTCGATCATGTGATACCTCTGAATGGTTGGAGCGAACAGGGGACAGACACGGTTGACAATATGCTCCCTGCTTGTCGAAGCTGCAATCATTATAAGAGCAGATCCACGCTGGAAGGTTTTCGGAAAATGGTTGCCGCCATGCCTGATACTCTAATGCGCGACAGCAATACATACAAAAATGCTGTGAGGTTTGGACTGGTGATACCGAATAAAAAGCCGGTTGTTTTCTATTTTGAGGAAAATAACTAAACTGAAATTATATAAGTTGGAATGAAGATATTCCAAAAACCGATTTTGATACAATCGCAGAGTTAATTGCTAATGACGGCTATGATGTATCTGCTTTTGAGTTGTTGGAAATTCCACACCCGAAAGTATTTTGCTTTGGAAATGAAGAAAAGGGAGAATATTTTGATGTTGTCAAATTCTTTGATGATAAGTGGCAATTTTCATACATAGAAAACGGTTCAAATAAATTAGCCCATTCAATCGAAGAAGCAATTATGAAAAATGAATGGCTTAAATAACGATTGAGAAAGGAAGAATAGTCGATGAAATATATTAATGAAAATCCAACAAAAACAGAAAGATTACTTTTTGAACAATATGGTCTTTATTTAATCCGTAAAGATGAAAATTCATATAGATATGCCCCAATTCACATAGAAAATCAACATATATATCCGTCTTCTGTAGAAGTAGAAAATGATATGGTAGAATGGGAACATGATATATTGTTTGACGTGTTTACTGAAACAGTTACACTTCATGCTATCTATGATTCCATAGGTATTGCTTTAATTCATGAAAGAATGAGGGAACTAAATATGTAACCGTAAAACGATGTCCTCACAGGCATCGTTTTATTTTACTTTTAATATATGTTATGATATAATATAACATATATAGAAAATGGAGGTAAATCAATGAATAGCAACCAGATGCTGGTAACTTTTGATGAATATGAAGATAAATGGCAGCAATGTTTAACTGCTCTCGAATATGACTATACTCTTTCGTTTCGTAGCGCCTGTAAGATCTTAAAATGCGACCGTAGCTGGGTACAAAAATATATTCGTCCAAACGTACATTACATATATCTCTCTACCGGTGCAGGCAGAAAAACCACCAGCTATACAAAACTAGCTTCTAAGGCAATTAATAAAGAACTGACTGAAAGCATCTGGTTTAATACCAAGGAATTTGATACTCTGATCAGGAAATCTATCAGCAGCTGCACCCGACAGACAATATTAGTGCCGGTAGAGCACCTTATTGCAGCTGATAAACTTTCCGACTTTCTCACAGAGTATAAAAAACTGAAGGCCGAAAAAGAAGCATGTAATCCTGTGAAAGACATATTAAAGAGAATCGAAATCATTCAATCCATGGATAAATTGATCCAGGCCTCTGTAAACACTATTGGTAAAGAGATCTATTCAAATTTACCCAGCTGCTATAAGCGCGGAGCCTGTCCAGTAGTAAAATGTAATCTCCCGGAGTTTCAGCTGGCCGATATGATCTCCGTACATGATCTGAAGGATTATGGCGATTGTGATGAAGAAATCTATCGTCAGCTTTTCCTTGATGGCTGCTATCGGTTGGAAATAAATATTCCCGGAGAAAATGGAATTTTGTCGAAAAAAATATATTATTTAAAACCGGAGCCTCCCAAAAACAGCATAGAACTTATACCTATCTCCTATCAGGATTTTTTAAAATGGAAATTGTAAAATAAAATTTTTGTGCATATAATAAGATTAATGATTGACGTACGTTTTAACGTACGTTATCATATATATGATATAAGAATGCTTTATTCGAAAACGAAGCTGAGAATATAAGTATTATTACTGACGAGACTATTATTAAGAACACGAACCTAAACAACACGAACCTAAACAACACGAAACCTAAACACACAAAACCTCACACCACTAAGGAGATTTATTATGTCAACCATTAATATTACTACTGCAAGAAAGGACCTCTACAATCTCATAGAGAATACGTGCACATATCATGAACCCACATTAATTGTCGGGAAAAATGGAAATGCTGTACTTATCTCTGAAGATGATTGGAACGCAATAGAAGAAACGCTATATCTGGACTCCATCCCCCACATGACAGAATCGATCATTGCAGGAGCCAAGGAACCGTTAAAAAATTGCGTGTCGGAAGATAAGGTAAACTGGTAATGTACAAAATTTTTTTCACTAAGCAATCACTTAAAGACCTACAGCTATTAAAGGCTGCCAGAATCTCTGCAAAAGCAAAAGACCTGATTGATATTATCAGGGTAAATCCATATCAGAATCCCCCGAGATATGAAAAATTAGTAGGAAAGCTGGATGGTATCCTATCCCGTAGGATTAATATTCAGCACCGCCTTGTGTATCAGGTGTATGAAGAGCCTTTCACAGAAGATGGTGTAGAATACCAAGGCTCTATAAAAATCATCCGTATGTGGACTCATTACGATAATGTGTAATGAGAATTTATGAAGACTAAGGGTCTGGAATTTTTCCAGACCCTTTTCTTATTTTTTCTCCCTGAACTCAGGATCCTGATGCAATAATTCCTCCCGAAGTTCTTTTTTATACTTATATAGTGTATTTCGAGATATGTCGGCCAACTTCTGTACCTCTGAATCCCGCAGAGATCCGCCATATTCCCGGCTGTGTAATTTAATAATTTCTTTCGCCGTAGCAGCTTTTTTAACATTAAGTTTTCTCCCCGGTTGCTGGCCGATCTGCTTTCCGGCCAGTCTGGCCGTTTCTATTCCCTCCCTGGTGCGCTGATGTAAATCGTCCAATTCCTTCTCCGCCTGCTCAAAAGCTATCCTGATCTGCTTCTCGGCGATTTTCCGAAAATAATTATTGATCCCCTTGATTATTTCATCTTCATCTGTTCCCATAAGAGCAATCTTGTCCTTTATGTTTTCGCGATACACTGCAGTATCTATATAATGCTCCACCAGATATTCAAGTTCTATTCCCCGATCAAATAGTTCGAAGTAGTCCGCGACTCCCTCATCCGCATTACGTGCCATTCTGGATACACTATCAAATACTATCAATGACCCCACCGGTATTTTAGGAATAACCCTTTTCCATTCCGGACGATCCAGTGTACTACCGGTGTAAATTTCTTTAATAATAATAGCATCAGGATATATTTTTTTGATATTCCTTACCTGACGATCAATATTCTGTTTTGGCGTCGATATTCTAACGTATCCATAAATTCTTCTATCCATAAGTAACATTCTCCCTATCTATAGTACAAAATTTAATGACCGTTAAATTTGGTACATATATTATATCACTATTCATTCATTAAAGATAGCACTTTTGGTACAAAATGATATCGACGTTAAATTTGGTACAATTTTTATTTTTTTCTTGCATCATTTAACAAAATCAGATATAATCAAATTGTGAATAATAGCTGTTGACCATACGGTCAACAAAAGGGAATCCTACGCCAGGGATTCCTTTTTTATTTTCTCCCACCGGGGCTGCTTATTTTTTCTTGGTGGGTGTATTTTAGCCACCTAGAAAAATTTAGCAGGGGGGCCAGCGTCAATTCTTTTTGGCGCTGGTTTTTTTGCCCTATAGTATGTTATGGTATAGTATAACATATTATAGGGCAAAAAAATGGGGTTTGGGGCGCTCCCCTGGGAGATGGGCAGGGGGAGCCCGAACTGCAAGTTGGGTTTGGTACTTTCAAACCTTACTTGCAGTCGGAAGGGGGTCGGAATGGTACACGCACAATGCCCTTGCTCTTAATCTCCTGCTTATTATTTTAAGGAAAGCCCGAAGGCTTCCCTATTACACGGATACTACCTCTAAAGATCCCCTTGCAGCATCATAGTGGTAAATGCTATTTGACAGTCTTTCCTCTAAAGAAACCTCCGTTCTGTTTACATCCTCAACCATGGCTTTATACATCGGTAATTCATCTTCATGGTAAGGATGCGCTATCCATTCATGGATACTACTCGGCAGTACAACATAGTCTCCGCCTATTTTCTCAGAAACTTCTCTCAGCACTTCCGAATTAACAAGCGTACCTGCTCCATAATGACTGCTATCGATTGTTACCACCAGCAGCTGAATATTTAATTCCCTCAGATCAATAGGGTAGCCGGTTTCTTCGAGCATTTTCCACATGGGAATTATTTCCGTTTTTTTCTTTACATTTTCAACGGCATGTTCATACGCTTCAGACAGGGAAACTCCCGCTCTCTCCAGAACACTCTGTGATACCTGGATAGAAAACTGACCGTTGGGATCTTTATTCTGCTTCAGCGCATCGATTTCCACCGGCAGATAAAAAAGTACAATGAGATCCAGATATTCTGTATAAGCAAGATTCTGTTTTTGGATCTCCGGCAGGTTATCCTTGTAGACCATCCGGGGCAGAATGTTATCCAGAATGAACTCGGGGGAAACATAGGGTGACACATCAAGGGAAACCGAATTTTCCTCAAATAATTTCATGAGAAAGTCTGCAACAGACTCGTCATCATCTTCATACCATGCTCCATAAAAGATGGTAGGGCTACAGTTCTTCTTCGGGTTTACCAGCTGATATGCTTCCAGCATACAGTTATTTTTCCACCGCTGGCAATACTCCAGGGTAAAGGGTGCCTCTCTATCCGCCAAAATAGAGTTAAGGCAAGTCATTCTTTCTTTCATTTCGATCATCATAGTGATCTCCTTTCTGCGCTTTCATGCGCTGTGAATAATAGTTTATAAAGTAAAAAGAGCCGGCTTATGCAGCTGGCTCTAAGTACTTCCCTGATATGGTGGTAACAGTACCTCGGATTCTGTAGAATGCTTCACCGTACGTTTTGCATCCGGCTGTCACTTTCTGATGGTGCAGCCAGTAAGTAAGGTAGATACAGTCGGACTTATTATTCCGGGTATCAAACACAAACTGTAATTCTTTTTGATAGCAGTCATCCCGGAGTCTCTCCAGCCTCTGTAGGTTTTCTTCACTACAGTTCAGCGCGGTGATGCGCACAATACCGTCTTTTACAGTAACCTCTTCGATTTCTATAGTCATTGGCAGCTCCTTCCTTCTATACCTTGGATTAACCAAGGTATAGAGATAACATATAATCTTCATGTCTTTGTTCACGTTCGGCGAGTTCAGCTTCCGTGAATTCCTTTACTGCGGATTCGTCAGTAAATATGTCCATTACATCTACTTTCATTTGTTCTGCCTCCATTCTGTCTATTCAATTTTCAAGGTACATTTCTTTGTTTGCTGTGAGGCTGCCCTAAAACCGGTTTTTTTCGGATGTCAAGAAACAAGGGCGGAGCCCGAGACGCCGTAGGGCAGTTCTTGGCATCCGGGAAAAATTGGTTTAAGCCTGTTTTACAGCAGACAAAGGGATGTTCATTGAAAATATAGACAGGATGGGGCAAATGGAAGTAGATGTAATGGACATAGGGGACCCGCAAGGATCTTTACGGATGAGAAATCGCCTGGAACGACGCAAACTCTCTCCCCTCCGGGGGGATGGGTCATGGCATGACGATGAGCATGACCCAGGAGGGCCTTCCTTCAGAGCAAACCGCTGACCGGTTTGCCTCCCTTTTCCCTTATCATGCACTTCCGGTTTTGGCATCCTGCGGTCTGGCCAGCATTAAGGCACACCGGGAATACCTTGCCGGTGCGCCTCAAACTCTCTCCCCTCCGGGGGGATGGGTCACGGCATGACGATGGGCGTGATCCAAGGGGGCCTTCCTTCAGAGCAAACCGCTGACCGGTTTGCCTCCCTTTTCCCTTATCATGCACTTCCGGTTTTGGCATCCTGCGGTCTGGCCAGCATTAAGGCACACCGGGAATACCTTGCCGGTGCGCCTCTAGCTCTCTCCCCATCGGGGGGATGGGCCATGGCATAAAGATGAGCATGACCCAGGAGGGCCTTCCTTCTGAGCAAACCGGCCTGCGGTTTGCCTCCTTTTCCTTTAATTAAATGACACACTGGTGCCGAAACTAAGCAAATTAGTAACATTTTTTAAAAAAATCAGTCATAATAATTATGAAATTGAAATTTATCTTTAATTTTTTTAAAAAACAAGAAATTATTTCACATATATAGGTGAAGTATTTATTTTACAAATAGAAAGGACAATACACCAATGGAAAAAAATTTTAAAAAATTTACTTCTTTCCCCGTAGCTTTACACTCTTTAAATCTTAATGATGGACACTTTTATCCTGATCTACAAAATTCTGCCAATGAGCTTTACACAATTTTAGGATTAAAGAAAATGCCTTATATCTACATATATCCGCGAAGTGTTTATTTATATGATGTAGTCAGAGGTCTCCATGTTTTTAAAAAATTTTTCAAAAGCTATATTTATGTAAGATTTGATGAACAGTGGCCTGTCATGTTCTTTATACTTGCACATGAAATGTATCATGAATATCAACAGCGTATGTCTCTCAGTTTCGTTCCGGAAGAGATAGACACCAGGGAAAAAGAGGCCAATGCCTTTGCTCTGGCCTACTGCAGATTATTAAGCAGCCGGTGTAATGATACTAAAAATGAATGGTATAAAGCTCCGGAAGAATTTGAATCTGATGTTTATGCATTATCTGATGAATATGCTGAAAAATTTAACTTACCTAAAAGTAACCAGGCTAATTAAGCCTGGTTACACATTAATTGCGATGTAGATATTGTTCTTTTTTGGCCTGCTTACTTTGGGACTTAAATTCTTGTTCTCGAAGCTGCTGCACTTTTTTATCTTTACTCTGTGCAAGGCTATTGAGCAGTTGCTTAACCAATGTATATGTTATAGGATTGTAACTTGTTCGATCTATATTTTTTAAGTACTCTCTGGCATATTCATCTCCCTGCCGATCAGCCTCCTGAAGCCATAATTTAGCGGCTTCTTTGTCCCGGTCAACTCCCAATCCATAAAGATAGCATTTGGCCAACTTAACCATAGCATTTGTATTATTCTTTTGTGCTGCTGAAGTATAACAGGCTACAGCTTTTTTCATATCATAGTATGGAGAATTTTCCACGGCATATATATTGCCTCTCTGCAAATCTATAAATCCCTTTTCGTCTGATTGGATCTTATCCAGCGCGGACAATGCCTTTCCATAATCACACCCTTCATAATTTTTATCAGCGTATATATGACTGATGGCCATTTGGATTCTATCATAATTTCTATCAATATCTTTATTATTTAATGTTTCCAGGAGCTGTAGCTGTTTCATGGCAAAACTCAGGTTATAGTGACCATTCTCCTGATTTTGTACATCGGAATATATCTTCGCCATAGAAAGTCTTGCTGTAACAGCATCCTGGTTATCCACTAAAGCTTTATTATAATACTCTACAGATTTTTCACAGTCATAGTATATACAATTCTTGTCCTTGTGAAGATCTCCCAGTATTTCATAAATAGAGGCCCTTTGTCTCAATTCACTTTTAGACAGATCATTACATAACTCTTTCGTCTGAAATTCTGCTAATACCCTGTGTAGCTGATCATATGCAAGTTTTGGATTATACGCATCCTCTCTTAAATATAATTTTGCAACACCTGCCTTGGCCACAAATATATCTGCCTCGGCAGCTTCCCTCATATACAGTAGTGCTTTTGTGATATCATATACTCCATAGTCATTGGTACTATATATTTTTGACTGATAATATCTTCCCGTCAAATTTCCTTTTTCCACAGCCTTATCATAGTATCTCATTGCTTCTGGAATATCACCAAGACTTAGATGAATTTTTGCCTCTTGAATCGCAATTCTTCCTTTTTCATCCTTCTGCTCTGGCTCTGTTAAAACTTTCAACGCGGCATCATAGTCTTGCTCTTCCAAATATACTTCAGACAAAGCTATCCTTGCTTCTTCAGTATACCAATTATCTCTTATCTCACCGCTCTGACTCTCCTGAATACATTTTGTGAAAAATTCCTTTGCAGTTTGAGGATCATCTTTTTCCAATGCGCATTTACCCAGATTAAGATATATAGATTCTAATGACGATATATCTCTTTCAGTTTTTCGAGTATATTTTTTCTGAAGTCTATGCTGAATATCTCCCAGTGCCTCCTTTAAATGCTGCTCTGCAAGTTCTACGTTATAGACCTCATAATTTTTATTAAGATATAGTCCAGCCAATTTTATATGTGCTGCTACAAATTCCGGTTGTTTGGTGTCCCCCGGATATCTCGGTTCTTTTCCTAGTTGAATAGACTTTTCTAGTTCCTTTACTCCTTCTCCTAAATTATAGAAAGTATTTCTATCATCAATCAGCATAGATCCCTTTTGAAACATTCCATATGCATTTCCATTATGGGCAGCTTTTTCATAGCATTCATAGGCCGTTTTTTTATCATAACCTGCATAATTGGAATTGTTGTATATATTTCCCTGTTGCAAAGATACTGACCCTTTTGTATCAGAAGCTCCATTAAGAACTTCCAGTGCCTCCTCATAATCGCATAATACAGATTCATTATCGGCATACAACCGGCTCAACCGCAGCTTTACAAAATTTGACCTATTAGGATTCTGGTTAATAGCCCATTTATAATATAACTCTGCTTTTTCCGGATCATAGAATTTATCATTTTTATCGCTATAAATACCTCCCAGCATCGTATATGCATCGAAATTTTTGCTAATTGCTACACTCTCATTAAGACATGATAATGCCTTATTATAGTCATACAGAGTTGATCCTGCATTGGTATAGAGACGTGCCAAAGAATTTAATGCTTTCTGTATTATTTTGTCACTGGAGCTATTATTCACTATTTCCCTAAATTTTTTTTCTTCTTTTAAGGGATTATCTTTCTCTTCCTCACTGTCATCATAGTCTTCCTCAAAGTCATTTTCATTTGAATCTGTTAGATCTATGTTTTCCGCCTCCTCAGGATCAGGATATATAAAATCGGCATATACGGATTCCTTATCTCCCAAAATCTGCTCTTTTAAACAGCATACAGATTGCAGGATTATGTTTCCGGTTCTGTTATAAAGATCTTCTTTTGCAGAGGTCATCTCCTTCGAAATTTCACGGCTCGTTTTTCCCAAAACACGATGAATATCTCCTACCGCTTTCATATAAACATCATACTGTCCACCTATATCGGGTCTTTTTAACAAAATATCCGTTACTTTATCAATATAGCCCTTACATTCCGGCGGCATAAATTTATATGCAATCCTGCCGGAGCCTGGCATTGTGTTCAATATTTTTTCATACAATCTATTAAGTCTCTTATGATCTTCTGGAGATGTTCTTTCCGGAAGAATTTCTTTTACCACTCCTGGAACATTATCTCCTTGATACATTTCTTTAAGAAAAGATGTAATCTCATTTCGAGCTACATTTTGCTGCATATAAAGTTCTTTTCGTTCTGCTTCCGTTATTGATCTTATTAAGGCTTCGTTTTCCGGAGTGAACATTGCATCTTGACAAATCTTTCTACATGCCTCCTGTCTGGATACATGTATATATGGTGACATAACTTTATCCCTATTATCCCAAAGCATATAATGTACATGTGGGTGATTCGCCTCTGCATGAAAAGCAGCTACCCAAGTCATATTATTAGGGCTTACCGATAGCTCTTTGGCAATATCTGGCATTACTGACCGCAGATAAGTATTCCATTTTTCTGCTGATGTATATTCTAATGCCTCAGCATCTTCTTTTGATAATGATATGATACCCCTGAATATAATTCGATCCTGCTTTGTTACCTCATTTAATTTTTTTGATACCTCTGAGAAATTATCAGTATCTATATTTCCGAACAATCCATGGCTTCTTGGTCTGTTTGTAATATATTTCAGGTATGTACTATTATCCGCTTCTTTGCCTATCAGATCTTCACCATAATCATTAAGATCAGCATTTACATTAACCATATCTTCAATGCGGTTAATCTGAGATAAGTCTACACCTTCTCTGGTAGCGATATAGTGCATATAATTATAATTTTTCTTAGTATATCCCCCTTTGTTTGGGTTCCAGCATCTTATCTTTGATACAAGCGGTTTAAATCCATGTCCCATTGTGTCTCCATGAAGTGACATGATGTCACCTCTATTTTTTTAATTAGATATCTTGCTTTTTGCTATTTTCTGTTGTGTCTGATGCTCTTATGTATGATACCGCCTTTTTCCTTGCTGCATCGTAAGCTTCTACAAAACTCTTGCGCTCTTTTTCAGGCACAAAACTATTAAGAGCTTCTGCTGACAGATATGCTGCTGCACCAGCCTGTATACATGTCTTAACAACTAATCCAGCAATTCGATCTGCCTGTATATCAACCACAGACTTTAATTGTGATCTGATAATCGGAGTGAGAAAATCTATATTTTCCTGTGTCAGTATTCCCCGTATTCCTTGCATCGTATATTCCCTGACAAGACTGCTCATAGATATATTTTTTAAAGCTGCGTATCTTTTTAAGTTTTCATATTCCTCTGTAGTAAAAAGGACCTGAACAGAATGTCTGTCTTCTTTACGTCTCGGCATGTTTTTTCTCCTTATCAGTATTTTGCAATCCAGAAGTGACATGATGTCACCTCTGGTTATAATGATATATGTTCCTCATAAAAAAGTCCAATAAAATCGCATCTTTTCTATATTATTTTAGTAATTTAAGGAACATATAAATATTATTTTTATTATGTTCCTTATTACTAAAATTCCTTTATTTATCGGCTTGTCCGATAATATGTATACTGGGCGTTCCTTGCCCCTATTCCTGCCACATATATGCTCTACATATATGTGGGGTTCCTCAAGCCATCGCAGATGCCTTGAGGACCTATATCGGGCAATTCTTTGCCCGATATAGGATCCAGAGGTGACACGATGTCACCTCTGATTCTCTCTTTATATTATCCAAATGCTGTTTTATTGCAGCCCATATATATGTTATTATATATAATAACATATAAGAAGTGACATCATGTCACCTCAAGACAAAAAAAGAAGTGTGCCAGGATTACCTTAATGCGCGACGAAGGGCGGCTGGTATAATCTACCTGCCGCCCTTAAAAACTTTCTTCTTTCATTTGTCTTTATCAATAAGCGTATTTATATATTCATTCACACTTTGCCCTGCTGATGCCGCTTTCTTTTTTATTTCCTCTTTCCTGCCTTTGGGCACTGTTAAATTTATTCTATCGTACTTTTCTTTTATATACTCGTTTTGGTAAGATATTTGGTTAAATTTTCCGCTTTTTCCTTTCATCGTTTTTTACCTCTTGAAATTCTTCTATCTTCCTGCTATGATAATAAAAACACTTGGGGGCAGGTGGCAGGAATTGTTTCGGTTTTCTGCCCCCTCGTGCTAAGCCTTTGTATCTTCGCCCTACTTATTAAGTAGGGCTTTTATTTTTTCTTTTGCATCTTCTAAACTCTCACTTTCTTCTAAGATTGCTAAAATCTTTCTTGTTTGGTTTTCCTCTGCTGTCTGTTTTAAGAGTTCTGCTAAGTTCATTTCTTCATTATCCATTTTCTTATTACTCCTTCCTGCTGTTCCCTTGCTACAATTATATCATACAAAATATTACGTAATATGTCAATAGTATATTACGCAATATTTTAAAATTTTTATGCTATTTTTTCGGATGCGTCAATCAATCTTTTATATTTTTTCCACGTAGATATATTCCTCGTTTCCGTTGTCATCAGTGTAAACTCCGTTATACATCTCCCATATTCTGTTGGCTCCTGCTTCCGTATAGGTCTGATTAAATAACTGTTTTCCGCTTTCTGTTACGATTCTGTAATTTTCCTTTTTTGCTTTCTTCATGTTGTCACCTTTCCGGCTCCTGCGGAGCCTATCACGTTTTTGGGTTTCTGCTCTGGGTTGTTGGTCTTAGTTTTTCTTTCTGAAACTTCCGGCTCGCATCATCTCCTTTTCTTATGTCTTCGTTTTCGGTATATCTGTCTTGGGCGTCTGATCGATGTTGAATTTTTCTCAGGGCACATGTCAGGAAAAATATAAAAAATTATGTTTTCAATTTTTTATATTTATATAAAAATTTATCCTTTTAAATTTTTATGGTTCTTGACTTGGGACAGGAGAAAAATTATCGTTCAGACTGATGCGCAAGACATACCGGAGACGAAGACATAAGAAAAAGAGATGTCCCCCGGGAGTGCAGAAAGAAAAAAGCCCCCAGCGGGGGTTTGGGGGAGATGATAGTGGGTTCCATTGTTTATGTTTTTATTTTTGTTGTTTTAGGTCAGTCATGAACAAACTTTTTTGTTTCCTCGGAAAACTGAACGTGTGAGCCTTTGAAAAGTTTCCTTGTATCCCAGTCAATTTTGGAGTCTGTGATACAAACCAGAGGTGACATCATGTCACCTCTAATTCTCTTTTTCCATATATGTTATTATATATAATAACATATATGGAAAGAACATTATGCCATTTCCACAAAGAAAAAGAGTACCAAGGTTCTGCCTTTATACTCTTTTCTAATGATGCCTTCTAAAGTGACATGATGTCACTTTTATAAAAACTTTTCGGGGTAGTTGCATGGCACTACATACAGTGTTATACTATACAAAAAAGAATAGGAGAATAATCAATGATTATTTATAAGATAGACGTGATTGATGAATTAAATAAACATGGTTACGCCAATAGTTTTTTGCGAGAAAATAATTTTCTATCTCAGGCAACCCTAACCAGTTTACGTCGTGGCGGAAACATTACGATCGCAACCCTTAATATATTATGTCTACTTTTGGATTGCCAGCCGGGAGACATTATAGAAGTATCTGCCAGCGAAGAAGAAAAGAAAAAATATTTTCTTTAATCATTGCATAGCACTATAAATAGTGCTATAATAAATTATAAAGTAAATTATAATTTATTAGGAGGTTATAAAAGAACTAGAAAAATATGAAGTGACATGATGTCACTTCATCCTTAAGAAAGAGAGGATTTTTTAATGAATGGATATGAATTGCTGGCCAGCAGCTACAGATTACTCCTTAAACGTGGAGAGATTGCAGAAGATGAGGCTGCTAAAAAAATTAGGGTTTACGATTTTTTAGCAACCTGTGATAAAGAAGATATCTATACTATGGTAGACAGTTCTGCTTTTAATGATATCATTAAATCTTTCTGTAAAAAGGCATTAGAAAATTCATCTGTTAGCGAGCAGTCAGCTCAAGATGTAATAAATGAATTAAGCAATCTTTTTAATTTTTCATGTGAAAAAATCTGCAATAACAAATAAAAGAAGGAGTATATTATGGCAGCAAAAGTAATTAGTGTAGTTAACAACAAAGGTGGAGTTGGCAAGACCACGTCAACGGCTTTTTTTGGAGAAATCTTAGCCCTTTTTGGAAAAAGAGTATTGCTTGTAGACACAGACGAATCGGGAAACTTATCTCTGCTCTTTAATCATTTTCAGGAGGACAGCGCTGACATTATGAGCGGCCTTACTATGGCTCCGCAAAAAAATGTCTCTGAAATTTTTAAATTTCGGTACAGATCCGCGGAAGAAGTAAAATCTTGTATCTATAATGTCGGCGAGTACATAGACATTTTACCTGCAAGCAAACGTTTATCACTTATTCCCGATTTCCTTTTGTTACAAAGTAAGACAAATAACTTAAACAATCAAATTATCTTAAAGAGAGCATTGCAGACTATTATAGATGATTATGATTATATTTTTATTGATACGGCTCCGCGTAATGATATACTGATTGTTAATAGTCTTATGATATCGGATTATGTAGTAATTCCTGTTCGATCTGAAGGATTTTCTTTTAAAGGCTTCAAAGAAGTCCTGGCAAAACTCCGGGAATTGCAGGATGAATATGAAATAGCTGCTCAATTTTTGGGAGCATATCAGACCGCTGCGGAAACCTCAACCAACATATATAAAGAACTGAATGCTCAATATGAAGAGCTCCTTGGTGCAAAAAATCTTCCCAGCATTCGTAAAGACATCAAGGTAAATGAAGTTCTTTCTATTTCCGGCAGCGATCTGATAAAATATACATCATCATCCAATGTCCTCTACGATTATTGCATGTTACTCATTGCCATGGGCATATTGGATGATGATACCATAAGGGCAATAAAGGCCGCTTACGCATGTTAATTTTACAGAAGTGACATCATGTCACCTCTAATCTATATTTAAAAGGGGTAAGTATATGGAAAAAATGAAAATGGATACACTGTATGAATTGTTAGAGACCGGCAATTTCAATGAAAATACTGATGGTGCTTTGATATGGGCTATCTTCGAATTAGAGAGTTCATATAGTACAATAGAGTCTAAAAAAATTGAAAGACTCTACGAATTGTTAGAGACTAAGAATTGCAACGAAAACACCAAGAGTGCTTTGAGCTGGGCTATTCATGAATTGGAAAAGCAGAAGTGACATGATGTCACTTCTTTGGTAAAAATTATTTTCATGATTAAAAAAGGAGGCTATTTTGTAGTGACCTATGTTGACATAATAAAAAAATGGAAAGAGAAGAACATAGATAGTATTGAGAAATTGGATCAGCAGCTCAGTAACTTTCGTATCATTTTTGCTTATAACTCTGGAACGATAGAAAATCCACAGATAACATATCATGATACCAGAGAAGTCTTCGAAAATGGAAAGGTAATCAATTTTTCTGGTGATACTCGAACCATATTTGAAATTGAAAATCAAAAAAAATGTTATAATTTTCTTGCATCAAAAATTATAACTAAAGATCCTATTACCCCTGAGTTTATAAAGGAAATTCATTATCAACTTATGCAAGGGGCCTATGACGAACGCCGTTGGGAAAGAGGTGAACGTCCCGGACTTTATAAAATACATGATTATGTAATTGGACAATCAGATCAGGGGGCGCTACCAGAAGAAGTTCCATCTGAAATTGAGGAATTATGTGACGAAATTTTAAACATTCCTGATAAGGGCGAAAACATTTTAAAAACAGCTGCTTATATCCATTGTAAATTTGAAAATATCCATGCATTTGCCGATGGGAATGGAAGAGTAGGACGAACCCTCATGAATTATTACTTGATGATCAATAACTATCCACCTTTAGTAGTATATTCAGAAACAAAAGATCAGTATTATAAAGCCTTAGACCATTATGACAATACCGGTGATATCACCCCATTTCTTAACTACATGAAAAAGAGTTTGGAGAAAACATGGGTTTTAGGCCAACGTCAATCTCCCAAAAACACTCTGCAAGATTTGCATTTGGAACAGTGAAATAAGTAGAAGTGACATGATGTCACTTTAGGAAAGGAATTTATATGAGTACTAAACCCCGAATGAATTTAAATATGCTTGGAAATGAATTAAAAGATTCAGCGAAACAATCTCTTCAAGGTCTCGGAAGCCTTAACCTTTCACAGGAAGGAAATAGAACTTCTGTACCGGATACTGCACCCAGAACCTTTAAAAGAATATCTTATCAGAAAATCAAGAGCAGCGAACTCAATGATTATCCCATAGATAACATTGAAGAGATGGAGCAGCTCCTTTTACAATATGGTCTGCTGAATCCCCTGAACGTCAATTACATAGAAGATAATGATATCTACGAATTGGAAAGTGGCGATAGAAGACTGCATGCTTTACAGAACTTGTTCCAACGCTATGAAAACATTGATGGTGTTGAAGACACAGTGGAATACAAATTATATTGCAAAAATATCCATTCTCTTTATGTAAACGGTATTGATTGTATGGTTGAAAAGGGCGATACTGACAGAGATAGTGTAAGAGCACGTATCATCGTACATAACGAATCCGTCCGTCCTTTTGATGCCCTGCGCACCGCCGAAAAGATTAATGAACTTGCCGAAATTTATACTCGACAAAATAAAAACCTACCGAAAGAACAACGTTTCAACGTCAATCAACGAATTGCTGATGATCTGAAAGGTAAATATACGGTCCGTCAAATCATCCGGTATAAAAATTTTGACAGCTTAATTGATGAACTAAAAGAGGTAGTTATAAACCATGGTATGTCCATATCAGAGATAAGTACTTACCATACATTAACAGTGGATGAACAAGCATTACTCGCTCATTATATAAAACAATATCATATTCCTGGAGAGAAATTAACTTTACCTTCTATAGAAGAAATACGAGATATGGTTGATTGGACTACTGAGTCTAATAATAGTAGTGAAAAATCATCTTCAGATATTCAACCCGACAACGATAATGCTGGTTCCATAAAAGAAGAGACAACTTCTGATTTTTCTGCTGAAAATGAAGATTTTGAAGAGTTGAAAAAGAAAGCTGCAAAAAAATTGAAAGAAAACAAGGATAACGAGAATGATAAAATTCAGAGTACAGCTTTGGCCATCCAAAAGAAAACGAAACAGCTTGAAAGAGATTTTTACAACTATTTAACAGACTCTGAGCAAATAGAACTCGACCTGAGTACTTTCATCAAAGAGTTGGAAACGTCAATAGAAACTTTGTCCAATCTAAAAGAATCTGTAACAAAATACGAGAGGAGATGAGTAGTCTGTATGAGTAAAAGATCTGTAAAGGTTATTGGATCGGCGATTGGAGTTATCATTTTTATATCCGCCTTAATCTATCAAATTATGGGCTCCATTAATGGATCCAGTCTATTAGATATTTTTTAGCGATTGTATAGCGAGGACTTTGAAGCATAAGAAGTCTTCGCTATTTTATTGAAAAATTATAATAATTCGTTATAATGCAAAAAAATATACTTGATTTATGACTATTTTTATTGTATTGTTGAAAACGAGACAAAGTAACTATTTTGACCCGTTTTTTAAGGTAAAATAGGGTAGTAGCAAAGAGACTATAATTTATTTTTTATTAAATGTATATGGTCACAGAATAATAAGATTTACCTTTTTTATTTACAATAAAATCAGTAATATACTTTTCTCCTTTCCAATATTCCAGCATAGTATCCATATATTTTCTTATTCTTTGGAGTTGATTTTTCACTTTTTGCGGTTCATTAATACCGAAAATTTTATAAATATCATCATATAGTATAATTCTGTCTGCAGTCCGATCTGACTTCATCGCCTCAATTTTTCGTAGCAAAAATCCCTGTAGAACAATAATATCATTAGTCTTTGATACAGGAGTATCCAAAAGCTTGATATCAATAGCTGATATTTGTTTTCCGGCCTTTGCATACCGGTACAATAACGGCTCTACCAAGATTTTGTAAGCAGCAACTCTCCTTCCACCCATTTTTATAGTCATTTTTTCTGCGGATAACAATGATCCATCGTACTTTGCTTCCTCGAACCCATAATAGGCAGCTTCTTCGGTGGCATCAATAACAAGTTTTGAGAACATACACTTATCTATAGATTCTTCAATTTCTTTGAGTTTGTCTGGATGTATGTACTCGGAATTTGTTTTGCCGGTCATGGCTCTATATACCATGGCCGAAGTGATAAAATGATTACCGGCTTTAAAGAGAGTTACTACAGCATCATGTACTTCCTGATCGAACAGAGTAAATTCCTTTTTCGTAAGAATATCAATACCTTCGTATGAAAAAGTCACTTTTGTTCGGATTTGTTTTTTTACCCTACCGCCCTTTTCCATTTCAAGTAATTGTTCACCGGCATCCAGAAGATTCTGAGTAATAAAAGAACTAACATTATCTTTCGTCTTTACCGCTTTTTCCGGCAATTTGGGTGATATAACAAGTTCTGCAGGACCTTTCTCATTAGGTCTTTCTACCACTACCATTTCGATTTGATTTTCGTCAATCATATTTCGTCTTGCCATAATTTTCTCCTATACTACCGTTCCATTACATTCATTTCAAAAAAATTATGAAGTTTCATTTGATCTGGAGTCTTCTTTTTGAGTCCTGTTGATCTTTTTTTTGCAGAATGAGGATCCTTTGAGGCATTCAATTCTTCTCTGGTTGGTACTTTCGCATTTTTACTAAATATATAATTTAGACTATGCTGTCTGCCTATATTAGCTTGCCTACAATCCCTCATACACTTATTCAACCAGGGATACCTTTTTACAAGATCCCTTACTATTTTTGTTAATTCATAAGATTCCAATGGCTTTTTAGAAACATATACCGTTCCTTCACACCACTCAAATCCTTCTCTTTTTAAAAATCCGCGAATATCATCATAACCATGACGCCAATTAGCTTTAGGATAATAAATTTCTAAAGTCTTTGTATCAATATCAAATGTCAACTGCTTACGATATCTATCCCTTTCTGCTATTATAGGGACCTGGCCATTATTCTCCATACGTTATAATTCTCCTCAGGATATTCCTCATCGACCCATCTCCAGTCACGTACACACTTCAGAAACTCTTTGTTATCCTCCAATTCCAGCATTCCTAATTGCAAACAGCCATACAAATTCTCATCACCACCAAAAGACAAACAATGAGAAGATTCTCTAATACCCGTGATCTGCCCTTCGCGGTTATTAAATGCTTCATTTGCAATGGATACTAATAGAGTCACCACCTTTTCAGGCAAAGATTGCTTAAAAAAAATCACACTCTTTTGCATCCTCCTACCCCCTTTCCTTCTTCACCGAAACCAATTTTTCGACAATTAATTTTTCGACGTACACCGGAGGAACTCTCACACCAGACTCCCAGTTTTCCAGCGTTCGAAGCGGAATCTCCAACAATACGCTCACTTCCTTTTGCGTCAAACCAGAAAGATACCTAGCTTCTTTGATTGTCATAGTACCATCCTCACATTATTGAAATATGTAATGTAATCATTATACCACCCAATGGGTGGTCTGTCAAACCGTAACGAGCCAAAGCGCCGACTGAAACTGCAAAAGGATACCCACAAATAACGCAAATATCGATAAAGAATCACCCGGGCATATCCGCATAAAACAACGCTAGATGTCCTAAAGGACATATATAATAAAGGGGCTGAAAAAATTAGACTCTTCTTTTTTTCAACGCTTTTATATGCCTCAAATAATTTCTGCAATTTGGCTTTCTTTTCTTCTTTTTCTCCGGCAATAGCCTGGATAATCTTCAGATCAGAATATAATGTTGCTCTTGATATATGTAAAGTTTCACAGATTTTTACAACACTATAACCTTTCCTGATCATTTTTTCTATGGCTATTCTTCTATCACGTATCTGGTCTTTTTTTGTCTTTTTTCCAGCATTTTTTAAATACGCCAAATAAGCCCGCTGGTTACGGGCCTTTTTCCTATTCTTCCGTTCTTCAGGACTAATAAACACCTGTAAATATTGCATTTCAGCTGGAGTAATATTAAGGGTTTGGATGACATAACTATTACTACACCGGAATATTTTCCCCGCTGCATAATATTTTTCCGCGCTTTTGGTGGCTTGTACTACTTCTTTTTCCGGTAGCGGATTATGTAAAGTATTGTTAAGTGCTATCACATGCTGTAGGCTACCTGCATAGTCATCACTGATACAGAGTTTCCAATACCGGTACAAGAACAAAATGTGTTCTCTGTAGCCATGGTCATAATCACGAATCCTGATCAGCTGCTCTAAGTCATTCAACTTTGCCCTGGCTAAGCTATACTCCGTTCTAAGATACGTTATTTTTTTATATTTTATCTTATGTTGGCCAACTTTGTGCTGATGAAACATATATGCAGCGTCTTTGTTGACCGAAATATATAACTTTACCGCATCCCGGTTTTGCATATCCGGCAAAGGAATTTGCAAAGTTTTTGATATATGTTCGGCATAACTGATCATTTTATCACTCGGCCGATCGCCGGTAATATAGTCTCTTATCAAGTTGGTTAAACTATATTTTAGGTCGGTTGCCTCCAAGATAGTTACACAGGATCCTGATTTGCTATTTGTACTCCCAGGGATTCGTAATACTCTGGCACTGTCAGTCACTATTTTCCGGTCGGCGCCAAAGTCCAATAACTGATTGTACAAATACATCTGCATTTTGATCCACCGGCTATGGGCCTTTACATTCTCATCGATGCGCCAAAGCAAATACAACCCTCGTCCACTATCTACCACATAGGTTGGCCGAGGAATTATGCGGTCATAGTAATCAAGTTCCAGTAATCCCATGATCTGATCCTTGGTATATGCCTTATATACCGTATTGTAATAATCCAGATCTACATAAAGCCACTTTAGCCTGGCAATATGTTCCTGATCACGACGGACGCTATGATTCACTCTGGTTAATGGGTTCATTGACATGTAAATGTCACTATTTCCAGCAGCCTTCGGGAGTTCCGTTGCCAAACGAATCATATTATCTGCACGGCCAGATTTTATACGCATAATATTTAGTTTTTCACTATTTTTGTATTCCGCAAAAAATTTTTTGCTACTAATCATATTGTGCTATCCCTATTTATCTTGCATTTTTGTGAAATTAATGGTATACTACGCAAAACAGCGTATACGAAATAAGCCCTTCACATACAGAAACGTATGTCTAAGGGAAGCTGTTAAACTATTATGTTTCTCAAAAAAAGATGATTCAAACTTTGGTCGGTGTGGAGCATCTTTTTTTGTTGCCTGTATATTAGCAACACGTCCAAAAAATGTAAAGTGCTATTTTTGTGCATTTTATAGTGTTTGATTATTTGTTTTTTCATATGTCATTATCCCTTATTCTTTATTTTTCAATTTTTTTATCTAATATAAATTTATGTTAGTACACACTTTTTGCAGGCACGGTATACAGTTTTTGCAGTATTAGTACACACTTTTTGCAGGCATGGTATACAGTTTTTGCAGTATTAGTACACACTTTTTGCAGTCTTTTTTTAATGGATCTGCTGTTAGTACACACTTTTTGCAGTCATCATATATTTAAGTACACATCTTTTGCAGTCACCAAAATGACATTTCTGGCAAGGAAAATCCTATTTATCGTATATTATAGATGCTATTTTTCGTATTATTTTCATTATTTTATATTTTCAGTACACACTTTTTGCAGGTATTTATCGAAAATTAGCATTTTTCAGTACACACTTTTTGCAGGCAAGCCTTTAGTACACACTTTTTGCAGTAAATCTTTCTATACTGTCCATGTCAAAAAGCGTTATAGTACACAGTTTTTGCAGGTATTTTTCTCTTAGTACACACTTTTTGCAGTCTATAATATTCTCCTTTCTCCCGGCATCGTAATAGAGATTCTGAGTTACGATGCCAGGCACTCACAGGTCAACAGTTACTATGTGAACACTTTTAAATGAGGTAACCATTACCTTTCAGGAATGACGGCTTTTATCTGCATTTCCTGCCGTTGAAAGATTTTTCCAATGCTTTTTATAGTCTTTTCCGTCTCCGGATCTCCGTGAAAATCATGTGTCTTATATGCCTTATAAATATCTTTTACACTATTTTTCCGGCCGGTCAGTTGGTCCAGTCTATCCATATGCTTTTTCAATGCTGGCGTAAGTTTATATCCATTTGCCTTCAGATCAGCTTCCCTAGTAATCGGATTTGCTGTCTTTTCAACCATTTTTTCAGAAGTGTTTCCGGGTGTTGGTGTTTCCTCATTTTCATGCAGCGTAAGCGTTTCTTGATACTCTTCCTTTGATAAAATTTCTGCATGATATTCCAGATAATTTGCAGCTTTTTCAGCGTCACGTATAGCTTTCATCAGCATTTCCGGCTTTTCTGATAATGCCTTAGTCCAGGATTGAATATATGCTTTATGATTATTCACATGCTCTTCTGTCTGCTCTATTTGGATATGCTCGCTCATAAAGCAGGCGGATATCTCAGCAACCAGCTCTTCATATGCATATTTCTCTGTTCCAAAGACATTTCTAATGTCACGGTTCAGTCGTTTTTCCGCACCAGTTGCATGTGACAATTCATGCAATGCCGTAGCATTATACGCGTAGGAATTGTAAAAAGTATCCTTCTCAGGCAAATGAACAGAATCCGTTTTAGGACTATAATAAGCTCTATCCCCACCATCATTCAGGATTTGTAAATCCATGCCTTTTTGAATCTTATCTATAAGTTCATCATTAACGATTTCCTTCGACGTTTGAGGCTGTAACTCCGGTATCCCTTCTATATCCCGACCATTAAAAACATAATAATTTCTTGTAATAACGCCGTATTTTTCATGTGACAAGTGATTCTCAATGTATTCTTTCCAGCTGATTTCTCTTTTTGATTCAAAATCATACGGTTTCCATAATTCAACTACGAATCCCTTTGCACCCTTTTTTACTTTCCATCCTGCATCTTGGATCTGTTTAAATGTCGCCCATCTGGGATCCGGAATTTCTCCTTCAGGTAATCTTTCCTGACTTTGTAAATACAAGAAAAATTTATTTGTTCCTCTGTATTTTCTGCCACTAATAACGTTATAAGGAGTTTCCATCGCAGCCCATTCTTTTTTCCATTCGAACTGCTTTTCCTCCAGAGATTTTATAAAAACATCTGCCATTTTCTTACGAAATTCATTTGTTTTCAGCATTTCTTTTCCTCCTACCGTGTGGGCACCGCCGCAGCTGCATGTATCTTTTGCTGTGCTGCAGGTGACATTATCTTTCGTTGATGTTGCAAGTCATCTCCTATTTCCTTTAGCAAAGAGGCTTCCCCATATCGGTTTGATATTTTTCCACTCTTCACGGAATTTACAATATCGCTTACCTTGTTAAATTTTCCCCCGGTCAATCCATTAAGTCTGCCGATCTTATGTACCAGCCTCTTCTCCGGGATATAATTATTTGCCTTTAAATCACTAACAATGTGGCCTCTTTGTTCTTTAATCATATTGTCAATATTGTTACGACTACTATCCCAGTCCTGTAGGCAACCGACTTTTATCTGGTCATAACCAAGACCATTAAGCATTCCATATCTGTATATATCCATCTGCCATGCTGGTATCTTCGGGTTTGCATATTGCGCTACCAGCAACGGCTGTAATCCATCATTTATCCCATTTAAAATTTGATCCATTTGCGGTGCCGATAACTTTGGATTTCCAATTAGATCTATTTGATCCCGGACATTTTGATCCATGGACATAGCTTTCTCCACGATACTGGTCTGCATCTCATCATAAATTTCTTTTTTTGCAACTGATATCTCTTTTCCATCCTTTCCTTCCAGGATTAAATGATCCTGTGTCTCGGCAAGAATCTGTCCGGAGATTTCTTTTATTCCACACACCTCTTTTATCTCATATACTGCAGTCTTATAATCCGGTACGTGCAATGACACATAATTTCCCTTTCTATAGTTACCTTCTCTATCAGTTGTCTGCACAGTCGCAGTACTATTTAAGGATGTTGAACTTTCGGCCTCCGCTACCTCCACCTCCGGCTCAGGCGGCATATGAAGAGTCTCTTTGGAAATCATTTCAGCAAGGTCCATAGAATATGCGTAGCCTTTATCATAGCCATATTCTCGTAATAACTGATCCAGCTTATTCGTAAATTCTTCTTTCTTATTCATGGTCTCTTGTATATTTGATTCTGGAACAGCTTTTTCTAATTCAAAAGCCGATTTAGGTACTATCCACATTGAATCTTTTAACACTCCACCATGATCAAGAAAAAACTGTTTCATGTTCTCTGCCGATTCTGGTCCCAGCATATTTATTTCTTCTTCAGATAATTTAATTTCTTCGACATTCCCCAGCGTACTATTTGATTCATTTGTATCTGTCATAATATATTTTTCAAAAGAATCTTTTTGAGACTTTCCTATAGTCCAAACTTTTTCATCCGGTTGATATTTGGCACCATTTTCTTTGAAATACTGTATCATTCTTAAAAATTCGTCTTTATCAAGATTCTTTGGAATATTTAGTCGAACTCTTTCCTCTGGAGACTGAGGTTCATTTTTGTGGGCAGCATGCATATTTTCCGGATTCAGATATTGAGCAAATTTCTCCCGCTGACTTTCTTTAATTGTCCATATTTTTTCGTCTACATGATATTTTGCTCCATTCTCCTTGAAAAACTTGATTGTATTTTCAAATTCTGCCTTTGTTAATTTTTTTGGTACGTTAAATTTAATTTCACGATTGACCAATTGCTCTTCCATCTTGCTTTCTCCCCCCTATCCTCTTTTTTTGCCAAAGAAAAGTTTTTTCTTTTTTTCTTTCTTTACTGGTTCCAGATAATCTCGTAAAATTTCAAATCCTTCCGGGAAATGATCACAAGCAAGAGGATCCTCATTGTATTCCAGAAAATATATATTTTCCAAAGGCTCCATATGCTTAATAATTTCCTTCTGAAGTCTATTATTGGTGGTCCCCAAGAAGCAAAAATGGTACTTTTTCAATACCTCTTCTTCCTGTGACCGAAATACTTCCTCAAGATTTGCAAGTTCCCAGGGCTTACTGCCGGAAATAATGATCCTTACATCACATTTATTGAATAAGATCTGATCAGCGTCTGCATAATTGCCAAAATCCATTATTATATAGTCGTATAATCTCCCCGCTACTGCTGTAAGCCGTTCACGGTCGCATTCAGGGTAATAATCTACTCCCTTTAAGGAAAAATACCCTTCATTGTAAAATGAGGCTCCTGTGGCCTCACAGACGCTTTGCAGAGCAGGTCTCTGTGCATATTCCAGCACCGCTGTCATCTGATTATTGGCTCTCAAAAAATTCCCAAGCACGATGCTATTATGTGTTGCGCCACTTCGGATTCCAGCACCGGCAATTCCAATCATCGTTTTCCGCGAAATAGCTGCTTCTTTCGGTTGGTCATTAATAGCAGCATCCCGATATTTTAGGGCATCCTTATAACGCATTCCCTCTGTAACACAAACTGCCAGCTGTTCGGATATCTCAAGGTATTGGTCCGATATAATCAGATCATATATGCCGGCATAAAAGCACTCTTTAAGAAATGGATCTCCCTCTGCCTTATAGGGCATAACAAATATAAACCGGACCTTATAATCCATGATCCGTATGCTTTCTACAGCTTCCATGATTTCTGCATCCGTATCTGCTAAAGCAGTAAAGTCAACAATTATAATGTCGATTGACGCAATACTGGCCAGCTTATCCTTCATGGTCTTCTTTAAAAAAAGATCATTACCTACTATACTTTCTGCGATTACCTGATCTGTTTCTGTTAAAACCTTATTGATCAGCGGATTATATTTGGGACTTGCAAAATAAAAAACCATGTTCTCACCCCTTTTCAACATCTACCTGTTGCAGCCACTTTTTTACGCATTCTGTACACATGGATTCCGGGATCTCTCGGCCAGAATCCATTAAATAACTACACCTATCATTTCCCTGACAATACGGTATTTCTCTTAGTCCCATTTCTAAATCAAAAATATATTTCGCCATTTCCTCTTCTGATAGCTGTCTGATTTTCTCAAAATTTGTCATTTTCCTGCCCTTCAGCCAACAACCAATCTCCACACCAACATAGCCGCCGCTATATACGGGATAAGTGCTTTTGGCTGTTTTAATTTTCCTTCTTTGATGTTAATATTATTGTTTTTAAGTTGGACGATCAGTTCCAGCCCGACGGCTAAAAGCATAAACAATAAATAATCTGTTAGATCCTTACCACATCCGGCCAAATACATGGCACACAATATATATGCCAGGCAATCAGATCCGCCGTATAAGCGCCGGAATATAAACATTTGTATAGCAACAAAGATAAGCAAATTTATTACAATATCCTCTCCGGGATTGGAATAAATAAGCCATACGATTCCACCGGCTAATCCGGGTACATAAACCATATCCGGAATAAGCTGTATGTAATGATCTATCCATGCTGCCAAAAGCAAAGATCCTATCATATATGCCTGTGTGATCTGCATTACATCTCTCTGCTCGCTCTGGCATATCTCTGCCCATCTAAATAACAGTAAATAAGCAAACACTATCAAATGCTGCCATTTACAACATTTACGTTGTAATGTATCACTCAATTTGGGATCAGGATCCTGTAGTTGCAACTGCCAGCCAATCTGATAGCTGCCATACGCCAACAGGATCCATAATATCGTAACCATCCTATCTCAGCCTTGTCCGAAACTCGTCTAACACAGTACCGGATACTCCGATTACGCTGATTGTCGGATGATCCTCCAGCTTCTTGTCTCCCTTATACGCACGTACCGTTATCTCCAGATTCTGATTCTCCGGCGTATAAAGCGGCACCATAAACTGTAAATGCTCCGTGATCATATATCCCGGACAGTCTGTATAGTCATATACTTTGTTCAGAGTCGGATCCAGTGCAGTCATGCTCTCCGGGAAAACAACTTCCACCCGGTCGGCATAGCCCCAGGTCGTAAACGTAAGTATTCCGCTTTCTCCACATTTGAATATAGGATCATGCGGTTCCAAAATACGTTCTACGCTGCTTGCCAACGCAAATTCCGTCGTTCCATAGCTTAGACTATTTTCGTTTCCAACATTGTCCACAGCATACCCCAGCAGCGTGAAATCTCCGCTAAAAATAGGCTCGTCATTAGTAATTGTAATATTAATGTATCCATTCTCATCCGGTGTGTAGGTTTTCATCACAGCATTATCAGAATTGCTGATTACGATATAAAAATCCTTTACTCCGCTCAATTCATCTTCTGCGCTCGCCCGAATTGTAATTGATCCATCCCGCCGGTCAATCAGATCTCTGTCTTCCATTATTTCCAATCCGCGGATCACCGGCGCTTCTCCGTCCGCTATTAAAGTGATCTTATTCTTTTCATCCAGTTCATGCACCGAGTACACTTTATCCGATTCTTTGTCTGCTTCCGCAACCGGAATAACCTGTATCGTCTGTCCGGACAGATCTCTGCTGATTGTAAATTTCTGTACTCCCATAAGGTCTCTGTTTTTGTTAGATCTCACTGTGTAAGAGTACGTATATTGCTGCAGCGCCGTTGTGCCATCCGTCGAATAAGACAATCCATTTGCATCTGTCCTGATGGATGTATCTGCTATCTCAGTGGATGCTGTGCGGATTATATTTCGGGCTACGCTGCTATCATCTGATACAGTCTCGTAGATAGTCTCGTTAAGTTGGTATCCCCGGCTTGCCGTACCATCCATATAAGCCTCATTTTTTAGGGTAAATGGAGTACTGCCATCGGCACGCACGTACCAACTCTTATCCGTTGCCGGATATACATTATCTGCAGATGCATCAATGACCAGCTGCTTCGTATAAAGCTTCCATAGTACATCTTTGGCGTCAATGAGGATATGCGTTGTCTCACTGATATTTCCAGCCACATCGACCGCTGCAATATGCAAATACTGATTGTATTCTGCCGTTACCACATTTACATGAGGAACCTGTACATAATTTGCATTGCCGGTAACAACCGTATCCCCATTTTGGTCTACGAGATAGTAATATCCCTTCACGCCACTAACCAGCGTATTTTTCGTAACATTAGATTCGCATAGCATTGATGTGCTTCCCGTTAGGTAAGATTCCACTTTATGGTAATAATCCGTACCATTATCGCTCGGCACCTGCCATGTGACGCGAATTGATTTACCATCCAAGGGCTCTTTTGTGACTTGATCCGATATCTTGTCTGGAGCTGCAAAGTCAGTAGCCGTAACCCCGGCAAGATCCAGACTCTCCTGATATCCAATAGCCTTGGAGTGCAACTCACCGATCCCGGATCCGCTACGCTCTCCGCTATTCATTTCATACATCAGTGCATATGAAGAATTGACATAATTACTGCCACCATATGCCGGTTTCGATGAAATAACCTGTCCTTCTGTCATTCCACATCCTATTCTCCCCGTTAAAACAGCTTCCTGAACGCTCACTGAAAGATAACTTTCTGTCTCGTGCTCACTTTCAAATTCTATTCGTATATTTGTGCTTCCTGCAGGAATTGGTATGTCATATTTAAAGTACCAGTTAATTCCATAAAACCAACTCGAACCACCCCGAGTTGCACTTGGTATAAAATACGATGTTGCATTTGCCGATGGATTAGGAATATAGTCATCATCAGCACCATCTTTTCTCCACTTTGTTACAGAACCATCTCCGTTATAATGTAGCCACACATAATCTGTGTCTTCATATACAGCTTGATCGTTATCATCAAAATCATAGTTAGCATGAGAATAACTGGAATAATTATTCTCACCGCCGTAATTTCCCGCTATAGCTCTTTGATATTCTGTCCTAATAAATGACTCAATATCATAAATACTTTTCTGAAAAATCAAACCGTTCTGGTTATAAACCTTTAACGTTCCAGAACCAGCACTAATTCTATGGCCTCTCTGCTGATTTATCAAACCACTAAAATGTAAATACTTGAAGCCATCTGCCGATACATTGGCAATTCTTTGCTTGACATAATACCGATCATCGTCATCATCCTCATAGGAGTAATTATTATTCCTAAAGGATCCAATAATAGATCTTGACGTATCGCAAGCTGAGGTATGATGATGTACAAGTCTTTCCCCTGCTGTACCTCCTTGATAACCGGCTCCCCCACCAGCCATACCTGCTTGCCCTGCATTGCCATCAATTACACTGGCCGCGCTTCCACCAGCATTTCCGTTGCCATGTGAAACTGCTCCGCCGCCTCCACCAGCAATCAGAAGAGTTCCTTTTTGATTGGACACAACAGAAGTCATGCCCCCACCATTACCAAAAGAAGATGCGTTACCGCCACCATTGTAGCCATTTTGACCACCAACTACGTATGTTAAGATCTCACCTTTTCGCAGCCAAAATGTTCCGGTAACACTACCACCATAGCCTCCGGTATAGGAACCATAGCTTTGCCCCTGTGCTCCCATAGCATTTATAGAATAGAGACCTGTATACGGTACAGTATATTGCTTTGCTTGTCCGTCAAACGTATATGTCTGATCAATGACTGTCGTGCTGCTGATGTCATTTGCACTGTTGACCCTGATCCACGCTCCATCCTCTTTTTTTTGGTATACAAGATAGGTCTTATTATTCTGATCAGACTGTGACCAGGATAAATCTACCGCACCTTTTCCGTCGTTTACCTCGTAGTTATCTACCGCCTGTAGCCTAAGATCTACCCATTGCGCATACAGCGTCATATCTTTGGATGGTATAATTTGATCTCCGGCTCCGCCAGCAGGCAGGCTAAAATCCGAATCATAATACCAACCGCCAAATGACCAGCCATCTTTGGTCGTAACCGGTAAAGTAATCGGATCGGAATGATACGCAGCCTTTACCGTATCTACATTTCCATCCGGTGCTGTAAATATATACTTGTTATCATCTAACCATCCTTTAAAAGGCTGTTCCCGCATCCACTCAACAAAGTGCTTCGTTCCCAAAATAGTTTCTACTGTTGATCCACCATTCGTTTCAAAGGATACCTGATATCCCTCCGGTGCCTGAATAAAATCCGCCTGTAAGACATATTTTTTCAAATATAACTGAGTGATCGATTGTTTATCTAATCCACCGTACTTTCCTCCATTTGCGTCAATTACAAGCGTACTTTCACTTTTTCTCCACTGTGCGTATAAAGTAATAGTTCCTCTATCCGTATCTGTCCATGTACTTTGATCATTCCAATCTGAACTACTAAGATTGTATATCTCTTCCTTATCGGTAAAAGAGACTCCTGATCCATCTTGCTTGGTATTCCATCCAGTAAATACATATCCAACTCTGGTATAATTATTCTCCGTCAAATGTGTAACAGGAGTTACTGTCTCACCTTCATATATTATTTCGTTGTTGTACATGTGATAACTATAATCCATATATCCATTGTACCCATCTACACCCGAATTAGCTTTATAGACAACCCGATACTGATTCCACGATATCTCTTTACACCAATGCGCAGATAATCCCACTCCCTGCTCTAAGTTCCGGCAAAAAGGACAAAGGTAATAATAAAAAACAGGATTTTTTTCGCTTCCAAGATCTAAGTACTGTATGGATGAGGCTGCCTCCCTGCTCATATATATATTTGAGTCTTCCAAAGGCTCCCCACAATCGGCACAGAATGCCTTCCAGCCAGAATAATAATACTGCATACATTTTTGTGTACCGAATTGAATACCATGCCAATTTTCATCACTGGTATAACCATCATGAATACACTGTCCCGGACGATGTACAACCTTCCAAGATCCAACAGGTACTTCTCCCCATCTGGCTACTTTGTAATAATGCTCCCCGGTTCGTAAACTCCGCAAAGATGATTTTATGCCGCTATATACAGTGGTACTGTCATCCTCCGCATACCATGTATAATTCTGGTCCCCGGCACAGGTTGTAAATGCCTTTCCGTCTGGGCTGAACGATACGTAAGGGCTGTTATAAATCGTCTTCTTATCAGCTGCTTCTGCCTGTCCCGGAAACAGCAGCATCAATCCCAGCGCCAGCAATCCCATCTTTGCAGCTAAATAGCGCTTTTTTCTTATCATCTGTATCCTCCTTTTTCATTTATCAATTTCAACTGCATATGGAAACCGGAGAATAAAAAATCCGAGTGGAGCATACTGCTCTACTCGGACGAATATTGTCGATATTTAATTTATATGATATGATAATCACGCTGTCGACTCTTTCCAGCAGGAAGGAGGTGTACACCTTGATCTATGAATACATATTAGCATTCTTTATCTCTGTATTGGCAGGTATCGTTTCTTACTATATCTGCAAGTGGTTGGATAGGGATGTATAGACAGCACCAGCCCAAAACGGATGCTCTACCGTAAATTGAGCAAAAACCCCAGTAGTTGCACCTACTGGGGTTTTGCTTTGTACATCTTTAAATACATACTAGCTTCTCATAGCTACTATAGCATTTTCACTACACTTTTTCAAGTAGTTTCACATAGCAAAACCTTTATAACAACGCAAATATATGGTATGATATAGTTCTGGGAAAGTCAAAGAGCCAAGGCGGCTGCCCCTCTCCGGAGGGTTCACCCTCCAGCGTTATGAAAGGAGGGCGATAAGATAAATGTTACATATGCGGATTTATTCCAATTTTGTATGTTTATCGTTGCTCTTATTGGTCTGTGCTATCAGATCTTTAAGGATAACAAAAAGAAATAGCCGCCACT
>ERZ809198.198-NODE-198-length-40916-cov-5.353638_pt1 | contig 40916 bp, 43 predicted proteins | sample MGYA00520793_ERZ809198 | MGnify/ENA primary metagenome ERZ809198 (study PRJEB31570, sample SAMEA3213005) | Homo sapiens | biome: human-gut; feature: human gut; material: fecal | place: Sweden | collected 2011 ... | reverse complement strand
GTTACGTAACTTAGCTACTGATGTCATCATGCATGGTAAGATTGAAACAACTGCTACTCGTGCTAAAGAAGTACGTAAAGTCGTTGATAAATTAATCACTCTTGGTATTAGAGGAGATCTTCATGCTAGAAGACAGGCTGCTGCTATTCTTCAGAATGTAGTAGATCCAGCAACTGGAAAGACAGCTGTACAGGTTCTATTTGATGATGTTGCACCTAAGTTCAAAGGTAAGAACGGTGGTTATACTAGAGTTATCAAAACTTATAACCGTAAAGGTGACAATGCCCCAATGGCAATCATCGGATTATTCTAATCACAAAGCCCCTATGGTTTCATAGGGGTTTTTATTTTCCCTCTATTTTGTAAATGGTATTCACAAATTCATAAAATGTAAGGGCTTCTCTTTGTGAACTAGGTTTAAAGTGGTTTTTAAATTATTGTTATTGAGTTTGTATAAGACTATGATGAACTCGTAAAGAAAAGAGGAGGAGCAATTATGAATATAGATATTAATAAGATTTTAGATCAAGCAAAGGAATCATATGATCGTTATTTCAAGGATACACCAAAATTACCAGAAAACCATGGGCAGGATGTAGTCTTTAACAAAGAAAAGATGAGGGAAATAATCAATGAAAAAGTGAATCAGCTTGAAGGACATGTCAATAACTTAAATACACTCAAGAAAGAACTTGAAGGTGAATCTGCAATGGTTCTTAATAACACATTCCCTAAAGATAAAGAAGAATATACTAAGACAACTGTGAACCAGATGCTTAAAGATTATGAAGAAGAAAGAAAAAGAATTGATGATTTAGAAAAGAAGCTTGATGAAATCAAGAAATAATGGAGGAAATAATTATGAATACTAACAAAATTATTGAAAAAGCAAAAGAATCTTATGATCGTTACTTTAAAGATGCACCAGTTTTACCAGACAATCATGAACAAGATGTGGTTTGTAATACAGAAGAAATCGAAAAAATCATTGAAAAAAAGAAAGCTCAGTTGGATGGTCATGTAGAAAACCTCAATGCATTAAAGAAAGAAATCGAAGTGATAGCAACAGATAAATTAAATAAGACATTTACAGAAGATGCTGCTGAATATGCAAAGAAAGCTGTTAATCAGATGTTAGCTGATTATGAAGAAGAAAATAACAGAATTGCAGATTTAAAGAAAAAATTAGCTACACTTAAGAAATAATACCAGATGAATTCTGGTATTTTTTTTACGAAAAATTCATTCACACAATTTCACATTGTAAGGGAATTCATTTGTATATGTTGTTTACAATTGAAAAAATACTGTTGTCATCGTGTAAATTCTTGATTATGATACAACTGTAATCGGAAAGGAGGGAGTCACTAGTATGAAATCAAACATAAAAAGCCTTCAGCAAGCTTCTTATACATATTCCACTGACCCTCGACAAGTCAGCATAAAGCGTCCAAAACCTTCAGTAAATCAAACTCCCGCTTCCGATCACTATAATATATCTCTACATATATTATCCACTCAGTTGAAGTGCGATGATAAAGATGAGCTTTATAAGAAGGCTATTAGTAGAGCAAAAGATTCATTCAATCGTTATTTTAGTGATCAGAAACATTTAAAAGATATTGATAAGAATAACGATATATTTATAAATGTAGATAAACTTGAGGAAACATATGATGAAAAGAAGAATCAGTTAATGGGTCATATGGAAAATCTAGAAGCAATAAAAAAAGAACTAAATGAACGTGCTAAAAACAGCATAGGACATTATTTCTCAAAAGAGAAAAATCAATACTATATGGATGAAGTCGATCATCTTTATTCTAGCTATCAAGAAGAACAAAGACGACTGAAAGAATTTAAACAAAAGATAGAAGACTTAAAGAAAACAGCCTAAAAGCTGTTTTCTTTGCGTTTTAGACCTCTTTTCACTATAATGGGCGATAGAGGTGAAAACTATGATCATTCATCAAATTGAACAAACACATTTCAGTGATTCTGAAGCACTCATTATCCAATTTATTTTAAATAAAGGCATGGATATTAAAAATATGACTACTAAAGAGATTGCAGAAGCTACTTTTACTAGCCCTTCACTATTAATACGTATCGCGAAGAAAATAGGTTATGATGGCTGGAATCAATTCAAACAAGCATTTCTAGAAGAATTAGAGTATATGTATGCATCTCAAGACATTGATGCATCTATTCCGTTTCTAATAAGTGATGATATTTCTGTCATATCAAATAATATATTTAAACTACATGAAGAGACAATAGAAGATACAAAAAACTTGATGAAACATGATGATCTCATGAATGCATTAAAACTCTTAAGAGATGCCAAGTATATTGATATCTATACTCGCCCTAATAAACAACATTTGGCTCAATCTTTTGCCCAAAAGATGTATTCTATTCAAGAACGTGTTGATACCGTTATGATATCTGGTAATGACCTAGTTCAAGCATCCATGAGTGGGCCTGAACACTGTGCCATTATTATCTCTTATTCTGGTGAAACAACACATATAATCCATCTTGCGAAGAAACTAAAAAGTAAACATACACCAATTATTGCGATTACTAGTATCTCTAAAAGTACACTTGTTAAATTATCAGATGTGAGCTTAAGAATCTCATCAAGAGAAATGTTGAATACTAAGATTGGTGATTTTGCATCCACTGAATCTATTACCTGTATTTTAGATATTCTTTATAGCTGTTATTTCTCACTTAACTATAAAGAAAATCTTAACTATAAACTCAGTATTGCCGGGGAAATAGATGATCAGTACTCAGAATATGAATATATTGATGAAACAAAAATAAAATGATACACTTAGAACACGTGTTTTAATAATTAGGAGGCTAACCATGGCAAATGCGGTAGATATAAATAATCTAAGTTTTGAGTACGAAGAAGGTGCCAAAACAATTGATCAAATTTCTTTTTCAGTACCTAAAGGCAGCTATACAGTTGTATTAGGTCATAATGGTTCTGGTAAAAGTACTATTGCAAAATTAATCATAGGATTACTAGAACCAAAAACAGGTGATATCACTGTTGATGGTATCCACTTAGATGAAGAACATCTCTATGATGTCAGAGAAAAGGTAGGTATTGTATTCCAAAATCCTGATAACCAGTTTATTGGTTCAACAGTCAGAGATGATATTGCCTTTGGTTTAGAGAACCTATGTGTTCCTACAGAAGATATGGAAGATATCATTCAGACATATGCGAAAAAAGTTAATATGACTGAATTCCTAGATCATGAACCTACAAAACTTTCAGGAGGACAGAAGCAGCGTGTCGCTATTGCAGGAATTCTTGCAATGCATCCATCTATTATTATTTTAGATGAAGCCACAAGCATGCTTGATCCTCGTGGTAAGATTGAAATCAACAATCTTGTTCATGAACTCAATCAAACACAGAATATGACTATTCTCTCTATTACCCATGATATAGAAGAAGCAGCTCTTTCAGATCATGTCATATTATTAGATAATGGTCACATTATTGATGAAGGAACTCCTGAAAAAGTATTAGCACAAAAGGAAGAGTTAGAACGTATTGGTTTAGATGTACCATTTGCCTATAAGATTTCTAAAAAACTTCATGATTCAGGATATCCAATTAAACCAATCATAAACAAAGAAAAGCTGGTGAAAGAATTATGTCAATTGAATTTAAAAAAGTAAATTATATATATGGAGAAAACACTCCATTTTCATATATTGCCTTAAAGGATGTCTCTTTAAAAATCCCTCAGGGTTCCTTTACAGCTCTTATTGGTCATACTGGAAGTGGTAAATCTACTCTCATCCAGCATATCAATGCCTTACTTTTACCATCTAATGGTGAAGTAGATATTGATGAATTTGTGATTCGTGCTGGAGAAAAACCAGAAGTACTTAAACCATTGAGAAAAAAAGCAGGATTAGTCTTCCAGTTCCCAGAATATCAGTTGTTTGAAGAAACAATTGAGAAAGATATTATCTTTGGTCCTACTAACTTTGGTATGTCTGAAGAAGAGGCGAAAGAACGTGCAGGTAAGGTATTGAAGCTTGTTGGCTTAGATGAATCATATCTTGAAAGATCACCATTTGAATTATCAGGTGGACAAAAAAGAAGAGTAGCCATTGCTGGAATACTTGCCATGGAACCAGATATTCTTGTCTTAGATGAACCAACAGCAGGTTTAGATCCACAAGGGGCTAAAGAAATGTTGGAACTATTTAAGAAGTTCCAGGAAAGTGGTAAGACAGTTATCATGGTCTCTCATGATATGAACCATGTATTACAATATTGTGATCATGTAGTAGTCATGAACCATGGTGAAGTAGAACGATATTGCGATGTAGATGAACTCTTTAGTGAAAGAGATTATCTTGAATCAATGAGCATCGATTTACCAGTTATTACTGATTTCATTCAGGAACTTAATATGGGTGGTTTCCATATCAACCCATCTATTAAAGATATAGATGAATTAGTTGATGCAATAGGAGGAGAATACAATGGATAGCATGATCATAGGACGTTATCTTCCTCTTAACTCTTTTATACATAAAAGAGACCCACGTTTAAAAATAGGTCTTCTTTTATTATTCTTAATTGCTGTATTTTTTGATGCAGGTTTTATTGGTTATGGTATTTTATCTGCTTATGTCATTTTATGTCTTCTTTTGTCTAAGATTTCATTCAAGGATGTTATGAAGGCTATGAAGCCAATGATCTTCATGATGGCTTTTCTTGCCTTATTCAATCTCTTATTCTTACAGACTGGTTCTGTCGTATGTACTCTAGGACCTGTTAAAATCTATTCTGGAGCCCTAAAACAGACAGCCTATATTCTTATACGTTTAATCTTAATTATCTCTATGACAACCCTTCTAACAGCTTGTACAAAGCCATTAGACTTAACACTAGGTCTAGAAAAACTCTTTGGACCACTTAAGAAGGTTGGTTTCCCAACTCATGAAATTGCGATGATGATTTCTATCGCTTTACGATTCATTCCTACATTATTAGAAGAAACACAAAGAATCATGAAAGCACAGGCATCCAGAGGTGTAGACTTCCAGGAAGGCACATTTAAAGAGAAGGTATCCGCTATTGTCTCTTTAATTATTCCGTTATTTATCTCTGCCTTTATGCGTGCAGATGATCTCGCAAATGCTATGGAAAGTAGAAACTATAACCCAGAAGCAACAAGAACACGTTACCATCAGGTAAAGTGGGATTTAGGTGATACACTTTCTCTCATCTTTTCACTCATTGTTGTGACAGGTGTTGTAGTATTGAGCTTTATACTATGAGAATAAAATGTATAGTGACTTATGATGGTACACACTTCTATGGCTGGCAGATCCAGCCAGATAAACGTACAGTACAAGAAGAAATACAAAAAACCATTTATAAGATCACTCATGAAGAAGTCACAATTCACTCATCAGGAAGAACAGATGCAGGTGTCCATGCAGTAGGACAGGTATTTCATTTTGATATCAATAAAGAAATACCTGAAAAACAATGGATCCGTGCCTTAAACAATTTCCTTCCTGAAGATATCTATATCAAAGATTCATTCATAGTTGATGAATCTTTTCATGCACGCTATAGTGCAAAAAAGAAAGAATATCGTTATCTTGTTTCTACAAAACCTTATAACCCAATTGAGAGACTCTATGTCTATCAGCACAATCGTCCATTAGATATAGAAGCTATGAGGGAATGTGCTCAAATCTTTCTAGGAGAACATGACTTTGCCTCATTTTGTGTCTTTAACGGTTTAGGGGATACAATCCGTGTTATAGAAACAATTGATATACAAGAAGAAGATGGGATTGTCACAATGAGATTTGTAGGCAATGGATTCCGGCGCTATATGGTACGTTTAATCTCTGGTGCACTTATTCAAGTAGGATCTCATTGGCGTACAAAGGAATTTGTAGAAGAACTACTTGAATCAAAAGGAAAGAAAAAATGTTTATTTAAGGCCAAACCAGAAGGTCTTTACTTACAGGAAGTGTATTATGAAGAAGATGATTAACTATCATACCCACACATATCGCTGTGGACATGCAGTAGGAAATGAATATGAAATGATAGAAGCAGCATTACATGAAGGCTATCAAGAAATAGGCATGAGCTGTCATATCGCTTTACCTCATTACCGTTCTCATCTTTTTCATTCACTTCCTTCAATTCGTTCTATTCAAGGTCTTAAATCATGTATAGGTGCTTTTTTAAGAAATGGTCCTAAGATGCGTATGCCTTATGATGAAAAAGAAGATTATCTAGATGCGCTTAATAACTGTCAGAAGCATTTTCACTATATCAAGATATATAAGGGATTTGAGGCAGAATACTTCGAAGACTACCTAGATTACTATCAGAACTTATTAAGCTCTGGAGAAGTTGATTATTTGATTCTAGGGCATCATTTCCATAAACATAGCATCCATGACTGTTACTATGGAAGAAAGAATCTTACAAAAAAAGATTTACTCAATTATGTCGAAGAATTAGAAAAAGCCATGGATACTGGACTATTCACTTACATTGCCCATCCAGATCTCTTTTTAATGGGATATGGGAAAATAGACGATGTCAGTAAAGAAGTCATCTTACGTATATGTAAGAAGGCAAAAGCCACACACACCCCTCTAGAACTTAATGCAGGAGGTGTACGTAAAGGTGAAGTGAAGATGAATGGGAAGGATGTTTATCCTTATGCCAATGCCTATTTCTTCCAGATTGCCTCTATGATAGGCAATGATATTATTCTTGGATTAGATGCTCATTCACCTGAACAACTCAGCTGCGAGATGTATCATTACATAGAAAAACTAGCTAAAGAATTTCATCTTCATGTTCTTGATCACATCGAATTCAAGAAAGGAAAACAATAGAAAAATTCAAGAGAATTTTTCCTTTAATCATTGACAAAAGTGCGAGTGTTGCTATAATAAGATTGTTCTGTTCGAGGGGTATTACACCTTGATACAAGAATGCATGAGTTTGTTTGTTCAGGAAACAGTCTGACCCTTATCAACGGACAATACGTTTCCCTGGATAAAATCATTTTAAAAAGACCCCGGTAAGGTTATTTTAAAAGGAGAAAAAAGAATGAGACAAACAACAATGGCTAAAGAAGCCACAATTGAAAGAAAATGGTATGTTGTAGATGCAACTGGTCTTACATTAGGTCGTTTAGCATCTCAGGTTGCTACAGTATTAAGAGGTAAGAACAAGCCTACTTATACTCCACATGTAGACACTGGTGACTATGTAGTTATCATCAATGCAGAAAAAGTAGTAATGACAGGTAAGAAGTTAGACAAGGTGAAGTACTATCACCATTCTGGATTCTTAGGTGGTTTAAAAGTTAAAACTGCTAGACAGTTCCAGGAACAGAATCCAACTGGATTCGTAGAAACTGCCATCAAAGGTATGCTTCCACACAACACTCTTGGCAGACAGCAGGCTAAGAAATTATTTGTTTATGCTGGTAGTGAACATCCACATGCTGCTCAGAAACCAGTAGAATTAAAGTTAAAGTAGGAGGAAGAATAAATGGCAAACGTACAGTACAGAGGAACAGGTCGTAGAAAATCTTCAGTAGCTCGTGTTATCTTAACACCAGGTACTGGTAAATGCGAAATCAACGGTAAGGCTGCTAAGGAATACCTTCCTTCAGACGTATTATTAATGATCGTTGACCAGCCATTAGAATTAACTGGTACAAAGGATAAGTTCGATGTAAAAGTTAATGTTAATGGTGGAGGTATCTCAGGTCAGGCTGGTGCTATCCGTCATGGTATCGCAAGAGCTTTACTTGAAGCTGGTTCTGATTACAGACCAACATTAAAGGCTGCTGGCTTATTAACTCGTGATTCAAGAGTTAAAGAACGTAAGAAATACGGTCTTAAAAAAGCAAGACGTGCTCCACAGTTCTCAAAGAGATAATATTATTTATCACTTATTACAAGAGACATTCAAAAACTCCCTTTTGGGAGTTTTTGTTTTACCTTAAAATAGAGTTTTTGAACTTTGCTAGATACTGTCTAACAAAACATATTAAATTTTTCTCAGATAAAAAGGTAGTTTACATCTCTTTCCTAAATCGCTACAATAGAAAATCGAGGTATTCACCTCTTATATCTTATGTAAAGGAAAAGGAAAATGGAAATTTATTTCATTGTATGTCCGTTAGTCTTTCTAGCGGGCTTTGTAGATTCAATTGCAGGTGGGGGAGGTCTAATTTCGCTTCCAGCCTATATGTTTGCAGGAATACCAGTACACGCTGCAATTGCGACAAATAAGCTATCATCATCAACAGGCACTGTTGTATCGACTGCAAGACTTATTAAGAATAAAAAAGTAGATTGGGGATTTGTACCAGGAACAGTCATTGGCGCACTCATTGGTTCTGTCGCAGGCGCAAATCTTACACTCATTATGAGTGATCATATTTTAAAGATGGTACTAGTTGTTCTTTTACCAGTTGTCGCAATCTGTGTATTAAAAGATAAGAATATGGATGTAGAAGTTCCAGTGGGAATGACAAAGACTAAACAGTATTTGATTGCGATTGTGTGCTCATTTGTGATTGGCTGCTATGATGGATTCTATGGTCCAGGGACAGGTACATTCTTATTACTAGTATTTACTAAGTTTGCGAAAATGCCAATAGATAAGGCAACAGGAAATGTAAAGGTAGTAAATCTATCTTCAAACATTTCAGCATTAGTCACATTTATCTTAGCAGGAAAGATTTTATGGGGATTAGGCCTTGCTGCTTCATGCTTTAGTATTGCAGGACATTATGTAGGTGCTGGAATGGTTGTGAATAACGGTTCTAAGATTATTAAACCAGTAATTCCAATTGTATTAGTATTATTAATTATTAAAGTTGTATCAGGAATATAGTATTAAAAGGACTGAACTCAATAATGGATTCAGTCCTTAATATATGTTTTCTTATTGAGCATTCTTTACTTTATAAGAAAAATAAGTAAAATGCAAGATTACAGTCCATCAAGGATAGGCAGCACTTTGGTAGGAAGCCAACCAACAGACAGAAGGCAAAAACAATTATGACAAACGTCATTCCTTAAAAGAGAAACAGACCAAACGTGACATTGCACGTTCTATGAAACAATATTAATCTATCTTATAAAACGCATCTTCTGTTCTGAAGATGTGTGTTGTATAATTAAATTATCAGAAAATAATTACAGTCAGAAAGGAGCATTATTATGATACTTGATAACATGAAATTTACAGACAAAGAGTCTCTGACTTTTGTGCCCATCAAATTGATTAACACATTCTGTCATTTTTTAGATGTGGAACATCCAGATGTTGACTTCAAATGCATTAAAGCCATAGACATTCAACGCAATCCTGAACTTAGGAAAAAATATCGACCTTATCAGGAACAGTGCCGGAACGCTTTTATTCAAGCTGGATATGAACATAACATCGAAGCAGACGGATATGACGGTTTTATCTCAAACATCGACCCGGAATGGTTATTCAATTGTGTTTGTACATTCTTTAAACCGGATGTTAATCCTATTGCATATGAATACATGGAACGTTCATTTGGCCATTATGACCCTGATAATGATGATAGAATCTTACCAACAATCTGACGCAGTCGTTTCGACATCATCGGTGACGGTGAACAGTGCGATAAACTGGCGAATTTAATCGAATACTGCAATTTGACAAATAATAACCTCGCACTTATCCTGCAGACATTAAAATTAAAATAATGCTCTGCAACGTGATATGATGACCTCCTAGTAGACAGTGTAGATAATTAAAATCACTGTTTGCTGAGGAGTTTTTTTATGGGAAGAGAAAATTGAAATATGTAGAAGATACTTAGATGGCAGTGAATCAGTTACTAGTCTAACACAAGAAATAAATGTATGTATAACTACAGTTCAAAGGTGGATTAGAATATTTCAAGCATATGGCGATTCTGCATTCGATGAGAAGCCTGCAAATGAATTATATACCAAGGAGTTTAAAAGGAAGGTTGTAGAAGCACATCTAGCTGGAGACGGATCACTAAGAGATATTGCAGTAAAATATAAAATTCCTGCATGCGGGACAGTACTTGTATGGGTAAAGTTATATAGTGATTATATAGAATTAAAGGATAAGAGAGGAATTAGAAGTGGCAATAAAAGAATGGGTAAGACATTACAGTTATGAAAGATATCAACGAAGATTTGGTGTGAGAACACCTTATGAAGTAAGAAGTGAAGCATTGTGCAATGAGAATCCAATTCAGTATCCAATACCTGAGAACAAGGCGATACAGAAATATAAGGCAGCACATTATGCATAGGTACATGTTTTTAATTATTTCACCTGTCTACTTGGCAGGGGCGGTTCATATTCATCATCTGTTAAACATGTAAAAAATGTGATACATGGTACTTTTTTTATGCGAAACCAGTAGAGAATCCCTCTCTTCATATGCATAAATATAATGTCACGTACTATATTGATCGTTTCATAAGATGATGTGCTTATTTCTAAGCGACGATTGTAAAGTAATCAATTTTAAAATATAATCTTAACGTAATCTTTTAAAAGAAAATACTGATTATCAGACACAAAATTGTTTTCACAAGTATTGCTAAGTCGATTGTTTAAGACTTTATAATTTTTTGAGAATATTATAAAATATGATAAATAATAAGGAGGAGCAATGATGATTACTATTAGAATCGCAACAGTAGAGGATGCAGAGTCTATCCAGAAGATTTATGCACCCTATGTCCTTAATACAACTATCACATTTGAATTAGAACCACCGACAGTTAAAGAAATGGCAGATCGTATCAGTCATACTTTAGAAAAATATCCATATCTAGTCGCAGTAGAAGAGGGAGAAGTGATAGGATATGCTTATGCAGGGACATTGTATGATCGTCGTGCCTATGATCATTCTGCAGAATTATCTATTTATATCGATGATGGAAAGCGTCATAAAGGAATAGGTCATCTTCTTTATAATGCTTTGATTGACTATCTTACAAGAATGAATATTACGAATCTTTATGGATGTATCACTTATCCAAATGATGCAAGTATCGCTTTTCATGAAAAATACGGTTTTAAAGAAGCCGCTCATTTCCATGAATGTGGCTATAAGTTTGATCAGTGGCTAGATGTAGTTTATCTAGAAAAGAGATTAGATAAAACGACTGAGCCATTCATACCTTTTAAAGAACTATGTTAATAAGAGAATCATTAGAAAAATGTCCAATGAATCCTAATGAAAAAAGATTAGGACAGTACTTGACAAGTCAGGGCATACAACTCGAAAATGCGACAGTAAGAACAGTCGCAAAGGAAGTATTTTTAGCCCCATCGTCAGTTGTCCGTTTTGTACAGAAATTAGGATTTGAAGGATTTAATGACTTCAAGAAACAGTATTTAGAAGAAATACGATACTTATCCACACACTTTCAGAAAATAGACAGTAATAGACCATTCTCCCAAAATGATAAGAATATAGTGATTGCGAATAAAGTAGGATTACTTTATGATGAAACGTTGCAAGATACGATTTCTTTGCTCAATCATGATACACTTCAGGAAGCTATCAATCGTATTGAAAAGAAGGAACATATTGAGATTGTTGTATCAGGTGCCCAGAAGGGAATTGCGTATACCTTTAAAGAAAAGATGATGAAAATTGGTAAGAAGGTAAATATTTTTGATAGCACAGATGAAGCTTTTTATGAAGCATGTTATTGTAGCAGCAATACATTATTTATTCTCATCAGCTATTCTGGTGAAACATCAAAATGCCTCTTTATCTGTCATAAATTAGTTGAAAGAAAGTTATCCTTTATCACTATTACAACTTATGGGACTAACTCTCTTTCTAGTCAGTCAGACTGCTGTTTATATGTATCCACAAGAGAAAAATTAATTGATAATTTAGGTACATTCTCTTTTAATCTTTCTTTACTTTATCTACTTGATGTTCTTTATGCAGGTTATTTTAATACCAGCTATGATGAACATTTAGAAAATAAAACAGTGACTTCTATGGAATGTGAAAACATATTTACAGACCATGGTAGAAAAACAGATAATCCAATCATCAAATAGAACAGTGTTCCCTAAAAAACTTAGAAATAAGGAACAAAAAGAGAACACTGTTGTTTTCGCTTACATTTTACTGTTTTCTTTATTTCTTTTACGTATAATGTTGTTGTCGAAGGAGGAACGCAACAATGAATAAAGAAGGCGTAAAAATCGTTACTATTGGTGGAGGCAGTAGCTATACACCAGAATTAATGGAAGGGTTCATCAAGAGATATGATGAATTACCAATCAGAGAAATCTGGCTATGTGATATCGAAGATGGTAAAGAAAAACTTGAAATCGTAGGAGAAATGGCACAGAGAATGTGGGATGCATCTCCTTATGATGTAAAAGTACATCTTACATTAGATCGTAGAGAAGCATTACCAGAAGCTGACTTCGTTACTACACAGTTTAGAGTAGGTTTATTAAATGCACGTATCAAGGATGAAAGAATTCCATTTTCTTATGGAATGTTAGGACAGGAAACAAATGGTGCGGGAGGTATGTTTAAGGCATTACGTACTATTCCAGTTATCTTAAGTATCGTAGAAGATATGAAGGAATTATGTCCTGATGCATGGTTAATCAACTTCACTAACCCAAGTGGAATGGTTACTGAATCAGTTATGAAATATGGTAAGTGGGATAAGGTTATTGGTTTATGTAACGTACCAGTAGGTGCTATGATGGATGAACCAAAAACAATTGGAAAAACATTGGATCAGTTAACTTACAAGTTTGCAGGTTTAAACCATTTCCATTGGCATAAAGTATTTGATGAAAATGGTCATGAAGTGACTAAAGACATCATCAATGCAATGTATGAAGGTAAAGATATGGGTATTCCAGCTAATATTCATGATATCCCATTCTTTAAAGAACAGTTATTACGTATGAATATGATTCCTTGTGGATATCATAGATATTACTATCGTGAAGAAGAAATGTTAGCACACGGTTTAAAGGAATACAATGATCCTAATGTTGGAACAAGAGGTCAGCAGGTACAGCAGACTGAACATGAATTATTTGAATTATATAAGGATCCTAACCTAGATCATAAGCCAGAACAGCTTGCAAAACGTGGCGGTGCACATTACAGTGATGCAGCTTGTGAAACAATTGCATCTATTTATGGAAATAAGTTAAGTCATATCGTTGTAACTACTAAGAATAATGGTGCAGTACCTGATCTTCCAGTTGATTGTGCCGTAGAAGTATCTTCTTATATTGGAAGTACTGGTGCACGTCCAATCGCTTTTGGTCCATTAGAACCAGCAGAAAGAGGATGGGTACAGTGCATGAAGAACATGGAATTATGTGTTGAAGAAGCTGCTGTAACAGGTGATTATGGAACTCTATTACAGGCTTTCACAATCAATCCACAGATTGTAGCGGGTGCTAAAGCGAAACGTATTATGGATGAATTATTAATCGCCCATAAGAAATACCTTCCTCAGTTTGCAGATACTATTGCAAGACTTGAAGAAGAAGGTGTAACAATCAAAGATGATGTTGCAAGAGAATTAACTGAAAAAGGATTATAATATGCTTAACAGGCTCTTATGAGCCTGTTTTCTTATGTTATAATAGATTTCAGGAGGATGTAGAAATGATTAAAGAAATAGTAAAGGATGATTTCTTCTTATCTCAGGTGGCAGAAAAAGCAACGAAAGAAGATTTATATATAGGCACTGATTTAAAGGATACACTTCAAGCACATCTTCATGAATGTGTTGGTATGGCAGGGAATATGATTGGCTATAATAAAGCAGTTATTATCTTTTTAGAAGATGAAAAGATGCATGTGATGTATAATCCTGAAATTATTAAAACAAGTGGTAACTATCATGAATGTGAAGAGGGATGCTTATCTCATGTAGGACAAAAGTCAGTTAAACGTTATGAAACAATCAAGGTCTCTTACTTTGATGAATCATTTAAGAAGAAGATTAAAACTTTTACTGGTTTTACAGCACAGATCATTCAGCATGAATGTGATCATCTAAAAGGTATACTTATCTAGATGATTTCTCTATACAGAATAGAAAACAGGTGGAGATTATGCATAATGGCATATTTATCCACCTGTTTTTATTTTATACGTCTAATGCTTTCTTAAGCGCTTCGATACTAGAATATCTCGGAGTAGAAGGATCATTCATTATTTTTCTGCCTTCTTCAATGGCAGTAGCTGTAGTATCATTGGGTATTTCAAGTTCATTGAATATTTCTTCTTTTTGATCTGTGTAGATATTTAAATTTGTAGTTGCCATGTAGAACACCTCCATTTAATTATATCAAATATAAGAAGCTCTATCTATGCAAAAAGGCACCCCTGAGGATACCTTTAATTATGAATTGTGAGAGCACGTGTTGCGTTCATTACTGCAAGAATCATAACACCTACATCTGCAAATATTGCAAGCCACATATTCGCAATACCAAGTGCACCTAATACTAAACAGATGAACTTAACAGCTAACGCAAAGACGATATTCTGTTTCACAATTTTTAATGTCTTAGAAGAAATCTTCATTGCAAGGGAAATCTTTAATGGATCATCATCCATCAAAACAACATCTGCTGCTTCAATGGCAGCATCACTACCAAGACCACCCATCGCAATACCAATATCAGCACGAGAGAGTACTGGTGCATCATTGATACCATCACCAACAAAGGCAAGTTTTTCTTTTTCTGATTTCTTAGCTAACAACTTTTCTACTTCTTCTACCTTATCTGCAGGAAGAAGTTCACTATGTACTGTATCAATACCAATTGTATTGGCTACAAGATCTGCAGTAGAAGCACTATCACCTGTTAACATAACAGTTTCCTTAGCCCCTAATGATTTCAAACCACTAATAGCTTCTTTAGCATGATCCTTGATAATATCAGAAATCACAATACAACCTGCATATTTGTCATCAACTGCTACATATACAAGTGTACCAGCCTTTGTATAAGCACTATAATCAATACCTTTTAACTTCATTAATTTCGCATTACCTGCAAGAATATGATGACCCTTATAGTCTGCTTCTACACCATGTCCTGCAATTTCCTGAATATGATCTACAAGTGTGTTATCGATTTTTTGATTATAAGCTTTCTTTAAGCTGACGCTGATAGGATGTGTTGAAGCACTTTCTGCATAAGCAGCATATTCAAGTAAGTGATCTTTATCAAAACCTTCTGCAGGTACAACATCAGTCACTTCAAATACACCCTTAGTCAATGTACCTGTCTTATCAAATACGAAGTACTTAACATCGGATAACGTTTCTAGGTAGTTAGAACCTTTTACAAGAATACCGTTCTTGCTGGCACATCCAATACCACCAAAGAAACTTAATGGAATAGAAATAACAAGAGCACAAGGACAGCTGATTACTAAGAATGTGAGGGCTCTAAAAATCCAGTCACCGAAATGGGCAGGCTGTCCCATAATAGTTAAGACAATAGGGGGAATAACAGCCAAAGCGAGCGCACTATAACATACAACAGGTGTATAATACTTTGCAAACTTCGTAATAAAGTTTTCTGTCTTGGATTTCTTCATACTTGAATTTTCTACAAGATCAAGAATCTTAGAAACTGTTGATTCACCAAATTCTTTTGTTGTTTTAACTGTGATACGTGCTGTCATATTAATAGAACCACTATAGATCTCATCACCACAATGGGCATTACGAGGCACACTTTCACCTGTTAAGGCACTTGTATTGAGTGTTGTATCACCCTCTACAATAATTCCATCAATAGGAACCTTTTCACCAGGATTAACAATGATTTCACTACCAATCTCTACATCATCAGGATCTACTTCTTCAATCTCTCCATCCACCATGATATTGGCATAATCAGGACGAATATCCATTAAAGCGGCGATATTCTTACGGCTCTTACCAACCGCAATACTTTGGAATAATTCACCAATCTGATAGAAAACCATAACGGCAGAACCTTCAAGATATTCACCAAGACACATAGCCCCGATTGTTGCAACAGCCATTAAGAAATTTTCATCAAATACCTGACCATGACTGATATTCTTAATAGATTTTCTTAAAATATCATGTCCAATCACAAAGTAGGGGATTAAATAGAGGATAAACTCGACATAGCCTGGTACAGGGACAATTGTCTTAAATAAAGTAATCACAATCAATAAGACAATCGCAATAATAATTCTATTTAAAACATTCTTTTGCTTCTTTGTCATTTCTATCACTCCTTATTAAAGGAAGATTTCGCAATCATCCTCAACAATTTTACAATTTTCTCTTGCTTTTTCCATAACTGCCTGAGGATCTACACCTTCCTCAAACTCAACCTTTAATTTTAAAGTCATAAAACTTAAAGTGGCATCCTTAACACCTTCAGTATTCTTTACTGCTTCTTCCATCTTATTTGCACAATTTGCGCAATCTACATCTACCTTATAAGTCTTTTTCATATAATTTTCTCCTTTACTCTTCAATATGATTCATTCCAATAGATAAAATACTTCTTACATGATCATCATCTAATGAATAGAAGATAACCTTTCCTTCTCTTCTAAACTTTACTAGTTTCGCATCCTTTAATACTTTAAGCTGATGACTAATGGCTGGTTGAGAAAGCTGTAATATAGTAGCTAAATCACCTACACATAGTTCACCTTCAAATAAAGCATAGAGAATCTTGATTCTTGTAGAATCACCAAATGTCTTAAATAAATCTGCTAAATCATAAAGATATTCATCATCAGGTTGATTCTCTAAAACCTTTGAAACAACATCTTCATTCGCATTTAAGAATTCATTTCTCTTTTCCATGGCTCCTCCTCATATAAACGTTTTTACATATTTAATTATATAAATATATTTATATGTTGTCAATAGAAAAGCCGAAGAAACAAATGTTTCTTCGACTTGGCTGTATGTATTATTCAGTTATTTCTTCAAAATCTGAAGCAGAATGTTTACATAGAGGACAAATAAAGTTTTCAGGAAGTTCTTCTCCGCTATATTCATAGCCACAGATCTTACAGCGCCATTTACGCACAGGAGCTTCTTCTTTTATATGATGTTCTTTATTCATATCTTCTACAATTACATCAGCAAGAGCTTCAATTTTTTCATAATCTGCATTTTTTATACGTGATTTAATAGTGAGCTCTTCACCGATATAATTCCAAGATAATGGTTCAAGAATAGCTTTCATAGTCTTCTTAGCACTTGGTGCCCATGTACCATTTTCAATTAAAACACATGTACGATTCTGTAAAAGATGTTCCTTGATTTCTATCAATAAGTTCTGCATAGGTGTGAATAAACCTGCATTATAAGATGCGCTTGCGAATACTAAATGAGAATATTTAAAACTTTCAGATAAGATATAAGATGGATCAGTCTTAGATACATCATATACTTTAATGTTGTGAATACCTTTTTCACTTAACTTACTTGCAAGAATCTCAGCTGCATTGGCAGTACCGCCATAAATAGAACCATAAGCAATCATAACACCCTTTACTTCTGGTTTATAAGCAGCCCAAGAAGCAGTATGTTCTACCATTAAGTTAATATCTTCATCCCAGATAGGTCCATGCAGTGGACAAAGCATTGAAATATCAAGAGTAGATGCTTTCTTTAAGGCATTAGTCACCTGTATACCATATTTACCAACAATATTTGTATAATAACGTCTTGCTTCATTCCAGAATGATTCATCTAAATCCATTTCACTTGTAAATAGATTGCCATGAAGTGCACCAAAAGTACCAAATGCATCCGCGCTAAATAAGGTACCTGTTGTAGAATCATAAGTCATCATGACTTCAGGCCAATGAACCATTGGTGTAGTAACGAAGCTTAATACATGATGTCCAGTTTCTAAAGTATCGCCTTCCTTGACAACTATAGCATGTTGATCTACATCAAAATCAAAGAACTGCTTCATCATACGGAATGTCATAGTATTCCCCACAATCTTTATATCAGGATAACGTACTACAATATCACAAAGTGTTGCACAATGATCAGGCTCCATATGATTGACTACTACATAATCAAGTGTTCTACCATCTAGCACATGTTCTACATTTTCTAAGAACTGATGATCAATCGCTGCATCTGCAGTATCTAATAAGACAGTCTTATCATCTACTAATAAATAAGAATTATAACTTATTCCATCTGGAATAGGATAAGCATTTTCAAATAGTTCTAAACGTCTATCATTGCCTCCTACATAATAAAAATCATCACTTATTTGTCTTACATTAAACATTTTATTTCCTCCTACTTAAAGTGGCTCAAAATCAGATGCTGGATGTTTACAGATAGGACAGATTAAATCCTCAGGTAATTCATCACCTTCATAGACCCATCCGCAAATCTTACATACCCATCCTTTTTTCTTCTTTTCTGGTTTTGGTTTCACATTCTTGAAATAATAGTCATATGTCATAGAATCATGCTCATTTAAGATAATAGCATCATCAAGTTCTACAATAAACATCGTATGTGTTAACTCATCCAATGTTTCTATAACATGACCTTTCATATATGCATTCGCATATTGTGTTAAGTAAGGTAATGAGTCTTTCAAATCGTACATATCAAAACCATCAAACTTATTAACCTCCTTACCACTTTGAAAACCAAATCGTTTAAAGATATCAAAAGGGCATGTGATATCAAGCACAGATAAAGTCATATTCTTTGATTTCATCAATACATCATGAGTGTAATTCGCCTTATTCACAGTCACTGCAATACGATAAGGATTACTTGTGAGCTGTACAGCTGTATTAATAATACAGCCATTAGGCTTATTACCATCATTTACACTTAATACATACAAACCATAACTGAGTTTAAATAATGCATTCTTTTCCATGGTCATACCTCCTCTTGTTTATTATAAACGTTTACACAAAAGAAAAAAACTCAGATGCGTTATTTCTGAGTTTTTGTGTGATATTTGTTTAAGATATCAGGGAACGCCTTGACTAAACGACGATGTGAATATTTCTTAATAAGATGTTCACGGTGGCTATCCCTTAATTGACGTCCAATCTTAAAGATATCATCTGTTGTAATTTCATTATGAATATCTAGTTCTAGTTCATCTGCAAACTTCTTAAGATCCTGAGAGACTGTCTCAAGCTTTTTCGCAAGATGAGTGGCTTCAACAAATGTAGTAATTAAGTCGCTTGTGAATAGTGTGATACACACAGTAGAAGCAATAACCATTGGAATATAATCATATTGAATAAGCATATGAGTCAGATGTGGCTGTACATTCTTTACTGCAGAGACAGAAAAGAAACCAAAAATAAAGAAACCTTCTAAGCAGATACGACCATTTAAATTAAATCTCATTTGAGAATAGTCCCACCATCTTGCATGGAACATCTTTTCCATGAAATAAGATGTGAGATATTCAATAAAGCATGCGACAATAGCTCCTTCTATAAAGATAAGAGACCAATCTTTAGAGATAGGAAATAAAGCACATACAACAATTGCACCTGATCCATAAATAGGAATGCAAGGTCCAGTTAAGAAACCACTGTTATGTATCTTATGACCAGTGGCAATAGGGCAGACAAGTGATTCCCAGATCCACCCACAGAAACTATAGATAAAGAAGGAAATAACAAGTATTGTCCAGTTATTCGCAAATGCATCTAACATATATTAACCTCCTTATTAACATTTCACCCATTATAGCATTTTCCTACACCCTAAACAAAGGAAACTCTTATTTTCACATAATATAGGTATATGATAAAAAAATTGTATATCGCACAATAGTAGTTATTTTAATAACAAACTGTAATAAAGACATTTATTTCTAAAAATTTGATAGCGCTTGCAATTTGTTGGTATTACAATCATAATTATTACGTAATACAAAAAGAAGTACAAAAAATACTGAAAACGGAGGAAAAAGAAGTGAACAAGACAATCACAAAAGTGTTTTTATCACTTTCTATGTGTTTATGTTACACGGCAGGGAATGTATCAAACATTCATGCTGCATCACTTAATACATCAGGTGTAAAAACAGAGTATGAAATGTTGGAACTACAAAGAAATAAAGGTAATTCAGGAAGTTCTAATATTTTATCAAATGGAGATTTTGAACAGGGTTCAAAGAAATGGACTATTAAGAATGATGCAGTCATCACTAATGAAAAAGATGGCAATGAAAACAAAGGTTTTACTCATTCACAGTATTATGGAGTAGTAAAAGGGGCTGACAGTACTCTTTCACAGAAAATAACTGTTAGTAGTAATAAGAATTATGCTGCACAGGCAAGAGTAAAGATTGGTCATGCAGGTGAAAGTGTAAGATTTGTGGTTTATGATGATTCAAATACATTATTTAAAGAAAGTGTAGTAGGCTATGATGAATCTCTTAAAGGAACATATCAGACAGTAAACATTAATATTAATTCAGAAAACTATACTCAGTTAAATGTTGCACTTATTGGTGTAAATGGTGATGTTTGTGTAGATAATGTTATTTTTACACCATTCACTTCAAAAGGTATTATGGATCCAGGTGTTGTTGAAGATGGTGACTTCGTCAATCGTTCAAACCGTTGGAAAACAACAGGTGATGGTAAAATACAGAAGCATGAGGGCAATGATTCTGGATACTTACTCAGCTGGAGTGGTAATGCAAGTGTTTATCAGGAAGTGTCATTAAAGCCTAATACTGAATATACACTTAAAGCAGATGTTTTAATTGCGAAAGCAGGCGCATATGGATTCTTAGCAGTTAAGACACCTAACGTTGAAAATTTAAATCCTGCAGTAGAAAAAACTGTAAAATGTACAAAGGACCAGGAATGGACTTGGCAGCAGGTTGAATTAAAGTTTAATAGTAGAAATAATACAAGTGTATCTGTCTGCTTCTTAAAATGGCTTGACAATGCAGATAGAAATCAAAATAATGCGACATTCATGTCTCAGATGATTGTAGATAATGTTGAACTTGTTGAAGGAAAGAGTGAAGTACAGGAAGTAGAAGATGAAAACTATACTGTTCTTTGGGCTGATGAATTTAACGGTAATCAGAAGAATACAGACTCCAATGGATTAGATGTAGACAACTGGGGTTATGAATTAGGATGTGTTCGTGGTGTTGAACAGCAACACTATGTAAAAGATAACGCAAACGTACATATCAATGATGGTAAGCTAGTATTAGAAGTTACTGATCGTAAGAAAGAAGATCAGTATAAGAACCCTAGAGGTAATAGATAGGTTATTTATAACTCAGGTAGTGTTAGAACTCATGGGAAACGTGAATTCTTGTTTGGTAGAATTGAAGTATTAGCTAAGTTACCAAAGGGACAGGCTACATTCCCTGCATTCTGGACTTTAGGTGCTGACTTTACATTAGATGGTTCTATTAATGGTGATCAGGGTGATGGATGGCCAATGAGTGGTGAAATTGATATCATGGAATCTATTGGTAATCCAAATGTTGTATATGAAACACTCCACTATAATAATGGTAGTGGTAATGGTAATGATGATGGTAAATATGCAGGTAATGGCAAAACAACTGCAATCACTACACCAGGTAGAGTGATTGATGGTGAAGTATATCATGTCTATGGTATTAACTGGTCTGCAGGTAAGATGGAATGGTATATAGATGATCAGATTGTAAGATCTGTAGATTATAGTGATGATCCAGCAGCTCTTAAAGCATTAGATAGACCACAGTATATTCAGTTGAACTTTGCGACTGGTGGAAACTGGCCAGGAGATGCAGGTAAGAACTTAGCAGGACAGCAGTTTAAGGTTGAATATGCATACTATGCTCAGAATGAAAAGCAGGCAGCTTCTGCAAAGAAATATTATGAAAATACAGTATCTGTAAACGCAAAAGATATGATTATCAAGAAGGGGACAGAAGCTGATTTATTAAAGAATGTTACTTTAAAAGCAGGTAGTGATAAAGTAAATGTAGATGACTATACTATTGATTATTCAATTGATAATGAACATATGTTTACTACTTCACCAGATTTGACAGATGAATCTACAAGTAATGATGAAGCACGTACAAGAGTAGATTGTCTAGTACGTACTAATGATCCTAAAGAAATCGCAAAACTTCCAGCAGGAGAGTATAACCTTCATATTTCTGCAATGCATAAATCTAAACCATCAGTAAGAAAGACTGTTAAGTTGACTATTGTCGCATCTGCAGATTATACAAAGTTGACTAAAGCAGTGAATAAAGCAAACGCATTAGATAAATCGTTATATAAAGACTTCTCAAAAGTAGAAGATGCATTAGATAATGTGAAGTATGATTTAGATATCACTAAACAGTCAGAAGTAAATGCTATGACTAAAGCTCTTGAAGATGCTATGGCTGGTTTAGAATATAAAGATGCTGATTACACTAAGTTAAATGAAGCAGTAAATAAGGCAAAGTCATTAGATAAGACATTATATGTAGATTTCTCAGCAGTAGAAGACGCATTAGATAATGTGAAGTATGATTTAGATATCACTAAACAGTCAGAAGTAAATGCTATGACTAAAGCTCTTGAAGATGCTATGGCTGGTTTAGAATATAAAGATGCTGATTACACTAAGTTAAATGAAGCAGTAAATAAGGCAAAGTCATTAGATAAGACATTATATGTAGATTTCTCAGCAGTAGAAAGTGCATTAAATAATGTGAAGTATGATTTAGATATCACTAAACAGTCAGAAGTAGATGCTATGACTAAAGCTCTTGAAGATGCAGTGGCTAAGTTAGAAAAGAAAATCACTATAGATACAACTGATAAGACTGATCCAAAACCAAGTGATAAAAATGATCAGAAGCCAAGTGATAAGAGTGATTCAAAGACTGACACTACAGTAAAAACAGGAGATACTACAAATGTATTACCAATGTTTGTATCTGTCATTGTCACACTATTAGGAATCTTCTTATTAAAAAGAAAGAAAGCTTAATAATTAATTAGAAGGAGCCTTTAATTTTTAAGGGGGTCAATAGAAAACTCGCTTTAAATTATTGGGGGTTTCCACTTGTAAAGGGCAGTCAGAAATGACTGCCCTTTAGCACACTCATATTACTCCTATTTAAATGTTGTATTTATTCTTTTTCTTATAAGATCTTCTCTTTTTAAGTATTAGAGAAGTATTCTTGCCTCTTATCATGTTATGTATGACTTTACATTTTCTATAGTCCTTAATATTCATTCTACTGCCGCATTCTGGACAGGATATAATGGTTCTCTTAAGCGTGATATAATAAATCACTTCTTTTTCATTGATTTCAGTCGTATGAGACTGTACAAAGGATTCATAATCCCCTAAAATAATTCTTAGATCATTATCCAATTTGTGATCTCCTTTCGCTTTGATTTAATATGAGCAAATTAATGATACAGCGAAAGGTTTTTAATTACATAAAAATAGTTGAAAAAGTGGGAGCCATAGTGCGCCCCCCCACAAAAATTAAAGACTCATCTTGTGGTTTTTGATGCACTATGGGGCTATAGAAGAGATGTTCTTGAATATGCGAATAAATTAAAAAAGTTTGATGGAAAATTAGGTGTCTTATTAGATACGTTAAGAGATGATTATTTATTCATTATCACAGCAAATCATGGTAATGATTCAACACATACCGGAACAGATCATACAAGAGAAAAGGTGCCATTTATTGCATATTCTACATCTCAGAAAAAAAACAGGGGAACTAGAAGAAACTGATACATTTGCGATTATTGGTGCAACAATTACAGAAAATTTTGGAATTAAGATACCAGAAAACACAATTGACTACTTTATTTGAGATAAACTGTTATAATAGAATATATAAAGAGAGGTAAAAATAAAATGAACACAAATGATATTTTAAAAAAAGTAGACCACACATTATTGGCTCAGACAGCTACTTGGGAAGACATTAAGGTGATCCTTGATGATGGAATCAAATATGGTACAGCATCTGCATGTATTCCAGCTGCTTATGTTAAACAGGCAGCAGAATATGTGGATGGTAAACTTCCTATCTGTACAGTTATTGGATTCCCAAATGGATACAGTACAACTGCAGTAAAAGTATTTGAAACAAAGGATGCTATTGAGAATGGTGCATCTGAAATTGATATGGTTATTAATATCGGATTCTTAAAAGATAAGAGATATGAAGAAGTAGAAGATGAAATCCGTCAGATTCATGAAGCGTGTGATGGTAAAATCTTAAAGGTTATTATTGAAACATGTCTTCTTACAGAAGAAGAAAAGATCAAGATGTGTGAATTAGTCACAAATGCAGGGGCAGAATACATTAAGACATCAACAGGGTTCTCAACTGCAGGCGCTACATTTGATGATGTAAAGTTAATGCATGATCATGTAGGTGAAGGAGTTAAAGTAAAAGCAGCAGGTGGTATTAGCTCATTTGATGATGCTGAAAAGTTCATTGAACTTGGTGCTGACAGACTTGGTACAAGCCGTCTTGTAAAAATCATGAAGAATACAGACACTGGTGCAGGTTACTAAAAGTAAAGAACCATAATCCTTTATATAGGACTATGGTTCTTTTTTACGCAATGAAATAAAAAAACAGACACATATGTGTCTGTTAAGTTCTAAATGGTGGAGCCTAGGAGGATCGAACTCCTGACCTCCTGCGTGCAAAGCAGGCGCTCTCCCAGCTGAGCTAAGGCCCCAAAGAAATTTTAAATAAACATGGTGGGCCTGAATGGATTTGAACCATCGACCTCACCCTTATCAGGGGTGCGCTCTAACCAACTGAGCTACAGGCCCATGTTTAACAGTTTTAGAAATGGTGGGCCTGAATGGATTTGAACCATCGACCTCACCCTTATCAGGGGTGCGCTCTAACCAACTGAGCTACAGGCCCGTTCCTTGACTGCTCACCTATAATACCATGTAGAAATACACTCGTCAACAAAAAAATACATAAAATTAAACTACAAATAAATAAAGTCCCATTTAAGGGACTTTATTAGTTCTTAATTTTCTTTTAAATGGGCAATATCGATATATGAAGGAATACCATTCTTATAAGTAATAGCAATTTCCCCCTGAATTAATGGATATAAGTAATCATAAAGTTCTTGAGTGATATCATTACCTTCTTTAGTAATCCATTCTGCTGGAACTTTCTGTTCTAGGTTCGCAATATCTTGTACATTACTATAGATACATTCTGCAGTATATGGATCATTGCTAGTTCTCTTAACACCCATCATAACATTTGTATGATCAGCAAGTGCTGTTTCTACAGCCTTTTTACCAATAAAGAAAGACTCATCAATATCTACTTTAGAGGCAATATGCATTGCACATCTTTGTAGTACATTTAATTCGATACTTCTTACTTTGCATCCAAAATGTTCTTTACAGATATTTTCTAATACCTTACCAGTACCAAAATGGATTGGATGACCAAATGCATCATACTGCTGTGAATCACCACTGTCTAAGAAGTTTCCGTTTTCATCATGAATACCTTCACTTACTGCAATCATGATAGAAGACTTTTCTTTGAACTTTTCTTCAATATCCTTTAAGAAACGTTCTTTATCAAATACGACTTCCGGTAAATAAATGAGATCAGGGGCATCATTACATTCAGTTCTTGCAAGTGCACTCGCAGCAGTTAACCAACCTGCATTACGTCCCATGATTTCTACAATAGTAATCGCATCTAGCTTATAGATAGAAGAATCATAAGCAATTTCTAACATAGAGCTTGCAACATACTTTGCAGCTGAACCAAAGCCTGGAGTGTGATCTGTACCCATCAAATCATTATCGATAGTCTTTGGAATCCCAATGAAGTGAATAGGGGAATTGATTGTTTCACCATAAGCTGCAAGTTTAGCCACAGTGTCCATAGAATCATTTCCACCAATATAGAAGAAATCAGTGATTTCTAAATCATTAAATTTTTTAAATAACAAGTCGTAAGTGTCTTTATCATCACTTACTGTAGGCAGCTTATAACGACAGCTTCCTAAATACATTGCTGGGGAATGCTTTAATGCATCAATTTTTTCCTCAGAATTAAATGTTGTACCTAGATCCATGAAGTGATCTTCTAATAGTCCCTGGATACCATTAACCATACCATAAATATGAGTAAATCCTTCTTCCTGGCATTGAGTAATAACACCTGCAAGAGAGGCGTTGATGGCAACCGTAGGCCCACCAGACTGACCAATAAAACAATTTTTCGTATTCATTTTACGCTCCTTTTGTATATTTCATCCCCATTTTAACATCAAATGCATTTGATAGAAAGATTTAATAGTTATTAATAGTAAAAATACAGGATGATAATTAATTATGCTAAAAAGGTTAGCCTATTTATTGTGGGATTCTATGAAAGCAATGATTACAGCAGTGAGTACAATCATTGAGATAGAAAACCGATGAAGTATAAAGAAATGTTTGTATAAGCGACTCCACCAAACAGATACCACTTCCAATCCTAGGTGTAAACGATTCTCCAATACACCTATGGTGCTGAAGCAATTAATATGGCTGTGAAGTTAGCCAAGAAATATTCTAGTGATAAGAAGCGATATAAAGAATATGTCAATTTTAGGAAATGAAAATGTACCTCTATCATTATCAGAATTCCAAATATTTGATAGAATGCTAGAAAGAAACATTACTTCTGATGAACTACAAGAATACATAGACTATGTATTAGTGATATTCAATCAATGGAACGGGAAAGGGAAATTGTTTATTTCTGAAAAAAGGGCTTCTGTTGTTATGCTGAGAGACAATGAATGGATATGTAAAACAGGTATGAGGTATACTGACTGCGGTGAAAATTATATGGCTATATTGGAGGTGCTTAAACGATGGGAAAAATAGATAATGTTGATTTTGAAGAAGATAGATATTGTCCTGTGTTTAATCGAATCATTGATTGCGAGTGGTGTTATGAATCTCTTATGGGAATATCTAAATTAGCAAAGAAAAGCGCCATTAAGGAATTGGACGAAATAGCTGAGGATAAAATGGAAGATGCGTTTCAAAAATGCAAAAAGTGCAAATATAGTGAATTAACAGATTGATTTCAATTATTGTTTTTGAAAAAAGGGGAATCATATGACAAGAGATGATTGTCATGTGATTGTTTATCGGATTCTATCCTACCTGTATATGCATTTAAAGCATTGATGTATCGCTCATTAGATCTGACGGGTATAGAACATGGCAATGAACACATTAAAGTATTCAACTATTTTTTGGGCTAAATTAGATATACATCTTATGAAGTATAGAAATATATATGTGTTAGAAACAAAATACACGATAATAATTAATTATAGTATTTTATTGCATATCAGCGTATAATGGTAGATAAGGAGGATTGAAAGATTATGTCTAAGAAGTATTTATCTATGGATGGTAATACTGCTGCCGCTCATGTTGCATATGCATTTTCTGAAGTAGCAAGTATCTATCCAATTACCCCTTCTTCACCAATGGCCGAACATGCTGAAGAATGGGCTTCACAGGGAAGAAAAAATATTTTTGGCTCTGCTGTAAACGTAGTTGAAATGCAGTCAGAAGCAGGTGCTGCTGGTGCTGTACACGGTGCTTTACAGGGTGGTGCTTTAGCTACTACATTTACTGCATCTCAGGGTCTATTATTAATGATTCCTAACCTTTATAAGATTCAGGGTGAAATGCTTCCAGGTGTTTTCCATGTAGCTGCAAGAGCTCTTGCAACTAGTTCATTAAATATCTTTGGGGATCATCAGGATGTTTATGCCTGCCGTCAAACAGGTATCCCTATGCTTTGTTCACATTCTGTACAGGAAGTTATGGATTTAGCGGGTGTTGCACACTTAACTGCAATTAAAGCAGGTGTACCATTTATCCATTTCTTTGATGGTTTCAGAACATCTCATGAAATTCAGAAAGTTGAAGTTCTTGATTATGAAACTTTAGCTTCATTAGTAGATCATGATGCAATTAAGAAATTTAAAGCAAACGCACTTAATCCACATACTAATCCAGTAGAACGTGGTGGTGCAGATAATGATGATATCTATTTCCAGAGCAGAGAAGCTCAGAATAAGCATTATGATGCAGTTGTAGAAATTGCTGCAGATTACATGAAGAAGATTTCTGAAATTACTGGTAGAGAATATGCTCCATTTACATACTATGGTGATCCAGAAGCAGATAGAGTTATTATCGCAATGGGTTCAGTAACTGAAACTATTAAAGATACTATTGATGAAATGGCTAAAGAAGGAGAAAAAGTTGGTGTTATTAAAGTACATCTTTATAGACCTTTCTCTCCAAAATACTTAAAGGCTGTTTTACCAGCAACTGCTAAGAAGATTGCTGTACTTGATCGTACTAAGGAAATGGGTGCTACTGGTGAACCATTATACCTTGATGTATGTTCAGTCGTTAGAGATGCTGATACATTAGTTATTGGTGGTCGTTATGGTATGGGTTCTAAGGATACTACACCTCAGCATATCAAGGCTGTTTATGATCACTTAAATTCAGATAATCCATTTACAGGATTCACAATTGGTATTAAGGATGACGTAACTCATTTATCATTACCTGATGTTCATGGATTCCATATCAATTCCGGTGTTACTCAGTGCTTATTCTACGGTTTAGGTTCTGATGGTACTGTATCTGCAAATAAGTCTTCTATTAAGATTATTGGTGATAATACTGATTTATACTGCCAGGCTTATTTCGCATATGACTCTAAGAAGGCTGGTGGAGCTACTCGTTCTAACTTAAGATTTGGTAATAAGCCAATTAGAGCAACTTACTATGTAAATAGAGCAGACTTCATCTCTTGTTCATTAGACAACTACTGCTTAAAGTATGATATGTTGAAGAACTTAAAAGATGGTGGACGTTTCTTATTAAATACTGAATTTACTAAAGAAGAAATCGCTGATTATCTTCCAAATAGAGTAAAGAAACAGTTAGCAGATAAACATGCTAAGTTCTATATTATTAATGCCAACAAGATTGCTGGTGAAATCGGTATGGGTAGACGTACAAATACTATCCTACAGTCAGCATTCTTCGCATTAAATGAACAGATTCTTCCAATCGAAGAAGCTGTTACTAAGATGAAAGAAATGGCTAAGAAGTCTTACAGCAACAAGGGTGAAAATATCGTCCAGGCTAACTATAAGGCTATCGATGCTGGTAAAGATGCAATTGAAGAAGTAACTGTAGATCCAGAATGGTCTAACTTAACTGTATTACCATTAAGAAAACCAACTGGTGATGATTACTTTGATAACTTCGTAGCTCCTATCAATGCACTTGAAGGTTATGACCTTCCAACTTCAGCATTCTTAGATAAGCTTGATGGTACTATGCAGAATGGTGTTGCAATTAAAGAAAAACGTGCCATCGCTATTCAGGTTCCTAAGTGGGAAAAAGACAACTGTATCCAGTGTAACCAGTGTGCTATGGTATGTCCTCATGCAACTATCCGTCCATTCTTAATGACTGAAGAAGAAATCAAGAATGCACCAGAAGATATTACAAATGATGTATTAAAACCAATTGGTAAGGGTGTTGAAGGATTATCATTCCGTATCCAGGTTTCTCCTGATAACTGCGTAGGTTGTGGATTATGTGCAACTGTATGTCCAGGTAAACGTGGTGAAAAGGCACTTACAATGGTTCCAGTTAAGGAAGAATTAGAACATTCTGCTTTATCTGAATATGTATACAACAATGTAGAATATAGAGATGACAAGTATCCTACAACTACAGTGAAGGGTGTTGGATTCATGAAGCCTTACTTTGAAGCTTCTGGTGCCTGTGCTGGTTGTGGTGAAACTCCATATTATCGTTTAGCTTCTCAGTTATTCGGTTCTGATATGAGAATTGCGAACGCTACTGGATGTTCATCAATCTATACTGGTTCAACTCCATCTACTCCATGTACTACTGATAAGAATGGTCATGGTATGGCTTGGGCTAACTCATTATTCGAAGATAATGCTGAATTTGGTTTCGGTATGAAGCTTGCAGAAAACTACATGTCTAAACATATCTTAGAAATCATTGAAGCAAATAAAAATGATGTAGAACCAGAATTAAAAGAAATTCTTGAAAAATATGAAGCTGTTAAGGGTCAGAGAGTAGAAGAAAAGGCTCTTTATAACGAATTAGTAGAAAAAATTGAAGCTTCAGCTAATGAACCTATCAAGGAATTACTTGATATGAAGGGTGAATTAGTGACTAAGTCTCAGTGGATCATCGGTGGTGACGGATGGGCTTATGATATCGGCTACGGAGGATTAGACCACGTTCTTGCTAATGATCAGAATGTCAATGTATTAGTTCTTGATACAGAAGTATATTCTAACACTGGTGGACAGTCTTCTAAATCATCACAGGCTGCTTCTATTGCAAAGTTCACTGCAAGTGGTAAGAAGGTTGCTAAGAAAGACTTAGCTCAGATTGCTATGGCTTATGGTCATGTATATGTTGCACAGATTGCTTTAGGTGCTAACCCAATGCAGGCTATTAAGGCTATGAAGGAAGCTGAATCTTATGATGGACCATCATTAATTATTGCTTATGCACCATGTAATGAACATCATATCAAGGGTGGATTAATTAACTCTTCAAGACAGGAAAAATGGGCTGTTGAATGTGGTTACTTCAACTTATTAAGATACGACCCACGTTTAACTGAAGAAGGTAAGAACCCACTTACAATTGATTCTAAGGCTCCTGATTATTCTAAGTTCAAAGACTTCTTAATGAGTGAAAACAGATTCTCTCAGTTAGTTAAGATCAATCCTGAAAATGCAGAAGCATTATTCGATAAGTGTCTAGTAGATGCCAAACGTCGTCGTGCAAGAGCAGAAGCACTTGCTAAAGATTTTGATGCTGCTGAATAATTCGTACGAAAGAGATAGTAGAAATGCTATCTCTTTTCTTTATGTTTATAACATACCAAAAAGATAGGTATATTGCTTGCTATTTGTATGTATTATTTCTATACTAGAAGTGGGTGATGGATATGAAGAGTGTACTAATAAAAGATACAACAAGAGAAGAAAGAAAAAGAATTATACAAGAAGCATTGGATTGTAATGATTCTGCAGGATGTGAGAACTGCAGTGGATGCGGCTTGTTTGGGGCTGGAGATCCTTTCGAAATGTATGAAGATTATATAGAAGGTAAAAGAGAAATCAAAGAAATTAATATGGAATTTGTTTCACGCTACTTTGTGAGAGGTTAATCACATCGTAATTTAAAGAGATGTCATATCATTGTGTGTACTAAAAAAACAGGGATTTTTTTAAATCCCTGTTTTTCTATTTCATGATTTCGTTGTAGATATCATCAAGATTTACAACACTTGAACGATCAGTAAATTCAATCTTGATTGGATCATTTTCTTCATATCTTGGAATAATATGAATATGGAAATGATGCACTGTCTGACCAGCGACTTCTTTCGCATTAGTAAGAATATTACATCCCTTTGCATGCATATTCTCTACAATCTTATTTGCAAGCTTCTGAGCCACTTTCATACAATGTGCCATCACTTCTGGGTCTGCTTCTAAAAAACTATCATAATGTTCCTTAGGAATAACGAGCGTATGTCCATTAGTAGTCTGTGATAAATCTAAGAACGCAATACAAGTATCATCTTCATATACAACTTTGCCAGGAATTTCCTTTGCAGCAATCTTACAAAAAATACAATTATCCATCATATAAAACCTCCTGTCTTTATTCTAACACAAAAGAGACGTTCTCACGTCTCTTAGTCCACATATTTACTAGAAATTTTCTTGATCTGTTTCTTAACCTTTTCATCTTCAACAGTGAACTTATATTTCTTTAAATAATAAGATTCAATATCTGTTTTTACATCAGTTAGGTTCTGTAAGTTTTCAGTAATATCTGATTTTTGAGCACTCTTATCAGTGTTGTATACATATACAACTGCATATTTACCAGTACTTAATTTAACTGCTTCCTTATATACACCATCAGTCTTTAAAGAAGTAAACTTACTTAAAGCCTTAATGATTTTCTTATCAACAGTAGTTGTAGAACTCTTACTGCATACAAAACCTAAATCAGTAGAACTAGAACTATTTGCATTCATTAAAGCAGTCATTGCATCTGCACTAGTCACTGTCTTTAATGCCTTTAATGCATCAGATTCTTTACTATATTCAACAATCTTTAAATAAGAAACATTATATTTCTTACATACATCATTGAACTCTGTATCTAGATATTTTTCTTCTAATAGTTCAGATTTTGCTTCTGGTATAACGACTTCCTTCTCAAAAGCCTTTGCATCACTATAACCCTGATTCTTTGCATAAGTTTCAAAAGAACCAGAATATTCAGCATAACGATTTTTTTGTTCTTTTACTTTTGCATCAATTGCATCCTGGTCAGTAATCTCTTTTGCAGTGATCTTATTGTAAGCTTCATTTAATACTTCATTGGCACCATAGTTGTCTAATAAGTATTCATATAAACCTTTCTTGGTCACACTTACATCACCACTGATTACTTCTGTTGAACCATCCTTTACAGAACTTGTATAACCATCTTTATCAGCAGTCACAATATAAGCTGTAATCACTCCTACAACAAGGACAATCGCAATGACAAGTAATGCAATCATTTTCTTAGTAAGTTTAAAAGGTTTCTTTTCAACTTCTACTTTATGGATTTGTTTGTATTCTGCCATTCTCATTACTTCCTTTCTGCAGCTCTAGACTTTAAGCCTTCTTTAATAGCTTCATTGACTGCTTTTTTAATCTTTGCATCTTTATATTCAATATCATAAGTCTTGAATGCAAGATAAATGATGTAATCATCATAAGTAAGTAATGGAGACTGGATAGTCACATTCTTTAATTTCTTCTTAATCTTTTCTTTACTAGTAGAAGTACACTTTAAGATATAATAACCATCAGTACCTGTTAATACATCAGAAGTCTGTCCTTCAGTTAAAGAGAAAGCTGCTTCATTAATTGTACTACCATAAGTATTTGTTAAGTTACTTGTAGTATCTACAACACCTAAAGACCCTTTTGCACTCTTAGTAGTAGAATCATCTGAATAATCCTTGGCAACATCACCAAAGCTCTTACCATCCTTTAATAACTCCTGCACTTCTTTTAATTTTTCTTTTTCAGAATCAGTAGGACTAGAAGGATCAGAAACAGAAATCTTAATCATAGAGATCATACGAGGTGTGGCAACCTTATAATAATCTTCAAATACAGTATCATAATGTGTCTTTACATAGTGTTTGACTAATTCTGCATACTGTAAAGAATAAATAAGCTTCTTCTTATATTCACTTTCACTTGTATAACCAGCACTCTTTAAATCGCTCTTAAACTGTTTTTCATAAGAATTTTCACCATATTTGCTCTTATAAGAATTCTTAACACTATCAAGCATATCACTTGCATTATCTTTCATATCACTTGTAATAGGATATTGTTTATTGATCAACTGATCAAGAACATACTGGAATGCTGCTGACTTACCTGAACTAGTAGAAATTAATGTATCATAAACATCATCTGCATAAACATGACCTTCACTAGTTGAAGCCACTACGCTCTTTCCATCTACAGTTTTACCACCACAGCCACTTAGTAATAAAACACTCGCTAAACATAGCGCCGCTATTTTTTTGGCTTTCATACGTACCCTCCTTGCGTAACATATATATTATACATGGTAGGTGATTTTTTTCAAATAATTACCCATGTTTCACATAAAAAGACATAATTCTTTATCATATTATTTGAGGTTGAACGTTTAATCTTTTATAATGATTCTCGAGGTGAAAAAAAGATGTCAGTTTTGAGTATAAAGGATCTTCATGTTGCGATTGGCGACAAGGAGATTTTGAAGGGAATTAATCTAACAACTAATACAGGAGAAACACATGCATTGATGGGTCCTAATGGGAATGGTAAGTCAACATTATTAGGTACAATCATGGGTCATCCTAAATATAAAGTAACTCAGGGTACAATCACATTAGATGGTGAAGATGTTCTTTCTATGAGTGTAGATGAAAGAAGCCGTAAAGGATTATTTTTAGGAATGCAGTATCCACAGGAAATTCCAGGTGTCACAAACTCTGATTTCCTCCGTTCTGCAATGAATGCGAGAAGAGAAAAACCATTAAGTCTTTATCAGTTCATTAAGGCTATGGACCATGCCACAGAAGACTTAGAAATGGATGGTAATTTAGCTCATCGTTATTTAAATGAAGGGTTCTCAGGTGGAGAAAAGAAACGTAATGAAATTCTTCAGATGAAATTACTAGAACCTAAATTCGCATTATTAGATGAAATTGATTCAGGTCTAGATGTTGATGCGTTACGCATCGTCGCTGATAATATCAATGAGATGAGAGAAAAGAATGAAGACTTTGGTCTAGTTATGGTTTCTCACTATGAAAGATTATATGAATTAGTAAAGCCAACACATGTACATGTATTAGTAGATGGAAATATTGTGGTAGAAGGTGGCTTTGAACTAATTGAAAAGATCAACAATGAAGGATATGAATGGGTAAAGAAAGAATTAGGCATTGAACTCCAAAAAGAAGATGAAGACGTTGTTTCTATTGGGGTATGTGGCCATAAGGTGACAAGCAATGTATAGTTTTGAACACTATATTCATTTTGTGGATGGGAAGGTAACAGAAGATAATCTTCCTAAAGAAGTTGTTGTGAATGATACAACAATCACATTCAAGTATGGAGAACCCATTCAGCTTCATGTAGTGGTAGATGTAAAGAATGAAATGTCACTACATTATGTATTTGAAGACAATGTCCATGCAGAAGTGATTGAAACAAGACATGTTGAAGAAAATGGTGTATTAAATCGTACATTTACTAACGGTGCTTATTCACATGTTAATTTCTTTAATGAAAATGAAGGAACAGTAAAGAATACTTATCTAGATGAAGGACATTCTTCTCATGATAGTATGCTTCAGCTTGGCTATTCTGAATTATCTGATGCTTCTATTGAAGCCTCTTATACATTTGAATTAGATGGTGAAGGGGCAGATGTCAGATTAAGAATGGCAGCTTTATCAAAGGATAAAGAAAAGAAACATTATAAGGTGCATATAAAACATAATGCACCACATACTACTGGTATCATGGATAACTATGGTGTTGCGAAAGATGAAGCACATCTTGTGATTGATGGTATTGGTACAATTACAAATGGACAGAATGGTTCAGCATCACATCAGACAAATAAGATCATTGTCTTTGATCCAAAATGTTATGCAAGTGCAAATCCATTCTTATATATTGATGAATACGATGTCCAGGCTTCTCATGCAGCTGGTGTAGGGAAGATGGATGAAGAACATCTTTATTATTTACAGTCTCGTGGTTTGACTAAACGTCAGGCTATGCAGTTGATTACTTATGGTTATTTAATGCCAGTAGTCGAAGTTGTAGATAATAAGATGATTAAGGAACGTTTTGAATTGGCGTTATCAAAGGTAGGTGCTTAGTTATGGTGAATTGTAAGGATACAAGAAAAGACTTTCCAATGTTGGATGGAAAGACATTAATGCATGGCAAGCCACTGATTTATTTTGATAATGGTGCGACTACATTAAAGCCTCAATGTGTGATTGATGCAGTATGTGAATATTTATCTAGCTACTCAGGAAACGCTCATCGTGGAGATTATGATTTATCTCATCAGGTGGATGTTGCTTATGAAGAAGTGAGAGAAGTAGTTCAGCATTTTATTCATGCTAAAAGAAAAGAGGAAGTTGTATTTACAAGTGGGTCAACAGATTCACTTAACTTAATTGCGAATGGTTATGCCAAAACACATTTAAAAGCAGGTGATGAAATCCTTTTGAATGTGGCAGAACATGCCTCTAATACATTGCCTTGGTTTGATGTAGCTGAGGAAACAGGTGCTGTTGTGAAATATATTGAACTAGATGAAGAAGGTCGTATGACATTAGAAAATGTCAAGAAGGCTGTAACAGAGAATACAAAGATTATTTCACTTGCGATTGTGACAAATGTATTAGGTTATGAAGTACCTATCAAGGAAGTCACAGAATATGCGCATTCTAAAGGTATTATTGTAGTGGCAGATGGGGCACAGAGTGTACCGCATATTGTCACAGATGTTGTACGTGATGATGTGGACTTCTTAGCTTTCTCAGGTCATAAGATGTGTGGCCCTACAGGTGTTGGTGTTCTTTATGGCAAATATGAGTTATTAGAAGAAACAAAGCCTACACGTTTTGGTGGAGGATCTAATTCACGCTATAACAGCTGTGGACTTGTCACACTAAAGGAATCGCCTTATAAATTTGAAGCAGGTACACCTCATATTGAAGGTGTGATTGGCTTAGGTGCAGCTGTTAAATACTTACAGAGCATCGGTATGGAAAATATCCGTCAAAGAGAATTAGAATTACGTCATTATGCGATTGAGAAGATGTCTCAGTTGGATAATGTCACTGTATATAATCCAAACTCAGAAGGGGCTATTGCTTTTAATATTAAAGATGTATTTGCACAGGATGCAGCCAGCTTATTTAATACTTATGGTATTGCAGTAAGAGCTGGTGAACATTGTGCAAAGATTCTAGACGAGTTCTTAAAAGTAAGAACAACTTGTCGTGTCTCTTTCTATTTCTATAACACTGAAGAAGAAATTGATCAGTTTATTGAAGCATGTAAGAAAGGAGATGATTTCCTTGATGCATTCTTTGGATGATCCAATGATCATGAGAGAAATTATTATGGACCATTATCAGAATCCTAGAAACCATGGACTTGTAGATGATGATTCATATCAGAAAGTCAATATGGATTCAAGTACATGTATTGATGATATTGATGTCCAGGCTAAGTTTAATGGTGATGTAGTGGAAGATGTACGTTTTGATGGTGAAGCATGTGCTATTTGTACGGCATCTACTTCTATCATGACTGAACTAGTTAAAGGAAAGACAAAAGAAGAAGCAACGCATATTGTAGATAACTATATGCATATGATTTATGAAAAAGAATATGATCCAGAACTTCTTGAAGAAGCGATTGCGTTTAAGAATACGCATAAGCAGGCCAATCGTATTAAGTGTGCGACTCTAGGCTGGACTGGATTCTTAAAATTATTAGAAGGAAGCGAGGAATAGAGATGGCTATTGAGAATCTTAATATTCCACAAGCTGAAGTGATAGAAGATCATCCTGATGAGGATGTATCTGTCTTCAAGACACCTAAAGGGTTAAATGAAGATATCGTTAGAGAAATATCAGCCATTAAAGAAGAACCCGAATGGATGACTGAATACCGTATCAAGTCATTAAAACAGTTCTTAAAGATGCCAATGCCTAAGTGGGGTGTTGATTTATCTAAGATGGATTTTGATGATTATACATACTATAATCGTCCATCAGATACTAAAACAGATAAATGGGAAGAAGTACCAGAAACAATTAAGAATACATTTGATCGTTTAGGTATTCCTGAAGCAGAACAGAAGTTCTTAGCAGGGGCAAGTGCTCAATATGAATCTGAAGTTGTTTATCATAATATGCTTGAAGAAGTCAAAGAGAAGGGTGTTATCTTCTTAGATATTGATTCTGGATTAAAACAATATCCAGAAATCTTCAAGAAGTATTTTGATACTGTTATTCCATATTACGATAACAAGTTCTCTGCATTAAATGGGGCTGTCTGGTCAGGAGGATCATTTATTTATGTACCACCTCATACTAAATTAGATAAGCCATTACAATCATATTTTAGAATCAACTCTGAACGTATGGCACAGTTTGAAAGAACCTTAATTATTGTAGATGAAGGATCAGATATCCATTATGTAGAAGGATGTACAGCACCTTCATATTCTAAAGATTCACTTCATGCTGGTGTTGTAGAAATTATTGTCGGCAAGAATGCACATTGTCGTTATACAACAATCCAGAACTGGTCTAAGAATATCTATAACTTAGTTACACAGCGTGCAAAAGTTATGGAAGGTGGATCAATGGAATGGGTAGATGGTAACATCGGTTCACTTGTTACTATGAAATATCCTTGCTGTGTTCTTGCAGGAGAAAGAGCCAAGGGTACAGTTATTACTATTGCGGTAGGAGATAAAGGTCAGATCATTGATTCTGGGGCTAAGATGATTCATGCAGCACCTCATACATCAAGTCAGATCATTTCTAAATCTATTGCGAGAAATGGTGGTAAGACAAACTATAGAGGACTTGTCCGTCATAACAAGAATGCGTATGACTGTAAGAGCAAGGTAGAATGTGATACATTAATTCTAGATAAGATTTCTACAAGTGATACAGTACCTACAAATATCATGGCCAATAATGATTCTATTATTGAACATGAAGCCACTGTATCTAAAGTATCAGAAGATCAGCTCTTCTACTTAATGAGCAGAGGTCTCACTAAAGCGCAGGCAACAGAGATGATTGTTATGGGCTTCATTGAACCATTCAGCAGAGAATTACCTATGGAATATGCTGTTGAATTAAATCAGCTTATTAAGCTTGATATGTCAGAAGATGCTATTGGATAGAGAACAGATGATTAAGAAACGTCTCGCTTTAGAAGAAGAGACGTTTCTTTCTTATTCAAAAAGAATTGCGTCTTATTTAGAAGAAATGCCTGCATTTAAGAATGCGAAAAGAATAGGGTTTTATATGTCTTATCGTCATGAAGTGGATACACTTCATTTAATTGAGAAATATATATTAGAAAAGGAAATCTATGTACCAAAATGTGTAGGGGATGAATTAGATTTCCAAAGAATATATACTATGGATGATTTAAAAGAGGGTGCTTTTCATATATTGGAACCTTCTACTAATGAGCATATGGATGTTAAAGATTTAGATGTGATTGTAGTGCCATTACTTATGTTTGATGCAAATCATAATCGTATTGGCTATGGCCGAGGTTTTTATGATCGTTGTTTAAAAAAGACAAATGCCCTGGCGGTTGGTTTAGCATTTGATTTCCAGGAAGTAGAAAATACTCATCCTCACTCTCTTGATGTCTCGCTTAGTTACATAATTACACAAAAAGGTGTCTTCTAAGGCACTTTTTTTATAGTAACAAAGGGATAAATTTGATATAATGGATATGATTATGAGGTGTTTTATATGGAAAAAAATGTTGTAAAGAATATTCTCGCAGACATTGATCTGCGTCAAAATCTAATAAAATTAAAAGGATCAATGTCAGCTGCTGATACATTAGATGGCCCTATTGTAGAAAAATTATGTGATTGTTTATCTTATGAAGATCCTAAAGTAAGAAAAAATGCGGCATTACTACTTGGATATACTAAAAATTCTATGATGGCTTCTGTTCTTTTAGATGCTTATAAGAATGAAGAAAAAGATTTTGTAAAAGATGCTTATTTAAAAGGTATGAGTCATTATGATTGTAAGCCTTATATTAAGGAATTACAGGAAATCCAGAATGAACTCATGAACTCAGAAGTAGTAGACAGCAAGCATATCAAAGCACAATTAAAGGTCTTAAATCCGATGATTCGTTCTTATTCGTATCATAAGAAGAAATCAATCCGTTTATTGCATAAAGAAGTCGATGTTATTCTTACAACACTTCCTTATTATCAATATACACTCTTTGAACAGGTGAAACATTTACGTTATAAACCAGTCGGACAGGGCGTTTTAGTGCGTACAAAGGCTATTTATGACCTTCTAGGCTTACGTAATTATAGAGAAATGATTTTCCCATTATCAGGCTGTTCAGGACTTGCTCAGGATGGACATTTAATTGGTAAACGTATTGCGCAAAGTAACTTGGTAGACGTACTACATCGTTTATATGATGCAGAAGGATGTTTCTATTATCGTTTGGTTGATCAAATGAGAGAAAAGAAATCAGCTGTTATCAATGATGTAGTTCAAGAACTCATTGAAGAAATGCCTTCACACTTACAGAATGTAACATCTGATTATGATATTGAAATACTTATTAGAGAATTAAAGCCTGGAACAGTGAATGTATACTTAAAGTTAAGTTCATTAGAAAACCCGCGCTTTAATTATAGACGTGAAATTATTTCTAATTCAATGCAGCCTTATGTAGCAGCAACACTTATGGAAGTAGCTAAACCATATATGGGCATGCATTCTCGTGTATTAGATCCATTCTGTGGTAGTGGTGTTACACTTATTGAAAGATGTATGGCTAAACCAGTGAAGTTTGCAATGGGATTAGATATTTATGGAGAAGGCTTAGAAGCAGCTAAGAAGAATGCGATTGCAGCTAATCAGGCTATTCACTTTGTAAATAAGGATGCCAATCGTTTTGTAAATAATGAAATGTTTGATGAAATCTTTACTGATATGCCTACCTATGCACAGATGAAAGATACACGTGCTTTAATGAATCTTTACGATAACTTCTTTAAACGTATCCACAGACACGTTTTACCAGAAGGGTATGTATTTATCTATACAACTGAAATATCTCTTGTAGAGAAGAATTTAAGACTAAATTCAGATTATCTCACACTCGTAGAACATTATGATGTACCTAGAGGTAAGACAATGGCTTATTTCTTCATCATTCAGGTAAATAAATAGAGGTCCAATCAGGCAATGGTATTAAGTTAAACAAAACTAATACCATCAGGTAATTAAGTTAAGGTGT